>Ga0137409_10001657_pt1 | contig 24118 bp, 16 predicted proteins | sample CZODoug1_16funga_FD_122059 | JGI IMG/M metagenome (GOLD analysis project Ga0137409, IMG submission 122059) | Vadose zone soil fungal communities from Angelo Coast Range Reserve, California, USA - CZODoug1_16fungal (Hybrid Assembly) | ecosystem: Environmental > Terrestrial > Soil > Vadose zone...
TTGACGTCTTCGTCAAAGACTACAGCTCCAAGCCGGTTGCAGTAATTGGCGCAGTGGACAAGCCGGGACAGTTTCAACTTCAACGCCGCGTGCGTTTACTCGAACTGGTTTCACTCGCCGGTGGTCCTACCGAGCGCGCCGGCCAGCGCATCGTGGTAGCCCACAACACTGAAGCATCGTCGTGCAATGCCGGTTCAGATGCGAACGCAACCGGATTCGAATCTTACGATCTGACCAACACGCTCAAGGCCGACGAAGGGTCGAACCCCTACGTTCGCTCGGGCGACATCATTAGTCTTCCCGAAGCGCAACAGGTTTTCGTCGTCGGCAATGTCTTCCGTCCCACCAGCATTCCTCTGAAAGAAAGAATCACCGTGTCGCAAGCCGTGGCCATGGCCGGCGGCACCATGCCGGATGCGAAGAAGGAGAGCATACGTGTCTTACGCCAATCGCCCGGCAGTACAACTAAAACCGAAATCATTGTCGACCTGAACGCAATCAACAAACGCAAAGCCGAAGACATTGAGCTGAAGGCCAACGACATCGTCGAAGTTCCGACTTCCACCGGCAAGCGCATCCTGCACAGTTTGATCAGCGCTCTGGCGCCCGGAGCTTCGAGCCTTCCGTTGCGTGTAATTCGCTAAGCGTCGTTCCCGTCAATCATTTGTCCCCAGCCATCACCACAAAGAAGGAAAGTTAATCATGAAAGAGACCATCGAAAATGCGCTCGCGCTGCGCGAACCAGAGATGTTAGCCGAGCCCTTGTACGGCCATTATCCAGCGATGCCAATTGACGCGGCAGACGGGCGCGCGCACCTGCGTGATTATTGGAAGGCTGTGCGCAAGCACCTTTGGTTGGTCATGGGTCTGGCAATACTGGTCACCGCGCTGGCGACCGTGATGATGTTACGACGCCAAAACGTTTATGAAGCGACTGCGCGCGTACAAGTGGATTTGGAAACGGCCAACCCGCTGCTCAGCTCGAAGAACAACTCCATCGTGGTTAGCAATCAGGTTAACGATCCCGCCTACTTCAACACGCAACTTCAGATTCTCGCCGGTCCGGGCTTGTTGCGCCGAGCGGTGAAATCTTTGGACCTCGAACACAACGACGCGTTCATTGCCAAGATGAATCGCCGCCCACTTTGGAAGAACCTCGAGCGAGTGGTGGGACTCGGCGGTGCTGCGCCCGAACAGACTGCCGGCCAGCGAGCTAACGAGATTCAGACCGCTGCCGTAACAGGCAGCGAAGAATCTGAAGAAGCCGACCGACTGGCGCCCTTTGTCGATACCTTGCAGCGCGATCTGAAGATCGAACCGGTGAAGGAAACGCGCCTGCAAACAAAAGAAACTCGTCTGATCGAGATCAGCTACACCAGCGGCGATCCGCGCCTGGCCGCCAGAATCGTCAACGTCATCGCCGACACCTTTGCCGCCGCTAACCTGGAAAAGAAAACGAAAACCGGCACGTCGTCAGGCGACTTCCTCGACAAGCGCATCGCCGAATTGCAGTCGCAGACTCGCGCCGGTGAACAAAAACTAATCACCTACGGCAACAGCAATCAGATTCTTTCGCTGGAGCCGACGCAGAACACCGTAGTGGATCGGTTGGTTGGTCTTAACAAGCAACTGCTCGAAGCCGAGAACGAGCGCAAGTTGGGCGAAGCTGCCTACCACGCTGCCCAAGCGCCCGGCGCCGCTGCTGCGCTGGCGTACGAGAACTCCAAAAACATCGACGACGCCGAACAGAAACTTAGCGAGTTGCAACAAAAACGCGCGCAACTGCTGGTCGAAAATACCGAGGAGTGGTCGGAAGTAAAAGAAACGAACGAGCAAATAGCCACTCTCCAGCACAAGATCGATGAAATGAAACACGGTGCGACTGCCGTCGTGATTACTAACTTGAAGACGCGCTACGAACAGGCGTTGCTCCGGGAGAATGCTTTGCGTGCTTCGTTCAACCAGCAGCGCGGTGAAACGCTCACGCAAAACGAAGCGGCAGTCAACTATCGAATCATCCAACAGGAAATTGAAACGAACAAGAACCTCCTCGATGGCTTGCTGCAACGCGCGAAAGAGAACGATGTCGCGCTCGCCGGCATGCCAAATAACATCAACATTGTCGATTACGCGATAACGCCACGTCAGCCAGTTGGTCCGCAGCGCTTGCTCGGCGTCGCGCTGGCGCTCGTAATTTCGCTGGCCTTCGGTGTCTGCCTGGCTATCTTTCTCGACTATCTCGATAACACCGTGCGTTCCACCGACGATGTCGAGCGGACGCTTGGGCTGCCGGCGCTCGCCACCATTCCCAACATCGGCGGCTTCGGCCGGCGTCGCCTGTTCCGAAACAGCGGCAACTCGATTAAGGAAGGCGCGCTGGTTCGTCCTGAATTGCTGATCAATAACGATCCGCGCTCGACGCTCGCCGAAGCTTACAAGCAATTGCGCACTTCAATTCTGCTTTCGACTGCCGGCCGCGCTCCCCGCACCTTGTTGGTTACCTCTGCCAAACCCGGCGAAGGCAAGACGACAACCGCCGTGAACACGGCAATCAGTTTGGCCCAAACCGGCGCGCGAGTCTTATTACTTGACGCCGACCTGCGCCGCCCGATGGTTCATAAGGTTTTCAATGTTTCCAACCCGGCCGGTTTGAGCACCATGCTCTCGCGCGATGTCAACGAGCAGGACATGCTGGCCCTGATTGAGCTGGAACCGGAAAGCGGACTGCATCTGCTGACCTCTGGTCCAATCCCGCCGAACCCAGCGGAGTTGCTGGGGTCAACCCAGATGAGACAACTGATTCAGACGTTAGCTTCCCACTTCGATCACATCCTTATCGACTCGCCCCCAATCACGAGCGTGACCGACGGTGTCTTGCTGGCTTCGCTGGTTGACGGTGTGATTCTGGTGGTCCACGGCGGACAGTCCTCGCGCGAATTAGTGCGCCGCACGCGGCAACTGCTGCGGGGCGTTGGCGCGCGCATCTTCGGCGTGGTGCTCAATAACGTGAAGCAGCATGACGACGACTATTACTACCAGGGCTACTCCAAAAAGGCATATGGCCTCGATAGCTCGCGATTAGTTTCAATTACAAAATAAGTCTCGCCGTAAAAAATAAATATCGATGAGCAGCCGAGAACAAAACAAAAAGTGGATAGGACGTGGCGTCTGGGCCATTGCCGATCAGGGTTTGTTCGCGCTGGCGAATGTGCTCTTGAACGTGCTGCTCGCGCGCTGGCTGACGGCCGATGAGTATGGCGCATTCGCGGTCGCCTACTCCTGCTTCCTTTTTATCGGCGCCTTTCACACGGCGCTGCTGACTGAGCCGCTGCTTGTTTTCGGACCGGGCAAGTATGCCGATCAGCCGCGAAGTTATTTTTGCAGCCTGCTGCATGGACACTGGGCGCTGACGGCTGTAGGCAGTGTGTTGCTGATTGTTGCGGGATTGATTCTGCGCTTCAACGGTGTTCGGCCTTTGTCGCAAGCGCTTCTCGGACTGGGATTGGCGGCGCCGTTTTCGTTGTTGATGTGGTTCAGCAGACGCGCTGCTTATGTGCGGTTCCAACCGCGGCTGGCAACGATTGCGAGTGGCGGTTACCTGGTCCTGCTGGTGGCGGGTTTAGTTGGGCTTGCCGGTTTACACCTCGTCTCAATTTTCTCAGCGATGCTCACTCTGGGCGTCGCGGGCGCGCTTGCCGGACTCTGGCTCATGAAGAACATTCGTCGTGCGCTGCCGGACGGAGAAGAAAGTACCGCAGCGCTGCCGGTAGTAACAGATCACTGGCGATACGGACGCTGGGCTGCCGCCACTTCAGTGCTCATGTGGGTCCCGCTCAATCTCTTCTTCGTCGTGTTGTCAGTGCTGGTGAATTTCGAAGCGACGGGCGCGTTCAAAGCTCTATCAAATTTGGTACTGCCGCTGCTGCAAGCCAACGCGGCGCTCGGATCGCTGCTGCTGCCGGCGATGGCGTTGCGGGCCCGCAACCACGAACAGTTCAAGAAGCTGCTGCGAACGTCGCTGGTTCTGTTTGCTGCGGGCGCCTCAATCTATTCGTTGTGCATCGATGCTTTTGGCGGTGAGTTGGTCCACCTGATTTACAGCGGCCGCTACGATTCACAAGCCAACCTGCTGCGACTGCTGCTGTTGATTCCAATTCTGGACGGCGCGATGGTCGTGCTGTCCAACGCTTTGCGTTCACTCGAACGGCCCAATCGCGTCTTCTGGGCCCAACTCGCCGTTGTCATCTTCCTCTTAACCGCCGGAGTTGCAGCCACGCGATCGTCAGGCCTGTGGGGCGCAACCGCGGGACTCGTCGGCGCGGAGCTGCTGGGCACGATCGTTTTAGGAGTCAGCGTCCTGCGGGCAGAAGCCCGACCATCAGGGAGGGCTCTGTTCGAGAGGACCCCGTCAGAGCGGGACGAGCCCTTGCTCACGCGCGGGCTTCTGCAACAGAAATGAATTCCATGTCAATGAGCGCCACAGCCAATCTGAATTTCTTTGCGACTCCCTATGCGGCGTTCAACCCGGTCGCGCCCCGAATCGTGACGAGCAAACAGTCGTATTCACCCTTTCTGGCCTTCGCTTGGGTTGCTGTAGCGCTCAGCGTGCTCGCGATATTCGAGCCGTCTCCCGGCGACGTCGCTATCGTGTTGCTCTTCGTAGCCGGACTCTTCACTGGAAACTTGCGCTGGTCCAGGAAACTCACGCTGCCGTTCATGTTGCTTGGGCTGTTCGTGCTCGCGAACCTCGCTTCGCTTTGCTACGCGATCGATCCGGCATCAGGCTGGCTCTACTTCGCCATCACGTTGTTCATGTTTGTCTCCTGGTTCTTCCTGGTCGGCGTGTTAACAAAATACGAAGAGCGGGGATTGCGCGTGGTGATGCTGGCGTTCACCGCCGGTGGTGTCGTCTCGACAATGCTCGCGGTGCTTTCCTACTTCAACCTGGCGCCGCTTGGCGAGTGGGTGCTCTTCTACGATCGCATCAAGGGCTTCTTCAAAGACCCGAACGTCTTTGCACCGTATCTGGTAATCGTCGCTGTCTATGCCCTGCACTGCGCGCTGCTGAGTAGCGGACTCTGGCGCAAACTCGCATGGCTGGCGTCATGCCTCGTCGCTTCCATCGGCGTGCTGTTGTGTTATTCGCGCGCTGGCTGGATGAACTACGTGGTTACGCTGCTGCTCTTCTTCTTATTCACTTCCATCTCGAGGCGACGCGCCGGCTCATCGAGTCGCACCCTGGTTTACTTCGCCATCTTCACCACAATCATCGCCGGCGCCTTCACCTATGCGATGACCATTCCGCAAATCAGCGAAGTCCTCGCGTATCGCACCGAAATGCAGGCTTATGATGCCGACCGCTTTGTTAATTTCATCGCGGCGTTGCGGCTTGGCCTTAGCAATCCGTTGGGAGTTGGCCCCGGACAGTCGTTTCTAACGCTCGATTACGCGACTCACAATCTCTATCTGCGCACGTTTGCAGAAAACGGCGTGCTCGGTTTTTTGACCTTCACCGCGTTTGCGTTGGCGACGTTGATACGTTCGCTCCTGTTGTCGCGGAAGGCTGCTAACCTTATACAGCGTTCGTTGTTTGCGTTAGTCGCCGCTGCCCTCTGCGGCTCGCTGCTCAACAGTTTCACTATCGACACGCTCCACTGGCGACACTTCTGGCTGTTGCTGGCGCTCGGTTGGATGCCCTTGTGGACCACGCGCCGGGCAGTAGCCCGACCGTCAGGAAGGGCTCCATCAGCGATGACTTCATCAGGAGGGTTCCCCGAGCCCTTGCTGACGCGCGGGCTTCCGCCTGCGCGCGCCGGCGCGCTTAACAACGCTGAGGCTTGCTTATGAAAACCACACCTCCCCTCTCAAAACTTTCAAACCGGCGGCCCGTCAAGTTGCTGCATATCGTCGGCGATTCGAAGTTTGGCGGCGGCGCCGTAGTTATTCAGCGCCTGGCCGAAATGGCCCAGCAGATGGGCTGGCAGGTTGACGTGCTCGCTACTGATCCGGCCTGCCGCCGGATGTTGGGCGAACACAAGATTGGCGTAGTCAACCTCGATGTGATTAGGCGCGAGATCAGTCCGCTGCGGGATCTAAAAGGCTTGTTTCGGTTGTGGCAGTTTCTGCGACGCAGCGATTACGACATTGTTCACACACATACTTCCAAGGCCGGCTTCGTCGGCAGACTGGCCGCGAAAGCCGCAGGGATCCGCGCCATCATCCACACCGTTCACGGGTTTGCATTCCATGAAGAGTCTTCGCGCACGACGCTCCGCATCTACGCGCTACTCGAGCGAATCGCCGCCCACGCGTGTCATCGTATTGTCACTGTCAGCGAATACCACCGTCGCTGGGCGCTGAAGCTGGGCATCGGCAACGCGCGCAAAGTTGTCGCTATTCCGAACGGCATTTCAGCGGATCGCGTGAAGACTGAGCGCGATCGCAAGAGCCTTAGGAAAGAACTGCACATTGATCCACCGACGGCAATGCTGTTGTCGACTGGACGACTCGCCGAAGGAAAAGGCCTCGAATACCTGCTCCAGGCAGCCCAGTTGATCCTCAAGCGTTCCAACCTGCGCTTCAAGATTGTCTTCGCCGGCGTCGGCCCGCTCGAACCCCACCTTAAAAAACTCGCGGAAGACCTGGGCCTTCGCGAACGAGTCCGCTTTCTCGGTTTTCGCAAGGACGTCGGAGAGTTGCTGGTAGCGAGCGATATCGTTGTTCTGCCAACGCTGCGTGAAGGTTTATCAATCGCTTTGCTCGAAGCAATGGCGGCAGGGAAACCAATAGTGACTACAACCATCGGCAGCAATGTTGAGGCAACTCATCATGGCCGCGCAGCGCTGTTGGTGCCGGCTAAGAACCCCGAGGCTTTGGCCAAAGCGCTGACGCAGTTTCTTCGCAATCCTTCCCTTCGTCTCTTGAAAAGTAAGAAGGCTGAAGAATTGTTCTCCAGACATTACACCGAAGCTCGAATGCTCGACGCCTACCGCGCGCAATATCTCGAGCTACTCGAGTCGGCGCCGGTGCGCGTCGTCACCAGAAACAAGTCACACGTGACCTCTCTCGAACGCGCCTTTCCTCAGGAGAATTCGCTATGACAATATGGCAAGCGGCTGTCAAACGCGCCATCGACATAGCCGTGTCGTCAATCGCGCTCGTTCTGTTCAGCCCGTTAATGGCGCTGATCGCGATCGCGATCCACCTCGACTCGCTGGGATCGGTTTTGTTTCGACAAGCACGCCTGGCGCGCGGCGGCGCAGGCTTCACGCTCTACAAGTTTCGTACGATGATCGCGGGCGCGCCAGACATTCGCAACGACGACGGCTCAACATTCAACTCACCCGCCGATGCGCGCGTAACCCGCGTCGGACGCTTGCTGCGACGCACCAGTCTGGATGAACTGCCACAACTCTTCAACGTTTTGATCGGCGAGATGAGCCTGGTTGGACCACGACCCGATCAAGTGGATCAGGCGCGCTTCTATGGCCACGCCGAGTGGGGGCGCAGTGTGGTGAAGCCGGGCATCACCGGACTCGCTCAAATCAGGGGCCGCAACGCAATCCCCTGGACAAAACGCACGCAGCTCGACCTCGAATACGTTGCAAATCAGTCCGTGCTCCTGGATCTAAAAATCCTGTGGCAAACCATTCCTTATGTGCTGACCAATCAGGACATTTACATCAATGAAGTCTCGGAGGAAGTCAGATGAATAGCCGTTTAGTCCGCTCTTATAAACCAAACAATTGGGTGCACATCGCGCCGCTGCTCGCCGATTGGCCTTTCAAACCGATGGCGCGTCATGACCGTTGGCCGCAGACCGAGCTCCTCAATTTTACTTGCGAGCGCGTCCAGAGTGCGCTTGGAAACGAAGACGGCGCCACCTGGGTGGTGTTGCAACAAGGTCAGGCGCGCGGCTTCGCATGTCTAACTATGTTGCCGTGGGATAGCGAGCAACTCGGAATGCAAGCCGCTCGCGTGGACTATTTGATTGCCGAGGGAACTTACCATGAACAACTGCAAGTCAAGGAGACGCTGATAGAGCAAGTGCTCATGGAAGCTCACGACTGCGGCGTCTGGCATTTGAGCGCGCGTGTCGACACTTCGGATCTCTCGAGCTTGCACGTGTTGGAAGAGGCGGGCTTCATCACTGTCGATAGCATTCTCACCGCGGCGCTCGATCTTGCCAAACACCAGCCTAAAGCGTTAGCGCATGATTTTCGAGTCAGGCTGGCAACGCCTGCTGATGCTGAGCGCGTAGCCGATTTGGCCCGCACTGCTTTTATCTACGATCGCTTTCATGCTGATCCGTTCATCAGCCCCGAGCGTGCCGATGAGCTGCATGCCAGCTGGCTGCGAAATTCATGCACGGGCAAAGCCGCTGATGCAGTCGTGCTGGCTGAAGACCAGACCGGTCTGCTCGGCTTCATGACCTGCGCGCTGCAACGCGACACACGCAAGCAACTCGGTCGCATGGTAGGAACAGTAGTCATGGCCGCTACCGCTGAAGCTGCGCGCGGCCGCGGCGTCGCCTACGCAACGTTGATGGCTGCACTCGATTGGTTCCGTGAACAGGGTTGTGAAATCGTCGACACCGGAACGCAAGTGCGCAACCTTCCCTGTCAGGCACTCTTGCAGAAATGCGGGTTCCGCGCTGTCGGATCTTCCATTTCGTTACGTCGCTTGCTCTAACCGATCTCTTCAAGCAACGCCCCTTCCTATTACTCCAGGCGAACCAGCCCCCCGCCCGACCGACCTTCAGGGAGAAACCATGCAGGCATCAATACAAACCCAGGAACTGGAACGAGAAGAGTTTCTTCCCTTCGCGTTACCTTCCATCGGCGAGGAAGAGATCGCCGAAGTTGTTGACACACTGCGCTCAGGATGGGTAACTACCGGCCCCAAAGTAAAACGCTTCGAAGCTGATTTCAGCGCCTACGCCGGCGCCAGTCACGCGCTTGGCGTTAATTCCTGCACTGCCGGATTGCACACCGCACTCGCCGCATTAGGAATCGGCCGAGGCGATGAAGTCATTGTGCCCACGCTTACCTTCTGCGCTACCGCCAATGTGGTGGTCCACCTCGGCGCCACTCCGGTGCTGGTAGACATTGGTTCTGATTTTCAGATCGACCCGCTCGCGATAGAGAAATCCATCTCGCGCGATACGCGCGCAATCATGCCAGTGCATTACGCCGGTCAGGCCTGCGATCTTGACGCGATTTATGAGATTGCGGCCGCACACAAACTAGCGGTCATCGAAGACGCGGCACACGCGGTGGGCGCGACTTACCACGGCAAACAGATTGGTTCCGATCGTCTTGCATCCGCTTATCCGGACCTGCGGCGCGCGACCGCGTTCTCGTTCTACGCCAACAAGAACATGACTACCGGCGAGGGCGGCATGATCACCACCGCCGCTGAAGAATTAGCCGCCGAGATGCGCGTCTTGTCGCTCCACGGCATGAGCAAAGACGCCTGGAAGCGTTACGCCGATTCCGGATCGTGGTTCTACGAAGTCGTCAGCGCCGGTTACAAGAACAACATGACTGACATCGCCGCCGCGCTCGGTATTCACCAGTTGCGCCGGCTCGATGGCTTCATTCACGCTCGACAACAGTATGCGCGCATGTATACGGAGGCCTTCGCTTCGCTCGACACACTCGAGACTCCGATCGCGCATGCGGATCGCAATCACGTCTACCATCTCTATGCGATTCGTCTTAACCTCGAACGACTAAAAATCGATCGCGCCGAGTTCATCAGTCAACTCAAAAAACTGAAGATTGGCGCAAGCGTTCACTTCATTCCCGTCCACCTCCACCCTTTCTATCGCGATCACTTTGGCTATCGACACGGCGACCTGCCGCGCGCCGAAGCCATCTACGACAGCATTCTTTCGTTGCCGCTCTATCCTTCCATGTCCGCCCAGGATGTAAACGACGTAATCGAAGCTGTCCATCACATTTCTTCCCTGAACAGGAGATAACCCCCGATGCATGTCTTGCCAAAAAACCGCACTCCCCGTCACTCGTTTCTGCACCTGCCGCATTTTTGGAAAAGGCCGACCTCACGAATCGTTCTCGTGATCGGCGGTGGCGGTTACATCGGCTCGGCGCTGGTACCCAAACTGCTGGCGCGCGGCCATCGTGTCCGCGTGCTCGATCGCCTGTTCTATGGTCTCGAACCGATCCTTGACGTTATCAATCATCCGAACCTCGAAATCATCCAGGCCGACTTTCGTCGCGTCGATAAGCTGGTCGAGAGCATGCAGGGTGTGGACGCTGTGATCCACCTGGGGGCAATAGTTGGCGACCCGGCCTGCGCGCTCGATCGCGATCTGACCATTGAAGTTAACCTGATGGCCACGCGGACCATTGCCGAGGTCGCAAAAGGTTATGGCATCCGGCGTTTCATTTTTGCCAGCACCTGCTCGGTTTACGGCGCCAGCGCGGACGATCAGTTGTTGACGGAGGAGTCGCCGCTTAACCCGGTCTCGCTTTACGCCGTCACTAAGCTTGCGTCCGAACAAGTCCTGATGGATTTGGCGCGCGACAACTTTTCGCCGACCTGCCTGCGCTTCTCCACTATCTATGGGCTGTCCGGCCGCACGCGTTTCGATCTCGTCGTGAATCTGCTGACGGCCAAGGCTGTGATGGACGGCGAAATCACGATTCAGGGCGGCGATCAGTGGCGCCCGTTCCTGCACGTGGACGATGCCGCACTGTCGCTGTTGCACACGCTCGAGTCACCGCTTCCGAAAGTTCACGCGCAGGTCTTTAACGTCGGCAGCGACGAACAGAACTTCACCATTCAACAGATTGGCGAACTGATTAAGTCGATCGTGCCCGAAGCAGAGCTGATCAACCAGGGACTCGGCGGCGACCGCCGCGACTATCGCGCCGACTTCCGCAAGATTCGCGAGGAGCTGGGCTTTGTGCCGCGGTGGAGTGTCGTCGCAGGCATCAATCAGGTGATTGAGGTGATTCGCAGCGGCGCAGTAAAAGATTATCGCAGTGCAAAATATAGCAACGTGAAGTTTCTGACCGAACAGGAGGACGCAGTCAGCCTGGTCCGTAACGAATCAACCTGGGCCTACGATCTGGTCGATCTGGTCAAGCGGAATTCAATGGTCACCTCTTTAACGCCGGTCGTTTCAGTGGCTGCTTAGAAATGTCTGACATTACTTTCACACACGAGCTCGCCGGCAGGTTCGGGGCGGTAGCCCGACCGTTAGGAAGGGCGCCATTGCTCACGCGCGGGCTACTGCCCCAGTTCATCTTTCTGTCACTACTGATTCTGATCGTGGTTGTGGCCGTTCCTTATGGCTCGGTCGAGGCGTGGTGGATAGCGCTGTACGAATGCGCGATTTTCAATTTGGGAGCGCTTTGGGTTCTCGAGGGTTTGGTTGGCCGTTCATGGAACGTAAAAGAAAGAGCTCTGGTTGCGCCCATTGTGGCGCTGGCGCTTTTCACTTTTCTGCAAAGCACGACGTTACTCAACTCGGCCGCGATCAGCGCCGATCCATTTGAGACGCGCCTCGTTTTTTTGAAGTTGCTGGCCTTGGGAATTAACGCCGTGCTGCTTCTTCAGCATACGTCAAGCCTGCGTCGCCTGCGCATGTTGCTCCACGTCGTGATCGCGATCGCGGTAGCCAGTGCTTTGTTTGGCATCGCTCGACAAGCTTTGCAGCACAACGAATCCGGTTTCATCCTGCCCTACCTGAGTCGCGATTCCGGCTTTGGCCAGTTTGTTAACAAGAACCACTTCGCTTTTTTGATGGAGATGGCGATTGGCCTGACGACGGGATTCATCTTTGGCGGTGCAGTGAAACGCGAGCATCTGCTCTTTTATCTCTCAGCAATTGCGCTGATGTGGATTGGGTTGGTGCTGACTAATTCGCGCGGCGGTCTCTTTAGCATGCTCGCTCAGATTGCGTTTCTGATCGCGATGGTGGCCTGGCTGCGGTCGAAAAGAAGAACTGCTTCACCAGTAAAGCGAAACGCTCTCCAGCCATTTGAGATCTCAAGTGTCAGATTTCGAAACTCATCTGAGATCTCAAATTTCAGATCTCAAATCGCAGTAGTCGCATTAAGTGTTTGTCTTCTGCTCGTGGTTTCAGTCAGCGCAGTTTGGATTGGCGGCGAGGTGATGGTGACGCGCCTGGCATCGCTGCCGGGAGAGATTAAGACAGACGCCCCAGAGCCGCATGCCGGTGTGCGCCGCCGCGAAGTCTGGAGCGCAACCTGGCAACTCATTAAGGCCCATCCACTGACCGGCAGCGGCTTCGGCGCCTATGGTGTTGCGATCACAAAATTCCACGATGGCTCAGGCAAGTGGACCCCCGAGGCTGCGCATAACGATTACCTTGAGCTGCTTGCGTCGGGCGGTGTGGTTGGTGTTGGGCTCGTCGTTTGGTTTGGCTTCGTCTTTATCAAACGCGCCCGCCGCCAACTTCTTAGCGCGGAGCCGGCTCGACGGGCCGCATGTCTCGGCGCGCTGACGGGAATATTCGGAGTTATGGCCCACAACGTGGTGGATTTTGGACTTCACGTCACGGCAAATGCCGTGGTGTTCGCTGCTCTCGTGGTAATTGCCGCGAGGGATTCCGGTAAGAAAAACCTAAACCAGTTGGAACAATAGTTCCGGCTAAAATCAAAAGGAGAGTCAGATGATTTCAATTTCAAAACTCAAAACAATCACAGTGGTCGCACTGATCATCGCCACGTGTGCAATTCAAGCACGTGTGATGGCCGGCCCGGCTTTGATGGGAAAACTTAGAACGGGCAACAACAAGCCGGTGCTGGTTAACAGCAACAAGGCCGGCTCAGGCACGACGATTCTTTCCGGAGCGCGAATTCAGTGTCCCGCTAAGATCGGCGCAACCGTCGACCTTGGCACGCTGGGCCGGCTCGACATCGCCGCAAACAGCGACCTGACACTCGTGTTCGCCGCGAATGAAATTTCGGTGCAGCTCCGTTCGGGCTACGTCGTGTTGACCACCAACAAAGGGATCAATGGCACGGTAACCACGTCTGAAGGTACGGTGTTTGGGACAGATCCGGCGAAGGTCTCCAGCGTGATTGCAAAAATGAAAGATGCGCAAGGACCGGAAACGGGAGCGCCAATCGGAGCGACCAAAGGTGTGTCGGTCGTGGGCCCTGCAGCCGGCGTTGCCGGTGCCGCCGCAGCCGTATTCGGCGGCACTGCCGCCGGCAAATCAGGCGGACGCGGGGGCGATCTCAGTAGTGACAATCCGCGCCGGCCTTAGTTGAGATGTATTGATGTTGGAGGCCCGGAACTAACTTCATTGCCGTTGGCCGGATTGGTTGGCGATAGCCGCGGCGCGATTGCCGGCGACGCTTGCCGCGGCTTGCAGAGTTCTCAGGCTCTCGGCGGGCACTGCAAAGTTCAGGTCGTCGGCGCTATCCATCCGCATCACCGCAATACCAACGACGTGGCCCTGTTGATTTAGAACAGGGCCGCCGCTGCTACCCGGAAATATGTCCGCGGTAATCTGCATTCGTCTGCCGGTACTCTCGAATTGCCAGATTCTGCCTACGCGGCCTTGAGTGATTTTCCAATGAGAACCCTGCGGGTTACTAAGCAATATGATCGATTCGCCTTCAACTGGTGTCGCCGACTCCACCTGGAGTACCGAGTCCACCTGCGGTTCGCTTACTTGCAGCAGCGCCAGGTCGGAGTAGGCGTCGGTAGCGACAATCGTCTGTACCGTGAAGGTCTTTCCCGCGAAGGTCTTGATACGAATTTCGCCGGCGTGGTTAACGACGTGAAGGTTGGTGACTATGCAATTGGGTGAAGTGAAGAAGCCACTGCCCTGGAGCAAAGGGCCGCCGCGTTCGTCATACGTAGTGACGATCACGACTGCGCGTTTCCAGGAAGCGAGTCTGTCGTTCGACGGCTCGTGAGCAGTGACAAACGATGCCGCAGAGAAAACAAAAACCGCGGCCATGAGGCCGGTGATTAGTCGGACCGGACGACAGTTTGACGCACTGATCCTGAAACAAAAACGCATTGGGGCGAAACGAACAGCTTTCGATTTCTGAATAAGTTATTAAACGTCGATTAGTACCCGATTTCCTATTCTCCTGGTTCAGCGATTTTGAAATGCCGAGACAGAATCAACCAGCATTACCAGTAAGTCAATGGCTAGCACCGCGAGTTCGCTATGCGTTTGCCCTGGCAATGCTGCTCATTTGCGTTTGGGGCGCTATCGCCAGCGCGCGGGCGGGGCTTTCGCGATTGCTTTCAGAATTCGGCTCAGCCACCGATTCATTGGCCACCACCAAACGCGCGCTCAACTTCAACAGCGCTGACCCCACCGCCCACTACGCCTACGCAGAACAACTCGCAAATGCCGGCGAGAGTGCCGAAGCCGCAACGGAACTCGAGCACGCGCTTTCGCTCAGGCCCGACGACTATTTTCTGTGGCAGGAGCTGGGACGATTGCGTGACGAAAGCGGCGACGCGTCCGGCTCCCTGACAGCGTGGCGCCGAGCGATCGAGCTGGCGCCTTTTTACTCTGAGCCGCACTGGCAACTGGGAAATTTCCTTTTGAGACGAAACGAGCTTGACGAAGGTTTCGCGGAAATGCGTGTCGCGGTTGTCAGCGACCCGACACTTTTTCCAGTTATGATTGATCTGGCATGGGGAGTTTGCGATGCGCAGGTTAAGTGCGTGCTCGCCGCTACCCAACCGCAAAACGATTCTGAACGTGTTTCGCTGGGGCGCTTGTTCTTAGCTCAGAAGAATCTCGAGACAGGGCTGAACCTCGTGTTGACGGCGTCAACGATCGCCGCGAAAGACCGGCAGGAAATGGTTGCCACCCTGATCGACGCCGGTGAGTTCAAAGCCGCACATCGAATCTGGCTGACCGGAGTCAGCGCCGGTAACTTTAATGAAAACGATCTGTTTGATGGCGGCTTTGAAGGTCCGATGAGTTTCGACAACCTGGGATTTGGTTGGCAGCCGGCACGCGCGCAAACCATCCACGTTTTAACTGATCCGAACGATCCACAATCAGGCACGCGTAGTTTGCTGCTCGAGTATGCCGGCAACTTTGATCCGAACGTGCCGGTGATCTCGCAACTTGTGTTGGTCGCGCCGGGCGCTCGTTACCGCTTGAGTTTCGTCGCGCGCGCGTCAGATTTAGTCAGCGCTGCTTTGCCGGTGGTCGTCGTGAAGAACGCCGGCGGCGACCGGAGTGTGATTGCACAATCGGCGTCGTTGTCGCCGGGAACCGACGGCTGGCGCGAGTTTGCAATTAACTTCGAGACTGCGAAAACAGCCAGCGCGGTAACAGTCAACATTCAGCGGCAAGCATGCGCGGTGAATCCTTGTCCGATTGTGGGCCGTGCCGGGTTTGACACTTTTTCGCTGAAGCGGGTAGCTGCTCAAGGCCTCTGAAGCGCTGCAAGCGCATTAGTCGCTGATCGGCAACGCTTGACGGCACGCGCGCCGGCGAAGTTTTTGACTACTTTCTCTGATTCGAGTTCTTAGCGAACTTGACTGGCTGTGGCCAATCGCGTTAGGTCTCGTGACCCGAATAATATGACTAGAGCTTCTTAATGTAATACTTGCTTGACAAACAAACTGTGATTCTATGTTTGCCTATAGCCTTTCCGTGGACTTCAATTCTGTCGCCTTCTCTGACACTGGCGCCAACCTCATTATGGCAAAGTCTGAAGGTCGAATACACTACGTTGATTTCGCCGTAGTCTGCCGTTGAAACTCTTAAAGCGAGGTTGCTATCGGCCACGCCTTCGGGACGCTTCTCTCTTCCCAATACTTTTCCCTTCAGAGTTACCTCGGAGCCTACTTTGAAGTCTTTACACTGGACTACTTTTCTGCCTTCCGCTTGAAGAGGTTGAACTGTTTCGGGCCCCCACAAGAAGCACCCTAGCAGAGCGGCGAACATTGTAAACTCAATCACTCGTAGCAATTCTTATCTCCTGCTACAACTAATAGTTGCTCAACGAACAGAAGGTTATCACAACAAAACACCTGAGCCATAGAACCTACATACCTCAACTTAGATGGTACTCGGTACGAACGTAAGGCGCGCCACAGAAACATTGACATTCGCAGGTTATGGGTCTATACACTTCCCATACTCTGTTCAGGTGTGCCGCACACCACCTTCCTCGACTCTTGCTGTGGCAACCCTGTCATCAGTCAGTCACTGTAAGTCTTGATTCTGGCTATCCCTACTGCGATGACCGAGAGTAAATGAGCCCGGGGCCGTTATTAAACCCTCAGAGTGCGCCTGCACTCTCTTACCCCATGAGGAGACTCCCATGAAAACCAACCAATCGGAGCCCAACCGCTCACGCAAATATCTATTTCTCAAGAGTTCCAGATTCTGGCGACTGACCCTGGTTTCCGTCTGTCTGGTCGTCCTTGGAGTCGCGATTCATCTAATTGCCAGTAGCAGCTTGAAATCTTCCGCTGCGTCGTACTCGCGCGGCGGCAAAATCTCCCAAGATGGGATCTGGAGGACAGTTGATCAGAATCTAATTGCTGTTATGGGACAGCGTAGGACAAACCCACGCGCCTACGAAACCTTCCGGATGGATAAGACTGCTTTGACACCGATGCTCAGTCAAGCTCCGATGGAGTTCAGCGATGCTGCCAGGAAAACGAAAATCGTCATGACCATACCAATGCCGGATGGCACCTTTGCCAGATTTGGCATCGAGGAGTCACCGATCATGGAGGCTTCACTGGCGGCACGTTTCCCTGAAATCAAAACCTATCAGGGACAGGGAATAGATGATCCAACAGCTACGACTCGTTTCGATTGGACGCCCACTGGTTTTCACGCGATAGTGTTATCCGCCTCGGGCACCGTTTACGTGGACCCTTATGCAAAGAACGACGGTTACTACATCAGTTACTACAAGAAAGACTTCCAGAGAGAGGGTGAAACCTTCCATTGTCTAGTCACTGAATCAAGGGCAGAGACTGTCTCGCTAAGTAACGGACCGGTGCCGAATCTAGTTATTAATGGCGGTACGCTCCATACCTATCGACTGGCCGTCGCCGCCACCGGAGAATACACGGCTTTCCAGGGTGGCACTGTAGCGCTCGCACTGGCGGCCATTAACACCACCATGAATCGCGTCAACGGCATCTACCAGCGTGAGGTCTCAGTCCGCATGGTGCTGATTGCCAATGAAACCAACATCATCTACACCAATGCGATGACTGACCCTTATACAAATGGAGATGCCAATACCATGATCGGCGAGAATCAGTCGAACCTGGATAGCGTGATTGGCGATGCCAATTACGATATTGGTCACGTCTTTGGTACTGATAGCGGCGGCCTGGCCAGCCTTGGAGTGGTATGTTCCAGCGGTAGCAAAGGAAGAGGCGTGACAGGTTCCGGTGCTCCGGTGGGCGACTCGTTTGATGTGGATTACGTCGCCCACGAGATGGGTCATCAGTTTGGCGGGAATCACACCTTCAACGGCACTACTGGGAGCTGCGGAGGAGGCAATCGCGTAGGAGGAGCCGCGTACGAACCGGGCAGTGGGTCAACAATTATGGCCTATGCGGGTATCTGTGGGGGCGAGGATTTGCAGCCGCACAGCGATGATTATTTTCACGTTAAGAGTCTCGAGGAAATCGTCTCTTTCATCAACGGTAATGCCTGCGACACCGAAACCTCCAACGGTAATACTGCGCCAACGATTAATGCCGGAGCCAACTTCAATATTCCTATAAGTACACCCTTCGCTTTAACCGCGTCGGGCAGTGATGCGAATGGTGATGCGCTTACATTCGCCTGGGAGGAATATGATCTGGGAACGCAGGGGCCGCCAAACACCGATGACGGAAGCCGCCCAATCTTCCGTTCGTTCAACCCGACTGTCAATTCGACGCGGACCTTCCCGAAGCTATCAGACATTCTGAATAACACTTCAACTTTCGGTGAATCGTTCGCTAGCACCACCCGCACCATGAGTTTCCAAGTGACTGCGCGCGATAACCGCGCCGGCGGTGGCGGTGTAAACTCGGCGATCATGCAGGTGAATGTCACGAACAGCAGCGGTCCGTTTACGGTAACGCAACCGAATACCGCTCTGGTATGGACGACCGGGACAACACAAACTGTAACCTGGAATGTTGCTAATACAACCGCTGCTCCCGTGAGTTGCGCCAACGTCAGGATTTTGCTTTCCACCGATGGGGGAAACACTTTTCCCACCGTTCTCGACGCGAGCACACCAAACGATGGAACCGATACGATCACAGTTCCCAACCTGCCGTCCACCACTGCCCGGGTCAAAGTGGAATCCGTTGGCAATATCTTCTTCGATATTTCCAATTCTAACTTTATCGTTAACGCGCCGCCGGTGATTACCTGTCCGTCCGACAAGGTTACATCTACCGATCCCGGGGTGTGCTCGGCTGTAGTTAACTTCACAGCGACAGCCACGGATACCGATCCCGTGACTGTTAGCTGCTCACCACCCTCCGGCACGGCCTTCCCGAAGGGGACAACGACCGTTCAATGCACGGCGACTGACTCGGTCGGCGCCACCGATACTTGTAGCTTCAAGGTAACAGTCAACGATAATGAGAATCCCGTGATCACCTGCCCGGCTAACATAACCGTCGGCAACGATCCGGGTCTGTGCTCAGCGACAGTCAACCCGGGCGCGGCGACAGCGACAGATAACTGCGCAGTCGATTCGATTGTTGGCACACGCAATGACGGACAGTCCTTGAATGCTCCATATCCGGTCGGCACGACGATGATCACCTGGAAGGCCACGGATACATCAGGCAATATGGCTACCTGCTCGCAAACAATCGTCGTCAACGATGTAGAACCGCCGGTCATTACTGCATCTGTCGCGTCCACTTGTCTCTGGCCACCAAATCACGACTTGACTAATGTTGGTTTGAGCCTTGCGGTAACCGACAATTGCACGCCGTCGTCGGCCATTGCGGTTACAGTGAAGGTTACCAGCGACGAGAAGCCGGAGATAGATACTCAGGGCGATGGCAACTTCTCGCCGGATGCTGTAGTCACCGGAACTGGTGTTAACCGGGTCGCTAAACTGCGCCAGGAGCGGATGGGAGGTGAAGATGGACGCGTATATCTCATCCGGATTACCGCCACTGACCAATATAACAACACGTCACTGAAAGTCCTTCGAGTCGGTGTGCCAAAGAATCAGAATCCAAAGACCGGGTCATGCGGAGTAGACAGCAGACCTGTTGTGGGAAGTGACGCGCCGGATGGCGGTTTCTTTGCAGAGAATCCGCCAGCGCCGATCATTGGACGGAAGCAGTAAGCGCATTAACGCGAACCCATTCGGCCCGTTATGCGTTGAATAAAGAGAGGGCAGTCCCCAGGTGGACTGCCCTTCTCTTTGGTTGTTAACGCAGCCGCTCCAAGCGTGGATCTCTTCCGCCGCTGTAGAAACTTAATTGTGCGGTGGGGCAGCGTAGTACGCGCCATCCCGATGGAAAATATAGCTACCGCGAAATGGCGCCGGCAACAAATGGTTGCCGCGCTTCGCCGCTACCTGGAGAGTGGAACTGGTTGCCGGGTAGTGAGGCATTTTCAAGATTGAACCTTGGCGCGTTTAGGTTCTGACAGACGAACACAATGCTTGCAGATAGTTTTGTTCAATGGCCGCGTTGGGGTATAGCTTAAGGCGGCTCTGGACTTCACCCGAAGCTTGATAAACTTCAGGCCGCACACAGTTCGATTGGTTGCAGGATCGATGAGGTGGTAAACGGCACTGTCTTGTCTTAAGGCATACATGGTCTGCCGCCTATATTGCTGGTTCTCGATCTTGTTAACTACCACCGCTTATCATCCGGATCGCCAAGCGAGCGCGGACCCTGGAGCCAAAAGGCAGCGGCGACGAGTATTTCTCGCTTGCAGTCTACTGGCAGATCTTCTTATACGCGGGCCGGTAACCAAGGGCCTCAGCTTGCTGTTGCCTCATGTAACTCCCCAGTTTCGTCCTGCCGTACAACCGAGTTCCGCGGCAATGGTAACGACCGGAAGTGACATTTGCCCAAACCACTGCATTCGGCCGGATCGGACAACCGGGACAGGGCGGGACCCCGGGAACGCTCAGGGCGTTGCTATATGCCGTCTGATCAGCGCCCGATGTCCACGGATGAACGTAGTTACTTTCCACCAGATGCACCAGGTCCGTCCTGCGATCTCCGTTTAGATCCGTAGTCACCCACCAGCCCGACTTGCCATTGTAACCACGTACGGGACAGAACGTAGAGAGGGTGAAGGTGCCATCGCCTTTTGAGAGCCACGGGTGCACGTAGTCGCCGCCGACAATGTGGACCAGATCGGTCTTGCCATCGCCGTCAATATCGGCCGCCGCCCAGCGGCCCATGCTGGTTGCATAGCCATCCATGGGCCGGAAAAACTTCACGTCAAACTCGCCGTTGCCTTTCGACAACCACGGATGAACATAGTCCAAGCCGGTGATGTGAACCAGGTCGGTATTTCCATCGCCGTTAAAATCTCCCGTCAACCATTTTCCCATGCCGAAGGCATAGCCGGCCCACGGAGAGAACGCCGGCAAAACCTTGAACGTTCCGTTGGCGCCAGAGAGCCAAACATGAATGTACCCGCCGACAAAATGTATCAGGTCGGTTTTGCGGTCGCCGTTGAAGTCGCCGGTGACAAAACTCCCGAGATAGACGGCGTATCCTCCCCAGGGCGCAAACTGTTTGACGTCAAAGGTGCCATCGCCCCTTGAAAGCCATGGATGCATGTAGACGGCATTCGGCAGATGGATCAAATCCGTGTAGCCGTCGCCGTTCAAGTCTCCTGCCAACCATCTTCCCGATCGGTTGTTGTATCCAGCTTGATGCTTAAACTGCGTGACGCTGAAAGTGCCATCGCCATTAGACAGCCAGGGATGCACGTAATCTGCGTCGGTCACATGTAGCAAGTCAGTGCGACCGTCGCGATTAAAGTCGCCAGTCAGCCACGTTCCCGAACGAATGTTATAGCCAACCCAGGGGCGATACTGACGAACTTCGAACGTCCCATCGCCGCGAGCAATCCAGGGATGCACATAGTCACTGTCCGTCAGATGGATCAGGTCTCCCTTGCCGTCGCCGTCAAAGTCGCCGGTGAGCCACTGTCCCGAGTAGATGTTGTATCTCGGATCGGGAGGATAAAACTGCGAGACACTGAACGTTCTGTTTGGTGCTTGCGTGATCGGCAGCGGTTGGCCGCTTACCTCCGACGAGCCGCTAATCGCAATCGAGCCCGCACGTCCTGAGGGAGTGCAGTTTGCTTGAATTTCGTAACCGATTACCTGCGAACCCTGCCCGCTTACCGGCGAAAGCTTGATCCACTCGGCATTGGTTGAAAGCGACCAGGTGCAACCGACTGAAGCCTGCAATCCGATTTGGCCGTTGCCCCCGGCAGCCGCGAAGGTTGGCGGCCCTGAATTTGACACCGCATATTCGCACGCCGGCATGATGATTGAACTTGAATAAACCTGGTCTGAATCCAGATTATCTTTGGCGCTGATGGCCTGCAGAAACGCATGGGCTCGATAGGTGTACGTCTTGGCGGAACGCACCGTCTCGTCGAAGACTGTATACTTTCCCCAGCCGATGTACTTCCATTCGCCCGGACGGCTTGAATCCTGCCGGTGGATCAAGACAATGACGCTTTCGAGGCCTTCCTTATAGGTGTAATCCCAACTGACCAGCACCTTGTTGCTGTTAACAATTTCAGCTTTGAGATTAATCGGCGGGTCTAACGCACTGGGAAGATTAAAAGTAGCGGTGACGGCCTCGCGCTTGCTTACTGTGATCACGCAGTCGCCTTTGCCCAAGCAAGAACCGCCGCCCCAGCCGGCGAAAATTGAACCTGAATCCGCGGAAGCCCGCAGCGTAACCTGCGTCCCATTTGCATAATCCTGCTCGCAATCCTGGCCGCAATTGATGCCGGTTACGTCACTCCCAACCCAGCCGGTTCCGTTGCCGGCTCGGGTCACTGTTATGCCGGGACCCTGGGAAGTGGCCTGCGTAAATGTGGCTGTAACAGAAGTCGCGGCACTGATTGTAATTGTGCAAGGGCCATTGCCGCTGCACGCTCCACCCCAGCTGGCAAAGTTGCTCCCGCTGCCTGGTGAAGCTTGCAAGGTCACGGTAGTGCCCGATGCATAACTTTCTGAGCAGTCAGGACCACAATTAATTCCGGGACCGGTAATCGTGCCGCTCCCGTTGCCGGCGCGTGCCGTCGTAAGGGTGAAACTGGTTGTGGGTTGCGTTGCGAAATTGGCGGTGACAGACTTCGCGGCGTCAACCGACAAAACACACGATGGCGTGGTTCCGCTGCATGCTCCGCCCCAGCTTGCAAACATGGAGCCGCTATTAGCGACAGCAGTCAGCGTTACGGATGAGCCGATTGCATAACCACCGAGACAATCGCTGCCGCAGTCAATTCCAGACGGACTGCTCGTCACCGATCCGCTGCCCCCACCAGCTTTCTGAACTGTTACCGGAGCTGAGGGAAGGTTAGTGGACGGCAGATAGTTGTAAGGACAACACGGATCTGGATTTCGCATCTCAGAACCGCTGGTCCAGGTGTCGCCAGGATATTGTATGGTCCACCCATCGACAGTGAACGGACCGCTGGTCGGAATTACCCAGTGAAGGTGTGCGCTGTCGGGTTGCTGGCCGGGCGCCTGGCCGCACGCATCGTCCGCACTTGTCCAAGCTCCACTTCGCAGGACTCCCAATACCTGACCTTGCACGACCGGCTGCCCAACCGCGATGCCTGGCGCTAACATGTTTACATCAAAATGCCAATACTCCAGCGTGGTCCCATTGTGATTGATTACAACCCTGGCACTAAGGTTTCCCTTGCAAATAGAAGTAATGACACCGTCCGCCGACGCCAGGATTCGCTTGTCCGCACCGGCGCCTCTGGTCCCAATATCAAGGGCGGGCGGGCCTGGTGTGTGCCAGCCGTCTCGGTATTCCCACAGTCCGTGCGGCCAGGGAAACTTGAATTGTAAGGTGGACTGAATCGGTGTGTAGAAAGGCGGCGCGGCGTTGTTTATTTCGCGCGCGGTGTTTGCTCTTCCTGGTCCGGCAAAATCAAGTAACGTTGTTGGGGAGTTCAATTGATGGTCACGGAAATGAACTTCAACGGCAGGTTGCGGCGCCGGCCCATGAAAGGAACTCGCTTCTACACGTCCGAGCAGCCGAGGTTGGACCCACACCAATCCGAACAACAACGATACTGTTATTCCAACATACGAGGCGCGCTGAATTGATTTTCGGGAGATTGCTGGCATTGAGGCTCCTTTCGCGCCCAGACTTGCTGGTGAGAATGACCGTAGCGCCGTCGTGCGGATCAGCCGGTTTTCGTGTAGTTCACGGACAATCGCATTGACGGCTTGCTCGGGGATTAAGACAGTTGAAGATTTCCGAGCGTGCCAGAGAAGGCGTCGAATAACAATCCTGCCGGCTCGTCTGGCGGATGTTACGAGTTATTGCGTCACGTAAATGTGCCTCTTGGAAGGACAGCGGGCGAGGTTCTCTATCGATATAAGTCTGACGAGAAAAACCGCCGACCTTTTTGTCGAATGGAGGCAGACGGGCGTTCTTTTATCACGACTCCGGCCTAAAGGGAAGGATTGAATTCCCGGCACATCAATAAAAAAGATTTCACCGTGAACGCCGACAACAACCGGCTGGTTGTGCCGAGTGGACAAACAGGCACGCTGAGTTATGACTCTGCCGGCAACCTCAACAACGACACGTACACGGGCGCGGGCAGCCGCGTTTATGATGCCGAGAACCGGATGATTGCGGCCGCGAGCAATTCCGGCCCAACCAGCAGCTACACTTACGATGGCGATGGCCGGCGCGTGCGGCGCAAGCTCGGCGCCCCCGACGAAGAGAGTTGGCAGGTGTATGGGCTGGGCGGCGAACTGTTGGCTGAGTACGACGTACAGTACCTATACCTGGGCCATCACTGGGTCGCAGAAGTAAACCTGAGCAAGGAATACGGCTATCGCAACGGACAAATGCTGGTGATTGCCAGCGCCCCACCTCCGTGCTCGGATCCTTGTATCCT
>Ga0137409_10001659_pt1 | contig 24110 bp, 30 predicted proteins | sample CZODoug1_16funga_FD_122059 | JGI IMG/M metagenome (GOLD analysis project Ga0137409, IMG submission 122059) | Vadose zone soil fungal communities from Angelo Coast Range Reserve, California, USA - CZODoug1_16fungal (Hybrid Assembly) | ecosystem: Environmental > Terrestrial > Soil > Vadose zone...
CGACGTTCATATTCCGCGTTGCACCCATATCAAAACCAACGGCACCCAGTGTGGCTGCCCGGCGCTTCGCGAACGCCGCTTCTGTTACTTCCACGAGAAATGGCAGGGCCAGCAAATCGCCGTCAAAGCCGAGCAGCCTTCCGAGCCTCTCACCTTCACCATGCCCCTCCTCGAGGACGGCGACTCGGTCCAGATCGCCCTCATGCAGGTCATTCGCCTCATCGCCGCCGGCCAGCTCGAACCGAAAACCGCCAGACTTCTCCTTTCCGCCCTCGGGGCTGCCTCCCTCAACCTCCGCCGCATGCAACTGCAGCCCAGGCGGGAAGAGACCGTCGTCATCGATCCCAACGCGGTCGCCAACAACGGCGTCGGCGCCGACGCCTGGAGCGCGCGCCAATTCAAATCAAAAGGACCACAGCCGGCAGCCGCCCCAGCCCAAGTGGCCAAAACCTCATAACTTCCCCAGATCCAAGCCATCGGGACTGCGGGGTGGGCCACCCGGAGGATTTGTTCCTAGTTTGGGAATTGGGCGGGCGGGTGGCATAGGCTTTCGCTCTGCTGACACAACTGAGACAAAGGGTGCACTATCCCTTCGACTACACTCAGAGCAGGCTCTTGCAAAAAACGCAAGAATGGGACACCCAGCCTACAAGATAGGGAGAGCATCTTGGCCGCAAGAATTCTCATGGTTCTTAGTGCGAGCATTGTCCTTACGCTCGGAGTCGTCCACCTCGTCTATACATTCTGGGGGCCAAACCTCACGCCCCGTGACCCCGCGCTGCAAATCAGCATGAGCCAGATTTCACCTGTCATCACGAAAGAAACAACCATGTGGCGGTGTTGGGTGGGCTTCAACGCCAGCCACAGCATGGGGCTCATTTTGTTTGGCCTGGTTTTCGGTTTTCTCGCATTGGCTCACGACCAACTCCTCTTTCAGTCACCGTTCTTGCTGGTTGTCGGGCTGGCAATGCTTGGTGGTTTTGGTGTGCTCTGCAAGGTCTATTTTTTCAGTGCGCCTCTCACCGGCATCGGCATTTCTTTCGCCTGCTATGTCGCCAGCATTGTGCTATCGGCGGGTAGCCGAGCCTTTCAAAGGTTTTGACTCTATTTCCCAAACTGGAACCACGGATGCCCCGTCCTTGCGTTCTTTGCAAGGGCGGGAGTAGGGCTGCCTGGAACAACAACCTTAAGCCACCGAGTCCGAAGGAAATCCATGCACCCCTTGTTCCCCACCAAGAAAGGGTCGGCCACCCGCCTGATGCTGACTACCGAAGCCCTGGTCGCCGAAATTCCAGTGGAGAAGAAAGCTTCGATTGGCGGTGGACACAGCAGCGGCGGTTGGAAGGCATGTACTAAGAACCGGCTGTCGGCTATCGGCCGTCGCCTTAAGTCAGAAGCCGCTCTCGCAAGAGCCGGGCCCTTCTTTGTTCGTCACACTACGGTGAACACCGCATTACTATCCACCCGGGACCCCTATCCCGTACATTTTTTGCTGTACCCAGCGCGCGCAACCAAAAGTGCCGCATCTTAGTGGCGCTGTTTTGGTGACCCACAATGCTTGCAAGACTCTGTTTGCTCCTGTTTCTCGTATGTTCGCTAGGATGCATGACTCCTAAGCGAGCACACCTCGTGTTCCCCGTACGCTGTTTACGAGTGAATCCCGAAAGCTTCACCCGCCCCTGTACATCGCGACCTGATGGCAAGCTGGTTTGCGACGGAGTGGTGGTAACACCCACCTGCGTCGCACTCGCTACCGGCCAGTAACAGCGGCATGGTACCGGCGGATGGCCCAGGGGAGGAACAAGTGTTCGCCGCCCTCGAGAAGGAACAAGGGCGACGCAAGAGGCCCCGTCCCCCGCGCACGTTGCAAAAGGCCCTGCCCTGAGCTTGTCGAAGGGACCCCTCACATTCGCGACGCCGTATCGCCGCACGGCCGACCCACGGTGTGGAAATGGTCCTCGTTGGTTTTGATCCCGGAAATGTCGACTTCCACTTCCACAATGTTGTCAAAAACCCCGGCCACCCGCATGTGAAGGATTTTCTGGTGGAACCTCCGCCAACTCGGTAACATTTTCCCTGGAACCCCCTCTTAGCTTCAACGGGAGAGGACTGCTCGCTTGGAAATGTGCTTTTGAATAAGACACTCTCAATTTCCTGCATACTTGTTCTGTGTTTCTGTGCTGCGGGCTCGACTGTTCCCGCCTTCGCAGGAGATGGCCCTACCTTCGGACAGTTGAATATCCCCAGACTCACTATAGCTCCGAAGCTGGAAGACTTCCTCGGCATGAAGCCCGCCGCAGGCTGGGAAGGCAAGATGTTGCAGGTCGAAGGCCTGAAGCAACGCATCCCCAGCGACGGCGCACCTGTCTCCCAGCGAACGGTTGTCTACCTCGGATACGACGAGAAGAACCTCTACGCGGTTTTCGTTTGCTTCGACAAAGAGCCGGAAAAGATCCGCGCCCGGCTCGGCCGCCGCGAGGACATTTTCACCGACGACTCCGTCGAGATCATGCTCGACACCTTCCTCGACCACCGCCGCGCTTACTCTTTCCTGAGCAACCCTCTCGGCGTGCAAGCCGATGCGCTCTGGACCGAGGGCCAGGACAACGGATTCGACTTTTCTTTCGACACCGTCTGGGATACCGCCGCGAAACGCACGCCGCAAGGCTACGTCGTTTGGATGTCGATTCCCTTCCGCAGCCTCCGCTTTACCGACGCCAACCCGCAAACCTGGGGCATCATCTTGAATCGCGGAATTCCGCGCAACAATGAGGACACGTTCTGGCCGGAATATACCACTCGCATCTCAGGCCGTCTCAACCAGGAAGGCACACTCAACGGACTGGAGCACATTTCTCCCGGCCGCAACCTGCAACTCATTCCTTACGGGATCTTCGAATCTCTTCGCGATCTCGACTTGCGCGATCCCAATCATCCCACCTACTCGCGCCGCACCGCCCAGGGCCGCATCGGCCTCGACGCCAAATATGTTCTGCAAGATAAATTGGTTCTCGACGCAACCGTAAATCCCGACTTCAGCCAGATCGAATCCGATGAGCCGCAAGTGACCGCGAGCCAGCGCTTTGAAGTCATCTTCCCAGAGAAGCGCCCTTTCTTTCTCGAGAATTCCAACTATTTCCTAACGCCGATCAATTTGATGTTCACGCGCCGCATCGCCAATCCCGACTTCGGTGTACGCCTGACGGGAAAGGACGGACCTTACGCCATTGGCTTCCTGGTTGCGGACGACAAGTCCCCCGGGCGCGAGGTTCCGCCCGGCGACCCCCTGGCGAACAAGCACGCCTACTTTGCCATCGGCCGCGTTAGCCGCGATATTGGTTCGCAGTCCACTGTCGGCCTCATGTACACCGACCGCGAATTTCAGAACAGCTTCAACCGCGTGGGAGGTATCGATACCCGTATCCGCTTGAACAGCAACTGGACGACCTCGGGACAAGCGATTGTCAGCTCCACCCGCAATCTCGACGGCTCCTATCTCGCTGGACCAGCGTTCCACATGGATGTGCGGCGGCAGGGGCGAAGTCTGAGCTACATCTTCGACTACGAAGGCCGGGCCAACGGTTTCCACACCGACAGCGGATTCGATCCGCAACCGGGTATCCACAATCTCGACACGGTCCTCCAATACACGTTCCACCCCGAAGGCAAGCACCTGATCACATGGGGCCCCGTGATGGAAGTCTCAAGAATCTACGACCACGACGGCAACCGCCTGAACACTGGTTATTTTCCCGAACTAACCTTTGAGTTTCCGCGTCAGACTTTCCTGACCTTGCTCTATGCGCTCGAGGGTGAGCTTCTGCGGCCCATCGACTTCTCCGTCCTGACACACAACAAGGACTTCCAACGGTCCACCCGAGACGTCGTTCTCAAAACCGACTACTTCCGCCAGGTCGGCCTGCAAATCGATTATCGTTGGGGCAACCGTGTCAACTACGCTCCAGCCGTGGGACAGGAGCCGTTTCTAGCTTGGCGCAGCAGCCTGGACATGACGGCTACGGTGCGCCCTAGCAGCAAATTGAAAATTGACAACACGTACTTGCTCTTCCGGCTGCGCGACCGCACCACCGGAGCGGCGGTCTTCAACGATCACATCATCCGCTCCAAATGGAACTACCAGTTCACCCGTGCGCTATCGTTGCGCCTCATTGGGCAGTACAGCGCGTTCCTGGGAAATCCTCAATTCACTTCCCTGCCCAGCGACAAGAACCTGAACTGGGATTTTCTCGCCACCTACCTTGTCCATCCCAGCACCGCAATTTATGTAGGCTACAACAGCAACCTGCAGAATCTTGATCCTGCGCTGGCCCTCGAACCAGACGGCTCCATTCGCCGACGCCCCGACCAGTTCATCAACGACGGCAGGACCTTCTTCGTAAAAGCATCGTATTTGTTTCGCTTTTAGATCGAACTAGGCGGGTTGGCCCGACACGAGATGGCAGGAGCTGACAGCTGCTGCTTAGCTATCTTTTCCACAGCATGTTCTCTTTTGATACTAAATGGCCGATTTTGATAATTGCGGTTCTAAGGTAATCAACGTAGGTTGTAGCAGCCGTCGATAGTACCTGGCGTTGATTCGACCTGGCGGCACTTCGAATCAACCGCCGTGAAGCGTACACGCGCCAATCACAACAACGCAGTTTCCGAAGGACACAATCCTCGAGGAGAGTCACGCATGAACACAAATGGTAATGAAATTCGCTCCGGTCAGACCTGGCCTGTGCGCATCGTCCGCACGATTGGCAACGCCCTTCCGCGCCGAAGTCTGATCCTGCTCGCCTTTTTCGTCGCGGCAACAGTCTGTGCCGCCCACGCCCAAACCCTCATCGGCAGCCCCGGAGCTGGCTGGCAAACCTGGTCGGTCACACCCATCAGCTCGGACCAGCCCAACCTCAATGACAACGGAGCGCCTTGGTGGGATCTGCAGTGGGCGGCTGCCGGCAGTAATTATGCTAATACTGGAGGAGCTGACAAAAATCCGGGCTTCTGCATGACTTCGACCGGCGATTGCGTTGGCATGGGCAGCCAGGCTCTTGCTCCAGGAGCCTTGCCATTCTGGAGCATGCCTTACAACGCGGCCAGCGACATGGGCGGCGCGCGCGACAGTAAGGTCTATTTCCACAGCACCGGCGCGTCTTATGTGGCAACGCTGTTTCTCAATGCCACCGCAAACCCAAACGAAGTCAACGACTTTGGCTGGTTCGAGACCAATTCCACTGGCACCGTTGTGGGGAACAGGCACTTACTTTTCAGCGGGACTGGGGTCACAAAGGATCAGATACCCACCCCGACCGGCACCACTCTCATCTTCAAGCCAACAGCGTATTTCGGTTACTACTACAGCGATGTAAGCGAACCGGCTTGCCCTGACGGTACGGATACCTATCTCACTACCGTCGACACACCCTGTGTAGATCCTAACGCGGTATTGCACGGGTGTTACGCGTATTCTGTGTTCGCATTTAATGACCAAAAATGTGTTGACTCCACGGGTGGCCAGGGTGATCACGACTTCATCGTGTTCAGCGCCAATGCCAAGACCAGCTCCCGTCCGACGTACTGGATCGCGGGCGAAGATCCGGCAGATTGCTTCAACAACGATGGCGATTGCAACCTGACGATGGTCAGGGTCAGTGCTCTCCCACGCACCAACTAGGCCGAATCCAATACTCCCCCCGTGGAGGAAACTCTATGTCAGGTTGAGGCGCAGACCGCTTCAACCTGGCATAGACCTTACGACCCGCCACGCTGTCACAAGGTATTGATGCACTAGCGCCACAACAACCCGAACCCTAGCAAGCCGCCGCCCAACGCACCTGTGAATCCTTCTCGCGCAGCTGCCGATCCATCCCCAGCAGGCGCATCTGCAAGGGACTAGTCCCATACACTTTCCGGAAGTCGCGATAGAAGTTATTCACCAAGCTATAGCCGCACTGGTGCGCCACGAACTTAATCGGCAACATACTCTCTCCCAGCAACGCCGCCGCCCGCGACATCCGAACCTCCAGCAGGTGCCGCCGCAGTGTTTTCCCCACCTCAATGTTGAACAAGCGCAGAACCCGCGCCTCTCCCAACCCGAGCAAGCCGCCAATCTGCTCTGAACTCATCGGCAGCGTGCCACCGCGTTCCTCAATAATTTTCAAGAGAATTCGAATGCGTGCGTCCACGGTCGCTCTCCCTCCACCAACCGGGCAATCGTCCGCCACGGGGACGCTACACGGGCGCGCGAAATGACTCGCCACGGCCCATGCCGTCCTTGCTGTTGGGGGGATGTGTATTGAAGACCAGCTCACGTGTGTCGGAAGGGAGAAGTAGGTCCGAAACCCGAAGCTCAGTAACCAAGCACCCACTGATAGCGCGCAGTCACACACGCGGCGAACAAGTAAAACAACGATGCCGACAAACCGCACCGCCAAACTACCCGTCGCCGACGCCAGCGATATTGAGACTCCCGACTCATAAAGTCAAGTGAAAAGTTTGTAACTCTCGATAAAACAATCACGTCCCGGAAATCCCTCAAGTAACGCGAGAGCCTGCGACGTCTTTCCACTGCGGACACTCCGGAAAAGAAGAAAGCCTGAAACCACGGCAAATACAGGACCTACGGTATTGATTTACCGAGGGCATCGGGTCTAGCTTCGGCAAACATCCACAAAAATTAGTGTGGGCCACTGGCTGCGATCATCGAGCGCGGCTTCGCACAAAGCTGAAAACAACCACTTCAAACCACTCGGGGGCGTGCCAGAACCCAACATCATGTCACAAACCTGCAGGCAGTTCCGCCTCAGCGAGTGCAAAAGCAAGAGATCGATGGTTTTGAGGTGATTCGATCAGAAATGCTCCGATGAAGAATAATAAGGAGACCATCATGAAAATCGTAGTGATCGGCGGTACCGGACTCATTGGATCAAAGCTTGTCAGCAAGCTTCGTGAGCAGAAACACGAGGCGGTGGCGGCATCGCCCGATTCGGGGGTCAATACTGTCACGGGCGAGGGACTAGCCGAAGTGCTGAAAGGTGCCTCGGTCGTCGTTGACGTATCCAACTCCCCCTCCTGGGAAGACGCAGCAGTGCTGAAGTTCTTCGAAACCTCAACCCGAAACCTCCTCACTCATGAAGCGGCCGCAAGGGTTGGACAGCACGTTGCGTTGTCGGTTGTGGGGACGCAGCAGCTGGCCGAAAGCGGTTACTTTCGGGCCAAGATTGCTCAGGAGAAACTGATCCGAGAATCTTCCATCCCTTACTCCATCGTGCAAGCGACGCAGTTCTTCGAGTTCCTCAAGGGCCTGGCCGACATTTCCATGGTCGGCGAAAAGGTGCATCTGCCACATGTGCTCTTCCAGCCGATGGCTGCCGACGATGTGGCGACTGCTGTAGGCAGGGTCGCGGTAGGCCAGCCGCTCAACGGCATCGTCGAAATTGGAGGCCCGGAACAGTTTCGAGTGGATGAACTAGTCCGGCGGCGCTTGGTCTCGCTTAAGGATCCCCGCGAAGTCGTCCCTGATCCAAACGCTCGTTACTCTGGAGCGAAACTCAGCGAAAAAACACTGGTTCCGGGCAAGAATGCTCGACTCGGCGAGACCCGTTTCGAAACCTGGCTCACTCAGCCCGCAGCACAAATTCCGAGTGCGCATCCTCAGCCCACAGCCGTCGCAGCGGTGGCCAAGGAGAAAGAGAGTCGTAAAAAAGCTAGCTGATATCGCCACCGCGTACGCCACTGGTGAGCGCGGTATGGAGGGGAACCTGGGGACAAACGGACTTGCACTACGGGGCGCTATGACCCTCGCAGTGCAGCACACCCAGGTAGGCGCTCCAAGGACCGACTGCGTCGCGATACTGGTGGGCCATCACGCGCGACAGCTGATGCAAATGAGTAAGGTCGTGGACTGCCCATGTCGCCAGTAACTCCGACAGCGTTACGACTCCCAGCCTTGGATGCCGACCTCGACGCTCCAAGTCTTCGGGTTGCAGAGTCAAGGACTGAAGAGCCGCGAGATTCTCTGCACGCAGGCGCGCGAAATCGTCCAGGAGTAGCTCCAGAGATCGGTCTCCACCCTCTCTCGACTGGGCGAAACGGTCGTAGGGATCGAATGGCCGCGCTTCACCGTGCTCCAGGATGATCCTCGCTCGCGGCATCCAGTCGGTGCGCTCGCCGACGATCAAGTGACCGACGATGTCGAAAGCGCTCCAGGTGTCTTTGCCCTCGTTGCCGCGCACCCAAGTATCGGGCAGCCCACGCAACAGCGTGTTGAGGCTTGCGGGTGTGCGTGTAAGAACTGCGATGGATTCGGCTAAATTGAATTCCGTCAAGTTTGCCATGCCAATGTGGATGCATGGTCAACGCTTTGGACTCAAACGACGGGCGAGGTTTTTGTCCTGGTCGGCCGCTCGGGTATACTTCGGCTGCCCTGATCTCCCGCAAGGAGTGTGCCTTGAATTACGCCACTATTCGCAGAGCCTTATGTTCGGTTTTCCTGTTCGCGACAGTTCTCACCTTGTTGGCGGCGGACCCGGCGCCACCACCGGCACCCCCGATCGCCAAGAAGGTTCCTAAGATCACCGAAATCAACAGCCGCAAGCTGGTCGATAACTATTTCTGGCTGCGCGACAAACCGAACCCTGAGGTCCGGGCTTACCTTGAAGCCGAGAACGCCTACACCGACGCGATCCTGAAGCCGATGGAGCCGTTCCAGAAGAATCTTTACGACGAGATGCTCAGCCGCGTCAAGGAGACTGACGTCGAGGTTCCCTACAAAGAGGGTGAGTACTGGTATTACACCCGCTCCGAAGCCGGCAAGCAGTATGGTATTCGCTGCCGGAAAAAGGGCAGCATGGATGCTCCCGAAGAGGTTGTGCTGGACGTGAACGAGTTGGCGAAAGGACAGGCTTTCATGTCCGTGCAGGCCTACGCGGTCAGCGACGACGGCAACCTGCTCGCCTATACGATGGATAACACTGGATTCCGCCAGTTCACATTAGTGGTAAAGGATTTGCGGACCGGGAAGCTTCTTGCGGACCGCTCTGAGCGGGTCGGCTCCGTGGTTTGGTCCACCGACAACAAGACCATCTTCTACACCGTTGAAGATGCGGTTAGCAAACGGCAGTATCAACTCTACCGGCACACCGCTGGAACCGTGGGGCGTGATGAGCTGATCTATGAAGAGAAGGACGAACGGTTCGACCTCGAAGTCGATCGAACGCGGAGCAAGGGATATATTTTTCTGGTTTCCGGCAGCCACACTACCAGCGAGGCGCGTTATATCCCTGCCAGCCAGCCCATGGCCGAGTGGAAGGTGCTGGAGCCTCGCAAGCAGGATGTTGAGTACTACCCGGACCACAATGGGGATTTTTTCTACATTCGGGTCAACGATACGGGGCGCAATTTTCGATTGGTGAAAGCTCCCGTGTCCGATCCGCGCTCCCAGAACTGGCGGGAAGTGGTTCCCCAGAGCGATACGGTCATGTTCGATGACTTCGAATTCTTCAAGACCTACTACCTCTCCTACGAACGGGAGAACGGGTTACCGCAGATCCGAGTAACACGCCTGAGCGATGGAAAGTCGCAGCGGGTCGAGTTTCCCGAGCCTGCCTATGTCGCGCGCTCCTACGTGAACCGCGAGTATGACGCTGCACAATTTCGCTATTCCTATCAGTCTTACATCACGCCGCCCTCGGTCTTCGAATACGACACGGAGAACGCAAAATCTAAACTTTTGAAGCAGAAAGAGGTGCCCGGGGGATACGACGCGACGCGCTATCAGGTCGAGCAGATCTATGCGACCGCGTCCGATGGAGTGAAGGTTCCCATTTCTGTGCTCCATTTAAAGAACGAAAAACTGGACGGCAGCGGAGCCCTGTACCTAACCGGTTACGGTTCCTATGGTGTCCCCAACGACGTATATTTCAACTCCAACCTGTTCAGCCTGGTCGACCGCGGGGTCACCGTAGCGGATGCGCACATTCGCGGGGGCGGCGAACTGGGCAAGGCCTGGCACGACGACGGGCGCATGATGCACAAGAAGAACACATTTACCGACTTCATTGTCTGCGCCGAGTATCTGGTCTCTCATGGGTACGGCTCCAAGGATCGTCTGACCATTGAGGGCCGGAGCGCCGGCGGCTTGCTCATGGGCGCAGTGCTCAATATGCGGCCCGACCTGTTCCATGCTGCGATCGTAGGGGTTCCCTTCGTCGACGTCATCAACACCGAACTTGACGAATCACTACCTCTGACTGTCGCTGAGTGGGAAGAGTGGGGCAATCCGAAAGAGAAGGCGGCCTTCGACTACATGATTTCGTACTCGCCTTACGACAATATCGAGAATAAGACCTACCCCAACATGCTGGTGCGAACCTCGTTCAACGATAGTCAAGTGATGTATTGGGAACCCGCAAAGTACGTCGCTAAGATGCGCGCCACGCGGACCGACCGTAACCTTTTGCTCCTGAAGGCCAACATGGGCCCGGCCGGCCACGGCGGCGCCTCGGGACGCTATGACCGGATCAAAGACGCGGCATTTGATTACGCTTTCCTACTTACGCAGATGGGGATCGATCACTGATCACGCAGAGCGGCTTGATCGTCCAGCCGGCCACTGCGCCTAGGAAAGCAGCTTCTTGAGCGGGTCCCAATAATGGGCGTGCCAACCCTCCGCCAGGTGCTCGGCGTCCCCCTTGGGGAATCCGGTGTGATCAAAAACGATCTTGGTGCCGGTGCCAAGTTGGCTGAGTTCGAATTTGACGATCGAGTAAAGGCCGCGATCCCAACTGCCGACGCGCCATGCCTGCACAATCAGTTCGTTCGGCACTAATTCCAGGTGGCGGCCAACGATATAGCCACCGAACAACGCAAAGGCTCCGCCCACGTCGCGACTGATTTCCGTTGGCTTTTTCATTTTCGCCATGACATCCGACTGCATGACTCCGCTGATCTGGATGACTTTGTCGAATTGCTGGCTGTCCATCAGTGCTTTGAAGACTCGCGCCGGACTTGCCGTGAACGTCGGCTGCTGATGGATGGCTTCGGCAGAATGAGAAATTTCCTCCGGCGCCCCTGCCAAGGTCTGAGCCGGCCATAAGGCCACACTGCCAGCCGCCAACGCGCTGGTGGCGAGCCATTGTCGGCGGGTTGCGAGATTCTTCGCTTGGGTCGTTCGTTCGGCTCCAATCATTCTGCCTCCGTTGCTTTGAAATCCAATCCGGCTGCCATCTCAGCACGGTGACAAAATATGTTCAACATAATATTATTCGGCGGACCGGAGCATGCGACACGGTCGTTTGATGGTGCGATGCACGCCAAGGGGGCAAGGACCATGCCATACAGCGCAGACCACAGAATCGCCAGGCGGGAACAGATTGTCGATAGCGCCCGCCACCTCTTCAATCGCCACGGGTTCGACCGCGTCTCCGTGAAACAGATCATGGCCGGAGCCGGACTCACGCACGGAGGTTTCTATAGCTATTTCGAGACGAAAGGCGACCTGTACGCAGAGGTGCTGCGCTGCTTCTTCACCGACCCCAACTGGAAGCACCGCTGGAAGGGGTTGGAAGTAGATTTGTGCTCCGACGAAGCGGGACCGCAGATCGTGCGGGCCTACCTGTCGCCTCAACACTTTGCGGATGTGGAAAACTCGTGCCCCATGGTGGCTTTGCCGACCGATGTCCGGCGCAGCGATCCTCACGTGAGAAGTGCGTTTGAAACGGTGTTCCAGGCCATGGTTAGTGCTCTGCAGAAAAATTCTAGGGGCGTCAAGCATCCCGACCGCGGCCGAGCGCAAGCCATCGCGGCTCTATGCATCGGAGGCATGGTCGTTGCACGGGCGATGAACGACGGACCGGCGACGGAGGAACTCCGGAATGCTTGTATGAAGGTTGCGCTGGAGCTTGGCAATTGGAACAAAAAAGCAAGGGTACAAAAGTCGCGAACTAGAGTAGTCTCGGCTTCCGAGTCATCACGAATCGGTACCAGGGCGCATCGGAAGGGCTGAGGTCCACCAGCACTACTCCACCAACTAGCCCGGCTCACCATAAGGGACCCAACCTTGCTTCCTGGAATTGCGGGGACGGGCCACCTGGATTGGAGAGATGAATGACGGCTAGAAAGGCCTTGGCTTCGGGATCGTAAGTAAGGGTAATCCGTCCGCCGCTTCCGGAAGAGCCACTCGAACCGTCACCTCCATTGAGGCCATCGTGTCCGCTACTCCCATTCGGGGTACCGGTCCCGCCGGAGCCGCCGCGTCCGCCCCGGCCACCTTTTCCACCAGATCCTCCGGCGCCTCCCACGGATGCCACACTGAGGGAGCCTCCCTGCGGGTCCACCAAGAAAAGCCTCTCGTCCCGTCCTGCCGATACTCTTGCTTGGAGGAGAGGGTGACTCCCGGACTTGAGCACCACCTGGACCCGCACGTCAGGGCCATCGCCACCCGGTCCTCCACTGCTCCCGTCCGACGCATTGCTTCCGTCCGAACCGTTTCCGCCAGCCGACGGGTTATTGGGATCAATCGACCCCATGCTGCCGCTCATCCCATCGGTCCCATTGCTACCGTCGAGTCCGTTGGAGCCGGTACTGCCGGAAAAAATAGCGTTGAAGTTATAGTCATAGCGCACGGGAACGTCGAGCTCAGCGCGAAGATCCGGATGGCTAGGCACGGTGATCACTACCTGGCCCACCTTGCCTTCGCTGACCCTCGGGTCCGCTGGCAGGGAAAGCGTACCCTTCTGGTTCGCCATTACAACGCTGGCGGCAACCGTGATGTCCTTCCACAGCACCTTGCCCTTGCCCGCTCCTTCCGTCGTCAATACCTCGCCGCCAGGCTCGGTGAATGCCGCGATTAGCGGTGATTTCTGTCCTGGAGCGATGCCCGGTCCGCTTGGCAGGCTGGCCGTCATGGACACGACAGGAGTCTGATCCAGATAAACCTTGCGGCCTAGTCGGACCTGGAGGGGAGCGCAGCCACTCAGGTCGATCAGACTGGCGAGGACAAGGAATGCGGCCCAGCGAGAGCGCCGAATGCAATGTTCAGACACTGGAATGAAAAAAGAGTTGGACACCGCGAATTTGCTCACGATTCGCCCCCGTCGGCAGGATACGGCGTTTCGCCTCTCACTGGGTTCCGGTAAAGGCTGAGTGGCGCGATACCCTTCAATGATTCGAACACGAGGTTGGCCGATCAGTCACGTCTTTTTGTTTCATCCCAGGTAAAGTTCTGTGAAGTTTTCCAGCGGTTTTGTCACGATGGCGTCAGCCTGACGACGATTTCCTCGCGGTCCTTCTGGAAAAGAAAACCCCGCCCTCCCTATTCGGAAGCACGGGGTTGCGGCGCGACAATCGGTTTGCGGCTGAGTTACTTCTTTTCGGCGGTTTCGGTGCGTTCCTGACGGGGCGTCATGGAGACCACAATATAGTCGCGTTCCTTGTCGTCCATGTCTTCCACACGCAACTTCATCTTGTCCTTATCCAGCCGGAATTGAGCCTTCTGCCCTACTGGCAATAGAACCGGATGCTTGTCGTCCTTGGGACGGATCCGGTAAATGATCCGGTCGGACTGCAGCAAATATTCCTGGCACAGCAGCATGTGGGTCTTCTGATGGGCACCGTCGGTGCCGATGATCTCACCAGCAAAGCTCTTTCCGCTCTTCTGGTCGGTACCGCACTCTGCGGAATCCATTTGCAACAGCGTGCCGGAATCGTGGGCGTGATCCTTGGCATACGCGCCCGCCGACGCTAGAGCTAGAACCAACGTTAGACTTGCCGCTTTCGTCTTCATTCTCAAAGTGCCTCCATGAAATTGCCGCGGGGAACGGACATATCTAATGACGTACGAACAATGGTAGCGAGCCGAATCTCGTGACACACATTACGAACGTCCAAGAACCAGTGCACTCGCCCATACGGATTTTTATAATTGCTCGACAAGTGTTTGGTACCATGGTACATTGGTACAGATGACGAAGAACACTGACGCCGCCTACCTGGAAGTCGAACGTATTCAGACCGGCGTGCGCATGGAAAAGCGGTTATTGAAGGTCCTCAAGGCTGTAGCGGAATTGAAAGACATGACGCTCGGCGACTTGCTGGAAGGCGTGATCCTGCATGCGTTCGAGGGGAAGTCTCCTTTTTCGACGGAGACGCTGAAGGAAATTGAACAGTTCAAGAAAATCTACGGGATGACCTTGCGGGCAGCCGACAGTCATCACCTTAAGGAGCGAGCAAAATGAACAAGGGAATCTTTCTCGCGCTGGCGGTCCTAGTGTTAGCAGGCGCGGCAGGAGTTGGGTACCACCTCTACCATCGCGGCGCGTCCTCTGGACCGGCCTACCATGTGCGGACGGAGTTTGAGTTCATGGTCCACGCACCCTATAGCGCCGCCGCGCCTCTGTTTGGACCGGAAGGCGAGAAAGCCTGGGCGTCAGACTCTTGGCATCCGCATTTTGTATATCCGCAGCCGGCGCGCGATATCGAGGGCGCGGTATTCCAGGTCAGTCACGGCCATCATCACAGCACGTGGGTGAACACGGCATTCGATCTGGAGCAGGGGCATATTCAGTACGTTTATATGATTCCCGGGATGATGGTCACGTTGATCGATCTCCACCTATCGAAGCCGACCGCTGATACCACAGACGTCCGGGTGGCTTACGAACGGACTGCTCTGAGGCCCGCTGCCAACGAGCATGTGCGTGAGTTTGGCGAAGCCGATAAGAAGAACGGAAAAATATGGGGCGACGACATCGAGCGCTACCTTGCGACGCAGCGACATCCGTAAAGCCGCAACTGGGACGTGACTCCAGAAGCTGACCCTCCATTACATACTCAGAGCGCTTCGAAAAGCTCCTCGTGCCCAGGGCCGCGATTCCGGGATAACGCCCGAGTGATCTCGGTGAGCCTGCGGTAATTGGATAACAGTTCAATGCCGTGCAGCACCCTCAGATTGGGAATTCGGGGCAATAGTTGGGCTGGCCAACGGTCGATCCGCAACGCTCCCCAAATCCAGAGCTTCACGCTAGCGGCGACGGCATACATGCGAAGCTCGGTGACCATTTGCAGTGCTTCCACTACCAACTGCTCCTGTAGGTTGTAGTCTTTAGGGTCCTTCCCAGCCATTTGGGTGTATTCCCCAGCGACCCAGTTCTGGATCACGCGCACATTGTGGTTGACGCGGTCGAGGTACTCGCGTACCAGCCGGATGTGCGTATCCAACTCCCGGCGGTAGGCTTCGTCTGACAAAGATTCCCTTAAGGTGAGCGGAACCAGCGGATCGAGTAGTGCCGCGAGTTCCAGCACATCAACCTGGCGCACGAAAAGCGCGACGTCATCCAGAGTGCTGGGAGGGCGGTGGTAGACATAGCGTGCGGCGACAGCGAGGAGTCCGAGTGCACCAAGAAAGGGCAGAAGAAATAGCGAAGCGTGCAACGCGGAGGTAATATTCATATCGGCCAAGCCAAGGGTGCCGCGGATTTTGTGCTGCTTTGTCTGGGCCCGTCGTGCCGGTCTGCATCAGTCTCAAACTAACGCGCACCCTTTCTAACAAAAGAACGTAGGTTACGCAACTGGAATTTTACGTCATCGATAAAGTCCCTGGGTGGCGTGCCACTTGTCGTTTTACCGGGAATCGGATAGATAGCACCGGAAAGCCAGAGCATCAAGGCTATCAGATAGCCCAGCGATTGGGACTCCCTGCTTACCAAGGCAAAACTCTCGCCGAACATTCCCCGCATCGACCCGCCAAATGCCGCCGCCAGCGAGGCCACGCCGAAACCCAGAATGAACCGGTTCTCGTGCGTTCGTCCACCCACGTGCAAGAGTGCGCCCAGCAGGAAATACATCAGGGCGACGCCCAGAATGGCATACTGCAACATTACCGTGGCGCTCACTAGAGCGGCGGCGGCGGGCGTCATCTCCACCAGCGGAAAGCGATCGTAGTGATATCCCCGCCACGCCGAGTACCCTAAAGCAGCCGCAACCGATGCAGGAAGAACGAGCCGAAACCACCGCAGCAACCGGAAACTCGCAAAGACGCGCCAGAAGCTCTCCAGCACGGCCAGGACCGTGAGTCCGATCTCCAGAGGCGCGCTGATCCAATAAAACTCAAAATAGAAAGCCTCGTGGGATAAGGCAATCGATCCGACGATGGTCCGCAGCAGGATGAATACGAGGTAGGCCAAGAAGACCGGCACCTCGCGCCAGCCGCCCCATCGTGAGAGACACACAATGACGCCGACTTCCAGCGCGATGCAGATAGCCTGTACCGCCAGCTCGATCCAATGCATAAGTGCCTGCGGTGGTTCAGCTTACAGGAGCCCACCGCAGGCTTCAAGCAAAGCCGTTTGGGTTGCGTGAGAACTAGCTCTGTGTGCCGCCGGGCTTCTTACCCCACGGCACAGGCAGCGAATCCGCCACTACTGGTGGCGCCACAGCACTCGCACTGCCTGGCTTTTTGCCCCACGGCACCGGCAAGGAATCCGCGACAGCCTGCGGAGAAATGACGCCAATGCAATGAGGCGGTCCGGCCTTGCACCATGGCACCGGCAGCGAATCCGCTACAACGTGAGGCATGGTCACAGCCGTCTGCCGCGGTACAGCGTTGACACCGCGTTCAGCCAAAGGAACCGCTATCGCCATCAGCAGCATGACAGTGAGACCAAACAGCCTGCGTACATTCTTCATGGGAGATCCTCCTTGTGTTTATGGGTCGGTCAAAATAGACAGTCCCGGCTCTGATATGGGGACCCGAGAGGCAAAGTACAGAGGAAGGAGCTGGCTTAGCAGTATTCTGCTACTGGAACCAAGAAAAATGTAGAAATTATTGAGGCGGTGTCGAAACAATCACCGGGAATGGAATATCTAAGGAAAACACCTGAGTTTGGCGCGCTTATTCAGGCGCTTTGCTGCCGCCAGTGCGCGATCTCGCGAAGTCCTCGGGCGTCAGTTCGCTCGAACAGGCGCACGAGGTGGCGAATGTTCTCGAATTCGTGGATATCTGCCCAGACTTCTGCCTGCCAGCTATGGTCGTGAACGGCGGTCACGCCGCAGGAAGCACAGCGTGTGTGCCACTGCGTGGGGTGAGCGGCAACAGCGGTCCCAGCTCCGGCGCCGAGTTCGATGAAGACCGACCGGACGTCCTCAATTTCGTCCTCCTCGCCCACAACATGTTCATACCGCAGGAGATAGCCAAGACGCAGGCGGCGGGCAGTAACCTCGGCTTCGGCTCGAGTCGCGAAGGGTCCGTATTCCACCCGGGTGCGCTCGGTGGAATCACAAGCCATCCAGAAGGTTTCGGTCAGGGCCATGGGTTTTAAGATCCGGTGTTACGGAATCGGCATCGCATAATTCGCCGTACTTGAGCATGGAGCAAGCCGAGGCCCGCAGGTGCGTAAGTAGGTCGTAGTGCTTGCAATCGCTTAGCAGCCGCCGGCAAGCATCGCGCGGGTTTGGCTGCAACTGGTTGCAGAGTTGTTCCCAAGAACGCCCTTTCCTGGAGGTGCAAGTGACCCCCAACGGTCTTCGACCATTGCCTGGCATGAACTTGGTCACTGGCCAATCCCAGCTGGCCGGATATAGGATGAACCCATGCCTGCTCAGTCCGATCGAGCCGTTTCAGTCAGTTCGTCGAACGGAGATGTCAGATGGGTAAGCGCCGAGAACCCAGAAAGCTTGTTCAAGTAACCGTCCGAATCCTGGGAACAGATGCCGCCGGACGGCCATTCGCTGAGAAAGTCGAGACCTTGGACGTGAGCCGGTCCGGTTTGCACTTGCGCGGCCTCTCCGTTGCCCTCAAGCTCGAGGACACGGTCTCAATCAGCTACAAAGACCAGAAGGCTCGCTACCACGTAAAGTGGCTGATACCGGCACCGACAGTCCCTGGCAGTCCGGCCCGGTGGAATGCAGGTTTGGAAAATCACTCCCCAGAACGAAATATCTTCGACTTTCCGCTCCCGACGCCCATCCTCGATAACTATGTAGGCCGATCCTCGAGCGGGTTGCCGGGTGGTTCCGCGGCAGAGCGCCGGACGCTCCCGCGAATGCGCTGTGTTGCGTCGGCGGAACTGCATCCGGACGGAACCGGCGCGCCCATCATGGCGGGGATCGCCGACCTCAGCCTGGGCGGCTGCTTTGTCGATATGCCGATGAGTCTTCCCATCCGAACGCAACTCAAGATTGTCATCTGGCTCGACTCCGTGAAGTTCCAAGCCTCGGCAATGGTGAGCAACACTCGCCCTGGGTTCGGTATGGGATTGCATTTCACTGGCCTGCCACAAGAGGAGAGGACCAAGCTTGAAGCTTATCTCGCCAAGATTCCACGCTACCCTTTCCAAAGCCCTCGTTAGCCCGTGCCATCGTGTGGGGACCGGAGCACGAAAATGCGGTGCGGCTGCCACTTTTATACCAAGTTCAGCTGACGGACACATGACAGCGTTTCGCGGAATTCGGCGACAAAACTAGGCTGGGATTCCTGGAGTGGGATGGGCCAGCCCGGCTGCCTGTCCTTCGGCTTCTGGACCGACCGTTGGGCCGACCGTTCCGTCGAGCCCGCCTTCAACTGCGCGAAGAGAGCCTTCCCATTTCGCTCCGCCGTGGCTGGCCACATATAGCGCCAGTTCCAGCCGGCTCCATACACCCAACTTGTCAAAGGCGCTGCGCAGATGATTCTTAACGACCTGTTCACTGGTGTGGATTCGCTCAGCAATATCGCGATTCGTAAGTCCTTCCCACACCAGCGTAGCGACCACACGTTCCTTCAAAGTCAGGCGATCTCGCGGCGGTTGCATAGGTGCTCCTTTTCGTAGACTGCGGTAGCTAAGATCACGCGCTTACGTCCCTGCTTGATGCCCGCTCGCAAGAACAATGTGCGCAGGTGCTGCTTGACGGTGCGAGGACTGATGCTGAGCTGGCGCGCAATCTCCTTATTGCTGCATCCCTGCCCCAGCAGGCGAAGTACGTCTTCATCCCGGGGAGTAATCTTGATCACGTTCAGGTCGACCACGTTGTTTCCCTCCTTGTAGTTTGGGCGCTTAGGGGATCTTGCAGTCCGCTGCGTCCGGCACTATCGCATTTGCAAGGAAGCCGCCAAACGATGATTGGAGCTAAAGGGTAGGAAACTCCGACACTTACGAGAGGACGTGGAAAACAGGAGGGCGGCAGGCGGACCGTAAGGGGCGCACCGTCCCGAATTGGGCGGAACGGCACCTCCTCCAAGCTGGGTTACTACGCTGACCTGTTTGGGGTGGTCGGTCCACGTGAAACCCTAAGGGCGACGCCTGTTGAGTGCAAACTTTTGCAGTCAGAGACAGGTTCGAAGGTTCAGTTTCGTCTTGGATCATCGCGCTCTGGGCCCGGCAAGCGGCACGGTACCAGCTCGCTTTTTTGCCTACATGGTGCTGCAAGGACTACACTTAGCGCATCTCACGTTGTGACGAGCGCGCGTAGGCTCCTACAAGTTTTGCCCGGTCTTGCCGGCGAACGCTGGAGCTACTCGGCTCCCAGTCTTTGGATCGCCAATTGCATTCTGCACAGGAAACGGTGTGAAATCGGATTGGTGAATGTTGCTGACTAAAGTAACCGGCACGATGAAAACAAGGGCTCAATTGGATGAGCGGTCGTTCGAGCAGTTGTTGGCTGCAGCCTACATGTTGCAGCAGCAGCGCGAGTCGATACCGTTCGTGTCCGCTCGACCTCAGCCTGCGATGAACGAAGCCGAGCGGCTGGCAGCGATCGCTGAAGCCCAGGCCTTGGTGCATGGCAATCAGCTCCGTTTGCAGGAAAGATTGCAGTTGGTTGCCGAACGTGCTCAACGCATCACGGGCGGAGTTGGCGCGGCGATCTGGCTCTTGCGAGGATCGCAGGCCGTGTGCCAGTTAGCCTCCGGGGTGTTATCGGTGAGCGCTGGCCAGAGTATTGCACGCGAGGGCAGCCGGCTAACCGCGTGTCTGCGCGATGGCGCTGTTTTTCACTGCGCCGACGCGAAGTCAGATCCACGCACACGCTTTGACGCTCTTCCCGGCGTCGCCGACGGATCGGTACTGGCTGTACCTATTCATTTCGAAGGACGGGTGCAGGGCGCATTGGAGGTCACCTTTGCCCAAGCCTGGGGTTTCGAAGACGCCGACGTGCGAACCTGCCAGATTTTGAGTGGACTGGTCAGCGAAACCGTGGCGTTAGCTGCCGGCCAGGAGCAGATGAACATTCTACATTCGGAACGAGCTACGCTCTTGGACGCTCTGGACCGGCTGCAACCTCATCTTTCTAAGCTTTTCAACAACGCTAGTGTTTCAGAGCCAGCGCAAAACCGGATGCACCACCAAACAGAAGATCCGGACGAAACATATCTTCCGCCCATCGATGTACCTCCCGCTCCGATGGGACCGACCCACGGCCTTGCACGTTTAGGGAAATACTTATTGAATCAACAGGAGCACGGCAGGTCTGCCCCGCAAGATTTGGAACAGGAAGCTGCATCCAGGCTAGCACCCAGAGAAGTACACACGGCTCTAAATTACTCCGTCACGGCGCAACAGCCGGATACCCGCGCCAAGCGCGCGAGTGCGTCGCACACATCCGAGGAGCAGGATTTCGAATCTCACACTTTCGACTCCCACGAGTTGGAATCCGAGACCGCGCCTTATTCGCGGTCTTATGCTCAACCTTATGATGAGGAGTATGCGCTAGAAACCGTCCGTCCGGAACCGAGCACCCTAACACCAGCCGACGAGCCCTGGTTGCACGCGGAACCAGAAACGCCTGCCGCGGTACAACCCGACAGAATGCGCGGATTCTGGCAATTGCATGGCGCGGACGTTTGCTTGGCGGCTTCAGCGATCGTGCTCGCGGCCAGCCTAACTTGGGCTCTGTGGCCCCACCCGAAAAAGACCATTGCGACGTCGAATGCTGCCGCCGCCGGTGCGCCCGCCGAACCCAAACTCTCCGCGTTTGAGGAGTTGCTGGTTTCGATGGGTCTCGCAGAAGCGCCTCCGCCTCCAGTGGCCTACACAGGCACACCAGGAACGCGAGTTTGGGTAGACATCAACAACGCACTTTACTACTGCCCCGGCGCGGAACCTTACGGAAAAACTCCCAAAGGCAAATTCCTGACCCAGCGCGAGGCTCAGGATGAGCAGTTCCAGCCCGCGCGCGGCCAGCCCTGCGACTAAGGAGGTCGGGGTTGCGTCCATGCGTCCAAAAGACCAGTTCGTGAACAACCTAGAACTCTCGATGTAACCCCGTCTAGAGTTTCCGGCCTTATTTTCTACAGGGAATTTTGTTTTGAGATTTCTCCTCGGAGGCCTCAGAATTGTGGAAAAATAGCAGGTTGGAGAGAACAGCCTTGGCGACTGCGGATCGGGAAACAACAGATCGGGAGCCAGAATCACCGCGAGGCTCAGCATCGCCTGCACTACCCAACGCTCGCCTGAATCCTCTGCTGAATCCCCTTTTGGCGAAACAACTCGGTCGATGGGCCCACATTTACTACACCGCTTCCGTGGATAAGCGCGAGGCGGCCATCGAAAAGCTGGTCTGCGAACTGGAAGCGGAAGAGGCAAGCCTCGCTGGGACCGATAGTTCCTCAGGGGCGCGAGAAGCGTCGCAGCAAGGTCCTGCTGTGCCGCGAATTGTCGGCCCGGTTCTGGTGGCCCAGCCGACGGAAGTGGCTCCGCTGGGACCGCCAGTGGTCGAGATTCCGAAGCCCGAGCGGCCCATGTCTGAACAGCCAGGGTTGGAGCACCCGACCGTCGAGAGTCGCGTCACCGAACATCAACACAGCGAGCCAGAAAGCGTGCGTCCGCTGTGGCCCCGTCCGCAAACCGTCGAACCAGCTCCGGAGACCGTTCCCGAATCCTGGCAGGAACTGCTCCGCCGCACTGGCAACGCACCTTCGAGTGTACCGCTACAAGATCGGTGGCGGATGCCGTCTGTCCGCGAAACGGAATTGCCCCCCGAATCTCGCACCGATGGCTCCTATGTCTCTCGTGATGCGGTCCCTTATGCGCACTCCTTCGACGACCTGTTGGCAAAATCCGAGCAAATCCAAATGCTCCAGCCTCCAGCGCGAAGCTGGCGTCGCCCTTTGATTGCAGTCGTGGTTCTGGCCGTGTTGGGCGGGGGGCTCTGGAGGATCCAGAGCCGTCGCTTCAACACCGGGGCCGAGCAGGCCCGCAAACCTCAAGCGCCCGCGCTTCAACAGCCCACAGTTCCGCAGCCCCCAGCTCCGCCACCGGTTGTTGCGCCGCCCGCGGCCACTGCGTCGTCCCAGCAGACGTCGCCTCTCCCTGCGGCAAGAGCGACGACGCCCAAGGCGCCCAATATGAGTCCCGGGAACAACAGCCCAAGCTTCGCCCATGGTCCATCGCCGCAAACACCGCCGACGGCGGACGCGACCCTACCGTCCGACCTTGACTTGGAAGCAGGCATGCGCGCGTTGCAGGGACCGCAAAGAAATAGCGCCGAGGCGGCACGCCATCTTTGGCAATCGGTGAAAAATAAGAATAGCTCCGCTCTCATCCCGCTGGCCGGGCTCTATGCGAAGGGCGATGGCGTAACGAAGGACTGCGATCAGGCCAAGATCCTTCTCGACGCGGCCACGAGACAATCAAAGTCCCACGCTCAATTTCTACGCGTGGAAATGACGCGGGCCGACCTGCGCAGTTCGGGCTGTGAATAGTTTCCAATTTCAGCAAGAACGACTAGTACCCCCTCCCCCTATCTTTTGGAATCAATCAGATACGCGATGGACAATCCCAAATCTTTGAGTTCAAAGGACTTACGCGGAAAATCCGGAAAACAAAGGAGATAGGTCTCTCGATGATCCATTTCCGGTACAGCCCCCTTGTAGATATGGTGTGGCCAATGGGTTCTTAAGTCAACGACTAATTCTGGAATTTTGGTCGGCGGGTTCCAAATGTGGCGGCGAAGGGAACGTTGCGGGTATTTCGAAACGGGTCCGGAAGCGAAGCTGGTGAGCGTGCGGATGGTACGGATTCCGGCGGGGGATGCCATGCGGGGGCATCTTTGGATGGATGAAGTGCAGTTGACGAGGTTGGAATTGTAGGGGCAGTTCCGTCTGCCCTGCACGCACCCGAAAAAGCAGGGAACGTCCGGTCTGTCCCACGAGTTTCTCCCAGCCTTTTTTGTTACTGAAGCACGTTGCATCGGGAGCATCGCCACCCACCCTTGCAAAAAACGCAAGGGTGGGGCACCCATCTTGTCCAGAATTGGAACAGAAAGGTTCGAAGGCCTGGGCCACCCGCCGGGAGGTGGTTCCGAAATGGGAAGGGAGACTCGGTCCAGATATAGAACTGCCCCACACAAGCCAAAAGAAGGCTTGTATGGGCCACCCGTGGACATCTTCGTTCTGACTGTCGTTTTTCACATCAGGCATAACATTCAACGACTTCTGGTTCTCCGGCTTCTTCCAATCTCTTCCATTCTGGGACCTCAGTTGTCGCCTGGCGTCTTCGGGCCCACTCGCCCGGTTCTAATGAGTAGTAAGGCGGACGCTTTTTAGGCCCTCCATCGCCCAGTTATGTGGGTCCCTCGCTAACTCTTCCGGCCCCGAAATGGTTGCATATACAGTCAAATGCGGCCAAACAAGATATGAGTGAACCCACAGAACGCCATCTTCGTCGACAAATCCTGCGGATGCCTGATCGACGGAACGGTCGGGATGAAGTAGGTCATAATCCCTCCACTCTTGCGCATGTTTTGCAATCCTTTCTTTCAACCGATCCTTGGCTGCCAGTTGCTTGCCCGCGTCACGGAGATAGCTTGAGAGTTGGAGCAGCAGAGGTTCTCCACGCACCCAAAAGCTAGATACACCATCATCCGCCTCTTCGCAAACGTTGCGAGGTAGCTCCAACTGGTAACTGTTAGACGGTCGCGCAGTTCGCAGCGTCATTGATTGGGCTTCTTGTCGTACGTCGTGAGTTCCGTGGTATGCGGTTTATTCTTCGCTTTGTCCATTTCCGCTTTATATTGCTGGAGCTTTTTCGCACCGGCTTTTTGCTGTCTCGGATTGTTCGGGGCTGATGAGATAACCGTGTCGGCTCCTAACGAGCGAGTAGACTTGGAAGCGCTCAAGCGACCAAGGCTCGGAGGAA
>Ga0137409_10001660_pt1 | contig 24097 bp, 19 predicted proteins | sample CZODoug1_16funga_FD_122059 | JGI IMG/M metagenome (GOLD analysis project Ga0137409, IMG submission 122059) | Vadose zone soil fungal communities from Angelo Coast Range Reserve, California, USA - CZODoug1_16fungal (Hybrid Assembly) | ecosystem: Environmental > Terrestrial > Soil > Vadose zone...
TTGCGCACGTAGAGAGTGAGCAGCACCAGCAGGAGGCCCAGCACCGGCACCATGCTGAGCGCCACCGCGGAGCCGAGCCCCATCTGGCCCGCGCCCATGCTCAGGCTGTAGGCGTAGGTCGCCATCAGGTGCGTGGAGTTGGCGGGGCCGCCGCCGGTGAGCACGTAGACGAGCTGGAAGTCGAAGAAGGTTATGACGATCGAGAAGGTGGTCACGATGAGGATCACGGGCAGCAGCGAGGGCAGCGTGACGTAGCGGAAGCGGCCCCAGGTGCCCGCGCCGTCGATCGTCGCCGACTCGTGCAGCTCGACCGGAATGGTCTGCAGGCCCGCGAGGATCGAGATGCCGAAGAAGGGCAGGCCGCGCCACGTGTTCACCATGATGATGGAGATCATCGCCATGGTCGGTGTGCCGAGCCAGGACGGCCCCCGCTCCGCCAGCCCGGTCACCATCAGCAAGCGATTGAAGAGACCCATGCCGGGGTCGAGGATCCACTGCCACGCCACGGTGCTGAGCACCGTGGGCACGATGAACGGCAGGAGCAGCATGGCGCGCGCGAAGGACTTCATCTTGAAGCTCTGGTTCATCACGAGCGCCATGCCGAGCCCGCCGGAGGCCTTCAGCACGGTCGCGACTCCGGTGAAGATGATCGTGTTTCTGACCGCCTGCCAGAAGATCGGGTCGTTATACAGCTTGACGAAATTGCCGAAGCCCACGAAGGAGGCGGCGCGGGCCACCTCCTTGTGGAAGAAGCTCAGGTACACGCCGTAGATGAACGGGTAGCCCAGGAAGGCCAGCAGGAACAGCAGGGGCGGCGTGAGCATGAGCCAGCTGAACACGGACTCGCGCTCCATGAACGCGCCGAACCGGCCAAACCGGATCGGCCGGCGGGCGGGCGCCGCCAGGGCGCCCGCCCGAGAGGCCTCGAGGATCTTGCTCAATGCCTACCCGTAGATGGTCTTGATCTGCGCCACCGCCTCGGCGATGGCGGTCTTGGTCGGCGTGCCCGTGATGGCCTTGGTGAACATGTCGATCACGATCCAGCGGTTGATCACTTCCCCGTGCTGGCGGTTGGCGGGCGCCGGCCACGACGTGAGCTTCCCGGTCTCCAGCACTTTCTGGAACGGCTTGACGCGCGGCTCGATGTCCCACTCGGGCGCCTTGTCGAAGCCGTGCAGGTACGGAGCGAAATACATGTCGCCGGAGGCGATCCATGGGCGGAACTGCTTCGGGTCCATGGTCCAGCGGAGGAAATCCTTGGCCGCCTGCGGGTCTTTGCTGTAGGCGAACACGCCGTGCGTCACGGGCACGAGCGCGTGGTAACGCTGGCCGGTGGGTCCCTTGGGATTGAGGCCGTGGTCGATCACCTTGCCCATCTCCGGCAGGTCGCGCTTGGCGGAGACCATGATGCTGTAGGCGTTGTTGGTGCAGGAGATCTGGCCGGTCAGGAAGGCCTTGTTGTTGGCCGGGTCCAGCCACCCGATGCAGTCCTCGATGCAGGCTTCCTTGTAGAGCTTCTTGACGAACTCCACGGCCTTCGCGGTCTCGCTGGTGTCCAACGCCACCTTCTTGCCGTCCTTGTCCATGACCGTCACGCCGTAAGACCACAGGAGCGGGTAGAGCCAGGAGTAGTTGTCGGCAAAGCCGTGGCCCATGGACATGCCGAAGGGATGGCCCTTGGCCTTGAGCTTGATGCCGGCTTCCAGGAATGCGTCCCAGGTCTCGGGGAACTGCTTGACCCCGACCTCGTCGAACCAATCCCTCCGGTAGTTCATCAGCTGGCCGATGTTGGCCTGGGGCACGGTCTTCCACTTGCCTTTGTCGATGGACAGGCGCTTGATCTCGTCGTACCAGCCGCCGTGTTGCTTGCCCACCTCCTCGGCGACGTCGGACACGTCCACCAAGGCGTCGCGGTAGAGCCACTCCTGCTGGGTCCAGGCCAGGTCGGCGCCGTTCTTGTTCTCGACCATCGAGACCAGCTGAGGCACGGCGCTGCCGCCGGCGGCCTGGATCTGGTAGTCGATCTTGATGCCCGTGGCCTTTTCGTAGGCAGGCGCCATCACGTTCTGGAAGTGCACGTCGAAGTTCTTCACGTAGGAGCTTTCGCGCGCGAACACGATGCTGACCGGCTTGGCCTGGGCATTACGGGAGACCCACGGACCCGTGGCAACCCCTGCGGCCCCGGCGGCAAGCTTCAGAAAATCACGACGGGTGGCCTTTGACTGTGCTGGCTGCGCCATACATTTTCCCCTTATGTGTGAAGTCGATGGCCCATGGGAAACATCGTCGCCGGTTCGCATCCCCAGCGTCGTCGACCCGCCCGACCCTGGAGCCGAGACCGCCCGGCTCGGCCCGCTCCTGCGGCGACGATCCTGCCCCCTGAGCAGGGGCGTCGTCAAGGACCGCGTGAGCGGCGCCGAGGGCTGCCACATGCTGGCCCATGCGGGCAATGCGCCAATGCCACCGAGTCTACACGAAGTATGATGTGCGACGTGGGGGACGCTCGTCTACGGGGGACACCGTGAAGGGTGCCGCGCGGCGGCTAAGGCAAGCACCGTGCATCATCGCGCTCGCGCTTGGCCTGGCCTCGTGCAGCCTGCCCTATATCCCGGGCGTGACCTTGCCGCCTCCGTCGGCCGGCTCCACGCTCAGGGACGCGAGCGGCCGCGTGGTGGGGAGCGCGGTGTTCCTGCAGGAAGGCGACGGCGTCCGGATTCTGCTCGACGTGAGGGGTCTCCCGCCCGGAATCAAGGCCGTCCACATCCACGACGTGGGCCAATGCACTCCGCCGTCGTTCGAATCCGCGGGGCCTCACTTCAACCCGACGAAAGCCCAGCACGGCCTCGAGAACCGGAAAGGGCCGCACGCGGGCGATCTCCCCAACATGACCGTGGACGACAAGGGCCAAGGCCATCTCGAGGTCACCAATTCTCGAGTGACCCTCAAGGCGGGGCCGACTTCCCTATTCAGTGCCAACGGGAGTGCCCTTGTCGTGCACGGAGGCGCGGACGATATGCGCACCGAGCCGGAAGGGAATAGCGGCGCCCGCATCGCGTGCGGGGTCGTTGTTCGCGGCGGGTAGAAGCCCGAGGCCCGGCGGCGCCACGAAGGGCGCGCGTGGCGCTCAGGACCGCGCGCGGTGGACGAAGAGGTCGCTCGCCTTGGGCCGGGCGAGGTGCACCGCGGGCGGCCGCATGGCGTACGAGACGGGCCGGGCGTGATCACCGTACTGCCGGTCGGCCGAGTACACGCGGCTGAACTTCCAGAGGCTTCGCACGAAGTTGGTCTGACCCCGGAGCATCAGGCGCCCGGCGATCCCCGCCACCTCGCGGAGCGCGGCCCAGCCGAGGTGCTTCTTGTTGATCACGGCCTGCGTCCGCACCAGCTCTTCGTAGAAGCGCCGGAGCGGTAGCCGCGTCGGCAACACCGCGTGCTGCACGTCGAAGAGCCGATAGTCGAGGGAGGCAAGCCGGCGTGATTCGGTGAACCAGCTCTCCGTACCCGGATAGGGGGTGTTGACGGTGAGGTGGACGATCTCGGGGCGGCTGAGCGCCCACTCGCGCACGATGGCAAATCGCCGCTCGTCCCAGTCGGGGTCGGCGATGATGTTGACGGCGACCATGATGTCGAGCGAGCGCGCGACCTCCAGCGCCCGGAGGTTCTCGCTCGGCGTCACGCGCTTGCGGTGCAGCTTGAGCGCCTCCTCGTCCAGCGCCTCCACGCCGAGGAACATGTATTCGAGACCGAGCCGCTTCCAGTACGCGAAGACCTCCGGATGGCGGAGGAGCACGTCGCACCGGGTCTCGAGGTAGTACCGCTTGCGCACGCCGCGGCGCTCGAGCTCCTGGCCGATCGCGAAGCCGTGCTCGGGATGGATGAAGGCGACGTCGTCCACCAGGAAGACGTTCGGCTCCTCGATGCGCGCGAGATCCTCGGCCGCGGCTGAGGCACTCGCCTTGCGGTAGCTCCTCCCGTAGAACGTCCACGCGCTGCAGAACGAGCAGTCCCATGGGCACCCGCGCGTCAGCTCCGCCGAGGCGCAGGGGTCCAGCACGCCGATGAAGTAGCGCCGCCGGTGACGCGCGAGGTCGCGGGCGGGCGGGAAGGAATCGAGGTTCTCCAGCAGCGTGGGCGGAGGCCCCGCGCCGTGTCGTGTGACGATGCCGGGCAGGGCCTCGAGTCTCGGATCGCCGATCGCCTCGAGCAGGCGGGGCGTGATGACTTCGCCCTCCCCGCGCACGACGCAGTCGAGCGCGCCCGCGGCGTGGTCGAGCACTTCGGGGGCGATGAACGACACGCTGTGCCCGCCCGCGAACAGGAAGCACTGCGGCCGGCGCCGGCGCGTCTCCTTCGCGAGGTCCAGGACCTCCGGCACATTGGCGAGGTAGTTCAGCGAGAAGCCGACGGCCGCCGGCTTGAAGTCGTCCAGCTCGGCGAAGTAGTCCCGCGGCTGGAAGACCTGAAGGTCGAGGAGCCGCACCTCGTGCCCGGCCGCGCGCACCGCCGCGGCGACGCGCTCGAGGCCGAGCGGTTCCAGCCGCAGGTAGATCTCGGAGTACATGAGCGGGCCGGGATGCACGAGCAGAACACGCATGGGAGTGGCCTGCGCCCGATTGTACTCGTTACGCAGCTCGCGTGTGCGCCGGCGTACCGGACGCTAATCCAGCCAGTCTTCCTCTTTGAGCTTTCTGGGCAGGTAGGTCTTGGTCAGGTAGCGGAAGTCCTTGTTGGCGAGGGCGTCGAGCTCGTACTTGAGACCGCTCGCGAGCATGCGCTTGATCTCTTCCTGCCAGGGCTTCTTGTCGAACCAGCGGTACTTGAGCAGCTCCTTGGCCCGGCCGACGTCCTTGTCGTTGAGCTTGATGCCGACGTTGCGCGGGAGGCCGTAGGCGTCGGGATCGGCGCTGGAGAGGCCGATGAACTTGGCCTTGGGAATGGCCATCCGCTCGCTCTCGAAGGCGAGGTTGATCGATCCCTGCTTGACGACCGAGTAGATGTAGTAGCCCCAGGGGTCGTTGTCGACGAGGACGTACACGGGCAGCTTGTATTCCTCGTGCAGGCGGCGGGCGAGGCGCCGGACGCCGCGGGGCGGCTGGCCGTTGCCCGTGAGGAGGACGCAGTTGTACCGGCGCCAGAACTTGTCCTCGGAGAGGCGGTTCCACTGCGTGCCCTTCTCGACGAGCAGGACGAAGTCAGCCGTGCACCGGCGGATCTCGATGTATTCGGGCTCGACGATGGAGGGCACCGAGTAGCCACCCTTGCCCAGGCGCGCGCAGTCCACCCGGTCGCCGTCGTCGCCGAAGACGACGGGCCCCACGATGCTGCCGGCGTTCTCGGCGCGCACGTGGAGCTCTTCGCGCAGGGCGGCCAGGGAGACCTCGAGATCCTCGATCAGCGGGTCGGATTCGTTCTGGCCGTCGAACGTGTTTTCGCTCGAGCCCTTCATCGTGTGCTTGGTGCGGTAGTAGATCTCGCGCAGCGAGGTCGTGAGGTCGGCGCGCTGCAGCTCGGACAGGGCATCGGCCACCAGCACCGTCTGCATGAACTTCTTCGCCATGCCCACGTTGAAGAACGTGCGCGCCTGCTTCCGCTTGCCCATCTCGATGATGCCGCGCTTCGCGTTGAAGTTGACGTTGGCGAGGCTGCGCACGGGAATGGACAGCGTGGGGTCCTTGCTGCGGTCGGCGGCGGTGATCACCGCGTCCGCCACGCTGATGAGCTTCTTCTCGACCGCTCCGAGCTTCGCCTTGGCCTTCGCCATGGGTCTCTCTATCTCTTCCGGCGCTTTGGCGCCTTCGTCCTGCGCTTCGCCGTCTTGCTCGAGCGGACCGGGCGGGTCGGCCGGGCCTTGAGCTTGCCCTTCGCCTTGACTTTGCCCTTCGCCTTGAGCTTACCCTTCGCCTTGAGCTTACCCTTCGCCTTGCCCTTGGTCTTCCGTCGCGCCGGCGCGGGCTTGTCCGGTTCCGGCCCGACCTCTTCGGGTGGCGCGGCGTCGCTCTGCTCGGTGCCGGGCAACACCGGCGCCTCCCCTTCGGGCCCTTCGGGAGTGACGATGATCGAATGCGGCAGGCCTTCCGGACCGCTATTGCGGCCAAGGATCTCGTCGGTCCTCGCCCCGCCGGTCCGCTTCGCGGCGATCTTCTGTAGCTGGGCCTTGAGCTTCTCCTTGGGCAGCTTGCCGCCCTTCAGCCGGGCGCAGGCTTCCACGACCTCTTCGATGTAGAGCTCGAAGATGTTGCGCCGGCGGAACTCGCTCTTGGCCCGCTCGCGCCGCCGCAGGAACACGCCGAGGCGCCGCCCGCATTCCTGCAGGGCGAGCTTGATCTCCTTCCGGATCTCGTCGTAGTCGGCGATCGCTTCCTTGGACTCGCTGGTGAACGGGACCCACACCGAGGCCATGTGGACGAACACCACCATGGGGCCCGCGGGCAGGGCGCCGCGAGACTGGGTGATGCCGTAGTTCTTCCACGCGGTCTCGATCGCGGCCTTGAAGGTCGCGCACGCCGACTGCTGGTAGAGGAGCGGCACCCGGTTGGCGTACCGGATCACGCGCGTCAGCTCGTCGTCGTCGTCGCGCTGCTCGCCCTCCGCGAGCGGGACCGCGGGCGCCTCCCGCGTCGCCGCGACCTGGTCCGGCCCCTTGCCGTAGGCGAGGCCCGCCTCGATGGCGAACGGGTTCCCGCGATACACCGCGGGCGGGCGGGTCACCGCGGTGTAGAACTCGCCCTTGATCTGCTTGTAGAGGCCGTGGAGGATCGCCTTCTCGCCGATGGGCGAGATGCAGTTCGACGGCGGGGCCATGATCTTGGTGGCCTGGATCGCCTTGTAGAGCGCCTCGGCCGCCTCGCCGTGGATGTTGCGCGGCTTCGCGTTGGGCGAGAGCTTGGCGGTCTTGCAGATCTCCGCCGCGACCGCGGGCGAGACCCGGCTGAAGTCGCCGGCCAGGAACCCGGCGAGCGAGTGGCCGCGGGTGTCGTGGAGCATCCGCAGGAGGATGCCGAACTCGATGCCGTACGGATGCGGCTTGATCTCGCGGGGCTGGGGCGGCAGCTCGTGGATCGTGCGCGGATACTCCCGCGTGTCACCCTCCGGGGTGCGGTAGACCAGCTTCACGTGCGGGTTGGCGATGGCCACCTGCTCGAGGAACTCGTCCACCGAGGCGCGGCCCTTCTGGTAGCGGCCCTCGATCTCGAGGGTGACCTGGGTGCCGCGCGGCTGCTCCCAGTCGATCTTCTTGCTCTCGAAGATCCGCGGCTCGTTCTTCTTGGTGTCGATCTGCACCTCGAAGTAGTGGGCCGCCGCCCGCGCGCCGGTGCGCGAGATGATCTGGACCGGCTTGCCGGTCGTGAGCTGCGCGTACATCCCGGCCGCCGAGATGCCGATACCCTGCTGACCCCGGCTCATGCGCAGCCGATGGAACTTCGAGCCGTAGAGGAGCTTGGCGAAGATGGGCGGGATCTGCTGGCGGACGATGCCCGGCCCGTTGTCGGCGACGGTGACCCGGAAGCGCGTCGCCTGGCTGGCCGGCGGCGGAGCTTCGCCGTTGCTCGGCGCCACCTCGAGGGTGACGACCACCTCCGGCAGGATGCCCGCCTCCTCGGAGGCGTCGAGCGCGTTGTCGACCGCTTCCTTGACGCAGGTGAGGAGCGCCTTGCGCGGGTTGTCGAAGCCGAGCAGGTGGCGGTTCTTGGTGAAGAACTCGGAGACCGAGATGTCCCGCTGGCGCGCTCCCATCTCGGTCGCGGACGGGGCGGCGGCCTTGGGCTCGGCGGTCGGGGGCTTGGCCAGCGCGGTGGACATCTCCCTCCTTGATACCGCACCCCGCGGTCGATGGACCCAAGAAATCGCGGTCCGGCCACGCCGGACGCATCGCCGACGAGCTCGGCAAGCAGCTCGGGAAGTTCTTCGTCCGGCGGGGCCTCTCAGGCGGTGGGCGGCGGCCAGGGGATCTTCATCGCGTCGAGCCGCCGCAGCCGATCCTGGCCGAGCGTGCGGTCCCAGAGATCGGCGAGCTGCTCGGGCGTCCAGCTGCCGGGCGCGCTGACCGTCCGCAGCGGCGCCGGGTGCGAGAACACGGTGACCTCGCTGCCGCGCACGCCGACGACCTGACCGGTGATGTGGGCGGCGCGGTCGCTGGCCAGGAACGTGGCGACCGGCGCGATGGCCTCGGGCGGGGTGGCGGTGGCGGCCCCGCGGCGCTCGCCGGGCAGGCGCTGGGTCATGCGGGTGTCCGCGGTGGGCGAGATCGCGTTGCAGCGCACCCCGTACTTCGCCATGGCCAGCGCGGTGGAGCGGGTGAGGCCCACGATGCCTTCCTTGGCCGCCGAGTAGTTCGGCTGGCCCGGGCTACCCTCGAGGCCGGCGGTGGAGGTGAAGGTGACGATGCTGCCCGCCCGGCGCTCGCGCATGTGCCGGGTGGCCGGCTGCATCACCGTGAAGTGCCCCTTCAGGTGCACCGCGATGACCGCGTCCCAGTCCTCCTCGCTCATGTTGAAGATCATGCGCTCGCGCAGGATGCCCGCGCAGCACACCAGCACGTGCAGGTCGCCGAACTCCTTCAGCGCGAGATCCACCACCGCGCGGCCCCCCGCCATGGTGGCCACGCTGTCCGCGGCGGCCACCGCCTGGCCCCCCGCCCGGCGGATGTCGGCCACCACCTGGTTCGCGGGCTCGCTCGAGGGATCCATCCCGTCGACGCTGACGCCGTAGTCGTTGACCACCACCTTCGCGCCCGCCGCCGCGAGGCCGATCGACACCGCGCGCCCGATGCCCGTGCCGCCGCCCGCCACCACGGCGACCTTGCCGTCGAGCAGTGCCCCATTCTGCAGTCCCCCATTCTGTGGTCCCATTGACGTCTCTCCTCCCCCTGCCGTATCGTCGCCGCGTTTACGTCGACCGCCGCCAATCCTGGGAGAGGCCGGCCGTCGAGTCAAGGGCGCGGTCCGGCCCATCCAATGGAGGGGAGCGCATGGCGACGACGCGCGGCACCGGGCTGCTGATGCGGTGGACCGACGTGGACCCGCAGCACGAGGCGGAGTTCAACCGCTGGTACGACGAGGAGCACCTGGACCGGCTGCTGAAGGTGCTCGGCGCATGATCAAGCGCGTGTCGCTGCTGACCCGGAAGGACGGCATGACCCGCGAGCAGTTCACGCGCCACTGGCTCGAGATCCACGCCCCGCTCGCCCGGCCGGTACCGGGCCTCGAGCGCTACGTGCAGTCGCACATCCTGGAGGAGTTCAAGCGCGCCGACATCCCGACCTCGGCGGTGCAGGTGGACGGCATCGCCGAGCTGTGGTTCACCGACCGCTCGAGCATGGAGCGCGCGCTGGCCTCGCCTCAGATGGCCGCGCTCCACGCCGACGGCGCGCTCTTCATCGGGGCCAACAAGACCTTCGTGGTGGAAGAGAAGGTGATCATCGGCTAGGCGACGCCGGTGACCGCGGAGCCGATCGCCATCGGGGCGAAGATCGCCTACACCCTGTTCCTCGCGGTCCTGGTGCCGGTGTACTGGGCGCACTACGGACCGAAGAACTTCCTGTGGTTCTCCGACACCGCGCTGCTCGGCGCCGGGGTCAGCCTCTGGCTCGAGAGCCCGCTGCTGGCGAGCATGATGATGCTGGCGGTGCTGCTGCCCGAGTGCGCCTGGAACCTGGATTTCTTCGGCCGCCTGCTGACCGGGCACCGGATGTTCGGCATGAGCGCGTACATGTTCGACGCGGGCATCCCCCGCTACCTCCGCGCGCTCTCGCTGTTCCACGTGCCGCTGCCGATCGGGCTCGTGTGGCTGGTCCATCGGCTGGGCTACGACCGCCGCGCGTGGCTCGCCCAGAGCCTGCTCGCCCTCGTGGTGCTGCCGGTCAGCTACCGGCTCACCGATCCGGCCGAGAACGTGAACTGGGTCCGCGGGCTCGGCGCCCCGTAGCGCCGCCTGCCCCCGTGGCTCTACCTCGCGCTTCTGATCGTCGCGTTCTCGCTCGTGCTCTACCTCCCGCCGCACCTGCTCTTCGTCTACTTGCCCTTGAGCGCCACGTCCTCGTAGGGCGCGGAGTAGGCGTGGCCGGCGATCAGGCCGAGCCCCGACTCCCGCACTCGCGGGCCGACCCCGTTGAGAAAGGCCAGCTCCCAGATCGGCGCGTACATGACCTTCTCGTGGACGAGCTGCTGGATGCGCCGGAGCGTGGCCTCGCGGCGCTTCGGGTCGAGATCGACGGCTTGCTCCTGCATCAGACCGTCGGTGTCCGGGTAGCCGCCGTAGGCGTAGGCCCCGGTGCTGGCCACGAAGGCCTCGAGGCGCGTGGCCGCGTTGCCGAAGGCCCCGCTCGAGCCCTGGATGATGTTGTGGTACTTCTTGTCCGAGTAGCCGCTGAAGAACGCGACGCGCTCGAGCGGCCGCAGCTTCGCCCGGATGCCCACCGTCTGGAGCGAGTTGACCACCGCCTCCGCGAGGTTGGCGTAGGACACGTCGCAGTAGTACTCGCCCGCGTCGAAGCCGCTGGGGTAGCCGGCCTCGGCCAGGAGCTTGGCCGCGCGGGCGCGGTCGTAGACCGGCGCGGGCGGCGGCCAGAAGTACTCGAACGAGGTCGGGATGATGCTGCCGGAGAGACGTGAGTGCCCGAGGGTGAGCGCCTGGTTGATCGACGGCCGATCGATGGCGAGGCTCGCGGCCTGACGCACGCGCCGGTCGTGCCACGGCGACTTCGGATCCCACTGGTCCGGGAAGTAGAGCCAGAATGGGGACTGGATCACCGCCGGCTTGAGGGTGAGGCCGGCGGTCTTCTGCAGCTCCTCGGCCAGCTCGCCGCGGATCGAGTACGCGATGTCGACCTCGCCGCGCTTGAGCGCGGCCAGCCGGGTGGACTCATCCGGGATGACCCGCAGCACCAGGCGCTTCACCGTCGGCGGCTTGCGCCAGTACTGCTCGAAGGCCTCCAGCACCAGCTCGACCCCCGGCGTGAACGAGACGAACTTGTAGGGGCCCGCGCCCACCGGGGCCTTCTTGAAGCCCTCGTCGCCGACCTTCTCCACGTACTTGCGGGGCACGATCCAACCCGCGCCGGTGGCGTTGGTGTAGAAGGTGAGGAAGTCGGGCCACGGTTGCTTGAGGCGAATGCGCACGTGGGTCGGATCGGGAGTCTCCACCGCGGCCACCCGCTCCTTCAGGAGCTTGCTCGCAGTGCCGCGGTAGCGCTCCAGCGAGAACTTCACGTCGTCGGCGGTGACCGGGTCGCCGTTGTGGAAGAGGGCGTTCTTCCGCAGGACGAACTCGTAGGTCAGCCCGTCCTTCGAGACCGACCAGGACTCGGCGAGCGCGTTGGCCCGCGGCTGGCCGGGCATGGGCTTCACGAGCGCGTCGTGGAGCGCGTAGAGGACCATGTAGGGCGTGATCATCCCCGGCGTCTCGGCCGGGTCGAACCACGTCGGAGCGAGCGAGATGTGCACCGCCCAGGTGAGCTGGCCCTCCGGGCCCGCCGCGAGCGGCGCGCCGGGGGAGCCGAGCAGGCCGACGAGGACGACGAGCACCGCGAGCAGGGTCGGAGCAAGGGAGCGCTGAGCCATTGGGAGCTGGCCTCCTTCGGGATCGAGCCGGATCCGGACCGGGAACGGTGGCCCGATTATCCGCGCGCGGCGGGCGCTGTCAACCCGGCGGGTCTAGCCGGGCTTGACGCCGTTGCCGACCGATAACGGCGCCAGGCTGCGGTGATACAGCGCCGCGAGCTGCCCGCGGCCTCGCAGCATCAGCTTCTGGAAGATGTGGGTCAGGTGCGCCTTGACCGTCGCCTCGGTGATGTCGAGGCGGCGGGCCACCTCCTGATTGCTGAGCCCGCCCGCGATGAGCTGGGAGATGTCCTGCTCGCGGCGGCTCAGGCGGCTCCGGAGCGCGGCATCGAGCGGGACCGCGCCGGCGGAGCGGGCGGCCAGCTCCTCGACCATGAGGGTCAGGACCCGGTGGCTTGCCCACACCTGGCCCTGGTGGACGACGCGGACCGCCTTGATCAAGGTCTCGACGGTGGCACTCTTGCCCAGGATCCCCCGCGCGCCGCACTTGAGCGCCTGCACCGCCCACGCGTCGTCCGCGTCGGCGCCGGCCAGGATCACCCTCGGCCTCCCCCCGTTCTGGCGGAGCCCCGCACAGGCGGTCAGGGCGCCCACGACGTGGGCATCGACGAGCAGGATGTGCGGCGCGCCGGCCCGCACGAGCTCACGCACCGGCAGCGCGCTCGCCTCGCCCACCAGGGACACCGCCGGATACGCGTTCAGGATGCTGCGCAGGCCCGAGCGGAACAGCGCGCTGTCGCTGACGAGCGCGACGCGGATGAGCGCGGACGCACTCGTGGGCGACATCGTCTTGGCGGACGAGGGGCCGGTGGTCTTCGGGAGCGATCGTACTTCGTCGCGGCGGACCAAGCGCTGCCCCCATGATCAGAGCGGATGGTGGAGGACTTTCGTGGAGGACGTTCGATGATGCGCGCGAAGTTGTCAAGCGTGAAGTGCAGGCGAACGCGCTCGATGAATCGCACCGGGAAACAAGCACCCGCGTCGGGGGCCGGGTCGCGCAACAAGTGCAGCGGATGATTCGTGTGCGACGGAGTGCGCGGAGGTCATGAGGACTTCCGTTCCCACTGTGGGAAGTCGTCGTGAGCGCCCGCGGGGAAACATTGGCCCCCGGCTTCGAACCGCGCTCGGGTCGTACATCGGAAGTCGTAGTGGCCACGGGAGGGAGTCGCACGTCGATGACCTTCGTCTAATTGACGGCTCCCGGACCCGGCGTGAGGATTCCGCAAGATGATCCGACGCTTCCCCGGAGGGCGATCGATGCGGATCCATTACGTCGTGACGAGCGTGATGGCGATCGCGCTGGCCGCGTGCACCGGCGCCCGGTCGCCCGGCGGCCCGGACGAGGGAGCGCTGCTCCGGGAGACCGGATTGCCCGCCGGAGTGGCCGCGCGCGCGGAGCGCCCGCCGGACCCGGGCCGCTCGCCCAAGGACGCCGGCCCCGCGAGCGCGGCGGCGCTCAACAGCCGCCTGATGGAGCAGGCCGCGCGGTCGAGCCAGGAGACCGACCTGCCGGTGGGGACCGGGGATCTGCTGGAGGTCTCCGTCTTCGAGGTCGAAGAGCTGTCGAAGATCCGCCTCCGTGTGCCGGGGCGCGGCGTCATCGCGCTTCCCCTCATCGGCCAGATCCAGGCCACCGGCCGCACCACCTCCGAGCTGGAGGACGAGATCCGCGCCCGGCTCCAGGGCAAGTTCATGCACGATCCCCAGGTATCCGTGTTCCTCCAGGAGCACAACAGCCAGCGGATCTCCGTCATCGGGGCGGTCCGGAAGGGCGGCGTGTTCAATCTCACCCGGCCGCTGCGCCTGGCCGACGCCCTCGCCCTCGCGGAGGGCTTGACCGAGGAGGCGGATCGGCAGGTGTACGTGATCCGGCGCGCGCCGATGGCGGTGGTCACCGCGGCGGCGAACGGGGCGCCTCCGCCGAGCGGCTCGGGCACGGGGGGCGACGGGACCGCCGAGGTGATGGCGCCGATCGACCTCTCCGAGCTCGCGGACGGGCGCGAGGACCTGAACGTCCAGCTCCGCTCCGGCGACGTGGTGCAGGTGCCGCGGGCCGGATCGGTGTACGTCGGTGGCTCGGTCGAGCGGCCCGGATCGTTCCTGCTGAGGGGGAAGACCACCGCCCAGCAAGCGATCTTCGCCGCGGGCGGAGTCAAGGACGTGGCGGACTGGAGCGACGTGCGCCTCTATCGAAAGGCACCGTCCGGGAAGGTCGAGGTCACCGTCTACGACCTCGACGCCTTCGAGAAGGGCGCGCCCGCGCCCGAGCTGCAGCGCAACGACGTGGTGGTGGTCGGCAAGCACGCCGGCAAGGCCTTCTTCTACGGCTTCCTCGACTTCTTCAAAGGCGCCCTCGGCGTGGCGAAGGGAATATGAGCGATACATTCAGTCGCGCGCTCACGAACGGACGGGATCTCCCGGCGCCGCTGCCGCCGGTCCGACTCGAGGCCGAGTACCGCCGGGACAGCGAGGCGCACTTCTGGGACTACTGGACGGTGCTCCTCCGGCACCGGCGGGCGGTGGCGATGGTCTTCGTGGCCGCCGTCCTCACTGCCCTGGTCTGGAGCGTGACCGCCCGGCCCGTATTCACAGGCACCGCGATGCTCCGTATCGACAAGGAGGAGCCCCGGGTTCTGAAGTTCGAGCAAGCCGCGCGGGACGACGGGAGCGAGTCCGCCCAGACTCAGCTGCAGACCTATCACCGCCTCCTGCAGAGCCGCGCGCTCGCCAACCGGGTCGTCGGGCTCCTGGGCCTCGAGCAGAGTCCCGAGTTCGCCTCGGTCGGTCACCGGCCGGGGCAGCTGACGGACGCGTTTCTCGAGCGGCTGCAGGTCGAGCCGGTCCGCAACACGCGGCTGGTCAAGGTCTCGTTCCAGAGCCGCAACCCCGAGCTGGCCGCGAAGGTCGCCAACACCCTGGCCGACGGGGTCATCGCCCAGCAGCTCGATGAGAAGAAGGCGGCGGGCCGGTACGCCACCGAGTTCCTGGCCGAGCAGGTGAACGAAACGCGCCGAACGCTGCAGACCAACGAGGCGCAGCTGAGCCAGTTCCTGGCCGAGCAGGACATCCTGTTCGTCGGTGGGGATCGGATCGGCGAGCGCGTCGGCGAGCGGCAGGCCCTCGTGACCCAGGAGCTGGGCACCCTGGCCGATTCGCTCCTGAAGGCGAAGGCGGAGCGGGTCGCCAAGGAGAGCATGCTGGCGCAGGCGATGCGTCCGAACGCGGAGGCGCTGCCCGCGGTCCTGCAGAATCCGCTGGTCGGCCACCTCAAGGAGGAGGCGACCAAGCTCGAGGCGAGATACCGGGAGCTCGGCCAGACCTTCAAGCCCGAGTATCCGCGGATGCAGCGGCTGGCCGAGAACATCGCGGAGGTTCGCCAGCAGCTGCGCGCCGAGGTCCAGCGATTCGTCGAGTCGGTCCGCCGGGAGTACCTGGCCGCGCTCCAGAACGAGACCGAGATCCAGAAGCTCCTGGACGCGCAGCGCGGGCTGGCGCGGAAGCTGGACGGCCAGATGGCGCGGTACAACCTCCTGCGGCGAGAGGTGGACACGAGCCGGGATCTCTACGCGGCGCTGTCCACCCGGCTGAAGGAGACCCAGGTCTCCGCCTCGCTCCTCCTCTCGAACATCTCGGTGGTGGACCGGGCCGACGTTCCCGTGAAGCGCTCCGGCCCGCGTACCGGGCTCAATCTGGCGGTCGGGTGCCTGGTGGGCCTGGTCGGCGGCGTGATCCTCGCGTTCCTCTTCGAGTACCTGGATACGAGCATCCGCGATCCCCGCGAGATCGAGACCGTGCTCCGCGTGCCCACCCTCGGGCTGGTGCCGACGCGCTCCGCGCTCCAGGCCCATCTCGACGGCGGGCCTCTCGGATCGGGCGTGGAGCCCTCCGGTGGCCACGGCGCCTTCGCGCTGGTCGCGCACCAGGCCACCAGCTCGATCCTCGCGGAGGCCTTCCGGAACCTGCGAACGAGCGTGGTGTACGCCACCCCGGATCGCCCGCCCAAGACCATGCTGGTGACCTCGCTGCAGCAGCAGGACGGCAAGACCTCGGTCTCGACGAACTGCGCGATCACGCTGGCTCAGCTCGGGATGGGCGACGTGCTCCTGGTGGACGCGGACATGCGCCATCCCGACCTTCACGGGATCCTCGGAGTCGACCAGACGCCCGGCCTGTCCGACGTGCTCGTGGGGGGCGTGGGGGTGATGGAGGCCATCCGGCCGACGCGAATCCCGGGGCTCTTCGTGATCACGGCAGGCCCGGTGCCGACCAATCCGACGGAGCTGCTGTTCTCGCCGCGATTCACCCAGGCCCTGGCCGCGCTCGGTGAGCGGTTCGCTCACATCGTGATCGACACTCCGCCGATGCTGGGGGTCAGCGACACCCTGGTGCTCGCGCCACGGGTGGAAGGGGTCATCCTGGTCCTCCGCCACGGCCACACCGGTCGGGACGCCGCGCAGCGTGCGGTGCAGATGCTCGGATCGGTCCGCGCGCGACTGCTGGGCGTCGTCCTCAACCACGCCGACGTTCGGACCACCGCCGCCGGCTATCAGTACTACCAGCGCGAACCCGGCCCCTCCGCCGTGTCGATGTGGCCGGACTGGACGACGCGCGGGCGCGCCGCTTCGCGAGGGTCGAGCGAGAATCTCGACAAGGATCTCGGCGTCCTTTGAGACGACCGGTCGTCACCACCCGCCGCGCCTGGGTGCTCCTCGCGGATGCGCTGCTGGCCGTCGCCGGGAACTACCTCGCCTTCTGGCTCCGGTTCGACGGGACGATCCCGGCCGCCTACTGGATGCTCTGGCTGCAGACGGTTCCCTGCCTCGTGCTGATCCGTGGGCTCACCTTCATCGCGTTTCACCTCTACGACTCGGTCTGGCAATACGTCGGACTGAGAGATCTGCGGGCCATCGCGATCAGCGTGTCCGTGAGCAACGTCCTGTTCTGTCTCCTGATCCGCGGGGTTCTGGAGCTGCGTGCCTATCCCCGCTCGGTGTTCGTCACGGACCTGGTGCTCATGGTGTTCCTCATGGGCGCGGTGCGGGTGAGCTGGCGCCTCGGGCGGGAGTACCTGGCGAACGCCCGAACGAAGTCGGTCTTGATCTTCGGGGCGGGTGACGCCGGGGAGGCGATGGTCCGCGAGATCCTGAACGGCGGTGAGCACGGCTATCGCCCGGTCGGATTCGTGGACGACGATCCGGCCAAGGTCGGGCAGCGCATTCACGGGGTCCCGGTGCTGGGAACCCGGGCGGACCTGCCGCGGATCATCGCGCAGACGAATCCGAGCGAGGTGCTGGTCGCCATCGCCCGCCCCACCCCGCAGATGCTCCGGCAGGTGGTGAAGGCGCTCGAGTCGCACAAGCTGCCCATCAAGGCGGTGCCGCACCTGCGCGACCTGCTCGACGGACGCGCGCGGCTGCACGAGGTCCGTGATCTCGCGGCGGCGGACCTGCTGGGGCGCGCGCCGCTCGGGCTCGACGTGGAGACTGCGAAGCATCTCGTGGAGGGGAAGCGGGTGCTGGTGACCGGCGCGGGCGGGACGATCGGCTCCGAGCTGAGCCGGCAGATCGCCGGGCTCGGCCCCAAGAGCCTCGTGCTGTTCGAGCGCTACGAGAACGCCCTCTGGGCGGTGGAGCGCTCGGTCGCCGGGCTCACGCCCGGCGGAACGGTCTACTCCGTCATCGCGGACGTCACCGACGAGCAGCGGGTCGACGAAGTGCTGGCCGAGTATCGTCCCCAGCTGATCCTCCACGCGGCCGCGCACAAGCACGTGCCGCTGATGGAGCTCAATCCCTGCGAGGCGATCAAGAACAACGTCAAGGGCACCCGGATCGTGGGAGAGGCCGCGGTCCGCCACCGGGTGGAGCAGTTCGTCCTGATCTCGAGCGACAAGGCGGTGAACCCCTCGAGCGTCATGGGGGCCACCAAGCGGGTGGCAGAGCTGCTCGCGATGGCCCTGGCCGGGCGAGGCCCGACCGGGTTCATGGTGGTGCGCTTCGGCAACGTGGTGGGAAGCAACGGCAGCGTGATCCCGCTCTTCCTCGAGCAGATCCGCGCCGGCGGACCGGTCACCGTCACGCATCCGGACATGCGCCGCTACTTCATGTCGATCCCGGAGGCGGTCCGGCTCGTGCTCCAGGCCGCCGCGCTCGGCGAGAACGGAGCCCTCTACGTGCTCGACATGGGCGAGGAGATCAGGGTGGTGGACATGGCGCGGAACCTCATCCGGCTGTCCGGCTTCATCCCGGACCGGGAGATTCCGATCGTGTTCACCGGGGTCAGGCCCGGCGAGAAGCTCTCGGAGGAGCTGGTGGCCTCGGACGAGACCATCGAGCCGTCGCGCCTCGAAGGGGTCCGGCGGGTCCGATCGGCCCCGGACCGGTCGGCCGCGAGTCTCGCACGCGATGTGGCCGACCTCGAGCGCTTCGCCCAGAAGGGCGCGACCGGTGCCGTCAGGCAGCAGCTCGGGTCGATGGCCGCGCTGTTCCGGCCCGAGTTGCCGGTGAAGCCGGAAGTCCCCACCGGGCGACCGATCCTTCCCGTCGACGTGACGAAGCCCGCCGCCGTGATCGGCGAGTCGCGAGGCGCCGCGTGATGAGCGACGCGAGGCCCCCGGCGCGCCGGCCCGGATGGTGGCCGGGGTGGCCCAAGCGCGCCTTCGATCTCGTGGTGGCGTCGGTGGGGCTGATCGCGCTCGCGCCCCTTCTGGGCGTGACCGCCGTGGCGATCCGGCTGGTCCTCGGCCGACCGGTGATCTTCGCGCAGCGACGGCCGGGCCGGCACGGGCGGCCGTTCGTCCTTTACAAGTTTCGCACCATGAGCGGCGCCCGCGCGGCCGACGGGCCGCTTCTGCCGGATCGTGAGCGACTGACCCGTCTGGGCCGGCTCCTCCGCCGGACGAGCGTCGACGAGCTGCCGGAGCTCGTCAACGTGATCCGGGGCGACATGAGCCTGGTCGGCCCCCGGCCGCTCCTGATGGAGTACCTGCCGCGCTACACGAGGGAGCAGGCCCGCCGCCACGATGTGCGGCCCGGGATCACCGGGTGGGCCCAGCTCAACGGCCGCAACTCGCTGCCGTGGGACCGGCGCTTCGCGCTCGACGTCTGGTACGTGGAGCACCAGTCGTTCCGCCTCGACACCCGGATCTTGCTGCTGACGGTCTGGCACGCGCTCGCGCAGGTCGGCGTCAGTCAGCCCGGGGAAGGGACCGAGGAGCACTTCCGCGGGAACGAGACGGCGACGGACGCGCCTGCGTCGAGCATGCCCGCGTCGAAGATGGAGGAGGTCCACCGATGGAGCTGATGCCGATCATTCGCCCGACCCTGCCGGAGTTCCGCGAGTTCGAGGAGCTCGTCCGTCCCAGCTGGGACGAGGGCCAGGTCACGACGGGACGGATCGGACGCGCCTTCGAGGAGGAGGTCTGCCGGCTGACCGGCGCGCGCGAGGCGGTCGCGATGTCGTCGTGCACCGCGGGTCTCATGCTGGCCGCTCAGGCGCTCGAGCTGCCGGCGGGCGCCGAGGTCATCGTGCCGTCCTTCACGTTCGCGGCCACCGCGCAGGCGCTGGTGTGGAACGGCCTGGTGCCGGTCTTCTGCGACTGCCGGCCGGATACCCTGACGCTCGATCCGACCGACGTCGAGCGGAACCTGACGTCGAGGACCGCCGCGATCTGCGCGGCGTATGTCTACGGATTGCCCCCGGACATCGAGGCGCTCACCGAGCTCGGCGAGCGGCACGGCATCCCGGTGTATTTCGACAGCGCCCAGGGACTGGGTGCCGAGTTCCAGGGCCGGAAGGCGGGCGGCTTCGGACAATGCGAGATCTTCTCGCTGAGCCCGACCAAGGTCGTCACCGCGATCGAGGGGGGCGTGATCTGCACCGGTGATTCCCGCCTGTCGGCGCGCCTGCGGTCGATGCGCGACTACGGCAAGGATCCGCAGAAGGGTGAAGACATGGTCCACCTCGGCCTCTCCGCTCGGATGAGCGAGCTGCACGCCGCGGTGGGTCTCCTCTCGCTGAGACGCGTGGACGAGCTGGTGAAGGCGCGGCGGCAGCTCATCGAGGTCTACCGGGCGCGGCTCGGCGCGCTGCCCGGCTGCCGCGTGCAGAGCGCTCCGCCCGACCGGTCGAGCAGCGGCAACTACTTCGTGCTGCTCATCACCGCCGGGGCCCGGGCCGGCCGGGACGCGGTGTACGCGGGCCTCGCGGCGCGCGGGATCCAGACCAAGCGCTACTTCTATCCTCCGGTGCACGAGCAGACCCTCCTCCGGCGCGTGCCGCATCGGGTGAGCGAGCGGATGGAGCACACCGTGACCGCGAGCCGGGAAGCCCTGGCCCTGCCGCTGTACTCGCACATGACGCCGGACCAGGTCGACCGGGTGTGCCAGGAGGTCGAGTGCCTGCTGGCCTGATCCACGGAGCGTCGGCGTGCTCGCCGTAAAAGGGAGTCCAGGCGTGATTGCCGCGACCAAGAGCGACCAGGCAATGTCTGCCGTCCCGAGCGATTCGATCGCGATGTATTTCGCGATCGGCGCATTCTGGGCCCTGGTCGGCGCCGTGGTGTCGCGCAGCTTGACGCTGGCATCGTCGGTGCTGGCGGGACGGCTCCTGGGCACGACGGGCTTCGGCGAGGTCGGCATGATTCAGAGCACGCAAGGCCTGTTCGGCATCCTGGCCGGCGCCGGGCTGGGGTTGGCGGCGACCAAGTTCGTCGCGGAGTTTCGTTCGATCGATCCCGCAAAAACAGGGCGCTGCGTCACCCTGGCGACCACCATCGCCCTGATCTCCGGCACGCTGATGGCGCTGGTGCTCCTTGTTCTTTCGGGGGTGATGGCCTCGAGCCTGCTGAACGCCCCACACCTGACCGTGGAGCTGCAAGTGGCGACCGGTCTGGTTCTCCTCGGCACGATCAACGGCGTGCAGACGGGCGCCCTCGTCGGCTTCGGCGACTTTCGTGCCTTGGCGGTCCTGAACAGCCTCCGCGGCGTCTGCCTGTGTGTGTTCTTGATCGCCGGCATCGAGCTCGGCGGCGTCCTGGGCGGGGTCATCGGCCTGGTCTTGACCGAGGGGATCGCGGTGCTCGCTAACCATGTCGCTCTGCGGCGCCTTCTTCCCGAGACCGTCGCCTGGCCGGACCGCAGCGCCGCCCGGAGCGAGTTGATGATGATGTGTCGATTCAGCGTCCTGAGCCTGCTGGGGAGCATCTGCACGATGTCGGCGATGTGGTTTGCCAATGTGGTGCTGGTCGCGCAGCCCGACGGCTACGCCTCGCTCGGCGTCTTCAACGCGGCCGAACGCTGGCGGCAGCTGCTGTTGTTCCTCCCCGCCTCGTTCTCGCCGGTAATCCTCACGATGCTCAGCAACCTGCACGGCACGAAGGATCCCGACGGCTATCGGCGGCTCTTTGGTCTCAACCTGGCGGTCAGCATCGCCGTCGTCGTGGTCCCGTCGATCGGCATCATCCTGTGTGCGTCACCGGCGATGGGCCTGTTCGGCGACGAATATCGCGACGGCTGGATGACGCTGGTCATCCTGGCGGCCTCGTCGGTCGCGGTGGTGCTCAACAACCTGTTGGGCCAGATCCTGGTGAGCAAAGGCGCCATCATGGGACGCTTCGTCCTTGACGTGCTGCTCGCGGCGGTCCTCGCGATCGCGTCGTGGCAGCTGATTCCGATCTATCGCGACCGGGGGATGGCGCTGGGTAGTTTGATCGCGTTCGGGGTGACGTCGGCCGCTTTGATCGCGACGACGATCTACGTCATGAGAACGGATGGGAACCGGCCATGACGGCCTTGAGCAACAACCCGATGCCGCGCGCCACCCTCTGGGTGCTCGCGATCAACGCCATCGCCCTGATCGGGTTCGCGTGTGCGCCGGCTGCGCAGGAGTATCCCCTCGGCGTAGTCGGCATCGTGGCGTTTCTGTTCGTGCAAGCGTTTCTGCCCGCGTGTCGGATCCGCGTGACCGCTCCAGTGTGTCCGGCAAACATCGCCCAGGGCTACTACTGGATCCAGCTTGTGCTTGTCACGCTATTGGTCGGCTACTTCGGGTTCAGCCAGGGAGCGTTGCCGTATCTGCCGTCGAAGGGTGCGATCAATCTGGCGATTGTCGTTCACGTCGTGGGCTATCTGTCGTTTTGTATCGGGTACCAATTCTCCAGTCGCGTGACGGGGGCGCGGATCCTCCGGTCCGCCGAAGCGCCAGGCTCTGCGCCGGGCACTGCCTACTTGATCGTGGCGTTTGCCGTGTTGGGGGTATTGGGGTTCTTGCTGACGCACGGCGGTGTCGGGGGGTTCATCGACTACGTCTCGTCGCCGGTCGAAGATCGCCTGCGTGCGGAGGCGGCGACGACGCTACAAGCGGCCGCGGGCAGCTTTCTGAAGCACTTCCTCGGCTTCGCGGTGGTGCTGGCGTGGAGCTGGTGGCTCGGCAAGGCGCCGCGTCGGAAGGTGTCGATCATCGCCGTGACGGCCGGTGTCGTGATCGTGCTGCTGGTTGCCAATTTCAACTACAACCGTGGCACGATGCTCGGACCGCTCGTCGGCCTGGCCGCCGCGTTCTCCGTGCACGTGTGGCGGATTCCGTTCAAGGGCATTGTCTTGGCCGGCATGCTCGCGCTGTCCCTGGCGTTCGTGTTCGGTTTGTATCGGTCCACCAACCTCGACATCACCGAACTGTCGGCCTCGGCAATCGCGGACGCGTGGAACAGCGAGGGCGTCGTCGATTTCGTGCAGATTTACGCGTCGGCTCCGCAAATGTCTGCTTACCTGATCGAATCCCTCGAGGGCGAGTTCTTCTACGGCAAGACCTTGCTGCCCTCGCTGGTCTACCCGGTTCCCGTGCTGGGCAAACCGTATCGCGAGATCAGCGGCCCGGTGATATTCAACGATCTGATCTACGGCGATACGAATAGTCTCGATCAGATCATTCCCCTGGACGGCGAGCTCTACATCAACTTCCATCTTGCCGGTGTGGTTGTCGGCTATGTGTTGCTCGGGTGTTTTCTCGCCTGGCTACAAGGTAAGTTCCTGGCCGCCCCGAACCCGCTGGAAAGCTATGCCTGGATCGTGATGGCGCTTTGGACCGGGTTCCCGGGCAGCTTGTCCGTCGCGAGCCAGATTTATGTGTATTCGTTTTGGCCAATTTACGTCTACTTCATGGTCAAGAACTTCCGGTCGTGGAATGGAGCGATGGCCGGCAATCGCGACCAGACCGCCGTGAAATATTCGTGAAGGTGATTCGTATGAGAATTTGCTTGGTCGGCGGCATCTTCGATCGGCCCGAGGCGATTCGTTCGAAGCAGCTGGTGACGCCGGAGACCGTGTTGCTGGACGGCTTCCGCAAGGCCGGCGTGGACGTGCACGCGGTCGGACATGCCGGCTTTCAGCCATCGGAAGAGTACGACATCGTTCACGTGCATCACTTCGGTAGGGCGGCACTCAAGATGGCGTCTTCGCATTGTCGGGCGCGGGTCTTCACCGGCCACAATGGGCTGATCCCCACGGGCTGGGAGCGCTCGCGGCTGCGGCGTTACGCCTTTCAGTACGTCGTGGACAAGGCGGAAGCTTACGTCGCGCTGTCGCACGCCGAGGCGCGGTACTACGCCGGCGTGACCAACCCCGACAAGATCCACACCATTCCCAACGGCATTCCGGCCGACGTCTTTCGCGCCGCCGGAAATCTCCGGAAACGGGCCGACAAGGAGCGCTATGACGTGCTGTACGTCGGCCAGCTGATCGACTGCAAGGGGGTCAACGTCCTCCTCGAAGCGATGCAGCGGCTTCGCAAACAGCGCCACGTCCATCTCCGTTTGGTCTATCACAACGCGCAGCTGGAGGCGGAACTGAGACAGCACGCCAAGGACCTGGGCATCGCCGAGCATGTGGAGTTCGTGGGCATCCGCGGGCCGAGGGAGCTGGCCGAGGAGTATCATCAGGCGGACCTGCTGGTGCTGCCGAGCTTTGCCGAGTGCTTGCCGAGCGTTGTCACCGAGGCGTTCCTGTGCGGCACGCCGGTGGTGGCGAGCGGGGTGTGCGGCGTGCCGGAGCAGGTCGGGCCCTATGGCCTGGCGGTGCCGCCGGGCGACTCCGTGGCTCTTGCGAACGCCATGGAGACGATACTTGCGGATCGACCGCGCTGGCACGGCATGGCCGCCGACATGCGAGCGTATGCGGAGCAGACATTCAAGCCGGAGACGATGGTCGCCCGCCATCTCGCACTGTATCGCGACCTGATCGAAGGCCGCACCGTGCCGGCCAAGCGCCGGGCGGACTGGATGGATCCGGTGGTCCGCCTGGCGGTCAAGGCGTACTGGCGCGACCGCCGGGCCGCGGCGTAGGGCGGGCGCCCAGCCGGTCCGGCGAAGGCGAATACCGATGAACATCAGCCACATCAGCGTCAGCACACTGCCGGTTCTGCATCGCTTCGGCGGCGCCATCGAGCGGCGCATCGTCGAGATCGCTCACGAGCAGGCGCGGCGCGGGCATCGCGTCAGCGTGTACTCGGTCGGCGACACCACCGACACGCGCGAAGTGAACGGCGTG
>Ga0137409_10001661_pt1 | contig 24091 bp, 24 predicted proteins | sample CZODoug1_16funga_FD_122059 | JGI IMG/M metagenome (GOLD analysis project Ga0137409, IMG submission 122059) | Vadose zone soil fungal communities from Angelo Coast Range Reserve, California, USA - CZODoug1_16fungal (Hybrid Assembly) | ecosystem: Environmental > Terrestrial > Soil > Vadose zone...
CCCTGAGGCTCCGCGCCGCACATCCCTGTGCGGCGAGGGTCTCGGGAAGAGCCTTCGAGGTACGTCCGCCGCCATTGAGCGTATCGCGGCCAACGTGAGACGCGGCTTGATGTTGCGTCGCGGCGTGCGGCGGCGTTAGGATGCGCGCCCTATGAAACAGCTTCGCGCCGCCATGCAATACGTAATCCACTGGAGGTGGAACGCCTGACCGTGCGCTTGAAGCCGAGGCAGTTCCGTCACCCGCGACTGCCTCACCACGAAAAACCCTGGTTAGGCGGCCGCCGACCGGGGTTTTTTATGAGCACGCAAAACGTCGAGACGATCGTGATTCGCAGAGCGGAGCCGGAAGACTTTCGCGACCTGCAGCGCATCCACGGCCAGCCCCGCGCCGTGTGGGGCACGCTGCAGCTGCCGTATCCGTCGGCGCAGGTTTGGCGCAAACGCCTCGAGAAGCAAACCGGCAATCACTACGCGCTCGTCGCCTGCATGCGGCAGGAGGTCGTCGGCAGCCTCGGGCTCGCCGTTCCGGACCGCTCCCCGCGGCGTTGGCACGTTGGCGAGATCGGGATGGCCGTCCACGATCAGTGGCAAGGCCGCGGCATCGGTACGCGGCTGCTCGCGGCCGCGCTCGAGCTGGCTGACCGCTGGCTGAACTTGCGGCGCCTCGAGCTCAGCGTTTATGTCGACAACGCGCCTGCCGTTCGGCTCTACAAGAAGCACGGCTTCGAGGTCGAAGGCTTGCTGCGGAAGCACTCGTTCCGCGACGGCGCGCTCGTCGACGCGTACGCGATGGCGCGGTTGCGCTGACTTGCGGGACGAGAGTAGCGTGGCGCGCATCGATCGCCGGAGGCGCTCGCGCGCGCGCGGTGCCATACTTGGCGGCACGTTCGAGGATGTTTGAAATGAACAACAACAACTGGGTTTGGGTGCTGATTCCGCTCGCGGCCATCACGGCGGGCGTGGTGCGGACTTGGGTCCGCGCGCGCCACGGCTATCCGCTCGACAAGTGGAGCAGGCGCGGCGAAGCCGGACCCAAGTCGGCGGAGATCACCGACCTCAAGGACGCCGTAGCGGCGCGCGACGCCATGATCGCCAAGCTCGAGGAGCGCGTGCGCGTGCTCGAGCGCATCGCAACCGATCCGAAGGCGGCGCTGCGCGAAGAGATCGAGCGTCTGTGATGGCCCGAGCGTGCGCAGCGAAAGCGAGCATCAGAAGAATCTCGAGGCCACGCTCCGGCAGGTGACGACACTGCTGGGGCGCCATGCGCTGGTGAACCAGCTCGTCGCGCGCACCGATACTCGCAAGCACGCGCTCGTTCAGTCCCTCGTCGAGCGCCAGCACTCCGTCGAGCTCGAGAAGAAGCTCAACAGCTTGCACCCGGCCGACGCCGCGTTCGTGCTCGAGAGCCTGCGCCAGGACCAACGTATCGCGGCGTGGCGGCTCATCCAGCGCGACCGCCGCGGCGCCATCCTGCTCGAGCTCGCGGCGCCGGTGCGCGCGGCGCTCGTCGAGCTGCTCGACGAGCCGGAGCTGCTCGCGCTCGGCGCCCAGATGGAGGCGGAGGATTTCGCCGAGCTCGTGCAGGACCTGCCGCAGGAGCAGGTCGACCGGGTGCTCGCCCGGCTCGGCACGCAGGAGCGTGCCGACGTGCAGTCGGTGCTGTCGTTCCCGGCGGGCAGCGTCGGCGGGCTCATGCAGCTCGACGTCGTCACGGTGCGTGCGGACGACACGCTCGAGGCCACGATCGCCGCCCTGCGCAAGCGCGGCAGCCTGCCGCAGCAGCTCACGGCGCTCACGGTCGTCGACCGCGACAATGTGCTGCAGGGCACGCTCGCGCTCGATCGCCTGCTGGTCGGCGACGGCGCGCTGCGAGTGAGCGAGGCCATGGACCGCGAGCCGACGTATTTCCTGACCACCGATCCCGTGGACGATGCTGCTGAGGCGTTCGAGCGCTACGACCTGATTTCCGCGCCGGTGGTGAACCTACATCGTCAGGTCGTCGGCATGCTGACCGTCGACGCGGTGCTCGAACGCGTGAAGCAGGATTCGTTCAAGCAATCGTTGTCCCAGGTCGGCTTGAGCGAGGACGAGGACCTGTTCGCGCCGATCTGGCAGAGCAGCCGCAAGCGTTGGGTGTGGCTCGGCGTGAACCTGTTCACCGCGTTCATCGCCTCGCGCGTCGTGGGCGGGTTCGAGGGCTCGATCGAGAAGCTCGCCGCGCTCGCTGCGTTGATGCCGATCGTGGCGAGCATCGGCGGCAACACCGGCAATCAGACGGTCGCGCTCGTGATCCGCGGTCTCGCGCTGTCGCAGTTGACGGCCGCGAACCTGCGCTTCCTGCTACGCAAGGAGCTCGCGATTGCCGCGCTGAACGGCGCTCTCTGGGGGCTCGTGATGGCGTTCGTGACGCTCGTGCTCTATCGCAAGCCCGGGCTGGCCGGCGTCATGGCGCTCGCGATGCTGCTCAACATGCTCGTGGCGTCGGCCGTCGGCGTGCTGTGCCCCCTCGTGCTCGAGCGCGTCGGGCGGGATCCGGTGATGGGCAGCAGCATCCTGCTCACCGCGATCACCGACAGCATGGGTTTCCTGATCTTTCTCGGACTCGCGTCGCTGTTGTTGGTCTAGCTGCGGGCCGCGGGTGTAGCTGCGGGCCGCGGGTGTGGCCGCGGACCGCGTCAGGACGGCAGCAGCACGCCCGAGCCGCCGGCGGCTCTCGGCAGATCCTTGTTCTTCGGCAGCGAGTCCACGACCCGTAGCACCGCTTCTTGATAGTGAATATGCTCGCGCGGCCGGAACTCGAGATGCGGCAGCACGGCGGGGTAGACGTCGACCAGCCGGTTCGCCGCCATTTCGGTGAGCACGTGTCCACCGCAGCTCTTGCACCACTTGCGCGCGCTCTGCGGCGTCTTGTTGAACGAGCCGAGCTTGTCGGCCCCCGCAACGACCTTGAGCGCGTCGCTGCCCCAGAGCGCGAACGCACTCACCGGAGCGGCGGACCAATGCCGGCACGAGGCGCAGTGGCAATAGCCCATGGCGAGCGGCTCGCCCGCGACGGTGATCGCGACGGCGCCGCAGAAGCAGGCCCCGCGGTACGATTTGCTCATGGTTCGCGACTCCGCGCGAGAACGACGTGGGCGCTACTATACCTGCGGTTGACCGATCCTGATCGGGACGCGAGACTTCACGCGAAAGGACCCGAACATGGCGATTCCGCGAATCATCCATCAGCTCTGGAAGACCGACACGATCCCGGCGCGCTGGCAGCACGCTTGCGCGTCCGTTCGCAAGTACCACAAGGGCTGGGAGTATCGGCTCTGGACCGACGAGACCATGGACCGGCATGTGCGCGTCAACCATCCGGACTTCTATCCGGCGTTCATGGCGATGAATCGGCACATCATGCGCGTGGACGTGTTCCGCTACGTGCTGATGAACGACTTCGGCGGGCTCTACTGCGATCTCGACTACGAGTTCCTGCGGCCGTTCGACTACGACGGGGCGGATGTTTGGCTGTCGCTCGAATACGACGAGGCGTACGGCGACGACGTCAATCAGATCGCGAACTACGTGTTCGCGTCCGTGCCCGGTCATCCGCTCTGGCAGGACATGGTCGCGAGCGTGCAAGCCAACCCGCCGTTCACGCCCACGCCGGGCGATGTGTGCATGGCGACCGGGCCGCGCCTCGTCACGCGGACCTACTACCGCAACCCGCAACGCTTCTCGGGAGTGCGGCTCACGCCGAAGCCGGTCTTCAGCCCGCGCCGCGTGCACGGCCGCTACGAACGCAAGTTCTACGTGAACAGCGGCATCACGTTCGGCTTCCACTACGGCTGGGGCTCATGGCGCGAGCGCTTCAATCTGCGGCACCTGCGCCATCGCCTCGCGAAGCTGTTCCGCCTCAAAGCCACGCCGAAGCCGACGCCGTCGGCGCTGAGCTAGCCGGCGCGTCGGCCGCTCTCACTTGGCAGTCAGCGTCGCGGGAAGCCGCGGCCGCACCTCGAAGGGTCGTCCCGAGACACGCCGGAAGAGTGTCCCTGCGGCTCGGCGCCGCACATCCGACCGCCATGGATGGCGGGAGTGCCGCAATTGCAGGATGCAAATTGCGGCCATGTGCGGCGACGGTCTCGGGACGACCCTTCGAGGCACGGCCGCCGCTACGTCAACGCCTGCGGCTAAGGGGAGAACCGCTACTTCGCCTGGAGGGTGAAGCGGGAACTGCCGAGCTGGGCGCCGCCCCGCGAGACCGTGACGGTCACGTTCCAGGTTCCGGCCATCGACAGCTGACCGCTGCCCACGTAGCGCCCGCCGCCCTGAGGCTCGAGCGCGGTCGTGGTGTGCATCTCGGGCATGTTCATCGACGCCATCGCGGGCATGCGGAAGGTCGCCGCGACGGTCGCGTCGGTGACGGGCTTGCCGTCCTGCATGACCATTGCCTCGACCTTGTTGTCGCCCTTGGCCGGTGCGCTCAGCGACTTGAACGCGATGGTCAGCCCGCTCGCGCCGGCTTGCGGCGTCGCGGGATCTTGCCCGCACGCGGTGCCGAGCAACAGCGTGGCGGCGACGGCGGTGGCGGTTCTCACGAACGAACGAGCGTTGCTGGACATGTCGTGTTCCTCAATCTTTTCGGGCGGAAACGCCGCGTTTCGGCGGCGGCGGAGGTCGCAGCCGCTCCGGCAGAGCGTGCGCGAGATACGCGGCCAGTACCGGGATCTCCTCGGGCGGAATCATCGCGCCCGCCCGGTTCATTCTACGGATACGATCCGTCCAGCCCTCTTCGGTTGCCCCTGATTTCGCGATCCACTCGAGACCGTGGCAGTGGTCGCAGCGCGCGTAGACGAGCGGCTTCACCGGGCTGTCCGGTAGCGTGGCGCCCAGGTCGACGGGCGCAGCCTCCGCGACCTCCGGCGCCTCGGGTGCAGGCGCCTGCGCGGCCGCCGTCGCGAGCAGCCAGGCGGCCGCGATCGCTAACGCTGCGGCCGTGGCCAGCCTCATGCGCGTCTCCGCCCGCGCAGGTCCTGGCCTATCGCGAACAAGCACGGGATCAGGAACAGCACGTAGATGGTCGAAGTGAGCATGCCGCCGATCGTCGGGGTCGCGATCGGTTTCATGATCTCCATGCCGAGCCCGGTGGAGAACATGATCGGCAGCAGCGACAGCACCGTTACGGCCACGGTCATCAGCTTGGGACGGAGACGAAGTACCGAGCCGTCGAGTACGGCGTCCATGTAGCTTCCGTGCTCGGCGCGCTCCGCGAGCGCCCGGCGGATGAAGATGATCATGATGATTCCGGTCTGGATGGCCACCGCGAACAGCGCGATGTAGCCGATGACGACGGCCGTCGTCATCGGGTAGCCGAGCAGCCACTGCAAGAACACGCCGCCGACGAGCGCGAACGGGACCGAGAGCATGATCAGCACGCTGTCGGTGACCGAGCGGAACGCGAGCACGAGCAACCCGAAGATGATCGCGAGCGTCGCGGGAATCACGATCCGGAGCCGCGCCCGCGCCTGAATCGAGTTCTGATAGTCGCCGGTCCATTCGATCGAATAGCCCGCTGGGATCTCGAGCTTGCTCGCCAAGAAGTCGCGCGCGCCGGCCACGTAGTCAGTGGCCGTGACGCCGCTGTCGAGATAGACGTAGACGTAACCCGCCAACGTGCCGTTGTCGTTGCGGATCATGTCCGGCATGTTCTTCACGCCGACCTCGGCCACCTCGGCGAGCCTCACCGTCTTGCCGCCGGGCGCCACGAGCGGCGCGTTGCGGATCTTCTCGAGCGTGTCGAGATACTCCGGCGAGTACTGGAGGCTCATCGGGATCGCGACGCCGTCGTCGCCCTTGATGGTGACGAAGTTGTCGCCACCTACGCCAAAGCGCACGACGGGCATCGCTTCCTCGGCGGTTATGCCGACAGCCGCGAGGCGCACCGGGTCGAACTCGACGTCGATGAAGTAACCGGAGGAGATGCGCTCGGCGATCACCGACTGCGTGCCGGGGTAGTCGCGCAGCAGCTGCTCCACCTGCTCGGCGATGCTCTCGATCGTCGCGACGTCGAAGCCCTTGACCTTGATGCCCGCCGGCGTCTGGATGCCCGTGTCCTGCATGATCGTGCGCGCGTAGATCGGCTGCACCCAGGAGTTCGCGTAGCCCACGATCTGCATGGCGGCGTCCATCTCGGCGACCAGCTGATCCTTGGTCATGCCCGGGCGCCACTCCTTCGGGGGCCGGAGAAGAATCGTCGTCTCGATCATCGAGACGGGCGCCGCGTCGGTGGCGGTGTCGGCACGGCCGAGCTTGCCGAACACGCTCGCCACCTCGGGAAACTCCGCGAGCTTCTTGTCCATCTGCTGGAGCACCCAACCGGCCTCCTTGATCGGCACGCCGGGCAGCGTCGTCGGCATGTAGAGGATCGACCCTTCCTCCATCTGCGGCATGAAGTCCGTGCGAAAGCCTTTGAGGAGCACCACCGCCGCGATCAGGAGCGCGAGGTTGATCGCGACGAACGGATAGCGGAATCGTACGACCGTCTGCACGGCGCGGCGGTAGAACGCAATGAACCCGAGCTGCAGACCGCCATGCGCTTTGACGGTCTGGCCGCGGAACACCCACAGCATCACGATCGGCAGCAGGAACAAGGTTAGCAGCGTCGAGAACGCCATCGCGAAGGTCTTGCTGTAGGCCAGGGGGTCGAACAGGCGGGCTTCCTTCGGGCTCAGGAAGAACACCGGCAGGAACGACGCGAGGATGATGAGTAGCGAGAACAGGAGCGGCCGCGCCACGCTCGCGATCGAGCTCAAGATGATCCGGCGTCTCTCCGCCGTGCTCGCGTTCGGGTGTGTGGCGAGCTCCGCCGTGCAGTTCTCGACGATCACGATGGTGGCGTCGACCATCTCGCCGATCGCGATGAAGAGCCCCGCGAGCGAGAACAGGTTGATCGTCTGATCGAACGCCGCCATCGGCATCGCCGTGAACAGCACGCCGAGGAGCAGGATCAAGACCGGCGCGAGGGCCGTGCGGGCGTTGCGCAGGAACAGCACGGTCACCACGATCACCACCGAGAGCTCGTAGACGAGGGTGATGAGAAAATGGCGGAGCGTGCCCCAGATGAGCGCCGAACGGTCGTAGGTGGGCACGATCTCGACGCCGGCGGGCAACGACGCGCCGATCTCGGCGATTCGTTCCTTGAGCGCGTGGGTGATCTCGAGCGCGTTCTGCGTCTGCTCCATGATCACGATGCCGCCGACGACCTCGCCCTCGCCGTTCAGGTCGGCGATGCCGCGCCGCTGGTCGTAACCCACCTGGATGTAGCCCACGTCCTTGACCAGGACGGCGCGGCCGTCGCGCCGATGGCCCACGACGAGCGCCTCGATCTGGTCGACGTTGGCGTGAGTCACGACGCCGCGAATCTGATAGTCGCGGTTCGTGACCTCGATCGTGCGTCCGCCGGCCTCCTCGAGCGCGCCTTGGAGCGTGCCGATGAGCTGCCGTAGCGAGATGCCCGCGTCGGCGAGCAGCGGTGGGAACACCTTGAGCTGATACTGCTTCTCGAGGCCGCCCACGGAGGCAACCTCGGCGATGCCGGGCACGGTTTGGAGCGCCGGCTTGATCTGGTTGTCGTTGAGGAGGCGCAGCTCGCGCGGGTCGCGGAGCTGCTCCCGGTCGATGAGCGCGTACTCGTAGATCCAGCCGATGCCGCTCGCGTTCGGGCCCACGCTCACGAGCGCGTCGGCAGGCAGCTGCTGCCGGATCGCGCTCAGGCGGTCCGCAACAGCGGCTCGCACGGCGTCGCGCCGCGCTGTGCCGCGCAGGATCACGTAAATGAACGAGTAGCCCATGTGCGACGTCGCGCGGATCGAGCGGATGTCGGGCGAGCCGATCAGCGCGCGGATCACCGGCTCGGTAACCTGCTCCTCGAGCAGCTCGGGGCTGCGCGGCCACTTCGCGTAGATGATGACCTGCGGGTCGGAGGTATCGGGGATCGCGTCGAGCGGCGCCGTGCGAATCGCGTAGATGCTGATGGCGACGCACGCGACGATCAGCGTCGCGATCACGGCTCGGAAACGGACGATCACGTCGATCAAGCCCGAGATCACCGCTACTCCGAGGCGCCCTTCAGCTTGTTGTCGGCGTCGACGAAGAAGCTGCCGATCGACACGATCCGGTCGCCTTCGGCGAGCCCGTCGAGCACCTGCGTGTAGAGCTCGCCCTCGATTCCCGTGTGGATCGTGCGCGGCGCGTACTCGCCGGCGGCCTGCTGCACGTACACCACCTTGCCGGTTCCTTCCTCGATGATCGACTCGTTGGTCACCGACAGGAACGGCCCCTGCTCCACGACGATTTCCATGAGGTACGCCGCGCCGACGTCGAGGGCGGCGACCGGGATCGTGGCCTCGACGCGCGCGCCGTCGGGCTCGGGCGTGACGCGCGTGATCTTCGCCTGGTACATCTGGGTTCTCTGCGCCACGGAGAACGTGCGCACGCGCTGCCCGACCATCACTTGCTCCGCGTCGGGCGAGCGCAGGAAAGTCGTCAAGAGGTGGCCCGTCTTGTCCAGCGTGCCGGCGGTGCGCACCCAGGCCTGGATCGGCCGCACCGTGGCTTCGGTGAGCGTGAGCGTGAGCTCCGCCGCCTGCGCCTCCGTGACGGCGGTGCCGCGGTGAACGATGCGGGTCTGCGCTCGCACGTCCGCGTGCGGGGGCGCCGCGGGAGGCTGCTGCGCGCCGTCGCGTGGCTGCGGCTCGGAATGTTGCGCGCTCGCGCTCGCGATCCAGCTCGCGGCGCACACGAGTGCGAGCACCGCGGTGCCGCCGAGGCGGGCCGCGCGTGAACGGCCGGCGGGTGGGACGGGTCCGTTAGAGGCGAAGGAGGACAGGGCTGCCACCGTGCACTTTCGTGGGATCGATCCGCGAATACTACACGGCGGCAGCGGCTCATTTCCCGATCAGTGACAGTAGTTGTCCTTGCTGTCCATGATGTGCGTGCCCCAGGGGAATTGGCCCACGTTGGCTACGCGTTCCACGGCTTCTGTTGCGCCGTCGATGATGTACACCGAGTTGTCGGTGGCGCTGCCCAGGTACAGCTTCTGGTCGGCGACGTCGGTGGTGGCGGTCTGCAGGAACAGGTTGTTGCCGATCTTGATGCGGCCCGTGGGCTTCAGCGTCTTCATGTCGAACACGTAGAGGAAGCCCGTGGTGGAGCTGATCACGAACGCCTTGCCCGCCGCGAAGTTGACGCCGGTGAGGTCCGGGCCGACGGGGTAGCTGCCGACGACCGCGTTCTTCGCGACGTCGATGATCGAGATCGTGTTGTCGCCGTTGTTCACCGAGATGCCGTACTTGCCGTCGTGCGCCATGTAGACGCGCCACGGATCCGGCCCGACGCGGATGACCTTGACCACCTTGTCTTCGCGCGTGTCGATCACGCCGACCACGCCGAGATCGCCGTCGGCCGCGTAGAGGAACCGTCCGTCTGGCGTCGGCGTGGCGTTGAAGATGCCCTTGATCTCGGTGAGGTACTTGGCCGGGTCGAGGCGTGCGACGCCCGGAACGGTGTCGATGTTGATCTTCTTGATCAGCTCGTGGCGCGTCACGTCGACGACTCCGACCCAGTGCGCGCCGTAGTTGCCGATGTACGCCTTGCTGCCGTCCGGCGTGAACGTGATGTTGAGCGGCTCGTGCAGACCCTCGATCGTCTTGATCGCCTTCAGCGACTGCATGTCGATGACGGTGATCGAGTCGCCTTCGGGATTGCCCTGGTAGTACCAGCGGCCGTCCGGCGAGAACGCGAGGTGCTCAGGCGCGAAGCCGACCGGGATCTTGGCCACGAGCTCGAGCGTGCGGCTGTCGATGATGTACGCCGTGTTCGACCGCTGCCCGCCCGTCACGACGTAGCGCCCGTCGGGCGACATCATGACCATGTGCGGGTTGACGTTGTTGCCCAAGAAGGTGCGACCCAAGATCTGCTTGGTCTTGATGTCCATGAACGCGATGTCGTTCGAATCGCGGTCCACGATCATCACGACCGAGGTTGGGTCGCTAACGATGATTTTCGCGCCGGACGCGGGCGGCGGCATGTTCGCCATGTTGTGCGGCGCGGCCGGCGCTTGCGCCAGAGCCGGTCCGGTGAGCGCCGCGAGCGAGGCGATTAGGCAGACGCCGAGAAGCCGATTGACGTTACGCATGGTGATCTCCGTGATCTCCGAATGGCGTTTCAAAATACGACCTGAATGCGTGCGCCGGGCAGGAAATAGCCGGCGCCGGTGGCGGACTCGTATACGTATTGGAGCATGAACGAGGACCGCAAGTGCGTCGTGAGGTGGAGGTTGTAGAACACCTCCGCCAGCTTCTCGCTCGGCCCTTCTTCGAAGTCGGTGTGCGCGAGGCCGACGCCCCAGAAATCTTCAGGATGGAACGTGTGCGGCGCACCGAACTCCACGCCGCCGCTGTAGAAGTATTCCTCGCCGGGGATGTCGCCGACCTCGCCGTCGCCGTAGCGAGCGAAGAGCGTGATTGCCTGTCCGACTTTCTGATCGATGCTGACGCCATATGCGTCGCGATACGCGCCACTACTATTGTCGGACCTCGCCCATACCCGATAGTGCCCCTCGGGCAAGCCGAACGGCCGCGCGATGTACTCGAACTCGGCGAGCTTGAACATCGAGTCGGCGAGCGAGCCGAGCTGGATGCTCGGATCCGTGCTCTGCTGGAGGCCGAACTTGAAGTTCCAGCTCTTCTTCGGGTCCCATTCGGCAACCATGCCGAAGCCGTTGCTCGCGAGACCGAGCACCGGATTGTTGACGAGCGCGTCGCTGATGAATTGCGTCGTTTCGTCGTTCGCCGCCGCGTTGCGGTCGAAGTGCGTGGTCACGTCGATACGGCCGACGCTCAACCCGAGCTTCTGATGCGCGAGCTCGGTCCTGAGCCAGGCCTCGCGCACGCTCAACTGGTTGTTGCTCAAGCGGGCCGTTTGGCCGTTCAGCAGATTGAGCGCGTCGATCTCTTGCTCGGGCGGCGAGCCGCCGATGCCGACCAGGTCCGCGAAGAACTCGGTGTTCAACGCAGCCGATGCGGCGCTGAAAGTGATGTCCGCGGCCGAGAGGCCGTAGGCGTGCCCGTCGGCCACCGTCTCGGCGCCCTTGGTCTGGTGCGCGAGTTGGAGCGTGGTCACGTTGTTGATGCCGATCTCGACGCCGCTCGCGGCTTCCTCGGCGAGCTTATCGTTGATCTCGTCCTCGATCGTCTGGCGCCGCTGCGCGAGCTCGCGCTCGTAGGTGACTACCTCTTTGGCGCCGGGGACCGCGTGGTCGTACTGATTGCCGTTGTCGTCGACCCACACGTGGACTTCCTTGACCAGCACCTTCGGCGCCGATAGCACGGCCTTTTCCTCGAGCTGGGAGAGCCGCCTCTCGAGCTGGTCGATCCGGTCGAGCAGCGCTTGCCGGTCGTCCGCGGGCGTTGCCGCGGCGGGGGCCGCGACCGGCGGCGGAGCGGCACCGGGGCGTGCGGCGCGTTGGGCATGGACGGTCATGGGGAGGGCGATCGCCAACCCGGTCGAGATCGCGGCGGCCAGCGCCTTGCGAGCGGGCCACGGTTTGGAACGGTACAACTTGCGCATCGATTTTCTTCCTCGTTATGACAACGGAGACGTACATGCCCGGCGGGTGTCGTCCGACGCTCGCTCCGGGCATCGGCGCTCATCCGCAGCGCCGGTTCGGGGCCGACGACTTTGGAACCGTTGACGAAAGGTCCGGGCGTAACCCAGCACGGCGGGGCGCCGAAAACGACGTGAATGATGTCCGGTCGAGCGAGAAAACTCCCGCTATTTACCGTTGATGGGACGTTAAAAGAGCGCGCTAACCGTGCGTTAACAGTGCCGGTTTACGCGGCTTTGGAAGGCGTGTGGTGAGAAAGGGAAGGGGCGGCGAACCGCCCCTTACGCGTTCAGCGGTCGAAGTGCTCCGACGACCGTTCGTTCTCGTTGCAGACGAACTCGATGAGCTCGTCGTCGGCCGTTAGCCGCTGGTTGATGCGGAACGTGAACGGCTTGGTATAGGCTGCCGGGTCGTCAATGGTGACGTCGATCTGGAGCAGCCCGAAGCTCGGGCGCCGGAAGCGCTCGGTCATCCGGCCCTTGCTCGTGAGCGGGCTGCCGTTGACGTCGAGCCAGACGTCGTCGCGGAAGCCGACGGTCTCGACGACGAGCGTGTCGCCTTCCCAATGGCCGGCCGAATAGCCGTACCACCACGGCTGGAGATCGTCGTTGAGCTCCGGCACCTTGCGGCCGTCGGTGAAGATCTGGCGCAGGCCCTGGTTGCCTTCGTACATGATCACGATCAGGCCCGGCGTCTGCACGAGCTTGCGCGGCTGGGGGTGCAGATGCAGCTGCGTGAGGCCCATCGGTAGGCAGTGCGCGTCGGGGTTGTTCTTCATGTTGTTCCCGATGCGTTCGGCGCGCAGCTGCGCGGCGAGCGGTTGGTACGGCAAGCCGTCCGGGAAACCCGCGCCCACGTTGCCGAAGTTCGCCAACGGCGGGCTGCCGTCGGCGGGCAGCACGGGTCGCGGCGGCGTGCGCGGCCCACGCGGGGGGCCGCCGGCTGCTGGGCCGCCGGCCGCCGGGCCGCCGGCCGCAGGCCCACCGGCCGCAGGCCCGGGGCCCTGCGGGCGCTGCGCTTGCCCCTGCCCTGGGCCCTGACCTTGACCCTGTGGGCGCTGGCCTTGCGGCGGGCCGATCCCGAACCCGCCGGCCCGATCCCAGAGCCCCGACAAGTCGACGTGGCCGTCGGCCGCGCGCGGCGGCGGCCCGTCCGGGTTCAGCGTGCCGTCGGCTTTGCGCGGGATCCCTTGCTCCTTGAACAGGGGCCACTGCGCGAATGCCGGCTGTGCCATCAGCACGCCGGCCGCGAGCGCAATCGCGATTTGCACGCGGGCGTTCATCGTGTTGATGATCTCAGTTCGGCGCGGAAGCCGGCTGCTCGTCGCCCGACGAGCCGGCGAACAGCTTCTTGCCGTTCGCGAGCGTCACGGTGCTCGCGTTGCACACATGCTCCGCGTTCTTCGCGCGGGAGCCGGTGACGGTGACCGTGTCGCCGACCTTCATCGAATTGCGCGTCCAACCGCGACGCATCAAGCCGTTCGGGCTCGCGAGCTCGCAGTCCCAGTTCACGACGGCGCCCTTGTCGTCCTTCGCGTCGAAGTAGAACCGCGCGTGCGGATTCGCCCATTCGACCTTGGTGACGCTGCCCGTGAGCGTGACCGGCAGGTTGCGATCGAACTCGGCGGCGAAAGAGTGATGCGCGAAGGCCGGGACCTGTACCAGGACACCCAGGCCGATCGCCGCGGCTAACAACCAACGTCCATTCATTTTCGACTCCTTAGAAATTCTGCGATCCGTTACACATTGTATATGTCACCGATCGTAATGCTGTGAGGACTTCTCATTCTCGTTGCAAATGAATTCGATGAGCTCTTGGTTCACGGTGAGCTGATGGCTCACGCGCACGGTGAACGGCGCCGTGTAGGCCTTGGGGTCGTCGACGGTGATGTCGATCTCCATGTGGCCGTAGTCGGGACGGCGAAAGCGCTCGATGAGCTTGCCCTGATCGGTGAGCGGGCTGCCGAACACGTCGAGCCAGCCGTCGTCGCGGAAGCCCACGGTCTCGACGACCAGCGTGTCGCCCTCCCAACGGCCGACCGAGTAACCGTACCACCACGGCTGCAGGTCCTCGTCGAGCTTCGGCAGCGGGCGGCCGTCCGTGAAGATCTGCCGCAGGCCCTGGTTGCCCTCGTACATCATCACGATGAGCTTCGGCGTCTGCACGATCTTGCGCGGCTGGGGATGGCCGTGAAGCTGCATGTAGCCCATCGGCAGGCAGTGCGCGTCGGGGTTGTCCTTCTGGTTGTCCTTCACGCGTTGGTCGTGCAGCTCCTTCGCCCACGGCTTGAACGGCGCGCCGCCCTTGATGTTGGCGCCGATGTCGAAGAACGTCGCGCGCGGCGGTGCGTTCGGATCGGCAGGCGGTGTCGCGGGCGTGAGACCGAGCTGATTCTCGGCCCCGCCGCCGCTCTGATCCTGCAGCGATCGCGACGGGCTCGCCTGCCCCGGCGGGGGCGCGGCCGCGATCGAGTTGAAGTAGATCTCCCAGAGCCCCGTGAAGTCGGGATGACCGTCCTTCGTGCGCGGCGTCGGCGCCTTCATGTTCGGCGTGCCGTCGGCGTTGCGTGGGACGTTCGGTGTCGGATACTCGGGCCATTGCGCGTGCGCGGGCGCCGCGGCAGCCGCGAGCCCCGCGACGACAACCAGCGCGCTGAGGCGATGACCGATTTGGCGCTGACCGATAGGCCGATGAGCCATTGTGTTCAAACCCCCTCCGTCGTGACGGCGAGAAAATACAGTATTCGAAGGCCGTAGCAAAGCCGAGTTGAAGTTCCTTAAGAATGCTCGCTGCCGTCGGGCGGCCCAGCGTGGAAAGTGTTACCCTCCGTTCGCAAGAGGCTGCTAAAGACGGCCACGATTCTGGGGACGTTGTACCGTGCATACCGATCCGCGCGACATCATTGCGAAGGAGCCCATGGCGCTCATGCAGGCGCTCATCGTGGCCATCACGGTCGGTCTGAACGCCCTCGACGGTTTCGACGTGTTGTCGATCAGTTTCGCGTCGCCGGGAATCATGAGCGAGTGGGGTATCAACCGGGCCGCCCTCGGCATCGTGCTGTCCATGGAGCTGTTCGGCATGGCGCTCGGCTCGGTCGCTCTCGGCGGCGTCGCCGACAAGATCGGGCGCCGCCCGACGGTCTTAGGCTGTCTCGTCGTCATGGCGCTCGGCATGTACATGGTCACCACCACGAACGGCGTACTCGGCAGCCTCGTTACGCCGATCTTCGGCCTGTTCGGCAAGGAGCTCGATCCGCGGATCGCTGATCTCTCGACGTGGCGCATCATCACCGGCTTGGGGATCGGCGGAATGCTGGCGTCGATCAACGCCGTAGCCGCCGAGTTCTCGAACCGCCGCCGGCTCAGCCTGACAGTCGCGATCATGTCGATCGGCTACCCCGTCGGCGCGGCGGCGGGCGGGTTCATCACGTCCGCGAGCCTGTCGCTCGACTCATGGCGCTCCGTGTTCCACTTCGGCGCCACCGTCACGTTGGTGTTCATCCCGATCGTGTTCTTTTTCATGCCCGAATCGGTTCACTGGCTCGCGCGCAAGCAGCCGCGTGGCGCCCTCGACAAGATCAACAGCACGCTCAAGCGGCTCGGACATTCCACGGTCGCGGCGCTGCCGGTGATCTCCGCCGAGGTCCGTAAGCGTTCGATCGGGGACATCTTCCGCGCCGGTTTCCTGCCCATCACGTTGATCGTGACGTTCGCGTACTTCTTCCACATCACGACGTTCTATTTCATCGTGAAGTGGGTACCTCAAATCGTCACGAGCCTGGGCTTTGCGCCGAGCGAGGCCGGCAACGTGCTGTCCTGGCTCAACGTGGGCGGCGCCACCGGCGGCACCGTCGTCGGCCTTCTCGGGATGCGATTCCCGATCAAGCCGGTCACGATCGCCGTGATGCTGCTGTCGACGATCGCGGTCACGATCTTCGGGCGAACCGCGCCTGACCTCGTGCGGCTGATCTTGATCTGCATGGCCGCCGGTTTCTTCACGAACGGCGCGATCACCGGCATGTACACGATCTTCGCGCAGGCGTTCCCGACGCACGTGCGCGCGTTCGGCACCGGAGTCGCGGTCGGCGTCGGCCGTCTCGGCTCGGTGCTCGCGCCGATCATCGGCGGCTTCTTGTTGAACGCGAACCTGCCGTTGGCGCGCGTCGCGATGATCATGGCCTTAGGCTCGTTGGTCGCGGCCACCTTGCTCCTGTTCTTGAAGTACACGGCCGAGCAGCCCGAGCGCGAGGCCGACGAGGAACACGTGCAAGAGCAGCAAGTCCCCCTCAAGAGCGCCGTCGCGCACGGCCGATAGTCAGTCAGAGGTCAGAGTCTTCGTATGAATTGGATTGATGCTATCCAGAACAGCGCGTACCCGGTGTGGGTGCGCGAGTCGCCGTCGATCTTCGCCTTCACATGGATCCTTTCGCTGCACGCGATGGGTCTCGCGATCATCGTCGGCGTCAACGCGATCATGGCGCTGCGCCTCTTGGGTTTCGTTCCCGAGATCAGGCCGCAGGCACTGCGCAAGCTGTTCCCGTGGATGTATGTCGGCTTCACGATCAACGCGTTCTCCGGGCTGTCGCTGCTCGCCGCGAACTTGGACAACGACTCCCACAACTTCATGTTCTTGCTGAAGCTCACGTTCATCGCGCTCGCGATGACCAACATGGAGCTCCTGCGCGCCAAGGTGTTCGACAACCCGGCGTTCGTCGCGGGTGGCCCCTTGCCGTCGCAGGCGCGCACGTTTGCGCTGCTATCGCTCGTGCTCTGGACGTCGGCGATCATCTGTGGCCGATTGAGCGAGTACCCGTATTTGGTCGAAGCCTTTACGGGCATCGGCCGGCTTGGAGGGAAATAGGCCGTGATCGAATCTCTCAACAGCTTTTTCTTGTGGCTCGATCTCGGTGATTTCGTCGGCAAGAACGACTGGGTGTGGCCGATCTGCGAGATCCTGCATTTCTTCGGCATGGCCGCGATCATCGGCACGGTGGGGCTCACCGATGCCCGCATGCTGGGGCTCGCTAAGGGCATCCCCATCAAGGCGCTCGAGAAATTCATTCCGCTCGGCGTGATCGGCTTCTTGATCAACATCGTCACCGGCGTGATCTTCATCGCCGGCAACCCGGTCGGTGGGCCGATAGAGTACCTCACGAATCTCGCGCTGCAGCTCAAGATGCTGCTCGTGCTGATCGCGGGCATCAATCTGCTCGCGTTCTACTTCACGGGCATCGAGAAGAAGGTCGCCGGCCTGCCGGCGGACGGCGACGCGCCGACCGGCGCCAAGGTCGTTGCGATCGTATCGCTCATTGCCTGGTTCGGCGTGATCTTCATGGGCCGCCTCATCATGTACAACGACACCTTGTTGTACGCGCTCGGGCTCTGAGCTGGCACGTCTATATCGTCCGCTGCGCCGATCGCACGCTGTACACCGGAGTGGCGAAGGACCTCGCCGCGCGCGTGCGGCAGCACAACGCGGGCCTCGGCGCCAAGTACACGCGGAGCCGGCTCCCAGTGAAGCTCGTCTACCGGGAGCCGGTGGCCGACCGCGGCGGCGCGCTCCGCCGCGAGCACGAGATCAAGCGGCTGCCGCGCGAGGCGAAGCGGGCGCTCTGCGCGACGCAGAGGTCCGCCCGTCGCTAGGAGTGACGAGGCGCCAGGCACCGGCGGTGCCCGGCGCCTAGCGGAGCGCTACTCGTAGATCGCGAGGTTTTGCGCGAGCAGCGATCCCGAGGACGCACCCGCGGCCGCGCGTCCGCGATGCAGCGCGGCGGTCTTGTTGTCGGGGCTCATCAACGACGCGGCGAACTCGAGCTCCGCGTTCAGCGCCGGCACCGCCTGTTGCGCCGCGCGCACGAGCGCCTGTGCGTCGAGGCTCGCAACCTTGGCGGCTTCCGCCGGCGCCGCATTCTTGGCGAACTCGGGCAGCAGCTGGCCGGCGACCTTGCCGTCCACCATCCCGTAGCCCACCGCGTGGTCGAACTGTCGATAGGTCTCCACCAGATAGCCGAAGTCGAACTGCGCGAGCCCCGCCGTTCGCGGGTCCGAGGCGGGGCTCTCGGCCCGCGCGAGCAACGTGTGCAGCAGCTCGGTTGCGACTCGCGAGTCCTGCGACGCGTAGATGGTCGCGCGCCGCAGGTTCTCCATTCTCGACAGCATCGGTGCGTCGGGCGTCAGGAGGCGCAGCGTGTCCGCCGTGAGGTTCGCGACGCGATAGCCGGGATCGGGCGAGCGCCAGTCCTTGGTGGTTGCGACCCAGGGCAGGAGCTTCGCGTCCACGGCCGTGACGAACGGATGGCAGATCAGCGGCGGACCCGCAAGCGCGCTGCCGGACAGCAGCAAGGCGGCGAGGCCGCCGATCAGGGTGGCGTGCAAGCGCTTAGAGATGAAATGCTTCGACATGACAATGCTCCTCGTTGGGATGGATGGAAGGTTCGGGACGCAGTGTCGCGGAGCCGATCCTAGCGCCGGTAGTAAGTCGCGGTGAGTTGTAACCGTTACTAACGTCGAATTTGCGGGCCGGCCGAGCCGTTCCTGCCCGTGGTTGTGGGAAACTACGCGCGTGCCGCCCACCCCTGAGGAAGTTCGCACCGAGCTCGAATCGATCCTCGCGAGCCCCGCGTTCGCAGGATCCATCCGCCTGAGCCGATTCTTGAGGTTCGTCGTGGAGCGCACGCTCGCGGGTGACGGCGAGCGCCTCAAGGAGTACGTGCTCGGCGTCGAGGTGTTCGATCGCGGCGCGGACTACGACCCGCGCATCGACTCGATCGTGCGCGTCGAGGCAGGGCGCGTGCGCAGCAAGCTCGACGAATTCTACGGCGGCGAGGGCGCCGGCGCGGCGGTCCGCATCCGGATGCAGAAGGGCGGCTACTCGCCTTTGTTCGAGCGGCGGTCAGAGATTCCAGCAACGAACGGGGGCGTGGTACCGAACGGCGCCGCCATCGCGGTGAACGGCGCCGGCGCCGCGACGAGCTCCGGCGTTCTCGCGGCCGGCCATGCATACGTGCCGAGCGAGCCCGGTCGTGCGCCGTCGCGGCGGCTCGTCGTCGGTGGAATCGTCGCCGTCGTGCTGGCGGCGGCCGTCGGGGCGGTTGGCTGGCGGCTCGTCACCGAGCCCGCGGTGCCGCGAACGGCGATCGCGGTGTTACCTTTCACGCCTTACTCCCACGATGCCGCTGACGAAACGGCCGCTACACGGCTCACTGAGCGCGTGACCGCGGAGCTCGTGCGCCGGGGACAGATCATGGTGATCGCAAGCGCGAGCGCGCGCGCCGCGGCCGAGGGGCTCAGGCCCGCGCGCGAGATCTCGCGCGCGCTCGACGCCGAGTTCTTGCTCCAAGCGCGCACGCGGCGCGAGGGCGGACGTCTCTCGGTGGAGGCGTTGCTCGTCAACGGTGCGCGCGACCAGAAGTTCTGGGTCGACAGCTTCAGCGCCGGCGACGAGGAGATCGACGAGCTCGCTCGGCGCGTCGCGGCAGGCGCTGCAGCGGCCATCCTTTCGGCGCCGGGAGTCGGTGGTCCGTCGGCCTCGCCTTAGCTACAGTGGAGGGTGTCGGCCGCATGAACATCGTCAGCTCCTTCTGATGTCGCTAACGAAAGCCGTGTGGGTCTTTGCCGCACTCGTGCTGTGCAGCGGCGGCGCGTCGGCGCAGGATCTCAGTGGCGATTGGCAGGGCGCGCTCGGAGCCGCGCCACGGCAACTGCGCCTCATTCTGCATATCGAGAAGGGCGACGGTGCGGCGTGGAAGGCGACCTTCGCGAGCATCGACCAGGATCCCGACCGGGGAGCGGCCTTGCCGGTCGACGACCTTACGGTACGGGGGGCGACGTTCGGGTTTTCGATCGCGGCGCTGCGTGGCACATACAGCGGCACCATCGCGGCGGACGGCAACTCCATCGATGGCACGTGGCGTCAAGGTCAGCCGCTTCCTCTGTCGCTCGTTCGAGCGACACCGGAGACTGCGTGGAAAGATCCGTCGCCACACTCGGTCCGGTTCGTGACCGTCGATTCGAATGTGAAGCTCGAGGTGCTCGATTGGGCAGGGCCGCAGGCTGGCAATGTCCGAACGCTCGTTCTGGTGCCAGGCGCCGGAAACACCGCGCACATTTTCGACGCAATTGCCCCGAAGCTGGCGGCGCGTTACCGCGTGGTTGGCATCACACGACGCGGCTTCGGCGCTTCCAGTGCTCCATCATCGGGGTACGCAGCCGACCGGCTAGGCGACGACGTGCTCGCAGTGGTCGAGGCGCTGTCGATCAGTAGGCCGGTGCTCGTCGGCCATTCGCTCGGCGGCGAAGAGCTGAGCTCCATCGGCTCGCGATACCCCGACAAGGTTGCCGGTCTGGTTTATTTGGACGCGGGCTACTCGTATGCGTTCTACGCGCCGGGGCTCGATCCTGTGCCTGAGCCAGCGAAGTCGCCGCTGCCGCCGCCCATGCCGGCGATCTTTGACGGCATGCAGCGATACACGAAGATCCCGCCTCCCATTCTGGCGATCTATGCGCTTCCGCACGATCCCGGAACCACTGATGCCGCGGCGCGCGCCCACGGCGAGGCACTGGACGTGAAGGGCGAGGCTCTGGTGAAGGCGTTCGAGGCCGCCCTTCCCAACGCGCATGTCGTCCGCCTCCCGCACGCGAATCACTTCCTGTTCTTGTCGAACGAGGCGGACGTGCTGCGTGAGATGGACGCCTTCCTCAGTAGGTTGAAATAGGCGGTCGAGTCATTGAGCCTTTGGACCCACCAGCGCGGTTGCGTCGAGCCGAGACCGTTCGACGAGCACGCGCTCGCCCCAAGCGGTAAGCTGCGGGCCTCCTAGGCTCTACAGGAACGGCAACTTATGGCGTTGAAGTCGCTTTCGGAGCTGCTTGAAGGCGATGACCGCCAGCGCATGTTCGGAAGTGCCACAGACCTGCAAGAAGCCCTTGCGGGTATCGAGTTGCTGCCTGGTGTGCCGGAACGCATCCGCACGCTATTCGACACAGCGCGCAACCTGTCGCTCTGCACGTGGTACGTCTACGAATTCCATCCGATTGCAGACCTCACGGGGTTTCTCGCGCTCGAGGCGGCGCTCAAAGTCCGGGCGAAGCAGGAGGGCTCGGCGCTCGCAAGCGAGAGCTCATTCCGCAAGCTGATCGAGCACGCGATCAAGGCAGGTTGGATCGCCGAGGAGCGGATCGCCCACCGACGTGAGATTGCTCGGGCCGCTGTCGAGGATCGCCACGCCCTCGCTTCGATCAAGCGCATGGAAGAGCTCGGCATCGACAGCATCGGGATCGAGGAGCCGACCGCGGAACAGATCGCCAACGAAGAACGCGACATGAAGGTCTTGGAGGGCGTCTGCAAGGCCGCGGTCGAATTGAGAAACGGTCTGGCCCACGGCGAAATGCTGCTGGCGCCCGGAAGCTATCGGCGGCTGCGCATGACGGCGGACCTGATCAATCAGCTCTATCCGTCGTAGAACCGCTACTCCACCGTTACCGACTTCGCGAGGTTGCGCGGTTGGTCGATGTCGCTGCCGCGCGCGAGCGCGACGTGGTACGCGAGCAGCTGCAGCGGCACGTTCAACAAGATCGGGTCGAGCTCGGGCTCGGATTTCGGCACCTCGATCGCGCCGTCCACCCGCACCGGTAGCGCCGGGCCCGGCTGCGTCACCACATACGTCGGACCGCCGCGCGCCCGGATCTCCTCGATCGTCGACACGTTCTTCGCGAACAAGTCGTCGCGCGGCAGCACGATGACGGTCGGCGTCTCCGGCGAGATCAGCGCGAGCGGGCCGTGCTTTAGCTCGGATGCAGGATAGGCCTCGGCGTGCAGATAGCTCACCTCCTTGAGCTTGAGCGCGCCCTCGAGCGCGACGGGGAATCCGGCCGCGCGGCCCACGAAGTAGGCATCGCGGCTCGCGGCGATCGCGCGCGCGACCGCCGCGATCTGCTCCTCCTCCGCCACGATCTCGCCGATTTGGCCGGGCAGCGCCTCGAGCGCCGCGAGCAGTCGCGCGCCGCTCGCGGTCGAGAGATCCTTGAGCCGGCCGAGATGCATCGCGAGCAGCGCGAACGCGACGGCCGTGCACGTGAACGTCTTGGTGGCGACCACCGAGATCTCGGGCCCCGCGTGGAGATAGATGCCGCGCCCGCATTCGCGCGCGATCGTGCTGCCGACCACGTTGACGACGCCGAGCACGCGTCCGCCTTTGCGCTTCACTTCTTGCACGGCCGCGAGAGTGTCGAACGTCTCGCCCGACTGGCTCACGGCTATATATAGAGTATCGGGCTCGATGACGGGATTGCGGTAGCGGAACTCCGACGCGGGCTCGGCGTCCGCCGGCACGCGGGCGAGCTGCTCGATGAGGTGGGCGCCGAACCGTGCCGCGATGTACGCCGAGCCGCAGCCCAGGATCTTCACGCGGCGGATCTCGAGCAGCTCGCGCGCGGCGGTTTCGAGGCCGCCGAGATGGGTCGTCTGGAAGCGCTTCTCGAGACGGCCGCCGAGCGTGCGGCGCACCGCGTCGGGCTGCTCGCCGATTTCCTTGAGCATGTAGTGCGCGTAGTCCCCCTTGTCGAGCGCGTCGTTCGTGAATTCGATCGTCGACGGCGTCTTGACCGTGGGGCCGCCCGCGAGCGTCGCCGTTTCATAGCCGTCCGCACGCAGCACCGCGATCTCGCCGTCGTCGAGGTGCACGATGCTCTGCGTGTGCCGCACGAGCGCCGCCGCGTCGGAGGCGACGAACATCTCGCGGTCGCCGAGCCCTAGGATCACGGGGCTACCGTTGCGCGCGGCGACGATCGAGTCGGGCCGCTCCGCGTCGAGCACCGCGATGCCGTAGGTCCCGGTGACGGCGCGCAGCGCGGTGCGCACGGATTCCTCGAGCGTCTCGGCCGGCGCAGCCGCGATCAAGTGCGCGAGCACCTCGGAGTCGGTGTCGGAGCGTAGCTCCACGCCGCGTGCCGCGAGCTGCGCGCGCAGCTCGGCCGCGTTCTCGATGATGCCGTTGTGGACGACCGCGTAGCGGTTCGCGCCGTCGCAGTGCGGATGTGCGTTGCGGTCGCTCGGTTCGCCGTGCGTGGCCCAACGCGTGTGCGCGATGCCGGTCGCGCCGCGCAGCTTCGCCGGCAGGTGCTGCTCGAGGTCTCGGACCTTGCCCTTGTTCTTGAACGCGCGCAGCTTGCCGCCGCGAGCGACCGCGACTCCCGCCGAGTCGTAGCCGCGGTATTCGAGCCGCCGCAACCCTTCGATCAAAATCGGCGCCGCGTCGCGCTTGCCCACATAACCCACGATCCCGCACATACCCGTCTCCTTTGCTCTGTCCCTAGGGTCTGACCCTGGGGACAGGCCTCAGCCGTAGATGATTCGGCGGATCTGCCGGGCGGTGTAGCGCGGGGCGCTGAACCGCCAGCGGGCGACCTCCTCGGCGAGCCGCGCGAAGATGGCCGGGTTCGAGAGCCCTTCGGCCTGCAACGCGTAGTGGCGCCGGCGGATGTACGCCTCGGGCGTCTCCTTGAGGAACTCGAGCACCTCGCCGACGACCCGCGCCGCTTCGCGCGGGGTCAAACGGCTCGTACGGACGAGGTAACCGATCAGCTCTTCGAGATCGTCCGGATCCGACATGCGGCGCGCAGTGTGCCCGATGAGGGCATTGAAGGCTTGATTTTTGCCCGAAGTCGGGCAGAAAGGAAAGTCTATCGGCGGCTCGCGCTCGGATCGGGGGCCGCGCGCCGGCCCGCCGCGATGGCGCGGACGGTGTCGATCGTGTCGGCGTCCGCCGCGGTCTTGTCGTCGCGATAGCGGATCACGCGCGCGAAGCGCAGCGCCAAGCCGCCCGGGTAGCGGCGGCTCACCTGGAGCTCGTTGAACGCGATCTCGACGACGAGCTCGGGCCGAACATGCACGACGTAGCCGCCGGCGGCGGGGTCGAGCGCGAGCGCTTTGAGACGTTCGGTTTGCCACGCGAGCACCTCGTCCGTGAGGCCCTTGAACGTCTTCCCGAGCATCACGAACCCATCGCCGCTGCGCGCGCCGAGGTGCAGGTTGCTGAGCCAGCCGCGCCGGCGGCCGTGCCCCCACTCGGCCGCCAGCACGACGAGATCCAGTGTCCGGACCGGCTTCACCTTGAGCCACCGGCGCCCGCGGCGGCCGGCCTCATAGGGCGAGTCGAGCGCCTTGGCCATGATGCCTTCGTGTCCGCGCGCGAGCGCGTCCGCGAGGAACCGCTCGGCCTCCTCGGCCGACGCGGTCTGGATGCGCGGCACCAGCAGCGAGGCCGGTACGCACGCGGCCAGCGACGCCGCCCGGCGGGCGAGGGGCTCGTCGAGCAGCGAGACGCCATCGAGATAGAGCAGGTCGAAAAGAAAGAGCGTGAGCGGCACCGTCCCGCGCACCCGCTCGACGTCGAGCCGGCGGCCGAAGCGGGTCATCGTGGTCTGGAACGGGTGCGGGATGCCATCG
>Ga0137409_10001662_pt1 | contig 24087 bp, 26 predicted proteins | sample CZODoug1_16funga_FD_122059 | JGI IMG/M metagenome (GOLD analysis project Ga0137409, IMG submission 122059) | Vadose zone soil fungal communities from Angelo Coast Range Reserve, California, USA - CZODoug1_16fungal (Hybrid Assembly) | ecosystem: Environmental > Terrestrial > Soil > Vadose zone...
CGGCACCGGGCGCCACATCTGGTGAATGGCCCCAAGCACGGTGTAACAATCTTTCACGGACTTGGTGATAATGCGCACAGCCAGCAGGTCATACACCTGGTCCACGGCGATTCGCTGGCGCACCAGCTTCTGGTGGATGCTGTAAAGCCGCTTGATGCGGCTGTCGACTCTTGCTTCTACACCATTTTCCTTGAGCTTTTGCTGCAGGATCTTAATGGCCTTGGATAGGAATGATTCTCCGGCTTTGCGCCGTGCCTCCACCGCCGTCCGCACCTGCTCATAGCCGATGGCGTCAACGTAAGAGAACGCCAGGTCTTCCAACTCGCCGCGCACTTTGCCCATGCCCAGGCGGTGGGCCAGCGGAGCGTATATATCCAGCGTCTCGCGGGCCACGCTCAGCCGCCGCTCCTCCGGAAGATGCTGGAGCGTGCGCATGTTGTGCAAGCGGTCAGCCAGCTTGATGAGCACCACGCGGATGTCGTCCACCATGGCCAGCACCATCTTGCGCACGTTTTCCGCCTGGCGCTCCTCCCGGCTGGCCAAATCTATTTTGTCAATCTTAGTGACGCCTTCAACAATATGGACCACCTGATCGCCGAACTCACGCCGCACGTCATCGTGCGTGACCGGAGTGTCTTCAATGGCGTCATGCAGCAGCCCGGCGGCGACCCGATCGGGAAGCGGCTCCGGTTCGGCGACCCGCGGCCAGAGCGCCAGCGCGTAGGCCGGTTCGGCGTACTGGCTCAGGACGACGACGCCAATTCGCGGATGTGTGGTACGGATCTGTTCGGCCGAGAGGAGGTTCAATTTGACCGCATTGAGGACAACCCTGATGTCCCTGGATTCGTTCTCCATAAGAAGGATGAATACACTTATCTGGTAGACCGCGATCCCCCAAATGCAAACTTCAGGGACTACACCCCACTATGGGACAGTCATATGAGTAGATAATCTAATTCAAAAGTGGAAACGAGATGTCTATTCGAGAAGTGCGAGCAGCTTGTGATTTGAGCGACAGACTGCGAGCTTCGCGACTGACCGCGAGAAGGGTTGGATGCAGTTGTTGGTGGAAAAGAGGGACGAGATATGAGCTCGTGCGTTCAGTGTAAAGTCGGAATTTACTTTAAGATGGATGGCGCTGGGGTTCAGCCGTAGGTGGTGCTGTGCACTCGATAAGTTCGAGCGTGAGAAGGCGAGGGCTAGGATGGCGACGACCGCGACGACGACCCAGAGGATTTCATTCGTCAGGATCTCCTTCCAGAGGGGGTCGTCATCCTCGCGCATCCGACCGCCGAAGAATTCTAAACACTGGGACACGGAGACATCGGGAAGACCGCCTTCCATAGGTTCCCCCGGAAAGGGGCTTCTTCGTGCTGCTGTGTCTACCGGGGGTAGGACACTTCCACGAACTTGGCGCCGGCCGGCACCTGGATCCAGCCGCCGGCGGCCGGGGCGTCCTTGCCGTCGATCTTGGCGACGAGCTTCTCCGGCACCGCGATGAGGAAGCCGTCGGGCGGCTTGCAGCCGGCGCCGAGCTCGAAGGTCCGGTTGTTGTAGGCGCCCTGGTACTTGAAACTCAGCGGGCCAAAGGCGGTCGGCAGCTCGCGCACATCGATGGCCTCGAGGGTCCACTTCTCGGGGATGCCGGCGAGCAGTTTCAGCGCCTTGCCGTCGGGCGTCGCGAACATCGCCTCGGTTTTCGTCACCGCCTCCGCGCAGCCCTTCACGCCGAGCAGCATTCCGGTCAGATTGCTGGAATAGTCCGTCTCCGCGGCCTCGTCGGGGATGCGGATCGCGCGGTTGCCGATCAGCTTCTCCCACTGGGCGGTGACCTGGTCCAGCGCGTCGTCGGGGACGTTGCCGGCGAGGTCGGCCGTCGTGACGGTGAAGAACTGGCTGACGCCCGGCTCGCACTTGAAGTCGAACTGGAGGGACGATGCCGCGGGCTTCCCGGCGACGGCGATCATGGGGGCCTGGGAGCCGTCGGCGGCATTCCGGACGCCGATCTTCAGATGGCCTTCGCGGGCGTCCTCGCCGTGGTTCATGACGTGATACCGGGCGGCAAAACCCTTGCCGACCGGGAAGAGGAGCTGCGTGACCTCCCAGTCGCCGGACTTCCAGTTGACCTGGGGGAAAGGGAGGGAGTCTCTGTAGAGGGTGATCCGGGGCTTGCTCTCCTCGGGGAGCAGCGGCGCCTTCTCCTTGGGATCCTCGAGCGAGTGCTCGAACACCGCAGTCTTGACCCCCCAGCGGCCGCGGGCGTCGCAGACGGCCAGGTCGGGGCTCTCCGGCAGCCCGGTGAGCAGCACACCGTCCGCGCGCGAGAGGTCCCGGAGCGCGACGGGCGCCTTCGCCGCGGGCGTCTGGCAGCAGGCGTCGTGGCATTCCTCGGCCTTGTCCGAGCAGCCGGCGACGACCAGAAGCAGAGCGGCGAAGAGGGGCTTGTTCATGTCGTTCATCCTAAGCACGGGGGCCCTTCATTTCAACGGGATCTCGATGGCGCCCTCCCGGCCCGTCACGCGGGGCGGCAGCGGCAGGGCTTCCAGCACCTTCGGCGAAAAGTACCCCTCGGGGGCGCTGACCAGGATCACCTCGGGCGCCACCCGCCGGACGAACTCCCGGTGCTGCCGGAAGTACTTCCCGTGATGCGGCAGCAGCAGCCATTTCGCCCGGATCTCCGGCAGCGTCATCAGCTCCTCGACGCCGCGCTCCTCGATGTCGCCCGGAAACAATACGTTCGCCGCCCGCAGGACGATCGACGTCTCGTTGGGCGGAACCTCTCGTCCAAATTTCTCCCAGACCGGCGGGCCCAGGAACTCCAGGTCCCCCAGCCGGACCGGGTCCTTCGTGCGCTCCATGACGACGACGTCGACGCCCGACGGCCAGCGGCGCCCGTCGAACGCGTGCGTCACGATCAGCTGCCGCACCTGCATCCGGCGGATCAGCGAATCGGCTCCGTTGACGTGGTCCGCGTCGGGATGGGTCAGCACCAGCGTGTCCAGCCGGGTGATGCCGCGCTGCCAGAGATACGGGGCGGCGATCGTGGCCCCGGGATCGTGGCTGTTCAGGCTGCCGCAGTCGACCATGAGGTTCCGTCCGTCGGACCACTCCAGGTACGCGCAGCTGCCGCGGCCGACGTCGAGCACCGCGAGGAAAGGCTCCGTCAGCCGACGGTGCCGCAAGATGCCGGTAAGGCCGAGCAGGGCGACGACGAAGACGACGGCGACCGGCCTCCATCGGCGGTTGGGTCGGAGCCGGCACCACCCCGTCCACGCGGCCAGAGCGAGGTAGTAGACGGCGATCAGTCCGGCCGGGGCCGCGGGAGCATACGCATAGGAAAGCGGAATCGAGGTGACGAACGTCGAGGTGATGCGGATCAGGTCAAAGAGCAGCTCGGCCAGGGTCCCCGTCACGACGCTCAGGCCCAGCGGCGCGAAGGCGAGGTGGGCGACCCCGATGATGAACTCGATCGACATGAGGGGGACCAGGATCAGGTTGCTCAGGACGATGCCGGGGGTGAGGAGGTTGAAATCGGTGAGAACGATGGGGGCGGTGGCAAGCCAGGCGGCGAGGGAGACGCCCATGCCCATGCGGAGCCAGTTCCAGGCCGCGTTTCCCGAGCCGCTGAACGAGTGGAAGACGGGCGCGATGAAGGCCAGGCCGAGCACGGCGACGAAGGAGAGCTGGAAGCCCACGTCGCGGATCTGACCGGGATCCACGCCGCAGATGAGGAGGGCGGACACCGCGAGCGCCGACAGAGAGTCGCGCCGGCGCCAGGCCAGGTCGGCGCCGAAGAAGGCGGAGAGCATGGCGTAGGAGCGGACGACCGAGATCTCGAGGCCGGTGAGCAGGGTATAGAGCCCGAGCAGGACGATGAGCGACACGGTCAGGAGTCGTCCGCGGAGGCCGGCCAGCGTGAGGATCGCGTAGAGACTCAGCATGACGATGACGAGGTTCTGGCCGGAGATCGCAATAAGGTGGGCGGTGCCGCTCTGCTGGAGGTTCGTGCGGAGGTCCTCGGGAATCGGCTCGCGACCGCCCATCGTGATGCCCGCCATGAAGGCGCCGACCTCCGGGCGCATCGATCGGTCGAAGAGCGAGCGGAACCAGGCGCGGATGCGGAAGGGCGGCGGCGGTCCCTCGAGGACCTCGAGCTTCTGGAGCGTGCAGACCGCGTCGATGCCCTGCCTCCGCAGATATTCGGCGTAATCGAATTGTCCCGGGTTGGTCGCCGGTTTCGGCGGAGCGATCTTGCCGAAAACGCGGACGCGTTCGCCGCCGATCAACGACAGGTGCTGGCGGAAGAAGCGGACCTGGACGCCGTCGAGGACGAAGGAACCGTCCTCTTCGATATCGCCGCGCGGGTCCGCCAGGGATCGATAGATGCGGGGCGGCCCCTGGATCCGGCCTTCGAGGGGTTCGGAGTGAGGGCGGACGGGGTCGCTTGCATCGGCGATCCGCTGGCGGACTGCGCCCAAACCGAGGCCGAGAACGAAGAGCAGGGCGGGCCTTCGCCACGCCGCAGCGGCCGGGGCGGGGGCCGCGCGGGCGGGGTGGCGCCACCGTATAATGGAGACTGCGGCGAGCGCGCCGAGGATCGCGAGCGGGATCCAGGCCTGGGGCTGGAAGGCGAGGACGATGCCCGCGACGAAGCCCGCGGCCAGGGACACCAGCGGCCGGGCGTGGAGCATCCGCAAAGTATATTGAACCGCAGGGGCGACGTCAGCAATTCGCACAATAAGGGGCCCGGGGGGCCGTTGTAGAGGGCGGTACACGATGGACGAGCTCATCCGGGGCCTGCAGGCGGGCCGCCCGGAGGCGTTCGAGCGGCTGGTCCGCGAGTATGGCGACCGGATCTACCGTTTCGTCAAGCGGCTCGCGGGCGAGCGTCCGGCGGAGGACCTCACGCAGGAGGTCTTCATCCGCGTCCATCGGTCCATCGAGGCGTATCGCCCCGAGGGGCGGTTCGAATCGTGGCTCTTTACCATCGCGAACAACCTCTGCATCGACCACTCGCGGCGGCGGAAGCCGGAGGCGTCGCTTTCGGATGTCGACGAGGACCTGGCGCCCGAGCGCTTTGCGTCGGGGACGCCGGAGCCGATCGACCGCCTCGAGGAGGAGGAGCGGCGCCGTGCGCTGCTCAAGGCGGTCGAGCGGCTCCCCTTCGACCAGCGGCAGGTCTTCCTCCTCCGGGAGGAGGCCGGCCTCTCGTTCCGGGAGATCGCCGAGATGACGGGGTGCCCGCTCAATACGGCGCTGGGGCGGATGCATTACGCGATGGAAGCGCTGAGGAAGTCGCTGAAAGCTTATGGAATGCAATAGATTCGTCGAGGAGAAGATCGGCCAGACGGAGTCCGCGGACTTCCGCGAGCACCTGGCCGGCTGCTCCGGCTGCGCGCGCGACGTGGAGGAACTCCGCGAGGTGCGAACCCTCTACAAGGCGGCGTCGACCGAGAAGTACTTGCGCGGCATCCCCCGCGTGCGCAGGTCCCGCGCCTCGTGGATCCCCATGGCCGCCGCCGCGGCCGTCCTGATCGGCGTCTTCGCCCTCATTCTCGCCGGACCGGGGACGAATTCCCCCAAGCCCACGGAAACCGAGTCCAAGTCGGCCATCTTCGTCCGCATCCACCTGGAACCCTGGCCCTCCGATGTTCGGGTCACGACTGCGCTGGACGACTGCTGGCAGAGGCTGGAACAGCTGGAGAAGAATCCATGATGAAAACCCTGATGGCGATCCTGCTCCTGTCGACTCCGGTCCTCGCGCAGGACAAACCGAAGGAAGGCGAGCACCCGCGTCAGGATCGGCCCCGCGACGGCGACCCGCCGCGTCCACCGGGGACGCCCCGGGACGGGGACCCGCGTCCGCCCGGACCGCCGAGGGACGGCGACCCGCGCCCTCCCGGTGCGCCGCGCGACGGGGATCGGCCGGGGACTCCCCGTGAAAACGCCCGGCGTGCGGTCCCGCCCTTCAACCCCGACGAGGTGCGCGCCTGGATCAAGGACAACGAGCCCGAGACGTTCCGCCGCCTGAGCCAGTTCCAGGAGGAGGGCAAGCGCGAGGACGTGCAGCGGGTGCTCGCGGACGCGTCGATGCGGATGCGCGAGATGGCGGACCTGAAGCAGCGCGACCCGAAGGCCTATGAGCGGATGCAGGAGATGCGCCGTCTGGAGCGCGAAGGGATGGAACTGGCCGAGCAGGCGCGTCGCTCGCCGCCCGAAGAGAAGGACGGGGTCTCGAAGAAGCTCGCGGAGAATCTGACGAAGCAGTTCGACCTGCGCGAGGAACAGCGGGTGCGCGAGATCGCCGAGCTGAAGCGCCGGGTCGAGGCGCTGGAGAAGGCCCTCGGAGACCGGAAAGGGAACAAGGAGAAGATCGTGGAGCGCCGGCGCCGCGAGCTGATGGGGGAGAAGGTCGACGAGGACTGGTAGCCCGAGCACGAATCACGGGAAGACGCGAGCGATCAAGAAAGCCCCAGGACAATCCCGCCGGCTCAAAGAGGAAAACAGGGGTACCCCGGCGAACCTTCGAGGGACGCCCGCGTAGGAAGCGGAGCGGGCGCTCCTCAATAAACGCATTTCGGCGCGATTCTTCGCCATTGGCGAGCCGTGGCTGGTAAGTTGCTGCTGTAAGGGGATGAACCTCGCCACCGCCAAAGGGTTGTCGATGAAGAGCAGCATTCTCCGTCTCCGCGTCGGCTACGAGCTGGTGTATCAGTGCGCCCAGCCGACGCCGATGATCTTGATGCTGCGCATCCACCCGTCGCAGATCTCCAGCCCGCTGGTGCCCGACCCGATCGTCACAGCCCCGTACGTCCAGATCGCGAGCTATCGGGACGCCTTCGGCAACGTCTGCAGCCGGATCGTCGCGCCGGCGGGCCGGATCGCGATATCGACGGATGCGATCGTGTCGATCAAAGCCGAGCCGGACCGCGTCGTCCCCGCGGCGCGCCAGTATCCCGTCCAGCACCTGCCCGAGGAGACGCTGCCGTTCCTCCTGGGCAGCCGCTACTGCGAGACGGACCGGCTGTCGCAGGCGGCCTGGGATCTGTTTGGGCAGACCCCGGAGGGATGGGGTCGCGTCCAGGCGATCTGCGACTACGTCCACCGCCATATCACGTTCGGCTACGAGCATGCGTCGTCGACGAAGTCGGCCTTCGAGGTGTTCCAGCAGGGGAAGGGCGTGTGCCGGGATTATGCGCACCTGGCGATCGCCTTCAGCCGCTGCATGAACATCCCGGCGCGCTACTGCACGGGATATCTGAGCGACGTGGGACTCCCGCCGCCGTATGCGACGATGGACTTCGCGGGCTGGTTCGAGGCGTATCTCGACGGCCAGTGGTACACGTTCGATCCGCGCAACAACGCGCCGCGCCGCGGCCGGGTGCTGATGGCGCGGGGCCGCGATGCCGCCGACGCCCCCCTGAGCAACACCTTCGGCCCGAACATGCTGGAAAGCTTCAAGGTGTGGACCGACGAGGTCGTAAACACGGCCCCGCCGCGCGTGGCCGGTCCGACGGGAACCTAGCGGGCCTTCCGGCCGATCCGACTCCACGGGGTTTGACCTCACGAGTCCGCGGCACGTCCGAATTTCGCTTTCAGTATTTTCGCGGACGGGCAATCATTGCCCCTTTTCAAGGATGCCTGATCGAGGAACTCGGACGGACCCCCATCGGAGGAGGTTGTGTTCCGCCTCTTGTCCTCCACGTAGAAACCACTTCCCCGAAATAGGCGATCAACGATGGCGTATATCGGTCGTGTAACGCGAGGTTCGCCGCAGGGTGAGGGACTTCGACCGATATCGTAAGCAACTTGGGACCCGGCGAAGTAGTCTGGGCCTGCCCCTTTGAAGACGCTTGAACTGAAAGTGCCCCCGGTAGCGCTCGTGCTGATGACCGCAGCCGCCATGGCGCTCTGCGCACGATTCCTGCCGGCGTTCAATGGCCTGCTGCCCGGTCGCTATGTGGTCGCCGCGGTCCTCGCCGCAGCAGGCTTCGTCATCAGCATCCTGGGCGTGGTCGCGTTCAGGCGCGCGCGCACCACCGTCAATCCTATGATGCCCAACACGTCGTCGTCGCTGGTGATGTCGGGCGTCTACCGGATCACGCGCAATCCGATGTACCTGGGCTTCCTGCTGATCCTCCTGGGGTGGGGGGCCTTCCTGTCGAACGGGCCCGCGTTCGCACTGCTCCCGTTCTTCGTGCTCTATATGAGCCGATTCCAGATCCGCCCCGAGGAACGGGCGCTGGAGTCCCGCTTCGGAGGGGAGTTCGTGTCCTACCGCGGCCGCGTCCGCCGCTGGATCTAAGGGTGGAATATAGGGTCGGCGTCGGGCTGGGACTGGGCGTCTGCGTTCTGGGCGCGCTCGCCGGATTCGATCGCGACCGGTCGTTTTATCCCGTCGTGACGATCGTGATCGCCTCGTACTACGAGTTGTTCGCGGTCCTGGGGGGCTCCACCCGCGCCCTGCTCCTGGAGTCGATGGTATTCCTGGGATTTCTGGCGGTCTCGGTCGTCGGATTTCGCCGGAATCTCTGGCTCATCGTCGTCGCACTGCTCGCCCACGGCGTGATGGACTTCTTCCATCACCCCCTGATTGCGAATCCCGGCGTCCCTGCGTGGTGGCCGATGTTCTGCCTGACCTTCGACGTCGCCGCAGGCATCTTCCTCGCGATCAGGCTGCGCTCCGCCCGCCTCTCCGCGCGAGCGGCATAGCTCTGTGTACTCTGAAGACGAACGGACATCCTTCCCGGCGCGTTCACCGAGGCGGCCCGCAACGATGTCCGGATGATCGATTCCGCGGCGCACGTGGGACCATCGCCTACGAACTCGTGGGCTCAAGCGCGAGATGGATCAGATCGTGAACAGCTTCCAGATCCTGGCACCCTGAGGCTATTCCGCAACCCATAACCGGTAGGCCTCAATCCATTCGGCGCCCTTGGGCGGAGGCTTGGGGAGCTGGAGGTCCAACAGGGGGATCCCGAGACGCTCGCCGCTGCGGACACAGACCGCGAGGATCTCGTCGTCTTCTCCGACCTCGATTGCGCGCACGACCACCGGCGTTCCCGCGTGGGAGGTCTTGAAGGGGAAGCGCACGTTCTCCTCGAGCGCCTCGTAGAATCCCATCTGCTGGGCGTCGTCGTCCTCGGCGTCGACCACGGCGCGGCGGATCAGATCCTCGAGCATCGACTTCTTCCAGCGCTTGAGCGGCTGCTTTTCGCGGGGCTTCTTCCTCACCGTTCAGCGGCGTTTTGGCGATTTCTTCTTCTTCTTCGGCTTCTTCTTTGGCTTCTTCTTCGGTTTGGGCTTCGACTTCGCCGCGCGCTTCGGGGCCGCTTTCTTCGCGCGCCGGACCACGCGCCGTTTCTTGCCCTTGCCCTTGCCCGGCTTCATGCCGCCGCCGTCCGGCGGAGGGGGAGGGGGAGGAGGGGGTGGCGGCGGTGGAGGAGGAGGCGGCGGAGGCGGCGGAGCTGGGGGCGGCGGGGGAACATAGGGCGCTCCGCTGGTGCCCGTTGGAGCGTCGTTCGTCCACGCCGGTTCCGCCGCCGGCGGCGTCCAGGTTTTCCTCCGGCGTTTCCCGGTGGTGCCGTCGATTTCGATCTGAGTCTTCTCCTGGCCCTTGGAAATCTCGATGTCGACGTTTCCGTTGGGATGAAAGGTGATCTTCGTCGTGGTCCCGGCGAGATCGGTATAGCGTTGGATGATGTCGCCGTTGGTTTTGGGCGTGGTCGAGATCGCGTTTTCGGGGGGCGGCGGATTCGGGTCGGGCGGGGTTTTGGTGATCGTCTTCGTGGAGCCGCTCTTGGAGTAGGTCGTCGTCGTCGCGCCGTCGGTGACGGAGAGGTCGCCGTTGGGCGCGACGGTGACGCTGTCGGTCGGCGAGTACGTGAATGTGGACATGTCGTTCCTCCCTGCTGCCCATAGGATGTCGCAGAAGTGTGCAACCTGTCAACAAATCCGTGTGTCGGGCGGGGCGCGTCGGTGTAATAGATCCGATGACGGAACTGCGCGCGTCCCTCCTGCGGGGGAGTCTCGGGTTCGGGGCGGTCAGTGTCGCCGCATTCTCCGTGTGGGCCTTCGGGGGGAAATGGCTCGGGGCGCACTTCAAGGAGTACGGCTTCTACGTCGTGATGGCGCTGGTCTTCATCGCGCTCTCGCTGCTGATCCTGTACAAGCTGGTTCGGGGTCCGAATTCGTTCGCGAGATTCGCCAAAGCGTATATCCCCGCCTTCCTTGCCTACTCGGTGGCCTGGTGCGCGTCCTGGTACGTCCTGAAATGGGTTTCAGGGGAGATCCTGGGGTCGCTGGCGGGGAGCGTCGCGTTTGCCGCGGTCGTGGGCTGGTCGCTGGGGAACCTGAAGCCGCTGCCGAAGGCTGCGCTCGTGCTGTTCATCGGACACTCCGCGGGCTACTTCCTGGGAGGCCCGATCCACTACGCCCTCAAGGACCCGTATCGCGTCGTCGGCATTTTGGGCTGGGGACTGGTCTTCGGCCTGGGCTTCGGCGCCGGCATCGGCTACGTCTTCCACGTCTGCCAGGAGCCGAAGCCCGCGACATGAATCAACCAGGTTGATTGATGGCGTCCTCGAGCAGGGCTAGAAGTTCGGACGGCGTGAGATTGAGCGACTCGGCGTACTCCTCCAGGCCTCCCCGGGACTGTTCCATGGAGTCCTCCCTGGTCGTCATAGTCACTCGACGCCGGCCGGAGCGGTCTGTAAAGGAAATAGTGCATCAAGGATGAAATAGCGCGGCGGTAGACTCCGACCCCGGCCCGTGCTACGATTTTGGACATGGACCTTCCGATCAAGCTTGGAGACCGGCTCCCGGACATCCGCCTCGGCTCCATGGGCGGTCACTCCGTCACCCTCAGCCAGTTCGCCGGCCGCAAGAAGCTGGTCTTCGTCTGGGCCTCGTGGTGCGGCTGCCGGGAGCAGCTGGGCGCCCTCCAGGCCTTCCACCTCAAGAACCCCGGCCTGCCCGTCATCAGCATCGCCTGCGACGCCCAGGGGGTCGACCTGCCGATGAAGTACCTGTCGAAGGTCCGCGCCGGCTTCGAGATGTGGATCGACGCCAACTGCCTCCTCGGCCGACGCTGGAAGCTCAAGCAGGTCGGCGTCACGCTCCTGCTCGACGAGAACGACGTCGTCCTCCTCGCGGCCGAGCATCCGTCGCCGGAAATTCTGGGCCGCATCGAGCAGCTTCTTCCCAAGGCGCCCTCGGCGACGCCGCCGCCCGCGCCAAGGCCCGACCTGAAGGACACCAGGGTCGAGTTCCTCGTCCAGCTCTGCACGAACTACCTGACGCGCCGCCGCATCGACGACGCCGTCGGCTTCCTCAAGGACGCCCTCAAGCACGATCCGACGAGCCGCGTCCTTCCGAAACAGATCTGGGCCCTGCAGCACCCGGAGAAGTTCTATGACGGGCCCATCGACAAGGAGTGGCAGAAGCAGCAGCCGCCGGTGATCTAGGACCGCCGGATGTACTCCAGGATATTTTTCCACGACGGGAAGCAGGGGACGCCGCTCGACACCTCTTCGGGCCGCCGCGGCGCGATCATGATCGGACGGATGCCGTTCGCGGCGTATGCGACCGCGTCTCCCGCCTTGTCCCCGACGCCCCAGCGAAGGTTGGGGAACTGCGGCTTCAACTCCCCCAGGCGCTGCGTCTTGTGCACGCGCGACGGCGTCCGCCAGTATCGCGTCCCCTTCCGCAGATACACGGGCCCCTCCGGCATCCCCGCGAAGCGCAGCCAGATCTTCGTCTTCCTCGTGAAGATATGGTCGCGCGCCGTGAGATAGACGATCTGCAGGGACTTCGACAGCTCCTGCAGCACCTCGCGAGCCCCCGGCATCGTCCGCACATCCCGCACCCGGCGGAAGATGAAGGCCCACGGGGTCACGTCCGCAATTGTCTCGTCGATGTCGATGATGATGACCGGCGTCTCGCGCGGGATGACCCGGACCACCGCCTCGACGGACTTCGTTCCCAGGCGGGCTTCCGGCCGGTGCGTGCCCACGGGGAGACTGCCCAGGTTGAACGTCGCGATCCCGCGGTTGCCGGTCCGGGCCTTGCCGAAGCCCTCGAGTTCGACCTCGACGCCCATCATGGGCGGATCGATAAACGCCATCCACGGGTTCTCGATTTCGACCTCCAGGATGGCCGGCGTGCCTTGCGGCACCAGAACGTCGTACGGGGTGATCAGCATCGGCGGCGGAGCAGTCTCAGGAGTCCCAGAATCAAGAGGCCTTCCATTCCCAGCGCCCCGCAAAGCGAATTCCTCCGCCGCGAGGGGGCCGGCGGGGCGGCAAAGAGGGAGTATACCCCGGGCGCGTCGACATCCGCTTCGACCCAGCCGTCGGCGTGGCTCACGCGGGGGAATCCGAAGCGCCGCCAGAGGCCCGCCGTGTCGTCGTAGCGGTGGATCTCCAGGCTCTGCCCGTTCCCGCTGAAGGGCAGCCGCAGCCGGAAGCTGTTCCCGAAGGTTCCGGCAAAGTCGACTTTCCAGGCCTGGCCGACGGGGACCATGGACAAGGCGCTGCCGTTCGGCCCCGCGGCGCTCGCGGATTCCAGCGACAGGGGAAGCGCGTCGGAGGTCGCCCCGAGCGGCACGATCGCCCAGGCGCCCGCCCGGTTCCGCGAGATCGTGGTGCGGTCCAGGCGGACCAGCTTCGTCCGACGCGTCGACGTCTCCGAGATCGTGGGGGCCACGGAATCGATCACGACGGTATTGGCCGTATCGCCCGAGGAAACAGCGCCGTCGATGAGAATCCTCAGGTTGAAGGATGCGAGATCCGGCAGCGCGCTCACGTCCCACGTCGTCGCGAAGAGGGTCCCGCTTCCCGGGATCGGGGCGCCGATGTCGATCCAGGGGCCGCCCAGGGAATCCCGCACCTGGAACTGCACCGTCTTGAGCACGCCGAAGGGAACCGCTTCCGCCGTCAGGGTCACCTGGGATCCGGCGAGGCGGTCCGTATCCCGCGGATCCACCATCCAGCCCGCAGCGCCGAGGCTGCGCGCCGTATAGGTCGCGGTCGTCTCCGCCGCGACGCCGGCGCTGTCGATGACGCGGACCCTCGCCCCGAAGGTGCCCGCACGCTGGAGTTCCCGGAGAAACGACGAGGATCCCGTCGATGTCGGCGCGCGGACGAAGTCGAAGCGGCCGTCGCCGTCGAGGTCGATCGCGATCGATCCCGACCCGCCCAGGCTTGAATGCGTCATCGAAAAGGTCGCGGCATAAGGGAGGTAGCCTCCGGAGACGGCGAACGAGGAGACCGAGGGAGGCGACGTCGCGGTAACCGTCACCGGCGGAGCGGGAACGCGATACGCCCGACCGAAGCGGTCCCGCACGATCAATCGCGGGGAGTAGGTCCCCGGCCGGCGGAAGGTGAACGTCGCGCCGGGCCCCGTCACCGAGGCCGAGTCGGCGATTCCGTCCCCGTCGAAATCCCACAGGTAGGATGTGGACACGAGGCCGCTCAGGGTCGCGTCGAACGTGACCGTGAGCGGGGCGGCCCCGGATCCGACCGAAACCGTGGGGATGATGCTCGGGGAATCCGCCGCCCATACGGTGATCGTGAGCGGCGCGGAGCCGACCGTCGACTCGCCGGAGTCGACGACCTTCAGCGTCGCCGCATAGGTACCCGCCTCGTCGTAGGTCATCGTGACGTCGGGACCCTGAAGCGACGACCAGTCGACCAGGCTGTCGCCGTCGAAGTCCCAGAGATACTCCAGCGACCCGCCGTCGGGATCGGAGACGGAGGCGGAAAAGGTGACGCGCAGCGGCGCGATGCCGGAAAGCGCGCTGGCGGAGACGGACAGGATGGCCGGGGGCCCGTTCAGGAGGATCTGGGCGCGGAGGTCATAGTACCCGTACTCGACGACGCTGCCGACGCGAACGACGTGGACGAGGAACGTCGTATTCACGAGGAGGGAGAGGGTGATGCGTGAGGTGCGGTCGCCGGCGGCCCGGTTGTCGTTGCTGGCGAGCAGGGTCGTGCCGGTCGCATCATAGAGCTGGAGCCCGGTATCGGCGCCGTCGCCGAGGTTGAGCGTCTCGACGACCAGCGTCCCCGGGGTCGCGGAAAGGGTGAACCAATCGTCGTCGGTGGAATCGTAGAACGTCCGCTGCAGCAGGCCGACGGGTCCCAGGGGCAACGGCGCCGGGGCGCCGGGCGTATTGTTGGGCTCGCTGCCGTCGACGTAGTACCGGATGAGGCGGTCCTTGAAGATGCCCGCCGTGGTCTCGCTGCCCGTGACCGCCGGCATGATGGCCGGGGCCTCGAGGGACAGTCCGGCATGGAAGTCCTCCAGGGTGATGTTGCTCCGCGCCGGGATCCGGACGCTGAGCGTCCTCCAGATCTCCGCCTCGAAACCGCTGACGGTGTCGAAAGGCTCCAGGGCGCCTCCGTCGCTGATGTCCCAGAGCACCGCGACGACGGCCAGCTCGTTCGTCGCCATGATGGCCAGCGTGGGGAAGCTGGGCAGCTCGATGTCGAAAACGGAGCGCCCGCTGCCGAAGTTGTCGACCTGGAGTTCGGGATTGGAGTATTCCGAGGAGAAGAAGCGGCGCACGGTCGCGGACCAGTAATGCGCCCAGCCCTCGGACCACGAGGTGCGCGGATCCAGCTGGTCGACCACGCTGTGGGCCCCGCCCAGCGTGTCGTCCTTCGAGAACGTGGCCGCGACCCAGTGGCCCATCTCGTGGAGAATGATGTCGTCGTCGTACTGGTCGGGATCGGATGTGAGCCCCAGGAGGAAGATGCCGTTGACGCTGCCGTCGAAGTAGGTGCCGTTCGGGCTGTTGAGTTCCCAGAAGATGTTCATGGGCGGCGGGGTGAGCGACAGGCCGGGCTCGAGGGCGGCCAGGTGCTGGAAGCTCTTCACCGCGCAGTCGAAGATGTTGAACGCCGGTCCGGCGCCGCCCCGGAGCAGGTCCAGGGTGCCGAAGCTGGACGTGGTGCTGCTGTCGATCGTCCCGCTGATCGCGGCGTAGATCGCATTGGCGCCCGCATTGTTGCGGACGGTCGCGTTGATCCTGCCGCCGACGCGGCGCGCGTAGACGCGGACCTGAAGGCTCAGTCCCGAGGGGATATTGGCGAAGGAGAAGGATCCCGTCTCGTCGGTGGTGGAAATCACGAGGGTGGACCCCGACGAGAGCAGCTCGATCTCGGCCTGGCGGACGGGGCGGAAGGCGGTGCCGGTGAAGCCCGTGCCGTCGTAGGTGCGGTCCTCGTAGCGGAACTGGCCCGTGACGGTGACCTGGGCCGCCGCCGCCGAGGAAAGGAGCAGGAAGATCGCGGCGGTTCTCACGGCGAGAATTCCAGGATCGGTTCGCCGCGGGAGTTCTTCCGCAGGGTGCCCGGGGCGGCGGGAGCGGTTCCGTCGAAGATCACCAGGGGCAGCACGCGGGTCATGGTCGCGCCGCCCTGCGTGAACGTGGCGCGCACCAGGATTTCGCGGCGCGTGCGGTCCGCGGCGCGGACGTCCAGCCGGGCCTCGCAGCGCGGCCCGAACGCCCTTGTCCGACCCGCGACCGCGACGACCCCGTCGGGCAGGACGATTTCCAGATCAACCGGGACGCCGGTCCTCGAGGAGGCACGGGCCGTGATGCCGAACGGGAGCGAGGGGTCTCCGACGATCGACGCCTCGAGCTCGATGGGCGGCGTCGGCTTGCAGGAGGCGGGTCCGGGTCGGATGCCGGCGGGGATGCCGACGATGAGAACCAGGGCCACCCCTAAGGCTCGGCGAATCACAGGGGAACAGTATCGAGGAAGCAGCCCGGGCCGCCAAGTGCAAACTGCGCTAGGCCGTCGTCTCCGGCTCGATGCAGGGAAGTTCCTCAATCTCCAGCGGGATCAGCTCGATGTACTCCACGACGCCGTCCGAGACCAGATCCGCGGCAGCGGTCTCCTCCGGCGACGGGGCCGTTGCGGGAGCAGGGTCGACCCTCGCGGCAGGCTCCGGGGGGGAGATCGCGGGGATCGGGTCGGGCAGGGGGGCGGCGTCGATCACGGGGGTCGGTTCTGCAATCGGGGCCGGCTCCTCGACCACCGGGGCTTCGACCGCCACCGGCGGCTCGGTGACGACGGCGGGGGCGATCGACACGACCGGTTCGGCGACCTCGACCGACGCCAGAGGCTCCGGGGTGGCGGCAAAGGGGACGGGCTCGCCGGCTTCGACCCCCACGGGCGGCTCGGCGACGACGGCCGGGGCGATCGACACGACCGATTCGGCGACCTCGACCGACGCCAGGGGCTCCGGGGTGACGACATAGGAGCCGGGCTCGCCGGCGTTGACCCTCACCGGCGGTTCGGCGACCGCGACCGACGACAGGAACTCCCCGGTGACGGCATAGGGGACGGGCTCGCCGGCGTCGACGGACATCATCGGCTCGGCGGGGGGTGGGACGATCAGCTCCGGGGGTGGTTCGGACAGCTCGAATCGCTCGACGACCGGAAGGGACTCGGCCGGACGCGGGATCAACTCGATGCCGACGATCTCCCGCGCGAGGGCCAGGTAGTCCTCGGCGCCGTAGGAGTCCGGGGCATAATCGAAGATGGATTTGCCGTGGCTGGGGGCCTCGGCCAGTCGGACGTTGCTGCGGATCTTGCTCTTGAAGACCTTGTTGCCGAAGTGCTTCTCGATCTCGACGACGACGTCGCGGGCGAGGCCCCTGCGGACGTCGTACATGCAGGGGATCACGCCGGTGATGGACAGCTCCGTATTGAGGCGCTTGCGGACGAGGTCGATGGTCCGCATCAGCAGCGAGATGCCGTGCAGCGCGAGGAATTCGCACTGGAGGGGGACCATGACTTCCTTCGCGGTCGTCAGGGCGTTAACGGAGAGGAGCCCGAGCGACGGCGAGCAGTCGAGGATCATGAAGTCGTAGCCGGTGACGCCGGAGAGGGCGTCGCGGAGGACGATTTCGCGGCCGATGACGGAGGTCAGCTCCATCTCGGCGCCGGCGAGCTCGATGTTGGACGGCACGAGGTGGAAGTTGGGGCTCAGCTCGATGGGCTGGAACGGCGCGCCGTTGAGCAGGCCGTAGCTGGTGTTCTCCTTCTGCTGGTCGGGGGGGACGCCGAGGGAGACGGTGGCGTTGGACTGCGGGTCGAGGTCGATGAGGAGGACGCGGCGATCGAGTCGCGAGATGGCGGCGCTAAGGTTGACGGCGGTCGTGGTCTTGCCCACTCCGCCCTTCTGATTGACCAGGGCGATCCTGCGCATGTTTCCCCTCTCCTAACTCCGTGAGCCGGGCGACGAGCCACGGGCCCATCGTCGGCCCGTAGAAGCTCACCATCCGCTCGTAGCCGCCGCGGGCGTAGCCTTCCTCCGTCAGGAAGTACCCCAAGTGGTCGTTGGCCAGCCCGAGGATCCACGCGCCCGGGAACCGCTTCTTGAGCTCCAATCCGAGCTCGACGAACGGCTCGCCCGGAAAACAGAACATCCGGGCGCCGTTGATCTCGAGAAGCCCCACGACGCTGGTCTTCGGGGCGGCCGGAAGGGTGGGGGACGGCAGGTCCACCCCTCTCTCCACATAAGACAGTTTAACCAATCCCGTGGTTTTTTCAATGGTGCGGGCGAGATTTGCCGCCACGCCGGCCAGCGCCTTCCCCAGCGCCTCCGTGCGCTCGAACTCGCCGCCGTCCGAGGGGGAGGAGGGCGCGATGTTCCCTTCGGCCCCGTTGGTGTAGAGCGCCAGCGCCGATGGGAACTCCTTCTCCAGGTCCCGCTGGAACGCACCCTGCCAGTCCCCGCTGACGAGCATGTTGCGCTCGGAGAGGATCGTCCCGTGGGCCGTATAGTTGCTCACGATTGCCATCGGCCGGTTCAGGGAATCGACCACCATCAGCACCTGCAACTCGGGGTCCACCGGCCCGTCCTTCACCCGGCGGTTGCGGCTGTAGCCGGGCGCGTCGCTGCGGGCGAGGCCGAGTCGCGCGGGCCGCTTCGCCGCCCTGGCCTCCTCGACGACCTTCTTGAGTTTGCCGGCCAGCTCCTCGTAGAAGTCCGGGTCGTATTTGCCCATGGCCAGCTCCCAGAAGCCCTGCACGAGCCCGCCGGGGCCGGAATGGGTGTGGGAGGCCGTCAGGATGACCGCGGCGTCCTCGGGCTTGATGCGATCGCGCAGGCTCAGCAGCGAGCCGATGAGGTCGGTGGTGACGAGGCAGACTTTGCTGGTCCGCGTCTCCATCCACAGGGCCTTGGCAAAGATCGGATCATGGACGCCGGCCATGGGGGCGCCCTTGCGGCCGCCGTAGCCGCCGAGAGGGACGTTCCGGACGGGGGTGATCTCGACGGCGGCGACGCCCGCCCAGAACTCGACTTCCGGCGCGGGGGGCGGGGAAGCGCAGCCGGCTAGGAGGAGGAGGACGACGACGGCGGCTCTCACGACTTCACTATACAAGAGAGAGGGCCCCTTGGGTCAGACCAGCCTGCCCTCGAGGTACCGGCTGATGACGGCGTGCGCGGCCGGGGTGATCCTGGTGAACATGACCCCGACCTTCTCGGTGCGCGGGTTGTCGGCCCACTGATAGACGTGGGCGATGCGGCCCTGGACTTCGATGACGATGTCCTTCTTGATGGACAGGACGAAGTCGAGGGCATGCGACTCCTGGAAGCGCTTGGCGTGGCGGGCGAAAAGACAGAGGGGGTGGACGGTGCCCTGCTCGTAGCCGGTGCAGATGTCGCAGCGGACGAACTCGAACGAGAGGCCCTTCTGGGAGATGTCGTAGACGCGCGTCTTGTAGACCGGCGCGAGGCCGCCGCTCGCCTGGCCGCCCCACGAGAGCGACCAGCCGGCCACCTTGCGGCGCGAGTCCCGGCGCTCGACGGCGCTCATCAGCTTGGTGGACGACTTGTCCATCCGCGCCGCGAGGGCCTTCTCGATCTTGCCGAGCACGGTCTCCTTCGTGAACGGCTTGATGATGTAGTCCTCGGCGCCCGCCTTGATCGCGGACACCAGGTCCTCCTTGCGGTTCTTCGCGGTGCAGATGAGGACGGGGATGCGCTTCGTTTCGGCGTCGTCCTTCAGCAGCTTGCACACCGTGAATCCGTCCAGCAGCGGCATCATGATGTCCATGAGGATGATGTCCGGCATCTGCCCCTTGGCCATGTTGAGGGCCTCGCGGCCGTTGGCGGCCTCGACGATGTCGTAGCGCGCGTTCTTGAGGAAGATGCAGAGGATCTTCCGCAGATTGTTGTCGTCGTCGGCGACGAGGACGAGGGGATTCGCGCGCGTTTCGGCCATGAAGAGGTGCATCATTCCCTTTGATGCGGGTGAAGTCAAGATTGTGCGGGGCCCATAATGGGGGTACACTCGGCGGTCTGATGGAGACCCGGAACGCAGCGCCGGCGCCGCTCACCGAGGATGCGGGCCTGCTCGACCTGCTCGACGCGCTCACCTCCACGCCGCGCGCGGAGCTCGAGTGGATCGACCTCCTGAGCCAGCTGGAATACGTCGGGTGCCGGAAAATCGTGAAGTCGATCGGGTTCGAGTCGGTGTCGCTCGAGGTCCTGCGCCACGTCTCGGAGGAGGCGTCGCACGCCTATCTGCTGAAGGCGGTGGTGGAGGAGGGCGGGATCATCGGCCGCTCGTGGCGGGAGGGACGCTTCGCCGAGGCCGGCTGGGGCTACTTCCAGAACCTCGACCGCCGGATCTCCGCGCTGCCGGGCGCAGACGGCCTGCGCTACCCCGCGGTGAGCTGGGCGATCGAGCGGCGCGTCTTGGTCGTGTATCCGGCGTATCTCAAGGTGACGCGCAACGAGTCGCTGAAGAAGGCGCTGCGGCGGATCCTCGCGCAGGAGGAGCGCCACGGGGCGCAGTTTGCCGAGGTGCCGTTCCCGGACGGCATGGCGTCCGAGATCGCGCGCATCGAAGAGGCCCTCTGGCCCGACTTCGTCGCCGCGGCGCGCCGGCTGGCCTAGCGCGCCACGACTTTCGACGCCCCCACCTCGATCTTGTAGATCCCCTGCTCCGCGCAGACCTTCATCGCGCGCTGGGCAAGGGCATAGGGGGCCGCTCCGTCGGACCGGATCATGATCCGGCGGTCGGAGATCGAGCGGCCCGAGGCGTCGACGTGCCGGGACGCGGCCGTCTCCCGCTGCAGTTCCGTGGCCAGCGCCGGCGGCTCGGTGCAATCCCTGCCCTTGATCGCGATGCGCCAGTGCGCGTTGTCCCGGCAGGTCTCGCGGCGGCCGAAAGCGGCGCAGGCCGCGTCGCCCCGGTGATGCGCGTTGATGATGACGCGGTCCTCCTCGTTGTTTTCGGTGGCCTGGGTGGAGCGGGGCAGCGTGACGTCTTCCAGTTCCCGATGGCCCATGTCTGCTCCGAGCATGAAGAACAGCAGGAGCAGGAACATAATGTCGATCATCGGGATCAGGTTCGGCGAGACGGTTTCCTGGACTTGCGGCAGCTTCTTCATGGCTTGGCCCTCCGCGGCATGGGACGCTGGGAGGAGAAGCCTGTTCAGCGGTTGAAGCGCGGTTCGCGCTTTTCCATGAACGCCCGGTATGGCTCGGATCAGTCGTCGAGCACGGCGATGGCTTGAATCTCGACCTTGGCCCGCGGGTTGACGAAGCGGGAGATCTCGAGCAGCGCCATGCAGGGATAGTGGCGGCCCATGCGCTTGCGGTAGCGTTCGCCGAGGGGCTGGAGCGAGCGGATGTATTCGTCCACGCTGCTGACGAAGATGGTGAAGGTCATCAGGTCCGCCGGCTTGCCTCCGGCCTCCTTCACCACCTCCAGCACCGCCGCGAGCGCGCGGTCGAACTGGTCGACGAAGTCGTCGTTCGGGATCTCCCCGAGGCTCGCCGCCGTCTGTCCCGCAATATAGAGCGTCCGACCGCCGCTCACGGCGAAGCCGTGCGTGTAGCCGGAAGGCTTCTGGAGCGACGCGGGGTGCAGGGGATGCACCGTCTTCACAGGTCGATGGCCGCGCCGGTGTGGCTGCAGTCCTCCCTCGCGAGCGCCAGCGCCACCTCCGCCACGTGCCCGGGATGCAGCAGCTTGGCCTGACCGGCCGACGCGAGCAGCTTCTTGATCACTTCCTTCGAGCTCGATCCCGTCACCTTCGCGATGCGCGCGGCGCTGGACCGCGTCATCGGCGTATCGACGTATCCCGGGCAGATCGCGTTGACCGTGATGCCCTTGGGCTGCAATTCCATGGCGAGGCTGGAGCTGAAGCCGAGCAGCGCGTGCTTCGAGGCCGCGTAGGCGGTGATATAGGGGGCGCCGCGTTTGCCGGAGATCGACGCGATGTTCACGATGCGGCCGTAGCCGCGCTCGATCATCTGGGGCACGAGGGCCTTGCAGAAGAGGAACGCGCTCGTCACGTTCGTGTCCATCACGCGCCGCCAGGTCTCGAGGTCGGTGCGGATGAACGGCGCGCTCTCGAGGACGCCCGCATTGTTGACCAGGATGTCGACCGTGCCGATCTTGCGGACGAGCGCGCCGATGTCGCGCGGCAGCGTCACGTCGCAGATGTCGAAATTGGCGCCGGTCTCGAGGGCGACGCGTTCCAGGTCCTTGGGCGTGCGGGAGGTGAGGAAGAGACGGGCGCCTTCCGCGGCGAAGCGGCGGGCGATGGCCTCGCCGATGCCGCGGCCGCCGCCGGTGATCAGCGCGACTCTGTCTTTCATTTCCGGAATGGAATCCCCGCGAATTATAGAGCTTCGGACTGTAAAGATTGCCGCAAAAACGGATCCCGGCTATCCTGCGGGGGACATGGCCGAAGTGCTCACCACGGTCCTGGACCTGCGCACGGAGTCGCCTTCGGCGGCGACCGTGAGCCTGGACCTGGCCGGCGCCCCGTTTCCGTACCGGCCGGGGCAATATATCACCATCGATCCGCACCAGTTCGAGGACCTCGAATCGGAGATCCGGGAGCGGGAGGCGCAGCGGGGGAGGCCCCTGGGCCCTGGATATTTCTCGCTGTCGTCGGACGGCCTCGATCCCTCGCTCCTCGAATTCACCGTCAAGCTGCCGATCGACGGGCCGCCGGCCATGCTGCCGAAATACCTGATGGCGGGCCTCAACCGGGGCCGAAAAGTCCGCGTCGTCGGTCCGGGCGGGAAGTACGGCCTGCCCGAGGAGCCGCCGGCGGATATCACGGGATTCCTGCACCTCTGCGCCGGCGGCGGGGTTGCACCCAACCGTGGAATGCTGCGGCACGCCCTGTCCCGGAACTGGCCGCAGCGCCACCTGCTCCTGGTCCAGGACCGGGACGAAGGCGACAGCCTGTTCCGCAAGGAATTCGGCGACCTGGCCTCGCGGCATAAGGACTCGTTCCGCTTCCGTCATTTTTTCTCGCGGTCGAAGCAGGACCGGCTGACGGCGGACACGATCCGGGAGGCGGCGTCGGAATGGCTGGATTTGTCCGCGTCGTGGGCCTTCATCTGCGGTCCGAACTTGACCCGGCCGGACGGTCCGGGCTTCGTCGACCGGATGAAGCTCGCGGTGGGCGGCGGGCTCGGGGTTCCCCCGGACCGCATCCGCTCCGAATAAGCGTGGTATAATCCCCTCACGCGATGAGCCGTTCCACCTGGCTGCTGATCTCCGGCTGCACCTGGGCCGTCATGATGTACCTCCTCTTCCAGCATGAGATCCAGCCCTACTTCGAGTACCAGCAGGCGCCGACCTACCGGGTGATGTTCCGCGACCGCAAGCAGGCGGAGCACCAGCGCCGTGCGGTCTTCTTCGCCGAGACGCGGATCGGGGACGCGGAATCGCTGTCGGAGCCCCTGGAGAACGGGGGCTTCCGGATGCGCTCCCGGATGCTCATGCACATGAAGGCGTTCGGCGGCATCCAGCTTCCGGACGACCGTGCGTACATGAGCTCCGAGTTCCGGCTTGACAAGGAGTACCTCCTCTCCGATTTCCGGATCGGCGGCAACCTCCAGGGTCTGCCGGTGACGGCGAAGGGGGAGCGGCAGGGCGACAAGCTGCTGCTGTCCTACAACCTTGTTCTCATGAAGAACGACGGCATGCTCATGCCGTTCCCCAAGGAGGCGACGCTGTCCGACAACTTTCTGCCCTACCAGGGCGGCGGGCGCCTGGAGGAGGGCAAGAAGTGGAAGATCAAGATGTTCGACCTGGGCAACCTGATCTCCATGAACAAGGATCATCAGGTCGAGCTGACCGAGCTCTACGCGGCGGTGGTTGACCGCGAGAAGCCTCCCAGCCGGGGCGAGGAACGGCTCGCGTGGAAGATCGAAGTGCGCAAGCAGCCCGCCGACGAGTACTGGATGTACCTGCTCTGGGTGGACGACGAGGGCATCGTCCTCGAGCAGCACATGAAGATCAACAAGCTCGTGTGCCGCATCGTGATGGACCAGCGGAAATTCCTCACGGACGATCAGCTGAAGTCGTTCGAATGGGGGATCAACCCTCCGCATTGAGAAGGGCAGCCGAACCCATGATCTCCATCCAGGGCGTGACCAAGAACTACGGGCGCAAGGTCGCCGTCGACAACCTCTCCCTGGAGATCGCTCCCGGCGAATTCTTCGCGGTCCTCGGCCCGAACGGCGCGGGGAAGACCACCACGATCAAGATGATCGCCGGCCTGCTGCGTCCGACGGGAGGCCGGATCCTGGTCGGCGGCGTCGACGTCCAGGTCGATCCGATCGCCGCCAAGAAGGCCTGCGCCTACGTCCCGGACCAGCCGTTCCTTTACGACAAGCTTTCGGGCCTCGAGTTCCTGAACTTCATCGCCGACCTGTACGAGGTCGACGGCAGCATCCGCCAGAAGGAGATCGACCGCCTGGTGGAGCTCTTCGGCATGAAGGAGTTTGTCCGGGAGCTGACGGAGGCGTATTCGCACGGCATGAAGCAGCGCCTCGTCCTCGCGGCGACCTTGCTGCACAAGCCGAAGGTCATCCTTGTCGACGAGCCGCTGGTCGGGCTGGACCCGCACACCGCGCGCCTGGTCAAGCAGGTCTTCCGGGAGCAGGCCCAGGGCGGGACCTCGATCTTCATGTCGACCCACGTGCTCTCGGTGGCGGAGGACTTCGCGGACCGCATCGGGATCATGCAGCTGGGCAAGGTCGTCGCGCTCGGCAAACTCGACGAGCTCCGCCGGCAGGCGCAACTCG
>Ga0137409_10001663_pt1 | contig 24087 bp, 20 predicted proteins | sample CZODoug1_16funga_FD_122059 | JGI IMG/M metagenome (GOLD analysis project Ga0137409, IMG submission 122059) | Vadose zone soil fungal communities from Angelo Coast Range Reserve, California, USA - CZODoug1_16fungal (Hybrid Assembly) | ecosystem: Environmental > Terrestrial > Soil > Vadose zone...
TAGCCGGGCTGGAGCATGCCGGTGATGCGGTTAAAGTAGTGCAGGAAGTCGTGATAGAACTCGCTGTTGGTGTCGTGCCACAGCTTGAAGTTGGTGCGCACGTGCGCCTTGTGGAAGTGGAACACTTCCATCGGCTGCTGCATGAAGGGCTCGAGGATGTCCATCGCGCCGCCGACGAAATCCCTGAGCGCCGGCGCGTCGTCGGTGATGTTGACCCAGACGAAGCCGCCGAAGGCCACCTCGCAGCGCACTTCGCGCAGCGCTGCATCTTCCTTCTTGAAGCGGTCCTGGTAGCCCTGCTCGGCGCGCGAGATCTCGAGGCAGTTGCCGCGCGAGTCGAACGACCACTGGTGGAAGATGCAGGTCATGCGCTTCGCGTTGCCCGACGGGTCGTAGAGGATGGTGTTGCCGCGGTGCGGGCAGATGTTGTAGAACGCGCGCACCTTCGAGTCCTCGCCGCGGATGATGATCAGCGGCACGCCCGCCGGGTGCGTGGAGAGGCGATAGTCGTAGGGCGCGGGCAGCTCCGATTCGTGGCAGGCGATGACCCACGCCGGCTTGAAGAGCTTCTCCTTCTCCTCGGCGAAGATCGCCTCGTCGGTGTAGATGCGCGAGTCGACGAAATGGCTGGCGGGAAACTTCGGCGTGGCGGTCCACTGGGCGGCGTTCTTGCTCATGCAAATCTCCTTCGGCTGCCTGATTCTGTGCCTGCTCTCCCGGGCACGGCAAGATTTCTCGGGCCTATCGAAATGCTTCTTTTGGAAACATTTGCCGCTGGAAACAAGAACGGCCGGGAGGTCCCGGCCGTTCGTCGCGTCTCAAGCGTCACTTGCAGTCGGTCATGCAGCGCACCGCCTTCGCATCGGGCCGATCGTCCATCAGGAAGCCGTTGCGGTTGGGCATCTGCACCTTCGGCATGCTCTGCGCATCCATCACCGCGTCGGCCGGCACCAGGCCGTTGAGGTTGAGGATATAGGCGGACACCGCGTACACCTCGTTCGCCGTCAGCGTCTGCGGCCGGTCCATCGGCATCGAGCGCCGGATGTAGTCGAAGAGGATCGGCGCGTACGGATACATGCTGCCCGGCGTGAGCACGCGGGCGTTGGTGGTGAACGAGCCGACGCCGCCGACCATCGTGCCGTACACCGCGCCGCCCTTGGCGTCGGCGCCGTGGCAGGCGACGCACTTGGCGGCGTAGACCTTCTGGCCCTCGGCCACCGAGCCTTGGCCCGCCGGCAAGCCCTGGCCGTCGGTCGTGCGCACGTCGATGTTCCACGCGGCGAGATCGCTCTCGCTCACCGGCTGCCCGAAGCGCGGCTTGTCGGGCAGCGCGCGCACCGGATGCGGACCGGTCGCGCCGAGCGGGATTCCTTCGGCGGTCTTTGCCGCCATGCCGCCGCCGCTCGACGTGCTACCGCCCATCTGCGCGCATGCCGTGAGGGCGACGGCAGCGAAGACGCTAAACCTGGCCGATCGCATTGCGCACCTCCCCATTCGCACTGACGGTCCAGGGCTGGATCGCGTTGTGGTGCTGCACGAAGCCGACGATGGCGCGCGTTTTGCGCAGATCCGCCACGCTCGGCTGCACATAGCCGTTGCTGTCGACCGCGCGGCTCATCAGCGTCGCCGGCGTGCCGTCCCAGTTCCACGCCGCCTTGAAGCGCGTGAGGCACTTGTCCATGATCGGCTCTTCCAGCATCGCCTCGCGCCAGGTCTTGCCGCCGTCGACCGAGACGTCGACCGCGCGGATCTTGCCGGTGCCGGACCAGGCGAGTCCCCTGATCTCATGGAAACCTGGCCCCTTGAGCTGCTGCCCACCCGAAGGCGAGGTGATGACGGACTTGGTTTCCATCACCATGCTGAACTGGCGCCACTTGCCGTCGGGCATCGGATCGGTATAGCGCGCGGTCTCGCTGCGGAAGTGCCACGGCTGGTCGGCGACCTTGACGCGCCGCAGCCACTTCACGCTGACGTTGCCTTCCCAGCCCGGGATCACGACGCGCACCGGGTAGCCGTTCTCCGGACGCAGCGCCTCGCCGTTCATGGCGTAGACGATCAGCGTGTCGTCGAGCACTTTCTCGAGCGGGATCGAGCGCGTGTGCGCGGAAGCGTCGGCGCCTTCGAACAGCACCCACTTGCCTTTCGGGTCTATGCCTGCTTCGTCCAGCAGCGTGGAAGCGGGCACGCCGGTCCACAGCACGCCCGAGAGCAGGCCGTGGGTCTGCTGCACGGTCATCGAGGCGGGCTTGAGCCAGTCGGTGAGGCCGTTGCCCGAGCATTCGTGGAAGTGAAAGCGCGACACCGACGGATAGCGCACGATGTCGTCCATGGTGAACTCGAGCGGCTGCTTCACCATGCCGTGGATCACCAGGCGGTGCGTCTTCGGATCGATGTCCGGCGTGCCGGCGTGATGGCGCTCGAAGATCAGGCCGTTCGGCGTGATGATGCCGGGCTGGTGCTGCAGCGGCGTCATGCTCCAGTCGGAGAGATTCTGGCGGTTCTTCAGCACATCGCTGCGCCGGCGCTTGACGTGCGCTTCGTATTTCGACGGCGAGCCGTAAGCGGTCTCGTCGATGATGCGACCGGGCTCCTGATTAGTCGGCGGTATCGGGAGGCGCACTCGCTACGAAGAAAATCCCTGCGAGCGTTTTTCGCCATGGGTCCTCCTCCTGTGGCGAATCATGCGCCGCGAATTTCCCGGCGCGCAAGGCTGCTCGCGCCGTTTCCTACGGAAACATGGTGCACCGCAAAGCTAGACGGGGATTTTCAGCGCGAGCCGCGATGTGAGCACGCCGGTGCTGAGGCCGATGACGCGCAGGCCGCCGAAGAAGCGCGCGTGCTCGATCTTGCAGCAGCGGTCCATGACCACCTCGAGCCCGGCGTCGCGTGCGATTTTCGCGCCTTCCTCGCTGATGACGCCGAGCTGCATCCAGAGCACCTTGGCACCGATCTTGACCGCCTGCCGCGCGATTTCCGGCAGCTCGGACGCGGGGCGGAAGACGTCCACGATGTCGACCGGCTGGTCGATCTCGTCGACGCGGGCGTAGACGCGCCGCTCGAGGATCTGCTTTCCGGCCTGCGACGGGTTCACCGGGATGATGTTGTAGCCGTTGGCGGCGAGGTAGATCCCCGCGAACGAGCTGGGCTGGTATGCGTTGGACGACAGGCCGACCATCGCGATGTTGCGGTAGCTGGTCAGGATGCGCAGCCGGTCGTACGCCGTACCGCCCAGATTGGTGCGATCTCCAACGGCCATTTCGATCTCCTATTTCTGGAACGGCGCGCCGAACGCCTTGCTCAGCATGCTGTGGCCAGCGGCGGCCATCGCCATGGTCTCCGTGCGCGGCGCCGCCTGCTGGGACTTCTCCAGCGCCTGGCCCAAGTCCCAGAGCAGGTCGTCGACGTCCTCGATGCCGATCGACACGCGGATCATGTCCGGCCCGATGCCGCACGCGGCGAGCTCGGCGTCGCTGAGCTGCTGGTGCGTGGTGCTGGCCGGATGGATGATCAGGCTCTTGCAGTCGCCGACGTTGGCGAGGTGCGAGAAGAGCTGCACGTTCTCGATCAGCTTCTTCCCCGCCTCGCGAGCGCCCTTGATGCCGAAGGTGAAGATCGAGCCCGGTCCCTTGGGCAGGTATTTCCGCGCGAGCTGGTGGTAGGGGCTGCCGGGGAGCCCCGGATAGTTCACCCAGCTCACCGCGCGGTGCTTGCTCAGGTAGTCGGCGATGCGTTGCGCGTTGGCGACGTGGCGCTCCATGCGCACGTGCAGCGTCTCGAGGCCCTGCAGCAGCAGGAAGGCGTTGAACGGGCTCTGGCAGGGACCGTAGTCGCGCAGCATCTCGGCGCGGACTTTCATCAGCCAGCCGAAATCGCCGAAGTACTCGAAGAAGCGCAGGTTGTGGTAGCCCTTGGAAGGCTCGGTCATCCCCGGGAACTTGCCGTTCCCCCAGGGGAAGCGGCCGGCGTCGACGATCACGCCGCCCATGGTGGTGCCGTGGCCGCAGATGAACTTGGTGGCCGAATGCACCACGATGTCGGCGCCGAAATCGATCGGCCGGCACAGATACGGGCTGGGGAAGGTGTTGTCCACCACCAGCGGGATGCCGTTGTCGTGCGCGATCTTCGCCACCGCCTCGATGTCGAGCACGTCGATCTTCGGGTTGCCGAGCGTCTCGGCGAAGATGCACTTGGTCTTGGGCCCGATGGCCTTGCGGATCGCCTCGTGGCTGCCGATGTCCACGAACCGGGCATTGATGCCGATCTTGCGGAACTGCACGTCGAACTGGTTGATGGTGCCGCCGTAGAGCGTGCTCGAGGCGACGAACTCGTCGCCCGCGTCCATCAGCGAGACCAGCGCGATGTGCTGCGCCGCCTGGCCCGAGGCGGTCGCGACCGCGCCGATGCCGTTCTCGAGGGCGGCGATGCGCTCCTCGAACACCGCCACCGTCGGGTTCATGATGCGCGAGTAGATGTTGCCGAAGCGCTGCAGCGCGAACAGATTCGCCGCCTGCTCGGTGTCCTCGAAGACGTAGGCGCTCGTCTGGTAGATCGGCACCGCGCGCGAGCCGGTGACCGGATCCGGGCGCTGGCCCGCGTGCACGGTGAGCGTGTCGAAACCGAAGCGTTTTTCTTCAGCCATGGCTGTCTCCTCCGGGGGAGCCTCTAGTGTATTGACTTAACATTCGGCGTGCGCAGATTCTGGTTGATGTGGGCCGGCTACCTGGGGGCCGCCGCGCTCTGGTACGCGTGCGTCGCGTGGCTGCCGCTCGAATCGTTTCGCCGCCTGCCCGATCCGGTGGCGGTGCTGACCGAATGGCTCAGCCCGAGCCCGACGTACGGCATCTCGATCTTCACCGCGGCCTACTACAAGCACATGCTGTACAGCACCTGGCGCGCCACGGCGGCGTTCGCCGCCGCCACGCTGCTCGGCGTGCCGCTCGGCATCGGCATCGGCTGGAGCAAGAGCTTCAGCGGCTTCGCCTCGGCGCTGCTCGGCATGCTGCGCCCGGTGCCGCCGCTCGCGTGGGTGCCGCTCGCGATCCTGATCTTCGCCGGCTCGGAGGCCGCGGTGATCTTCGTCACCTTCCTGGTCGCGTTTTTCGCCACCGCGCTGAATACCGCGGTCGGCGTGAAGTCGATCGACCCGGATTTCTTCCGCGCCGCCGCCTGCCTCGGCGCGAGCCGCCGGGACATCCTGGTCGACGTGGTGCTGCCCGGCGCGCTGCCGAACATTTTTACCGGGCTGCAGATCGCGATGGGGGCGGCGTGGTTCTCGCTCGCCGCGGGCGAGATGATCGCCGCCCAGTACGGCCTTGGATTCCTCATCATGGAGTCGTACAACCTGATCCAGTTTCCGACCATCGTCATCGCCATGGCGACGCTCGGCCTGCTGGGGTATCTCAGCAGCGCGCTCATCCGGCTCGCCGGCAACCGCCTGATGCGCTGGCGCGAGCAGAGCATCGGCTTCGCCGCATGAGCGGCGCCCTTGCGATACGCGGTGTGAGCAAGACCTATGACGCCGAAGGGGCGGGCGTCGAGGCGCTGCGCGAGTGCAGCTTCGAGGTGCGCGCCGAGGAGTTCGTCGCGATCGTCGGCCCCTCGGGATGCGGCAAGACCACGCTGCTCAACGCGATCGCCGGCTTCGACACGGTGAGCGCCGGCGAGATCGTTGGCATAAAGCCGATGTTCCGGCATGAAGCCCGGCATTGCGAAGCCGAAGCTCGACTTGATCATCCTGCTGACGTTCGATCATCCTGTTACGGACGATGATATCGTCTCCGAAGCGCTGTACGAAGACAGAATAGTTGTAGTGGCAGCGGCCAATCATCCCTTGACTCGGCGGCCCCGGATCGAGCTTGCAGATCTTGCGAACGAGAATTGGACCCTGCCTGATCCAGGACATCCCGTGGCGAAGATCGTGGCCGAAGGCTTCCGCGCAAATGGGTTGGAGGCTCCGAGGGTAACTGTCACGACAGCTCCCTGCCGTCTGCGCGACACTCTGCTGACGACCGGACGATTTCTCACCGTGGCGCAGGAATCGGCGCTGCATTTCACACCGCTTTCCGCGCTCAAGGTCCTGCCCGTGGAACTCCCCGGCGGGCGAGGAACGACGAGAATCATGACCCTGAAAAATCGCGCCCTGAGCCCTGTGGCGCAGCTCTTCATCGAACACGCCCAGGAGGTCGCCAAGCCGTTGTCGAAGAGAAAGAAGGGCTACGCTCGTTGATGGCGTCCTGGCCTAAATCCTTCCCCTCTGGTCGGACGCTTAGCTCAGCGGGAGAGCGTTCCCTTCACACGGGAGAGGTCGTAGGTTCAATCCCTACAGCGCCCACCATTACGCAGCTTCAGAACGACCCGAATGCCGAACCCAATGCAATGACAACCGCCAGTGCCAACACCGCGCTGACGATCGCGACCATGACGATATCGAGATAGCTTTCGCGATGCGTGGTCCCGCAGACAGCGAGCAGCGTCACGACCGCGCCGTTATGTGGCAGGCTGTCGAGGGTACCGGAGCCGATCACGGCAACGCGATGCAAGAGCGCAGGATCGATTCCCTGCTCTGCAGCGAGGCGCAAATAGGTGTCGCCGAGCGCATCGAGCGCGATCGTCATTCCGCCCGAGGCTGAGCCGGTCAGCGCGGCGAGCACGTTGGTAGCGACAGCGAGCGAAACCAGAAGGCCTCCGCCGACTGACAAAACCCACTCGCGCACCATCGCAAACGCGGGCAGCATTGCGACGACGGCGCCAAACCCCACCAGGCTGGCAACAGTGACGGCCGGCAGCACCGAGGCATTGGCGCCGGCGTCCATGCTCGCGCGCAGTGACGGGAGCCGCCGACGGTTGACGAGAATGAGCGCCAGGATTGCAGCCGCTAGCGCCACCGCCACCGACCACACGCCCATCACCGCTGACAGGGAGGTAGCGCCCCAGCGCTCCTCGCCCAGGAACGAGAAGTCGAGCCGCGGCAGAACGAATAGCGACATGAGGAAATTCACGCTCACGACGACCGCCAAAGGCAGGGCTGCCAGAGCGATCTGGGGTGGGGCGTCGGCATGGCGACCGTGACGGATCTCCGCCGGATCGAATTCGCGCGCGGTCGTCGCGCGCTCTCGAATGATTTCATCTTCGGAGATCGTTTCGGGAACGATATCGCTGCCGCCTCCGTAACCCTCTCCGGCGCGGCGTGCGCCGGCTTCGGCACGGCCAAGCCACCACAGACCGAAGCCCAGCATGACGGCAGAGGCGACGATTCCGAGGCCGGGCGCCGCGAACGGCGTGGTGCCGAAGAACGGCATCGGGATGGCGTTCTGAATCGCGGGCGTCCCCGGAAACGCCGACATCGTGAACGTCATCGTTCCTAGCGCAATTGCGGCGGGCATCAACCGGCGCGGGACGTCGGCTGATCGAAACACCGCCTGCGCCATCGGTGCCAGCACGAACAAGGCAACAAATACACTGACCCCGCCATAGGTGACCACTGCGCCGGCGAGCACGACTGCCAGCACGGCACGGCGTGTCCCCAAACGCTCGGTCATGAAACGCGCGATGGCCTCCACCGAACCGCTGTCTTCCATGAGCTTGCCGAACAGGGCGCCCAGGAGGAACAGCGGGAAGAACTGCGCGAGAAACTGAGCTGCACTACCCATGAAGGTTTGTGTCCAATGGGCGAGCAGGGGCTCGCGCGCGACCGCGGCGGCGACGAGCGCCGTGGCGGGCGCCAACAGCAGCACGCTCCAGCCTCGGTACGCCAGCCAGACGAGCAGTCCGAGCGCCAGGAGTATGCCGAGAAGTCCCATGCGTCAGACACTTTGCAACAACACGTCGAGATCCAGGCTGGAGCGGCGCCCGAGATCGAATGCGTGCGCTTCCAAAAAGGCTTGCGCGGACCTTCGCCCCTCATCGTGCAGCAAGGAGAAGAATTCCCATTCAGCGTTGAGCTTGGAGGAAGCGCCGAGCTCGGTCATCAGCTCGCTTGCGACCCGGTGGATTCGCATGCCGGCCCATTGCGCACCCTCGCTGTTGCCCGGATTCGCGACTTTCCGAAGCACGGCGATCATGCGCAGTTCTTTCAGTAGAACGGCGTTGAAGGACACTTCATTCACACGGTTAAGAATCTCGGACGCAGAGCGCGGGTATCCTCCACGCTCGACCGGATTGATCTGCACGAGAATAGTATCGTGCGATTTGCACTCCCGAACGAGGGGCGTGATCGTAGGATTGCCGGAATAACCTCCATCCCAGTAGGGCTCGCCGTCAATCTCTACGGCCTGGAACATGGTGGGCAGACAAGCCGAGGCGAGCAGAACGTCAGGCGTAACAGCATCGTTCTTGAACACGTGACCACGGCCGGTCCGAACATTAGTGGCGGTGATGAAGAGCTTCACAGGAGCTCGCGCCAGCCGCTCGAAATCGATTGTTTCGGCCAGAATGGAACGCAGTGGATTGCTCCCCATAGGGTTCAAGTCATAGGGCGACAGCAGGCGGGACATGAGATCCATGGCAACGTAGATGGGCGAAGAGTCCAGCGTCCAGCGGCCGAGAAGCACATCGAGCGGCCCGCGTCGGAGAGGGCTGAAGCGAGCCGCCTCGGAGACGCGGCGCCAGAAATTCTCCAGAGCCGTTCGTGCGCCAGCAGCGCCGCCTTTCGCGTGGCCATCGACCAGCACCGCGGCATTCATCGCGCCGGCGGACGTGCCGGAAATGCCGTCGATCCGCAGCCATGGCTCCTCGAGGAGCCGATCCAACACGCCCCAAGTAAACGCGCCGTGGGAGCCACCGCCTTGCAGGGCAAGGTCGATCAGAATGGGTTTGCGATCGCGCACGGCTGAAACATCGGAGGAGGCCGCCGTTTGCATCGTTCCACCTCGACAACATTGGCAAACCGCAACCCCCTTCGCTGAAATATGCGTCCGTTCTCCTCAGCAGACCCAGACCCTTGCCGAGCCCCAGCCAGTCGGCACCCATCGCCAGCAGCTATACGCGACCGGAATTCCTACCCCGAAGAGGCCGACACCGCCCCAGCCCCATCCACCCCATCCCCACCCAGCACGGCGCCAACCCCATCCTGAACCGCGCCAACCCAACCCCGCTACACGAGCGCCACGCCATCCCCATCCTGCACCGCGCCAACCTAACCCCGCTACACGAGCGCCGCGCCATCCCCATCCTGCACCGCGCCATCCTGCGCCACGCCAGCCCCATCCACCGACGCGGCCGACGCCGACACTGCCGAAGGAGGAGTGACCACCGCCCCAGCCACGACCGCCCCAGCGGGCGGATGCCTCGGTGCTGGACAGTGCCACTGCGCCGCTAATCGCCGCCATGGCGGCGATGACGAGGATCATCTTGCGTAACATCGGGGCCTCTCCTTCTCGTTTGTGTGTTGACCCCAGTCCAACTTCCCGCCCAAGAGGCGCCGCGCTTTCCAAACAGGAGCGGCACGCGCCTCCTGCGCTCCGCTCGCAATCTCTGGATCGACATCTCTCAGCAGCCAGCAATGATCCGACTAACGAACCAGCCTGGCGCGAAGATTCCTGAATTCGTCCTCGCTGATCGAACCTGACCTCTTAAGCCCATCGAGCTTCTGGATCTCATCAGCAGCACTGAACCCGACGACACGCCGCATCTCGTCGCGTGCCTGTTGCGCGGACTGCGCATTTCGCTCCGCCATGCCTCTTCCTTGGGAGATCATGTAAACGAACACGCCGATGTACGGAATCAAGATCAGGACGATCACCCAGAGCGCTTTGCCCCAGCCGGAAATGTCATGACGCCGGAACAAGTCGCCAAAGACTGTAATGAGCAGCCAGAACCATACAACGAACACGAATATCGAGATGACGTCGACAAGAAAGTTGGCAAAACTGAAACCTCCTTCAAAGAGCATCGCAACCTCCTCTTTCACGATCCTCGTGCCAATCGCATTTGATCAATTCATACGTTCGGAACGTCGTCGGAAATTGCACTTTGGTTCATGGGCACTATCTGATGGTGCAATATCGCCGGGGCTTTCTCGCGGCCTACCCTCATATGTCAGACTCCCCAGATTGTTGCCCGGCACCGCGTCCGGGCCAGTCTCGTCAGCGCAACTCGATTTGGGAGGTCGCCATGAAGAGACGAGCATTCTTGATCGGCAGCGCGAGCGCCGTCGCGGCAGTATCAGGCCAGCCAGCATTGTCGCAATCGCCGCCAGTGCCGGGCCAGCCACTAGCGGCCGGCGACTTGGCGGCGGCGGCAGCCCGATTGCGGGCGCAGTTCCTCAAGGACTTCGAGCCGGCCTACGTGGAAAACGTCATCATTCCGCATTTTCTTGTCAGCGTTTACGAGGGCGAGCGGCCGCTGCTGCCCTTGATCGACGTCACCCTCACCAAAGAGAACGCACTGCCCAACGATCTCTGGGGTCTCTTGAGCAAGAACTGGAAGCCCAGCCCCGAGAACGGGGTGACGGTCTTCCTGCAGGGATTGGAAAAACGTGGACCCGAGAACCGCCGGAAGCGGATCTACATGTCGGCGGTGACGCCGGATCTGTACCGTCCGAAGTACGGCGACAAGGTGATGCAGTTCTTCGACAAGCTGCTGAGCAGCCAGAATGCAGGCAAGCCGCTGATGCGGCCCTACCTCGAGGCGTATTGGGATCTGTATTGGGATCTACATCTCGGCGTGAAGCCCGATGCCATTCCGCGCCCCGTCCGCCAGATCGGCGAGAGCTTCAACACAGTGCTGGCCTATCGCGATCCGACGCAGCGGATCGTTTACGAGAACTACATGACGGTTCGATCGCATCTCGACCTGCTGAAGTCGTGGATCGATCAGAAGCTTGCCGACCTGGAATCGGGCAAGACCCCGAACCCGGATCGAACCTTCGCCTGGTACTGGATGAAGAATGGCGCGGGCAGCGAGTACTTCGCTCACAAGGACGTCGTGTTCGAATGCTTCCACAACTTCGTCGCGTTCAGCCAGTGGGGAAATACGCTATATAATATCATGCTGAGACTGAGCCGGGATACGGGCGATCCTGATACTCGCGCGTGGTTTAGGAAGACGATGGAAGGCGATCCTGATGACGGGAAGGGAGCAGCCTTCACGCCGCTCGAGCGCTTCGTCATGGAACTGTTCCGCACGATCTCGCCCAACGGCGGCAGCATATCCGCTCTCGCGGAGACCAGGCCACCGCGTTTCGAGCGTCACGGCTACATCGTCACTCCGCACACCCAGACAAGCTTCGATCCTGTTCACTGGTCCAACCCGAAGGTCTTCGACCCATCGCGTTACGAGAGCGCGCCAACGAGCGACAAGATCGACGAAACAAAGGCCCGTCAGATCGGCCTGGCCAAATGTCCGTTCGACAGGACGGCGTTCGACCTCAAGGACGGGCGAGCGGCGGCGATGCACAACAGCGGATTCGGCACCGTGTTCGGCGTCGTGCAAGGCAAGCCGCTGCCCGTGTGCGACGATGCAGGGTTCGCACCGTTCGGATTCGGTTACAGGCGGTGCCCCGGCGAGCAGCTCACCATCAACGCCTTCGAGGATTTGCTGAGGAAAGTATGGAAGGACAAGATCGAGTTCGTGAAGCTCGATATTGCCAATCCGGAACCGTTGCCGATCGGCCCGACCACAGTCATCGGCGACAATGTCGGATTTACGAGACCGGCTTAGCGTAGCTGAACGCATCCGTTCGGCAGTTGAGACGAGCGGGAGGGGTCACTGAGTTCAGATCGCGGGTTCCTTTCCAGGTCTCTCGGCTGGTTGATCGCGGGAATTTGGTTCCTGTGCCAGGTCGCGCTCATCGCGTGGGCCACCCTGGCCATCTATTATTCGAATCTCCCGTGGGCCGGCTTGCGTTTGGGGCTGGTGGGGGCCTTTGCGGCGTTCGCGATCTGGGCGCTCTGGCTCTCGCGCCAACGGCGCATGTCCGTGGCTTTCATTGCGCTGTTTCTCGGCGTGGTCGTGTGGTGGAGCTCTATCAGTCCCTCGCACCATCGTCCGTGGCGGCCGGAAGTGGCGGTGATGCCGCGGGCAATGATCGACGGCGATCGTGTGCGTCTCACCGGCGTCCGCAACTTCGACTACCGTACCCGGAATGATTTCACGGTGCGCTATGAGGAGCGCGAAGTGCAGCTGTCGCACTTGGCCGCCCTCGATTTCTACGTGTCCTACTTTAGCGAAGGGCCGGTCGCACACACGTTCCTGAGTTTCATCTTCGACAACGCCCCGCCGCTGAGTATCTCCATCGAGACGCGGCCAGAGGTGGGCGAGGGCTTTGCGCCCGTCGCCTCCCTCTTCAAGCAATTCGAGTTGATCTATGTGGTGGGTGACGAAGGTGACCTCGTGGGTGTGCGCACGAACCACCGCCGGGAGGCGGTGTACCTCTATCGCCTCAACAGCTCGGCGGACGATGCGCGCCGGCTCCTGCTGGTCTACCTGACGCGGATCAACGAGCTTGCCGATCGGCCGGAGTTCTATCACCTGCTGACCAACAGCTGCACGATTAACATCTTCCGGTACGCGAACGCCGCCGGCCGGGTCGGCCGGTTCGACGTCCGCCATCTCCTCAACGGTCTGGTCGATAGCTACCTCTATCACTCGGGCCGGGTGGACACGACGCTGCCGTTTGACGAGCTGCGGCGGCGCTCCCAGATAAACGACGCCGCCCAGGCGGCCGATGGCGCACCCGATTTCTCGCAGCGCATTCGGGCATCCCTACCGACGATCCCTCGCTGATGTCTCATTGCATCACGCTCCACACGTCAACGACGTGGCGCCGGCCACATTTCATTGCTTTGGCGAAATACAAGTCACTACACCCGCGCTCCGCGCTGGCCGCGCGGGACTCTTGCCGATATGCTGACGCACGAAGCAGAATGAGCAAAGGCAAAATCGGGAGGGAACATGCGCAAGCGACAATTGGAATTCGGCCCCTGGCTTGCCATCATTCTGCTCGCAGCCGCCGCCCTCCCCTCACCCGCGGACGCACAGGCCATAACCGTGTTCGAAGGCGCACGCCTGATCACCGGCGACGGCGGCACGCCGATCGAAGACTCCGCCTTCGTGGTCGAAGGCAACCGCATCACGCAGGTCGGACGCAAAGGCGCCCTCACCGTTCCGACGGGAGCGCGGCGTGTCGATCTCACCGGCAAGACCGTCATGCCCGGCATCGTCGACGCGCACGGTCATCCGGGCTTCCTCGACATGGTGACCGGCACCATGGCGAAGGCGAACTTCACGCGCACGAACTACATCGACCACCTCGAGCGCTACGCCTACCATGGCGTCGCCGCGGTGCTCAGCACCGGCACCGACTTCGGCGAGCTCGCCTATCGGCTGCGCGAGGAGACAGTTCCGAACGCAGCGCGCATCCTGACCGTCGGCCGCGGCGTCGCCTATCCGGGCTCCGGGCCCGCCGACGACTCGCGCAACGACGTGCCCCTGCCGGCAACGAGCGCCGCCGAAGCGCGCCAGGCGGTGCGCGAGATCGCCAAGGACAAACCCGACTTCATCAAGATCTGGGTCGATGACCGCGGCGGCCGCAAGACCAAGCTCACACCCGAGATGTACACCGCCGCTGCCAACGAGGCGCGCCAGCTCGGGCTGCGCTCGATCGCACACGTGTTCGATCTCGCCGACGCCAAACTGTTGGTGCGCGCCGGCTTCGAAGGCTTTATGCACAGTATCCGTGACCAGGAGGTCGACGAGGAGTTCATCAAGCTCGCCAAGGAGCGCGACATCTGGATCACGCCCAACCTCGGCGGCATCAACCGCTCCTCGCTTCTTCGCGAGGACGGCACGCCGGCCTGGATCCATGAGCCGCTCACGCAGGAGACGATCCCGCCGGCAATGATCCGCGCCCGCCTGCAGCTCTATGAGACCCGCAAGAAAGCCGGCACGCCGCCCAATACGTTCGGGCGCGTGTACGACATCATCAATACCAGGAAGCTGCACGCCGCCGGCGTGCGAGAGGTGCTCGGCGGCGATTCAGCGGGCGACAGCAACCGCTGGCTCGGCCTGCATGGGTTGGTGGAGCTCGAGAACGTTGCGGCCGGAGGCTTCACGCCCATGGAGGTGATCGTGGCGTCAACGCGGGAGTCCGCGAAGGCGCTTAGGCTCGATCAGCTCGGCATGGTGGCGCCCGGCAAGAGCGCCGACTTCATCGTGCTCGACGCCAATCCGCTCGACAATGTCGCCAACGCCCGCAGGATCAACAAGGTCTATCTGCGCGGACAGGAGGTCGACCGCGCGGGGCTGCGCGCCAAATGGCAGACGCAGTGGCGCGAGAGGGGGCAGCTTTAGAGTCGGCGATGTCCTCCATGGCATTGAACGCCGACGTCCTGCGCGAGATCGACGGCCTTGTTCGCGGCGGCTTCGAGGAGCGCGCGCGCATCATCGAGATCCTCTGCGAGGAGATGTATGCGCCCGGAGAGCTGGACGAAGCCGATGTCATCGCGGCAGTCGACGCGGCGTTCACAGCCCTTGCACAAGACAAGGCGACGTGGCCGGCAACCACCGACTGCGACCGGCTCGACGGCGTCTTTGCCGCCCTCAATGCACGCGGGATCATCGCCTTGCAGAACGCCGGATACACCCAGAGCGACGGCTATGACGACGTTCGGGAAAACTACCGCGAGCATTCCGATCGCGACACCGTCATCGGCTATTGCTTCTATCACGGGCAGGACCTGGAGCGCGCCGTGCAGGGCGAAGGCCTCTATCTCGCGTTCGGTCCGATGGATGCGAAAAAGGAAGAGACCGAAGGACCGCGCATCGGCGCCATGATTGTCGAGGAGCTCGCGCGCGCGGGATTGGCGGTCAAATGGAACGGCACGTTCGCCCAGCGCATCTGCATTCCGGCCATCGACTGGAAGCGCCGGTGACACTACGCCATCGCCGCTACGCCATTTCGGTGGCTTCCTGCTCGGTCGGCACTCGCCCTTCGGGGGTGAGCTGATCGACCAAGTTCGGCAAATGCTGGCTCAAGCCCGAGAGCAGCTCGTCGCGATTCATGCCGGTCTGCTGCGTCAGCGTCTCAATGTCATCGGCGCCAAGCGCCTTGGCCATATCGTCGGGCGGGATCGTCTCGTTCTCGCCGTGCCCCACCCAGGATTGCGCCTGACGGCCGTAGCCGTTTTGCTGCATCTGCTTGACCAAATTGCCGAGGCCGCCGCTCAGCACGCTGCCACCCAGGCCGCCCGCGAGGATGTCACCGAGTCCACCCGATCCGGCACCGGGCGACGGCATGCCACTTGGCATGCCACCACTTGGCACGCCACTTGGGCGACCGCCGCCAAGAAGCCCGCCCAGAATGTCACCAAGCCCCCCGCCGCCGCTTGTCGGCGCCGAGGCAGGCCGATTGCTGCCTTGGAATGCCTTGTAGGCCAGGAGGCCCAGCAGGGCCATCATGATTGGCGACATGCCGCCGCTCTTCTGAGCAGGCTGGCTCTGATTGCCGTGCGGGCCGTTCTGCATGCCGGTGAGAATGTCGAGCAGTCCCATCTGCGCCTCCTGTCTGGCGGTCCGACGCCACTATTCAAATTTATCTATTCTGCTTATCTATTCTGCTTATCTATTCTGCGACCGGGGCGGGATTGCAGCCGATACGCAGCAACGAACCCCCACATCGTAATAAAAGTTTCATGCCGGCGGGCGGATTGCAATCCAGCCGCCGGCATCGCTTCCCGTTTTCAGGCACCGACCGCGTCGGTCACGCATTTCTTGGTGAAGCTCGCCTTGGCGGCGCCCGCGAGCTTACGGTCAGCGGCAGACACATCGCATGTCTTCTGCGCGTCCGTCTGGCATTTCTTCATGAAGCTGTTGAGCGCCGCGCCGGCGAGCCTCTTCTCCGCCGCCTGCGCGTTGCAGGTTGAGCCCTGCGCATAGGCACCACCAACGACGCCACCTGCAAACGCGATCATCAGTCCGACCAAAATGACCATTCTCATGACATTCTTTCTCCTCTTGCTGAACCTGCACACACACACACACACACACACAACGCTGCTACATGATCGTCTGGAGCATCGTCCGTACGCTGCGGGCCGCAGAGCCAGGACAGATGAGCCGCTAGAAATAAGTCCGCGCAACCTGCTCGGGTTCCAATATTCGGATGAAGGCGCGACCAGGCTGGTCATGGCTTCGCCTCACGGTCGCGATACGGGATTTGCCGATTTCGCCACGCCGCCGGATGAACCGCGGCTGAATGGGCGCTTCCACCTGAGTGAGAATTGTCGCCCAATTGCTAACGTCCGCGGGTTGCGCGCCCCACACGCCATCGATTGGCACGCTCCTCGTATCGGCTGATGCCGTCGTCGTCGTCATCGAAGTAGAAGTCCACTTCCTCCCGACGCTGCGGCGGCCTTCCGTACTTTTTCTCAAATTCCTCCGGAGATTTTGGCCAATCCTCGTACGCGTCGACGGACGGGGGCTCATAACTGCCGTTCTTGTTGAGACGGATCGCATTCAGGATTTCCTCATCTGACATCTGCGATACGCTCGATGAGTTGCGGCGGGAGTACTCCTCCTCGAGTTTGAGTTGTCTTTGCGACTGCGAGCGCAGCCTATCCATGTCCTCTGGTGTCAGCTCAGAACGCTGCGGCAGGCCATGCTCTTGCACGAAGCGCTGATAGTCCTCCTCAGTCTTCATGCCGGGACGTTGTGGCACCATCTCATCAAAAGATTCCAAGCGTTGATCCGCCAAGGCACCACCTCCGGTGACAACGCCCAACATCAGCAGGAGGCTCGCCACGATCTTCACGATTGTAGAATTGAGGCACCCCTCTGAGCGCTGGAGGCCACTCTCCGCGATGCCTGACATCGGAGCCCTCAGGCTCGATGCCTTCTTGCACCCTCGTTTCACACGTCTCGCGAAGAGTGGGGGACCGCGCATACTAGTTGGTGTACGAACTCGCGCGCTGCCGTTCCATTACACACTGGGTATGGGCTGAACGGCTGTTTGGGCTAGCGCGCTACACCAAGGTTTAGAGACGCCTGTGAGACCGACTTCGTCTTCTTCCATTTTCTTCGCTGCAGCCCCCGGCGAAGCGTTGGAGGTACTATGTTGCGTAGCTAAGCCTGTGGTGCCTTGACGCAGTTTCGTTGACAGTGCGGCACAGCCAATGTGACGATCACACCGGTGGTTCGCCGACAAGCTGGGGCGCACCGCACGTCGCACAGGATTTCAAAGTACTATACCCCCCTAGGGTATGTCTTAGAACTATCAGCGGATTTTCCTTGACCGTCCGACTCTGCGGATGCGAACGTACCGCAGGTGGTTCCTTATGTGGGATCAAAAGGGAATGCGGTGAGTGCGCCAGAATGGCGTACGAAGCCGCGGCTGCCCCCGCAACTGTAAGCGGCCAAGCTGACAGCCATTGCGCTGACGGCGAAGACCCGCGAGCCAGGAGACCTGCCACCTAAGCGCGGTCACGCGACAGCGTCAGGACGGGGTGTTTCTGACGAAGGACTAGCGCCGTCGCTACGCTGCCGAGGGGCGAAGGGCAGCAGCGAACGGATGTCGCGGTGACGGGGGGTTCGCCGTGGGGTGTGGGGCATGTCACCACTACGTGGTGACCGCAAGCGCGGTCGCGTGCATTCATTTCGCAAGAGCTCGGGCTCATCGTTGACGTTGCTGGCGCTGCTCGCGGCCAGCCCAAGCGCGGCCGAGACCGCACAGCCCCCCGAGGGCACCCAACTGCCGCGCGTTGTCGTCACCTCGCCGCCGCCGAGCGGCCGCTCGAAGGCAGGGCGACCAAAGCAAGCAGTCCGGCCGCCCGCAGGGCCCGCGACGCCCGTCACTACGCCGACCACCGCAACCACGACACCGCTCAATACAAATACGGTCACCGAGGTCGGTGGCCCGCTGGGGCTGACTCCGCGCCAGACACCGGCGACCGTGGAGATCGTCGATCAGCAGCTGATCAAGGAACAGGGCTATCGGACCACCACCGAGACCGCGCAAGGATTTCCCGGCGTGACAGCCGGCGATGGGCCCGGCGCAGCCGCCAACTTCTCCATGCGCGGGTTCAGCGGCACGCAGATCAATACGCTCTACAACGGCATCAAGATCGGCCCGTCTGAAATGACGAACCGAATCATGGACACGTACAATCTCGATCGCGTGGAAATCCTGAAAGGTCCGGCCTCGCTGTTATCGGGCGAAGGCGCGACTGGCGGCGCGGTCAACTACGTGACCAAGGCACCGCACACCGGCCCGATCATCAACGAGTCGTTCACGGGCTGGGATTCGATCAGTGGCTTCCGCTCTGGGTATGGCTCGGGCGGGAGCACGAACGTCAAGGGGCTCGACTATCGCTTTGACATCAGCCGTACGAACCTCAACAGCTTCATCGACGACGCCTACACCAAGCTGTTCAACGTTTCAGGGCAGCTCAACTACCGCGTCAACGACAGCTTCAAGGTCTGGGGCGCCGCCGAATACAAGGAGGACCGAGACCGCTTCTACTGGGGCACGCCAATCGTGCCGGCGAATTTTCCCGGGATCGTGCCGACCAGTGGCATCGTGTCCGGGCGCTGGACGCAGAACTACCCCGGCCCCGACTTCGCCGGTCCTAAGGACGTCCCGCTCAAGCCGGCCACGATCGACGCCCGCACGCTCACGACCAACTACAACGTCCTCGACAACAAGAGCTACGGCAAGGAACTCTGGCTGCGCGGCGGTTTCGAATACACCTTCGACAACAACGTCACGCTCAGGAGCCAAGCCTACGCTTACGGCGCCCGGCGCTATTGGCACAACAACGAGATCAGTGCGTTCAACGACACAGACCCAGCCCCGGGCACCTTTTGTTGCCAGGTCTTCGGTCAAGTCTACCGTGAGCGCCTCACCGTCGATCACGATCAGAGGACCTATGGCAACATCACCGACCTCTCCTGGAACAACAGAATAGCCGGTATGGAGAATCGGTCGGTCGTGACGTTGTCGGCGTACAGGACTCAGTTCAACGTCGCGCAGGATACCGTGTTCGGATCCGACAACGTGGATCTGATCAATCCGGATCGAGACATCTATGGCCTGGAAAAGGATGAGCACATTCGCACGCGCGTCAGCAACGTCGCGCTGTCGTTCGAGGATCGGCTGAAGATCACACCGACCTTTGCGCTGATCGGAGGAATTCGCGTCGAAGGGATCGAGCTATCGCGCATCCGGTTTGATGAGGATGGGAAACTTAAGGCCTTCTATCCGTTCTCCAAGGACTTCACCCCGGTAACCGGCCGCATCGGCTATACGTGGGAAGCGCTCCCCGGAGTCACTTTCTACAGCCAGTATGCCACCGGCGCTGACCCCGCGGTTGCCAACATCTTCATTTTGCGCCCGACGGACCCGCTGCTGCTGACGACGTCACGCACCTACGAAACCGGCATGAAGGTCCTGAGCTGGGACAAGCGCGCTGAATTCACCTTCTCACTGTACGATATCGAGCGCGACAACGTGTACCAGAGCAAGAGCGGCCACCGGGTGGCCCTTGCTGCGAAGCAGCACGCAAAAGGGGTCGAGTTTGCCACCGCTATACGTCCGACCGACGAATGGAAGGTTTTCGGCAACGTCGCGCTTGTCTCATCAAAGTATGAGAACTTCGTTGAAGTGCTAGATGACGGCACGCAGGTAGATTTCACCGGCAAGACCCCGCCGAACGTGCCGCGGATTGTCCTCAATGCAGGCACGTCCTATCGCTTCTCGACCCGCTGGCCGGTCGAAGTGGGCGGCACTGTCCGCCATGTCGGCGACCGTTTCAACAATGACGACAACCAGCTCATCATGAACGCCTACACGCTGTTTGACGCGTTTGCGTTCGTGGACGTCAACCCCAGGGACTTGGGCTGGCAAGGCGTCAAGGACACACGGATCGGGTTCCGGGTGCGCAATCTGACCGACAAGAAATATGCGGTCTGGGGCGATCCGGGATATCCCGATCAGATTCTGCTCGGTGCGCCGCGCAGCTTTGAGGTCTCGGCCGCGTTCAAGTGGTGAACGCCCCATCTCGCGTAATATACCCCACTAGGGTATCTCTTTTCGGAGAGAAAACCTTCTAGTGGATTTCTCTTGACCGTCTCGCCGGGCGGATGCGAGCGTGTGAGTTGGTGTCACACGCGACCGGCGTCGGACAGGGTGCTCCGCCGCAAGATCAAATGCCGTCGTACGCTGCCGGGGGCGAAGGGCAGCGGCGAACGGAACGTCGCGGTGACGGGGGGTTCGCCGTTGGGGCGTTGGAATGCTGCCAGTCATCAGCGGCCGCAAGCGCGGTCGTGTTCATCTCATCCGCACGATCACGCAGTCATCACTGACTTTGCTTCCGGTGGTGCTGCTCACCGCCGGGCCGAGCGCGGCCGAGACCGCGCAGCCGACCGAGAGCACCGAGCTGCCGCGCGTGGTCGTCACCGCGCCGCCGCCGAGCGGCCGCTCGGGTGGGGCGCGACCAAAGCGTGCGCCGGTTGCGCGTCCACTGCCTGCGGCGCCCGCCGCACCGCCGAGCACCGAGAGGACACCGCTCAACTCCGACGCGGTCGCCGACAGCGCCAGCCTGCTCGGGCTGCCGGCGCGGCAGGTTCCGGCGACCGTCGAAGTCATCGACCAGGAGACAATCCGCGACCGCGGCTATCGCACGGTTTCGGATGCGATCCAGGGCGCGGTCGGCGTGACCGCGGGCGACTTCCCGGCCGAGCCTTCCTCGTTCTCCATGCGCGGCCTTTCGAGCAGCCAGATCAACACGCTCTACAACGGCATCAAGATCGGTCCGCAGAACATGACCTCGCGGGTCGTCGACACATTTAATCTCGACCGCGTGGAGATCCTCAAAGGGCCGGCATCGCTGATGTCGGGTGAAGGTGCGGCCGGCGGCGCGGTCAACTTCGTGACCAAGCAACCGCACACCGGCCAGATCATCAACGAGGCGTTCTTCGCCTACGACACGTTCAATGCCTTCCGCTCGGGCTTCGGCTCAGGCGGCAGCACGGCGATCAAGGGCCTCGATTATCGCTTCGATATCAGCCGCTCGTCGCTCAACGGCTTCATCGACGACGTCAACATCAAGACGCTCGATATCTCGACCCAGCTCAACTATCGCGTCAACGATAGCTTCAAGGTGTGGGGCGCGCTCGAATACAAGAAGGACAACGGCAGCGCCTACTGGGGCACGCCACTCGTTTCGGCGAACGCCTCCGGCATTGTGCCGACCAGTGGCATAGTCTCGGGAACGCACCAGTCATTCAATAATTCACCCGATACCTTCCCGGTCACCATCGACCGACGCACGCTGACCACCAACTACAACGTGCTCAACAACATCAATCGGGCCGAGGAGCTGTGGCTGCGGGGCGGCTTTGAATGGGCGATCGCGCCCAACCTAGTAATGCGCAGCCAGTCCTACTTCTATGATGCCGATCGCGAATGGAAGAACGCGGAGAATTATTACTTCATTCCAGCAACCGGCCGCATAGGTCGCGATCGCTTCTATGTCGCACACGACCAGCGCCAGTTCGGCAACATGACCGATCTGACCTGGAACACCAACATCGCCGGCATGGACAATCGCGCTGTCTTCGCGGTCGGCGCGAGCCGCCTCGAGTTTGGCCGTCCCGGCATGACCAACTTCCCGCCGAACGACGATGTGGCGCTCGTCAACCCGGTCCGCGGCTTCTTTCAGCCTTTCGACACGCGGCTGCAGACCGCGGATATCGACAACGTCTATGCCACGTTCGAGGACCGGCTGAAGATCACGCCGACCTTCGCGCTGATCGGTGGGCTGCGCATCGAGGAGATCGACCTCGACCGCGACTCGCGCGAAATCACGGGCCCGAGCAAGCCCGGCTTCCCGTTCTCCAAGACCTGGCGACCGGCAACCGGACGCCTTGGCTATACCTGGGAGCTGCTTCCAGGGCTCACCTGGTACGGCCAGGTCGCGACCGCCGCCGACGTCGCCGCCAACAACATCTTCCTCCTTGGCTTCGACCAGCCGTTGAACCTCACCCGCGCCCGTACCATCGAGACCGGGCTCAAGCAGATCAGCTTCGACAAGCGCGCCGAATGGTCGCTCTCGCTGTTCGAGATCGAGCGCAAGAATGTCTATTCGGCGCAAGGCGGCCGGCAGCTCAACATCGCCGGCAAGCAGATCTCCAAGGGCATCGAGGTGGCGGGAGCAGTGCGGCCACTGCCCGGCTGGACCGTGTTTGCGAACCTCGCCTATGTAGAAGCGCACTACGAGGATTACGTCTTCACCGGCGGATCGTTCTCCGGCAACACGCCGCCGAATGTGCCGCGGCTCGTCGTGAACGCCGGCACGTCCTACCGGCTGCCAACCTGGCTGCCGATCGAGGTCGGCGCCACCGTCCGCCACGTCGGCGATCGTTTCACCTCGGATGCCAACGACGTCAAAATGCTCTCCTACACGATAGTGGACGCCTACACATTCGTGGACCTCGATCGCTCGCTGCTGCCGGTGGGCTGGAACGTCGACAAGACGCGGATCACGTTCCGGGTGCGCAACCTGACCGACACCAAGTATGCGGCGTGGGCCGACCCGTTCTATCCTGATCAGATTCTGCTCGGCGCGCCGCGCAGCTTCGAGATGAGCGCCGCATTTAAGTTCTGAGGGGAAAATCTGACGGCATGACGCGCGCGCTCATCCTGCTGCATCGCTGGCTGGGCGTCACGTTCTGCCTGTTCTTCGCGATGTGGTTTGCAACCGGCATTGTGATGCATTTCATGCCGTTCCCGGCGCTGACCGAAGCGGAGCGGTTCAGCGGGCTGTCGCCTATCGACGTGAGCGCGATCCGCCACGGCCCGGCCGACGCGGTGGCAGCGAGCAAGATCAAAGATGTCGAGCGCGTGCGCCTGCTGCAGCGGAGCGACGGGCCGGTCTATCTGGTAGCGGCACCATCAGGCACGCGCGCTCTCTCCACCGCCGATCTGTCGAGCGCCGCGGTCACGTCGGAGCAGTTGGCGCTCGCCATCGCGGTCGACCACGCTCGCCGTCGCGGGCTTGATGCATCGCAGGCAACGCTCGCGGCGCTGGCGGATTACGATCAGTGGACCGTGCCCAATGGGCTCGATCCGCATCGGCCGCTCTTTCGCATCGCGCTCCATGACGGCCCCGGCAGCGAGTTCTACGTGTCATCGACAACCGGCGAGGTGGTGCGGGATACGACCCGCGCCGAGCGATGGTGGAATTACGCCGGCAGCGTGCCGCACTGGATCTATCCGACCGCGCTGCGCAGCCACTGGGCGGCGTGGGATCGCACCGTGTGGTGGCTGTCGCTGGTTGCGGCGATCGCGGCGACGACCGGAGCCGTGCTTGGCATCGTGCGGCTCAGGATCGCACGGCGCCGCCTCGCCTCGCCCTATCGCGGCTGGCACGCCTGGCATCATTGGCTCGGCCTCGGCTCCTCGATCTTCGTCTTGACCTGGATTGTCAGCGGCTGGCTGTCGATGGATCACGGCCGCCTGTTCTCGCTCGACAAGCTCAGCGAGATGGAAGCGAAGGCTGTCACCGGCACGCCGGCCTGGGACACGCTCGCGCCCGACGTATTGCAGCAGCTGTCTGCGCAGGCCAGGGAAGTCGAATGGTTCACTTTTCGAGGGCGGATCCACCGGCGCGAGCGCATCCTGCTCGGCATCCAGCACCTGTTTGTCGCCGGCGCAAACGTGACTGTCGGTCGCGCGTTTCTTGCGGCCGACGACGTGAGCGCCATCGGTCCCATGCTGGCATCAGGATGCAACGCGGCGGCACCGATTGCAGCCGGCGACAGCTACAGCATCGAGCCGACCATGCCAGGTGCGCCGGTCTATCGGCTGGTGTGCGGTGACGTCTGGTATCACATCGATGCCGCGAGCGGCCTCGCGCTCGAGAAGCTCGATTCGTCGCGGCGCGCTTATCGCTGGTTCTACAGCGCGCTGCATACGATGGATTTCCCGATATTGTCCGCGCGTCCAACGTTGCGCAGCACGCTGATCGTCATATTATGCGGTGTCGGGTTCGTGTTCAGCCTGACCGGCGTCGTCATCGGCTGGCGAAGATTGCGGCTGCAATTCTCACTATGACGGCCAACTGGGCCGGTCCTGCAGCCAACACCGGTTGACCC
>Ga0137409_10001664_pt1 | contig 24086 bp, 15 predicted proteins | sample CZODoug1_16funga_FD_122059 | JGI IMG/M metagenome (GOLD analysis project Ga0137409, IMG submission 122059) | Vadose zone soil fungal communities from Angelo Coast Range Reserve, California, USA - CZODoug1_16fungal (Hybrid Assembly) | ecosystem: Environmental > Terrestrial > Soil > Vadose zone...
GACTAACTCCATTATCATTGAGGGCACCCATGAAGTGATGTTGGTTGATGCGCAGTTAACAAAGACCAATGCCGAAAAGGTATTGCAGGAAATCAAAGCGACTAAAAAGCCGCTATCGATTATCTACATCACTCATGAGCACGCCGACCATTTTCTTGGTCTGGAGGTTTTTAGAGAAGCGTATCCGACGGCGCGGATTCTTGCGAATTCCAAGGTAGTGGATCGAATCAACAAGGTCTATCAAGAGAAAATAGATAAATGGAAAGGCATCTTGGGCTCGGGTGCAACTTCGCATACCGTTGCTATCAGCAAGTACGACGATAATTTCATCAGATTTGAAGATTCAAAAATAGAGATCCTTAAGAACCTCCAGGGCGATACCGATGCAAACACCATGCTTTGGCTTCCTGGGCAGAAAACTCTTGTCGCTGGTGACGTTCTCTTTAATGACATGCATGTTTACACCGCAGAGACGGACATGAGGGCGAGAAAAAGGTGGTTAAACTCGCTGGAGAAAATCAGAGAGTTGAAACCTGCTGTTGTTATTCCTGGACATAGCAAGGCTGGAGCCCCGATTGACGCAACTTCGGCCGTAAGCTTTACTGAAAAATATTTGTTAGTCTTTGAGGGAGAGCTCAAGAAAGCCAAAGAGCCCGATGACCTCGTCAAGGCGATGAAAGAAAAATTCCCATCCTCTGATTTACTGTTGGCAATCGAAAGGAGTGCGAAGGCCAATGTTAAGCACTAGCATTAGGACTCCTCCGCGGGAGAAGTCTGTGACGGCGGAGGCCGCACCGGCCTGACTCGGTGACAGCAAAAGGCCGACCGACCTCACCTCAAGCCATATCCAGTATTCCGGCGGCTCCAGCGCGTGCCGCGTTCAACCGGAACGTCGCGTGCTTGGCTGCCGCGTCGGCATTCGGGCAGACTCGCGCACTACTGCACCGCGGCCCGTATTCATGCGCTCTGGAGCCAAAACCATGCCGGCCTACATCTTCGCCAGTGTCGAGATTACCGATCCCGCGGCCTATGAGGAGTACCGGCGGCGTGTGCCGGCGATCATCGCAGCATATGGCGGGCGCTACCTCGCGCGTGGTGGCGCCGTCGAACGCCTGGAAGGCAATGCGCCGGTGAACCGGCTTGTGATTGTCGAATTTCCGGATATGGTGCGACTCAAGGCGTTTTACAACTCGGCGGAATACCAACCGTTACTGGCGATTCGTCAACGTGCGGCGAGATCGAATCTGCTCGCCATCGAAGGCGTATGAGCGCCTCCCCGTGGAGACTTATGAAGTACCCGTCTTGACCAACTTCCGATGCTGGCTGAACCGAGACCTTCGCGTCCTCGCGCGCGCCGCCCGCTACTCGCCTCTCGAGGAGGCGGGGCCAGTCGGACGAACCCCACACGTCGGTAGTCTGCGTGCCCATTCGAGTGGGGCTTCCGCTGGGTCTTGCGTGTCATTCGGCGAAGCGCGAACGGTGCCTCAATCGCACCGCCCTTTCATGGCGGTAACAGGGGTTCGAATCCCCTTGGGGACGCCGAGGTACGGTCGATGCACGAGGTCGGGTTCGACGTAGAGCCCGCAGTCAACTCGGCGCGAACCGTGCGGCGGCCGCTGTAGGGATGACGCTGCACCTGAATCAGTGGTCGCGTCTCGAGCCACGACCGATCCGATTCGTCGCGGCCTCGCGAAATGTGCCCTTCTGACACGTTCCGAAAGGCCGCGTAACCCTTGCCGACTCCAGTTGGCGCTATTTCGTCATTGAAGCTAATCGTGACTTGGGCTGGAAAAGCTTCGACAGAGGCCCTGCCGGCGAAGCAGTCGTCGGCACAGGTATCGGCTGTGGTATGACGATGATTGGCGCCTTCGGAGGACCATGCCCGCTTCCATCCTGCGCAACCGCAACGGTTGTGACAGTCGACGTCATGAGCAAAAGGGTGACGATTGTGTATTTCATACTCATTCTCCTGGGGCGCAGTGGTAGTACACGGCGCTGACGACGTGCGTACGCAATCCGTCGGCAACATCGCCGGATTTCGCTTCCGTGAGAAAGCGCCGCATCAGGTATCTGTCGCGGGAGACTGGCGACTCTCACTTCCTTCGTGACGAGAGATCGATCGTCTGCTGAGACGCGCGAGCTTTAGGGAACAGATAGAACGTGAGCGTGGAGAACCGTTGGGATCCTGCGGATTGACCCCCCGGCCTACGGTCCGAAACCCAACGCGGGAGCTACGCAGTGAGCCGAGTCAATGTCGCGGTCGCGGTCGCGGACGACGCACGAGGTCGCATCTATGAGATTGCCGCAGCCTGCTGCGCGCTTGGCCTTCATCACAGCGCGACGCTCGCGCTGGTCGGCGTATTGACGGGTTCGATGGAGTCCGATGACCTGGTGAAACTCTGGGAAGTTCCCGGGGTTCTGGCGATTGAGGTCGAATACGGGTTTCGGTGGGGAACTACCGGGAGGATCCACTGACGCGGGCGCGGAGATTTCGGAAAAGCTGCGTCCCGAGGCCGGAGCTTTCGGATCTGGATACCCGCCCTCGTGGCGGCCGCAGGCGCGCCTTGCGCTGTGGGCACTTCCGGGCTGCGATCGGAGACCCATCGACTAACTGGCGCGTATCGCGCACCTGGGCACGTCCGGATCCACAGAACACATCGATGTAAGTGCCGCACTCCGCAACCAAGTCACCAGCGACCCCCGCCGTGCCGCGAGCAGCCGCTCTTATATATACAGCCAGCCCGAGCCCAATGGCTGTATAAACCCACAGGCCCGGCACCGCTTTGAGATATCCGCCTGCCTGACACTCAGCCGGCCACTCGAGTTCGTCTGCGGATCTCACGGATGATTCTTTCCAGTGGATTACAGCTCCCGATGGCGTGCCGGTGATTTCACCGATGCATCCAGGAACTTACGCCTGCGACGGTCAGTAATCACTGGTAGAAAAGAGACAGGTTCCCTTCGAAAGGGGAGACGACATGAATCTGATTTCGAACATGCTATCCATATTCAGTTGGTTGTTCGTACGACTACCGCTTGGGTTTTCCATCCCATTCACGGCTGCGTCTCTTTGGTGGGTACTGTCGGGTTTCAAGCGATTGAATGACGCCGTGGCAAATTTGGCGACGGCGGCAATAATTCATCGCGTGCAATTAGAGTTGCCGGGTCACATTGCGCAGGTGCTGACCGCCAATCTCGGCGCGTTTTTTTACGGCGCGATCGTAGTCGCGCTCTTCACGCTCGGATTTCTCGTCGCATACAACGCATCTGCACTGATTAACTGGATTCTGCTCTGGGGTAACTTAAAGCCGATTCGGTTCGCGACCGGTTCACCTTGGACTCCGGCGCCGGTTGCCTCTCCAAGCCAAGATCCGTTTGTGAATGTGCAGAAGATTGGAATCGTGCTCGCGGGCGGGGGGGCAAAGGGCGCATTCCAAGCCGGTTCGATGAAAGCTATCTACCAGTTCCTGGCCGACCATAACGCTCTTCGAAAGGTTAAGGTCATTTCCTGCACCTCGATAGGCTCTTGGAACGCGCTTTTTTGGTTGGCGGACCTGATTCTTAGTGGCCAAGGAAACGCAAGTGTCCATAAGCTTTGGTGGAAGTCCATCAGCGTAAAGGCATTGGCCGCTCCCATTTGGTACATCCCCTTTGCTCGCAACGCGTTCCTCTCGTCCGAACCGTGGCGTCGGGTCTTCGATCACATTTTTCTACAGCCCGACGTGCGAAAGCGAATTCTGGAATCTGATATTCACTTCTACCTGACGCGCTCCAATGTTCAATCCGGCCAATTGACTTGCGCGACCAACAACCCTCAGCCGCCGGCGATCGCAAAGATTACGTACGACATCCTCAATGTTGACGATGGTGCAGAGAGATTTTTGAGCGCTCTGAAGGTGAGTGTTTTTGCATCGATGGATTTGCCGCCGCTTTTCCCCTACGTTCGAGACAGGGGCGGGCTGTTCGAGGACGGAGGCGTTATCGACAATGTTCCGATCACTTTTCCGGCGAACGATGGATGCGACTTGATCTTTATCCTGCCCCTCAACGCAGATTTCGAGCAGGCGCCAAACAACACTTCGATTGTCGCGCGGTTGTTTCGGGTCATGGACGTTCGACAAGGTGTTCTGGAGCGCAACGGCTTCAAAATGATTTACCTGTACAACGAACTTGCCGCGTTGCGCGAGCATGTCGGTAGCTTGCAAGCGCATACGCCGCCTCCGCGGGCGCCGGAGTCTGCATCGCTTGCCTTTGCGTTGGCGCGACGCAACAAGCCGATTGCCGTCTTTGCGGTGTGCCCCCAAAAGTCCTTTGTTCAGGAAACTCTCAATACGCAGGAACTGTGGAAGAATAAGCAGGCGGAAACAGCCTTCGAAGTGATGGATGAGGCAACCAAATCCATCCTGAGCAATTTCAAATTCGACCGCCCGCAAGAGGCGATTAAAGTCGCGCTAGTGAGCAAAGCGGGCGGGGTTGCATGGGACGAGAATTTTTGAAACCTCCCCAGACCGCACGCGCCGGCTATGGCAGATTCAGCGCCGCAATCTGTTCAATCGCCTGGCGAATATTGTCTTTAGCCGCACCTTCGTTCGCCAGGCGCAGGCGCTCGACGGCCGCAAAGGCTTCACCCGTCTTGGCGGTGTGCTCGCTAGGGATGTTTTTCGTCCAGACCGCCGTACCTGACTGCGTGTCGGTGAGCGTATAGCTGACTTCCATCTTGACGGTCATCGAAAACCCAAACATGGGTTGATCCACCTTGCCGATGAAGGCAGTGAGCTTGTAGCGCGCACCGGCGGTCGAGACTTTTGCAAATAGCCCAGACTTTTCGATGGATTCCGCCAGCGCCTTCGCAAAGGCCTCACTGGAGATCTGCGAGGCGCCCATCGAGGAGGTTTCCTTGCCGCCGGACACGTCAATTGATACGTCCGCACTGCTCTTGTGACTTGGGGTGATGCGTTCGGCGATCATCGCATCAGGTTTTGCTGCCGTCGCGCATCCTGCAAGGAGCGTTAACGCGGCAACCAAGGCGAACACGCTGCCATTTCTCGTCTGGTTGTTCATTTGAAGATGACTCCCACCACTTCCTCGACCATGCCTTCGGGTGACTTGCGCTGCAGCGAAGGTCGCATCGCTTCGCCGTTGGCGAGAATCGCTCCTGACTTGCCGTCGTGAATCTGAATATCGAGCTTGATCATGTACATGGTGATGTCCCACATCCAACGATCCTGATAGGTGACAACAGCATCCACTGGCGCTGGCGGTACAGAGGCATCTCCGGAGGTACTTTGATAGCCCATCGTCACCAGTCTGGCGGAGATAAGTTTCTCTATGCCGCGCTCGTCCGCCGGTAAGCGCGCAACGTAGAAGGTTTTGAGATGCTTAAGGTCTGCGTCCGGAGCCTTGGCGGAGTTGACCGTGGCGCACGCACAAAGCGTCAGTGCGAGCACGCTTGTGCCGATAACGGCAATTCGCTTCACTCAGCTTCCCCCGTACTCGCCCGTCGCCGAGGGTCGAGTTAATTGGCGTGGCCGCATGTTGAAAGCGACCGGCCACGACCAATTCTGATGCGAATCGCGTTAATTGCAAGTTCAGGCTTCCCGTTGACTGAAGCGCCTCAGAATCCGGACCCGAAGCGAATGCACTATCCACGCTACAGTCGATCGCGGCGCTCTGGGTTCTAGTGAGCAGGAGAAGCGCCGGCAGTCACCACTGCCGGCATTCCTCCCGGTCCAGACTCAGTTTGCGGCCGATTTTTCCTCAGGCTCGTCCATCGCGCGGGTGCCTTTGAGCCGATCGTCGCCCCGTGTGTCGAGCTTCACCGCCCTGGCCACGCCGGCACCGTAGGCGGGATCGCACTTGGCGAACAACGCGATCTGCCTGCGCTTGATCGTATCCGGCACGCCCTGCATCGCCGCGGCGATGTTGTCGAACAGGCGCTGCTTCTGCTCAGCGTTGAACAGGCGGAACAGGTTGCCGGGTTGCGTATAGTCGTCGTTCCCGTCGCGGTGGTTGTAGCGGTCAGCGTCGCCGTGCAGGGGCAGCGGCGGTTCGGCGAAGCGCCGGTCCTCTTTCGGCCCATTGAACGAGTTTGGCTCGTAGTAAGCGTCCGGGTTCTTCGTGTTGTTGTCGAAGAACCGCATCGGACCATCCTTGTGGTAGTGATGCACGGGGCAGCGCGGTGCGTTGACTGGCAACGCCTCGTAGTGCGTGCCCAGCCGGTAACGGTGCGCGTCGGCATAGCTGAAGACGCGCGCCTGCAGCATCTTGTCCGGCGAGAAGCCGATGCCAGGAACGATGTTGGAGGGAGCGAATGCGGCCTGCTCGATCTCGGCGAAATAATTCTCCGCATTGCGGTTCAGTTCCAGCGTGCCGATGTCGATCACCGGACAGTCGCTGTGCGGCCAGACCTTGGTCAGGTCGAACGGGTTCCAGCCAGTGCGCCGGGACCATGCCTGCGCCTGCGCGTCAGTCATGATCTGCACCTGCATCTTCCACTTCGGGAAGTCGCCCTTCTCGATCGCGCCGAACAGATCTTCCTGCGTCGATTCCCGGGTGCGTCCGACTACTTCGGAAGCCTGGGCGTTGGTCCAGTGCTTGTGACCCTGCTGGGTCTTGAAGTGGAATTTCACCCACACGCGTTCGCCGGCAGCGTTTATCAGGCTGTACGTGTGCGAGCCATAGCCGTTGACGTGGCGCACGCTGGTCGGCAGACCGCGGTCGGACATCAGGATCGTCACCTGGTGCAGGCTCTCGGGTGACAGCGACCAGAAATCCCACATCGCGGTTGGCGAGCGCAAATTGGTCTTGGGATGGCGCTTCTGGGTATGGATGAAGTCGGGGAACTTGTAGGGGTCGCGCACGAAGAACACCGGCGTGTTGTTGCCGACCAGATCCCAGTTGCCTTCCTCGGTGTAGAACTTGATCGCGAAGCCGCGCACGTCGCGTTCGGCATCGGCCGCACCGAGCTCGCCGGCAACGGTCGAGAAACGCAGGATCAGGGGGGTCCTGGCGCCGGGTTGCAGCACCTTGGCCTTGGTGTACTTCGAGATATCGCCGCTGATCGTCAGCGTGCCGTACGCGCCCCAGCCCTTGGCGTGCACCGGACGTTCCGGAATGCGCTCGCGGTTCTGGTGTGCGAGCTTCTCAATCAATGGGTAGTCCTGCAGCAGCAATGGGCCGCGGGGGCCGGCGCTGAGCGAATTCTGGTTGTCGGCGAGCGGATTGCCGGCGCTGGTGGTGAGTCGATCGCCCGATGGTTTCGACGAGTTGTCGGTCGTGCTCATTGCGTGCTCTCCTCGCGGGTGTGAGAGTGCACCGTAGGCTCTCACTGCCTGTAGAGGAAATTGATTGATCAGATGTACTCGATAGAGTGTGTCTATCAAAGCACACCCCTGGGTGTAACGATATGTTCCAGGCTGAGCGACCGGCTGACCGGCATCCCCTTGTGAGGGTCATCGCTGGGAATCGTAGCGGCCTGCGCCGCTCTCAGCGTGCGAATACTTGAGTAGCAGCAGGAACCGTTGCGTCGTGCCGTACATGGAACCGTCAGCGTGCGAAGTGACCCAACCGGACGAGGTGCTCACAAAGGCCCATGCCCGGCTCGCCGCCTGCGGCAATGAGGACGGACGCGTGGCGGCGACGGCGGACCTGATATTGGCGATCTTTGATCAGTTCTACAGGCAGCTGTGTGAATATCCGTATCGCGCGAAGCGCGCCTTCGAGGCGATGGATCCGCACACCTCGCTTCGCATTAGCCGGGAGCGTCTGGGACTGTACAGCCAATACATTGCAGAGCACGGTCCAAAGATCCTGCAAGCCTTCCCGGAGCTGGCCGATAACCAACGCTGCTGGGAAAAGCTCGACCACGTGTTCGTAGCGATGATTGCCGAGCGCTACGAGGCCGATATCGCGTTCATTTTTGCCAATTCGCTCCGCCGAAATATCGACCATGGAATCTGGCGCCCAGTCGCGTATTCCTTTCCGCCTCCGAGCAAACGCCGCATCGACTCGATGTCGGCCGTCCACCGCCGGCTACCCATTCAAGGACGAATCGACGCCGTACTTCTGACCAGCGCCCTGAAAATCCCTGACTTCGCCGTTCCATTCAGGGATCTGCCTGGCGATGTCGAACGGATTCGTCTACGCGTGGAAGAGGTGCTGAACAGCGCGGACACCGGCAGCGCTCTGCCGCTGGCATTGGACGTTGTAGAGGCAGGATTCTTTCGTGACCGCACCGCTTTCGTGGTTGCCCGTTGGGTGCTAACTGACGGGACCTTCGTGCCGTTTGTGGTGGCGCTGCGCAACAGTCCCTTGGGTATCTACGCCGACGCCGTACTGCACCGGGTGTCCGACATCCACAATCTATTTAGCTCGGCACTCGCGAATTTCCACGTGACCACCCGACTGTACTACCAGACGTGCACTTTCTTGTTCAGTCTGATGCCTCGGCGTCCACTCGGACACCACTACTCAACGATCGGCTTTAATCACGTCGGGAAGATCGCCATTCTGAATGAGATTTCCGATCAATTGCGACAGAGCGGTGATAAGTTGCGACGCTCCCCTGGCGCTCCCGGCACCGTGGCGTTGGGCTTCACATTCGATGCGTGCTCATATCATCTTAAGGTTATTCGCGACCGTCCCAGTGAATCCTATAAGTGGGGCGCGTTTCCCGGTGTCGCGGCCGTGTTGGAGAAGTACCGGCTGATCCACGAAATCAACCGCGCCGGGAGCATGCTGGACAATGTTATGTATTTCAACGTGAAGCTCGATCGCGACATGTTCGATCCCACACTGCTGGATGAAGTCTGTCGCGAGGCTGCGGGTAGCGTTCAGTTAGACGGCGAGGGCCTTTTGATACGCTCACTGATTGTGCAACTGAAGATCGTGCCGCTGCCGGTTTACCTCGAGAGCGCGGACGAAGACCAGACCCGCGCCGCCATCCGCAGCCTCGGACACTGCATTCGCAACAATGCCGCGACCAACATCTTTAACAAGGATCTGGACGGGCGCAATTACGGTGTCGGTCGCTACGGGCGGGTGCATCTGTTCGACTACGATGCCGTCGAAAGGCTCACGGATGTAAAGGTTCGCACTAATTCAGACCGCGAGCCGGGCGAGGAAACCGTGCCAGATTGGTTCTTCGAAGATGGCGTGGTGTTTCTTCCCGAAGAGCTTGAGTACGGCATGCAATTGAAGAGTGAGCTGGCGCGTCGCTCGTTCCGGAAGGAAAACGCCGACCTCCTGTCAGTGGACTATTGGCAGGATATACAGCGGAAACTCAAGGACGGCGAAGTGCCGGAAATCACAACCTACCCGCGCGCCACCGTCCTCAGTTGACTGAGCGTTTCTGACATGTAGTGCGCGAGTGTCCGGCACCTGCGCTTTCACTGCGATCGGCTACTCATTATAATGACATATTGACTAGGGAAACTGTGTCCGGCAAGAGCACCGGCGCGGCAGCCTCGGGAGCCGCCCCGGGTCATTTCGGGTTGGGCGATGCGATCGTTCTAGGCCTGTCCAGCTCCGGGCCCGCCCAGACGCTGGCGGTCAGCCTCGCCAGTCTGGTTGCCGTGTGCCACTACGGCGGAGTGGTGCCCCTGCTCGTCTGCTTCGTGCCCATGGTTGGCATCGCCATCGGCTATCAGCGGCTCAACCGCTGGGACCAGAGCGCCGGGGCGACTTACACCTGGGTGGCGAAGGTCTTTCACCCTTATCTGGGATTCCTGGCGGGTTGGATGATCCTGCTCTACTACACGCTCGGTACGATCAGTCTGACCATACCGGCGGGCACCTACACGCTCGAGCTGCTCGCTCCCGGGCTCGGTGAGAGTCATCTCGCCATCGTGGTCGCGGGCGGTGCCTGGAATGTCATTGTCACGCTGCTCGCATTGAAAGGCCTCAACGTAGCGGCGCGATTCGAGTGGGGGATCGTCCTGTTCCAGTACGTGGTCCTGCTGTTGATCGCGACTGCCGGAATCGCCACGCTGTTATACGCCACGACCAGTGCTCCGTTCTCCTGGGACTGGTTCACGCTTCGCGGCATGGGCGGGATGCGTGGCCTGATGAGCGGCATTCTGATTGCGTGCTTCATGTATTCCGGATGGGACGCGGCCGTTTACGTCAACGAAGAGTCCACGGACAAAATCGACAGTCCGGGTCGGGCGGCTATCGCGAGCGTCATCATTCTCGCGATCTTCTACTCAGTAACCGTCTTCGGTCTTCAGGCGGTGCTGACGCCGGATGAGTTGCAGAGCCACGCCGGCAACGCCTTGGCCGTCATCGCTACCCGGCTGCTGCCGGGCCCCTGGGGTGCGGTCATGAGTCTCGTGGTACTGACTGGGACGCTCGCGACCCTGCAGGCCGCGGTCATTTCCGCGGCGCGCGTCGGCTTCGCGATGTCGCGCGACGGGGTCATGCCGGCGATCTTCCGGCGCGTCGATCCACGCACAGGCAACCCTTGGGCCGCAACTCTCGTGATGAGCGCCATCAATCTCGGCCTGCTGAGCCTCGCGCTGGCAACCAACGGTATCGGCCGTGCGCTCGGCAACGTCGTCAGCAGCCTCGGTCTCATCTCCATTCTCTTCTACGGCCTGACTGGCGCCGCGGCCGTCTGGCAGAACCGCCGCGCGCTCGTGCGCTCCCCCGCGGATTTCATGATGGGTGGGCTGCTTCCGGGCGTCGGCGCCCTCTTCATGGCGTGGGTCGCGGTCGAGTCGGTGCGCTCCGGGGCCACTTCCGGCGCGATCCTCGCCTATGGGATCGGCTCGGTCGCGCTGGGTGCGGTCGTCGCCGTGTTGCTGCACCGCTTCGGCGACTCGGCGTTCTTCCGCCCCCGCCGCCATTCGACCTTCGATGAGAACTCTGTTCCGAGGAAGCAACCGCTGTGAGCCCAAGCTACCGAAATCCCGCCCGCACCCCGCGCAGCGCTGCACTTTACCCGCAGGCCTGCGAGCTGATACCGGCGGGCGTCAACAGCACGGCGCGAGCACGCTTCGCCGGCTGGGATCCTTACCCCCTGTTCGCGCATCACGGCACCGGCGCCCATCTGTTCGACGTCGACGGCAACCGATACATCGACTATCTGCTGGGCCTGGGTCCGATGATTCTCGGGCATCGTCCGCCCAGGGTCACTGCCGCCGTCGTCAAGGCGATTCAGGAGCGCGGCACGATGTTCGCGCTCCCCACCGCCGATGAGATCACGCTCGCGCGGCGGATCATCGACCTGGTTCCGAGCATTGAGCAGATACGCCTGTGCAACACGGGCACCGAGGCCGTTCTTTACGCGTTACGGCTCGCGCGCACTTTCACGGGACGCGCCAAGGTCATTCGCTTCGAAGGCATGTATCACGGTTTCTCGGATGGCGTGTACTGGAGCAAGCACCCGCCTCTGGATGAGGCAGGCCCGCCGGCCCACCCGATTCCCGTGGCTCAAGGTCCGGGCCTGCCTCCCGGGCTGGCGGAACAGCTCATCGTCCTTCCCTGGAACGACATTGACGCGCTGCGTGAGGCCGTGAACCGGGAAGGTGAGAATATCGCAGCGGTCTTGACCGAGCCGGTGATGTGCAACACCGGATGCATTCTGCCCGAGCCGGGCTACCTGGAGGCGATGCGGGCGATCACGGCAGCATGCGGAATCCTCCTCATCTACGACGAGGTCATCACGGGCTTTCGCCTGAACATTGCCGGGGCCCAGGGGCATTACGGTATTCGGCCCGACTTGTCCGTATTCGCCAAGGGTCTGGGCGGGGGTTTCCCGGTCGCTGCCCTGGGTGGTCGCAAAGACATCATGGATCTGGTGGCTGACGGCACAGTGTCGATGGCCGGCACGTATGCGGCCAATACGATTGCCGTGGCGGCAGCGCACGCGGCGCTGGACGAGTTGACCGAGCCCGGCGTGTACGAGCGGCTGTACCGACGTTGCGGGCGACTGTTCACCGGCCTCGAGCGAGTCCTGCACGATGCCAGGCTCGACGCGTACGTCGTGGGAATCGGCCCGGTGCTGCAGGTGTGGTTCGCCGAGCATCCCATCCGCAACTACCGCGACGCCGCCCGTCACGCAAGCCATGAACACTTCCGGCGGTGGTGGGAGGGAATGTTGGACCGCGGCGTGTTGTTTCATCCCCATCCTTTCGAAAACCTGTTCGTCTCCTTCGCGCATTCGGACGACGATATCGATCAAACGCTGGAAGCTGCCGGCGCGGTCGTGAAAGACATCCGCGCCCATGGCTGATCCCAGCCCGACCAATCCGGGCTCCCAACTGCTGGTGTTGGGAATCGACCTCGGGACGTCCGCCGTAAAGATCGTCGCGCTGGCAAGCGATGGAGCCCTTGTCGCCGCCGGGTCCGCGCCATTCCCCACCATCTGCGATCTGCCGGACCAGGCGGAGCAGGACCCGGACGCCTGGGTCGCGGCGGCCGCAGAGGCGGCCGTGAGTCTCGATCTGGAGCTCCGTCAACAGTGCCGTGACTGGCGCGCCCGTGTCGCGGCTATCGGGCTCACCGGGCAACTCCCGACACTCGTTTGCAGCGGCGCACAGGGTCCCCTCGGCCGGGCGATCACCTGGAAAGATGCTCGCGCGGATAGGCCGACGTCTGCGACGATCGACTCGACGCAGCGACGTGCGCTCTACGAGCGCACCGGGATGCCGATCGACGGCCGCTACCTCGGCCCGATGTTCCGTCATCACTGGCTCAATCGCAGCGCGGAAATCCAATCCATCCTCTCGGCCAAGGACTACCTGCTGTCCGTGCTGACGGGGCAGCGCATGACTGATCCCTCCACGGCCGCAGGGTATGGTGCGTTCGACTTGGAGAGCGGCGCCTTCTCGGAGGCGCTGCGCGAAATGTGGGGGATGCCGGCCGGGGCACTGCCAGCCGTGCGTTCGGCCCACTCGCGAGCAGGCCCGCTGACCACGGCCGGCGCCCGCATTGTTGGTGTTCGCGCGGGCATCCCGGTGACGGTGGGAGCTGCGGATTCCGTGTCGAGCGCCTTCGCGATGGCGGGCCTCGAGGAAGGGATTGCCTGCATCATCATGGGCTCGAGCGCGATCATCATCGACGCGGTTCGCGATGCGCGACTCGATCCCGCCACGCGTTATCTGCTGACTCCCCACGTTGAGTCCGGTTGGTACGCTCGAGAGATGGATTTGCTCGCCACCGGGACGGGCTACCGCTGGTTGAGCGGCCTGCTCGCCTTGCCGGAAGGGAAGTTGGACGAGCGCGCCGCCGAATCCCCGCCCGGGGCACGTGACCTGATCTTTGCGCCGTATCTTGGCGGCGGCGAGCAAGGCGCGCTGTGGGATCCCACGTTGCGCGGCATGCTCAGCGGGTTGACGCTGCGGCATGCATCGAGCGACATCGCGCGCGCCTTCCTGGAAGGCGTCGCGTTCGAGATCCGTCGGTGCATCGACGTGCTCGCGGAAACGACGCCGATGCATGCGGTGGTCGTAGCAGGGCACTTCACGGAGCACCAGACGAGCCTGCAAATGCTCGCCGACATTTTGCACCGGCCCGTGCGGCCGTTTCCGCCCGTCTCGCCTGCCGCACTCGGGGCCGCCCTTGGCGCCCTCCAGGTCCTCGCCGCGACACCCCGGCGCGCCGACGCTACCTGGCCCCCGAAAGTGCTGCCCGGCGATCAGTCCCACGTCTATCAGGGTCTCTATGCGAGGTATCTCGCGAACCACCCGGGGCTCACCAACCGGGCGAACGCGGATCAGCGCTTCGCGGGCACGCGCGACCGGGCGATCTGAGCCAGCAGGTCGGGCGTTCCCGCTACCCGCACGAGGTGCGGCTCGCGCTGTCCACCGGAGTAGGACAGCTCCGCGCTCTGGTAGAGATCGCCCCTTTCGATCAGCAGCGTGAGTCTGGAGGCACCGTGGGCGGTGGCCGCCAGCGCATCACGCAATTCATCCCTGGACCACTTGCGCCCGTTGACGGCGACGAGGCGGTCCCCGGGTGAGAGCCCCGCGGTGTCCGCGGGCGAGCCAGGAATCACATCGCTCAGCGTGGCATCGTCGTTCACGTAGAACCCGAGCGAGAAACGCAGATCGAGGTCATGATCGTCGGCCTCGTGCGCGCGATGCATCAGCGACGGCGTGCTGTCGAGCTGCAGTCTCCAGCCGCTCTGCAGCAACCCCTCACTCGGGGCGTCTGCGCCGTGACGACTGAGCCGCTCTTCCCAGAACTGCCGCCAATCGTATGGCTGCACGGCGTTAAGCGCCTCCACCAGCGCGCTGAAGTCATACGGGCGCACCTCCGGCGGGCTGTTCGCGCCGCCAAAGAAGCGCCGGCAGAACTCATCGAGGCTGCGGTGGCCACTGGAGAGTCGGCGTATCAGGTTGTCCGCCTCCAGCCACAACAGCGCCGATTCGTGGTAGAAGTCCTCCTGGCGGCGCAGCCGCGCAGCCCAGTCGCGCGGTTGCACGTACAGGAGCTGGGCCGCAAGCACCGTGTCCTGAAGATTGCGCCAACGGCGCGCGCTGTGGCTTTGCATGCCGGCCAGATTGCGCGCCAACTCGCTCTGGAACTCTTCCGTCGTGAGCAATCCGCTGCGTACGGCGAGAACGTCGCCCAGATACTCCGTGAGACCCTCGTACACCCACAGGAGCTCGCCGCGCATCGGGTCCTGGTAGTTGCGAGTTGTGAGCCCCACGGGCCGCCGGTACTTGCCGTTCCAGGAGTGCGCGTATTCGTGGGCGAGTAGGTTCGCTTCCGCGCGGCGCACGTCATCGTCGAGGAACGTGCGATACGGCGAGCGATTATCGCTCGACTCGTGATGCTCGAGTCCATCGGGCATGATCTGGTCGGTCAACACGTACAAAAAGTCGTAGTGCCGGTAGTGCGTCGCGCCGAACAGCGCCTGGGCCTCGCCGACCAGGCGTCGGTAGTGCTCGAGGACCGTCGGTGTGAGATGCAGTGCCGCGGGACCATCGGCCGCGACGTGCAGTCGCACGGCAGGCTCGCCCCCCAGCTCGAATGACTCGAAGTAGCGGCCAGCGATCAGCGTCGAATCCACCAGCGTGGTGAGCGAAGTCGGCTCGAACCGCACGCTCTCCGGCAGCGTCTGCTGCGCGCGCAGCGCGGTGGCGTACTTCCAGCCCGCCGGCAGGCGCACCTGAGCCTGGTAGCGCAGCTCATCGGTATTGTTGTCGGCCGGATAAAGCACTACCTGATTCCACTCGAGGATCGCGAGTGACTCGGTGGCGGTGCGCGGCGCCTCGAGCCCGTTCACCAGCCCGTCGGGGCGCAGCGCGGTCAGCACTTCGAAGTCGGCAGCGAGCGAGGTTACCCCGGGCGGAATCTGCAGGTGAAACGCGTACATGTCGACGTCGTCGCGGCGCCATGTGACGGACGCGCCGGCAGCACCGAACGTCGGGCCTGCGAGGTTGGTGATGGGACCAGCGGGGCCGTGTCGCCCCGGCAGCCATTTCGGGTACACGAGCGTCAGTGGGCCGGCGCTCACCGGCAAGAGCAGGTGGACTCTCAGGATCCCGCGCGGTGCCTCACGCGCGTCGACTTCCACGCGCGCGGTGCCGGAGCCGGCCGCGGGCGCAGAGGAGGACGCGGGTCCCGGTACCTCGGTGGCCGGTGCGCTGCCGGCCGCGGCATCCCGCCCGGCGGCAAGCACGAGCAGCAGCGCGAGTCCGACCAACGGGCGCGCACCGTGGGCTTTCGCGACGCGCTCAGTAGCGGTAGCGCAGCCCGAGTTCGTAGAAGCGGCCGACCGCGCCGGCCTGATCGAGAGAGGGGTTGTAGTTGAAGCCGCCATAGGTGACCGTGTTGAGGGGAGCGATGCGGTTGGTCACGTTGGTAACGATGCCGGTGAGCTGCACGCGGTCACTGAACTGGTACTGGCCATAGACATCGGCGTAAGTGAAGGAGGCAATGTAGCAATGGGGATTGTTCATCGACAAGTGCAGGCACTGATCGCCGGAAACGGACTCATCGATCCCCTTCATGATGCCACGATGGTTGACTATGGTGCCCAGCGATAGGGCGCCGCGGGTCCAGTCGGCCGTGAACGAGCCGCGCGCTCGCGGCGTGCCGACGGCCCCGCCGACCGCGGTCGGCCCGGCAGTACCGGCGTAGTGAAAGGTCTGGTTGCCGTTGATGGGATCGAAGAACGTCTGGTCGGAGGCGATGATGTAGTTCGCATCCAGGCCCAGCATCAGGCGCCCCCACGCACCGAGCGCAAGCTCAGCGTGCATGGCGCCATCGTAGCCCGAGGTTTGCGAGTTGGCGGCGTTCACGTACGGCTGCGGGTAGTAAATGATCGGCCCGGGATAGGTGGTCCCGGGCTGCTGCACGCCGCGCACCGGCGCCAGGAGGCCGAGCGGCGCCGGCACTATCTCGTCGTCGCGACGGATGTTGTAATAGTCGAACGTGAAGGTGATGCGCTTTACCGGTTCGAGCACCACGCCCACAGTATAGCTGCGCGATTTTTCCGGCTTGAGGTTGGGGTTGGCGACACTCAGGGTCGCCGCGAAGCCCAGGCCGCAATCCGAGGGCTTGTTGGTAAAGGGGCAGCGCAGCGGATCCACCGGCGCGGTCGTGGCGGAGCCCGTGCCGCTCTGGCCCGCTTCGGGGATTCCAGGCGCGCGGAAGCCGCGTGCGTAGGTGCCGCGCAGCGCTACTTGCGGCAGCAGCGTCCACTTGAGTCCAAACTTTGGCGTAAACGAGGTGCTGGGCGAGTTGTAATGATCGACGCGCCCCGCGGCATCGATCTCCAGCCCGGGCAAGACCAACGCGGACAACTCGACGAACGCCGCCGAAACAGTCTGCGAGCCGCGGGCGTAGAAGCTGCCGTCCATGATGGTGTCGCCCGCGGGCGCGAACGGCTCGCCAGGATTGTTGGCCCTGAGCGTGCGCGCCTCGGCACCGGCTGCCAGGGAGAGCGGACCGCCCGGTAGGGTGAGGAGCGTGCGACTGCCGCTGGCAGCCACATAGGCGAGCTCCGAGGTTGCCGTGTCGTGCGTTTCCGGGGCGAGTGCCGCATACAGGGACGGCGGATTCAGAGAGGCACTGGCGCCGACGCGATAAGTGCCGTTGGCCAGCGCAGCGCTCAGAAGACTGTTGCGGATGAAGCCGGTGTAGGTCGCACGCGTCGCAGCGCGAACGTAGCCGGCGCTGAAGTTGAGATCCCAGCCACCGGCGCGGCCGGTGACGTCGTTGACGATGCGCAGCACGTCGGTGTTGAAGCGGATCTGCTGATCCGGGAAGTCCGTGAGCACCGCGTACAGGAGCGCCGGCTGGCCGATGTACGAGGCGAAGTTCGCGCCGTAGAAAGCCTGCGCGGCGGCAAAATAGCGACTTGCCGGGTTGAACGGATTGTCCGGGTGGTTTGCCGGCAGCACCATCGTCGTAGTGTTGGGATCGGTTTGATCGACCAGGATGCCGCCCGAGCCGACCCAGGTGTAGGGAATGGTCACCGGACCGGTGCTGTAAGAATCTGACTGGCGGTACTGCTCGGCCTGCGAGTTGAACCACGACGTCGTGAGCGCGTTGCGCCAGCCGTCGCCGAGGTTCTCCGTCCAGCGCCCCGAGAGATTCAGTCCGGCGGTGCGCGGCTGGATCTTGTTGTACTTGTTGATGTCCCAGATGCAGCCACCCGAGGGGTCCAGGTTCTGCGGGGCGCAACCCGGGAGCAGGAAGTACCCTGCATTGGGATCGCCCGCCTGCACCGCGTTCTGCGGTGCGACCATCCCGGGCACCGTGAACGTGCCGTTGTTCGGGAACGCCTGCTGCACGACGCCCCCGCGCCGGTCGGGACCGCCGTAGGGGGTGAGGTCGAGGTTGCTGAGATAAGAGCCGCGGTTCGTCTGGCTGATGGACGCCTGGTGGCGGTATTCGAGGTTGAAGTAGACGTTGTGGCCGTCCTGCGCGAGATCCCCGAAACCGTACAGCGCCGAGACGCGTTGCGTGAGACCATCCGCGCGGTAGGATCCGCCGAGGTTCGTGTCCAGCTGCAGACCTTTGAACTCGGGCTTGAGGATGATGTTGACGACACCTGCGATGGCGTCCGAGCCATAGATGGCGGAGGCGCCGTCTTTGAGCACTTCGACGCGCTCGACGATCGACAGCGGGAGCGATGACAGATCGACGAACGGACGCTCGCCGTCGTCGGCGAGCGGATACGGTGCCATGCGGTGACCGTCAACCAGCACCAGCGTGGCATCGAGAGTCAGGCCCCGCAAGGCAATGCCGCTCGCCCCACCGGCGAGCGCTCCGCTGAAGTTCTGCGTCAGCGAACCGCTGTTGTCGGCGGAAACGGCGCGAATGACGTCCGCGATCGTGAGCCTGCCGCTCTTCTCGATCTCCTCGGTGCTGATGACCTGTAGCGGCGACGGAGTCTCGGTATCGGTGCGGCGAATGTAAGATCCCGTCACGACGACCGTGGTCAGCTCCTCGCCGCTGGCGCTCTTGCCGCGCGTCGCTCCCGCCGCCTGATCGTCGGGGGTGGAGGCAGCATCGCTCGCCCGAACAGAGCCTGGCCAATTGCTCAGAAAGAGTGCCAACGCGATCGCCAGAGCCACGCCACCGCGCGCCGTCTCGCCGCGAGACTCCCCCATGCGTCGCCTCCGCTTACATCGCGAGGAACAAATGTAGGGGGGTTCCGATATCATTGCAATAACCTATTCTTTGGGGCTGGCTTTGACCGCAGGATATGGCCGTCCTCGCCGGTGTGACAGTCGGGTGAGCGTGCGGGCCGCCATACTCGTCCTCCTGCTGGCGCTGGGAGGGGCGTTCGTCCGTCCGGCGTTCGCCGATGAGGTGGACGCCCTCGTGAGCGCAACCCTGCGACGGGACCGGATTCCGGGGATCGGGCTGCTCGTGATGCGGTCGGGAAGTCGTGCGCGCCTTTCGACATACGGCCTCGCGAATGTCGAGCATCAGGTGCCGGTCAGGCACGACACCATGTTTCAGTCGGCATCGCTCGGCAAACAATTCACGGCTACCGCGGTGCTGATGCTCGCGGAGCGGGGGCGGGTCTCGCTCGACGATCCGATCAGCAAGTACCTGCCGGCGGGTCCGCCGGACTGGGCCCCGATCACGGTGCGGGAGCTCCTCGATCACACGTCCGGAATTCATGACTCCGAGGAAGACGGCGGGGTGTTCGACCTGCACCGCGAATACAGCGACGACGAGATCATCAGGGTCGCGCAGTCGTACCCGCTCGACTTCGCGCCTGGCAGTCGTTGGAAGTACAACAACATGGGCTACATCCTCAGCGGCATCATCGTGACGCGCGTGGCGGGGATGTTCTACGGCGAGTTTCTGACCCGCGAGGTCTTCCGACCGCTCGGCATGCGCACCGCGCGCGTCATCAGCGACACGGAGATCGTCCCGAATCGCGCCGCTGGCTATATCCGCACGGCGTCCGGCATTCGCAACCAGGACTTCGTGTCAGCGTCGCTGAACGCGACCGCGGACGGGAGCCTGTACCTATCGCTCGATGACTGGAGTGCGTGGATTGCGGCGATGGACCGCGACGCCTTGCTGACGCCCAAGTCATGGGCCGCATTGTGGGATCGCGGCAGGACCCGCGACGGCGAGCTCACCGAGCACGGCTTCTGCTGGGACCATGTCAGGCTGGTCGGGCACGAGGTGCTCGAGTTCGACGGCTCCTGGCAGGGATTTCGCACCGCGATCGAGCGCGATCCGGCGAGCGGGTTCACGGTTGTGGTACTCGCGAATCTCGCCCAGGCCGAGCCGCTGCCGCTGGCGCGCGATGTGTTGGCGCGGGTGGCAGGATTCGGTGCGCGCTGAGCGAGGGGCTCAGTCGCGGGCGCTTACGACAGTGAAATCAGCTCCGCAGGCCCGTTTCAGCCACTTGCCTGGGCGAGCTCGACGGCCTCGACGGCAAATTCCGGCGCCGTGGCCAACCGGAACGCGAACGACTTCGCGACAAACATCATGCGGAAGACGTCGATCGGCGTATGACGGGTCGAGTAACTGATCCCGCTCAGCTCCACGACCCATTCGAAGTGCAGCAGCTCCAGGAGTTCCTGCTCGCGCGGCTGCGCCGGCCGGCACAGCAGCGTCTGCTCCTCGCGCGCCTCCTTCAGCCCGTAGACCTCATCGAGCAGATCGTACAGCGAGCGCCGATCGCGAGCCTCGAAGTACGAGCCCAGGTCAGGCGCGAGCAGCTTCGGGATCGTGGACAGCTCCCAGATCACCGGTCGCTGATCGAGGAGCCGCAGCCGGGAGATCTCCCACACTACCGCACCTTCCTGCAGACTCAGCGCCTTGTTCTCGTCCGGATTGGCCCGCCTTGGGAAGCAGCCCAGGGTGCGGGACTGCAGCTTGGATCGCACATCGAGGTGCAGGCTGTTGCGCAGACCTCCGATCTTGGTCGTCTCGGCTCGCACGCGGGGCCGGGCGACGAACGTGCCGCGTCCCTGCTCCCGTCTGACCACCCCTTGCGCCGCCAGTTCGGCCAACGCACGTCGTACCGTGACGAGACTGACTCCCGCCTGCACGGCAAGCTTGGTCTCGGTCGGTAGCTGGTCTCCCTCCTGCAGCCTGTTCTCATCGATGTACTGCAGAATGAAGACGATGGTTTTTTCGTAGAGCGCTCTCACGGCCGCGGCCTGGAAGTCCTCGGTGGCCTCCAGGTTTCTGTTGTGCGGGGCCCCCTCTCAATCATCAGGTCATTATACGCATTCAGCTTGGGCTCTGGCTTTGGCCTGTACGCCACCGCACGCGTCGGGCGCCGAAGCGTCCGTTATAGTTGCGAGCAACGGGAGCACACTTCCGCAAGATGTGAATGCAGTGGTTTCTTACAGAGTCTTCGGCAAACTGCTGCAAGCATCGGGGTTGCGTTCGGCGCTGGTGTTCGCCAGGGCCGGCATGATGTGCCGAGGTCAGATGTAGTTCTGACCGGTCGTCGCGGAGTTGGGAAAAGTTCCAACGTCTACCGACCCTGAGAACGCATCAATCATGAGCGTAGGTCCGTTCGAGCACTGCCACGCCGTGCGGGCGCGCCGGTCCCTGCGCGAACGCCGTGTTGAAGTCCAGTTGGAACCGTTGATCCAACCTCAAGTCGCTGCTGGTCACGACGGCGACATGAATTTTGTGGTCGCCCTCCGCGTGTACCTTGCCGAAACCGTCCTGATTCAGGAAGTAATCACTGATAATTAGCCGCTTCTCGTCGCGCGTCAACGCGATGTAGTGCGGCCCGGAGTTGGCCCCCAGGTCCAGGATCTTCAGCAACCGCGGCTCATCCGGCCTGGAAATGTCCAGCATCGCGACCTTGCCAGCCTGGTTCATGGATATGAACAGCCGCCTGCCGTCCCGTGTGAGTCGCAGCAACTGCGGCCAACCGCCTTTGGAAATGGTTGCGAAGTCGAACACTGCCTTGGCGGTCCCACGCCTTGTGTCCAACAAATACAGGTGCTCGTCCAGCATTCCGGCCGTGTAACCGCGTTCAGACCGATCGCCCGGGATCAACTTGACGTCGATCGTCCCACCAGCACCGGGAATCTCTATCGTTCGCAGGATGGTCCTATGCCGCAGATTCCACACGCGCACGCTCCCGCGGAAGTCCAATCCGCCTGCGACCGCATCGAGCGTCGTGGATGGGCATATGAAATCGCTCGTCACCATCAGGTTGACTTCCGGCCTGAGCGAAATGCCGTGCGGATTGAAGCCTTCGGCCGGCGGAGTCTCGGGGTACTCCTTCACGAGCTCGAGTTGCCCGTTGAACTCCGCCACCCTTCCGGGTGAGTGACCCTGCGCCCCGCCCATCATGGTCACCAGGAATCCACCCTGCGGCAGTGATTGAAAGTCGTCCGTGATCGCGGATAGCGGCGGGTTTGCCGAGGAGTGGAACTTCGGTGCGCGCGGATTCGACACGTCGAAGAAGAAAATCTCGTCCTGACTCTTCAAGACACTCAGCAGACCGCCGCATACCACGGTCGTGCCGTCCGCCGACATGCCTATGTGGTGGAACTCATTCCCAGTCGCACTGGCCCCCTGCACGTCTGCCTTCCCTATCACATGACCGTACTGTGACGAGCCCTCGTCAAAATTCACCACCGCGAGGAAGTCCGGCGACTTCCGCGCCTGGTCTCCAGTGCAAATGAAGAGATACTTTCCGGAGTCGTCGACCGCGGCGACGCAAGGCGTTGAAGAGGCGAAAAAGCCCACGGCCGCGACCAGCAGCACGCTCTGGGTCCGGATGTTCAGAGATCTGTAGAATGGCATCATCGTTCTCTCCTGCTCGAGGCGCGCTGGACTTGAGCCGGCGCGCTGCCAGCGCACCTCCCACGGTCGGCAGGTATAGCTTTCAGGCGGTTGGAAGTCCTTCGCTGAAGCTGATATTTTTCCTACCGATTTCTTACCGAGGCGCCCGCAAGTGACGGATCGGTGCTTCTATGAGTTCGGTCCGTTCCGTCTGGACCCCAGCGGCCGTGTGCTCTTTAGAGGCGCGCAAGCGGTTCCGCTGCCACCCAAGGCCGGCGATGTCCTGGTATTGCTACTGCAGAGAGCCGGTGATGTCGTTGCAAAAGACGAGCTGCTGAAACAAGTCTGGCACGACGCCTTTGTGGAAGACGGCAGTCTGACGCGAACCATCTCCGTCCTGCGCAGGATACTGGGAGAAGGCCGCAACGGGCGGCAATACATCGCCACCGTATCGCGGCGCGGTTACCGGTTCGCAGCGCAGGTGACGCAAGCCGGACCGCAACCGCGGGCTTCGATCCCGGGAAAGCTGATGCTCGCGGTGCTGCCTTTTGAGAATCTGAGCGAGGACCGGACGCAGGAGTACTTCAATGACGGACTTACCGAGGAAATGATCACTCAGTTGAGCAGGCTGAATCCAGAGCGCCTGGGAGTGATCGCTCGGACTTCGGCGATGAAGTACAAGGGGACGAAGAAAAGCATCAAGGAGATCGGCGCAGAGCTCGGTGTTGCGTACGTCTTGGAAGGCAGCGTGCGGCGGGCTCTCGGACGAGTGCGGATTGCGGCGCAGCTGATCCAGGTCCGCGATGAAACGCACCTGTGGGCGCAGACCTATGAACGCAGCGTCATAGACATCCTGAAGCTGCAGAGCGAGGTGGCGCGCGCAATAGCCCGCGAAATCCGCGTCAAGCTGACACCGCGGGAGGAGCGGCGGCTCGCCGCGAGCAGCGCAGTCGCACCACAGGCCTACGAGGCCTATTTGAAGGGCCGCCACCTGTGGAACAGGCGCACCGAAGACGGCATGCGAAAAAGCATCGCACACTACGAGCAGGCCATTCGGCTGTACCCACAGTATGCAATGGCTTACGCCGGCGTCGCGGATTCGTACGTGATGCTCGCATGCCGAGGCATGGTGCCTGCGAAGGACACGTTCCGAAAAGCGAAGGAAGCCGCCAGGAAGGCTATCGATCTGGACAGTGAGCTCGGAGAGGCTCATGGCTCCCTCGCACATGTCCGGCTGCACGACTGGGATTGGGAGGGACTGGAAGCGGACTTTGAGCGCGCCATCGATCTCAACCCCGCGCAGGCCATCGTCTATTACTGGTACGGCGAATTCCTGATGTCCAGGGGAAGGCCGGAGGAGGCAATCGCCGTCACACAGAAGGCGCAGCAGACGGATCCGCTGTCGCCGGTGATCGGCTCATCGCTGGCGATGATCTTGTACCTCGCCCGCAGGTACGATCAGGCCGCCGTCGTGTTGGAGCGCACGCGCGAGCTCAACCCTGATCATTTCTTACCCCACCTGCGGATGGGCCTGATACGCATACAGCAACGCAAGTACGACGAGGCGATCCTGGAGTTGAAGACGGCAGTGAGTCTGGCCGACCAGAGCACGGAGACTCTGGCCGCGCTCGCGATGGCGTACGCCGCCGCGGGGAAAAAGAAACCGGCACAGCAAATCCTCGCCAAGCTGCAGCAGCTCGCAGGCAAGCGCTACGTCCTGCCTTATAACGTAGCGAAGATCCACGCGGCCGGGGCCGACAGCGACAAGGCATTCGAGTGGCTGGAGAGGGCCTACGAGGGAGGAAATCCTGACCTCATCGAGCTCAACTCCGAGCCAATTTTCGACGGCTTGCGCGGCGAGCCGAGGTTTTCGGATCTGATGCGACGGATCGGCTGGGAGA
>Ga0137409_10001665_pt1 | contig 24081 bp, 21 predicted proteins | sample CZODoug1_16funga_FD_122059 | JGI IMG/M metagenome (GOLD analysis project Ga0137409, IMG submission 122059) | Vadose zone soil fungal communities from Angelo Coast Range Reserve, California, USA - CZODoug1_16fungal (Hybrid Assembly) | ecosystem: Environmental > Terrestrial > Soil > Vadose zone...
ACCACTTGCACCAGCAGCTTGTTATCGCTGCGCCGCTCCAGTTTTTGCTTCATTTCGTGCACGGAGTGCGCCCTCCGCGTCAACGCGCGCACGGCGACGTCGTACATCTCCGCTTCGGTTTCAAGTTGGCGTGGCTTTCCGAACATGGAGGAAGCATAGATGTAAGGAAGTAACGAAGTAAAGACAGAGCGAAGGAGAAAGAGATAACGCAGAGACGCAGAGAGCGCTGAGGAAGCGCAGAGGGCATTCGGGAAACAGTTCTGCGCCTAGAAAATCGCGTGGGGGGAGGTGAGACGACGGCTCCGAGCATTAACCATCGGAACAGAAATGGCGGTGATCAAGAGAATGAGGATGATGAGTACTGCAGATAAGGGACGAATGCGCCGGAGTATTGATTGGCCCCAGAGTTTGGAACCGAGCCATTGGTCGGTGTGGTATCCGATTGCGAGCCATTGCAAAGAGCTCATTGCGAGAGTAATGCCAGCTCCGACGTAAGACCCTTCATACAAACCCAGGTGAAATATCATGGAGAAGGGGAAAAAGAGAATTGCAATTGGGATCGAAGCCAACGATGAGGGCGAATCAAGAAGGAACAGAATCTGCATAGACCAAGATTCGTAACTGTAATGAAACGGTCTTCCCGCGAAAATCGTTGTAGAGGACCCTTGGAGGTGTTCAAGGAAGTGGGCAAAGTCGCGCGAGGGCGGACGCATATTGGCAATTGCCAGCAAGAACCATGCTGCATGTAGGAACACAATGAGCCAGGCTAAACGGCTCCGGCTGGCTTCCGATGAGAAGCGAGCAATCTTCTTAAGGATGGCTGACACGGGACTCATTCTAATGGAATTCGACACCACTGGAGGGCCTGCGGTGCCATTGCTTCCGAATATGCAGGAGACAAAGACAGTAGATCCGAGGCTGCGCTCTTCCTTTATTTAAGCCTCGACATCAAGATCCACGCCGGTGCTGCCGCCACGGCCCCACCGAGCACAACATGCCACCAGCGCAGCCGGTCCTTCACTGCCAGCATGTAACGCAGGACCGCGATCAAGAGGCCGAGATTCATGATGCAAGCCACGGCTGCCAAAATTGTCACCTGACGATCTTGAGCAGTGGATACCTCTCCCTGCGCCAGCGCCCACAGTCCGAACGACAATAGGCCCGTGCCGACGGCTAGTAAAACCGAGATTGCAGTTGCAAAGCCCGTTCCCACGCCCGGAGACGGAAATGCGAGCAGCAGCAAGAGCGCAATCGCGTACATCCCGAGACAGATCCCCGGCAGTTCCCAGGAACCTGGCTCGGGAAAGTCCGCTGTGGTCGATGTCACAATCGCTGCAATGGCCAGCAAAGCGTATACGACAAGCGGCCGGCTGGGGGCGCTTCTCTCTATATCACTTGTTTGCTGGTTCTCCATACATCTGCCTCCCAGGAGCGCCGCTACTCGGGCTAAGGTGACTGAATTCTAGCGGCTCGTCCGGAACTTAACATGGAACACACGGAGGCGTAGCACGAGGGGCGAACAGCCTCGCCTCTGAAGCATGAGTGACAACTACTTTCTCGCGAAGCGCTCGAAGTCGGTACAACGCCTCTTCAGTTTCAAGTTGCCGCGGCCTAGAGAACACGAGGAGAGGATGAGGTAGCGAAGCGAGGAAGTAAAGAGATAACGAGCCGAGGACGAAGTGACAATTACGCCAACTACTTCTGCGCTCCGGTGGCGACGCTGGAAGCGGGCTGAGAAAAAGTGAGGAAGACAAAGAGACCCTTTAGCGAAACGAGGGCGAGAAACGCGCCCATAGCGAGCGCCGGGCCCCAGGGTATCCAGTTCCAAAAAGGACGGTCGATCATCGCCACGGACGCTTTGGCCGGGTCGTAGAGAACGTTGACTGGCCAGCCGACTCCTTCACTCTGGGCGACGAGTTTGCGCTCCTCGAAGCGCACTTTGTCGCCCCGGGCCTCAAATTCGACGACCGGCAGGTACACCGTGCGGCCGTACACGCCATTAGAGCTGGGGTTGCGATGCGTATGGAGCTCCCGACGCTGGAACCCGACAATCTTGCCCCGGGTGCGGGCACCGCTAAAGAGGAGATGGACATCGGTCTTTCCTGTGAAGTACGCAAAGCTAAGCAAAGCCACTGCCGCAAGCAATTGAGGCACGAAGGCGTATCGCAGAATTTTCGCGCGGTTGGCGAGCATCCATTCGATTTGTTGCTGGGGGAACGGCATTACAGTGCATCGCTCGACGCGCGAAAGCCGCTACTTGCGGGCGAAGCGCTCGAAGTCGGCCATTTGCGAGGCCATTTCCTCGCGGGCGGAGTCAGCGGCGGAGCGAATACCCTGGATGCGCAGCTTGAATTCGTCGGCGTTGGAGGCGCGCGCCAGGGCTTCGTCTAAGGTGATGAGCTGCTTGGAATAAAGGTCAAAGAGCGATTGATCGAACGTCTGCATGCCGTACTGGCTGGTGCCGGCGGCGATGGCGTCGTGGATCAAGCGCGTTTTGTCCGCGTTGATAATGCAATCGCGGATGTAACCTGTGGCGATCATGATTTCGCAAGCGGGCACGCGGCCTTTGTCATCGGCGCGGCGCACGAGGCGCTGGGAGACGACGGCTTTCAACGTGGCGGCCAGCTGCAAGCGAATCTGTTTCTGCTCGGGCGGGGGGAAGACCGCGATAATACGCTGAATCGTTTCCGTGGCGTCGAGAGTGTGCAAAGTGGAAAGAACCAGGTGGCCGGTCTCCGCGGCGAGCAGCGCCGTGGAAATGGTTTCGAGGTCGCGCATTTCGCCGACCAGAATGACGTCGGGGTCTTGACGAAGCGCGGCGCGCAACGCGGTGGAAAAGTTTGCGGTGTCCACTTCGACTTCGCGTTGGTTGATGAAACTTTTCTTGTCGCGGTGCAGGAACTCAATGGGGTCTTCGATGGTGATCAAGTGGTCGGCGCGATTGGCGTTGATGCGGTCGATCATCGCGGCCAGTGTGGTGGACTTACCGGAACCGGTAGTTCCGGTAACCAGCACCAGCCCGCGCTGTTCTTCGCAAATCTTGCTGATGACCGCGGGGAGGTTCAATTCCTCCGTGGTGCGAATTTTTGTAGGAATGACGCGCAACACCATGCCGACGTTGCCGCGCTGCTGAAAGACGTTGACGCGGAAGCGGCCCAGGCCCGCGACGCCGTACGCCATGTCCAATTCCGCCGTTTCCTTGAACTTTTGCTTCTGGCGGTTGGTCATCATGCTGAAAGCCATGGAGAGCATTTCTTCCGGCGTGACGCGAGGCACGTCGGTGACCGGGGCGAGCAAACCGTCAACGCGCAAGTAGGGGTGATTGCCGACTTTCAGGTGCAAGTCGGAAGCCTTGTTTTCAACAGCGCGACGGAGCAAGTCATCAATGCTTACGGCCATATAGTGTGAACCCCGCAAGAATGCAGCTAATGTGCAACCGTAGCACCGGTGGGAAGGGTGGGCAAGCAAGGCGCGCAGGCAGGTTGCGCGCTAGTTAACTGAGCCTCAGTACAGGTTTCTGCGCGGGGGAAACGGGCTCAAGCCTTCTTCAGGTACACCGTGTCGTAGAGCAGTCCGGCGACGAACCCTCCGGCCAAGGGGCCGACCCAGTAGACGCCGTGATTGGCCCAATGCGTTGCGGCAAGCGCGGGCCCAAACGCGCGCGCCGGGTTCAATGCCGCACCCGTGAGGGGGCCCGCGACAAGGATGCCGAGGGTGATCGAGAGGCCGATGCCGAAGCCGGCGATGGACTTGAACGCGCCCTTTTCATCGACAGCGGTGGAGAAGACCGTCAGCACAAGGAAGAAAGTCGTGACCGCCTCAAGAGCCATGCCCGCCCAACGGGGAAAATCACGCGCGAGCTCCGGAGTGCCAAGTGCGACGGCGCGCCAGGTTTCCTCGGGAATGACGGACTTCAGCAAAAAGGCAGCGGCGGCGGCTCCGGCAAGCTGTGCGGCCCAATAGAGAATGGTGTCCACGGTATTCACGCGCCTGGTGACCCAGAAGCCGATGGTCACCGCGGGATTAAAATGCCCGCCGGAAATGTGGCCGAGCGCGGAAACCATGATGCCGATGGCGAGGCCGTGAGCCAGCGCGATGCCTAGAAGTCCGAGGCCGCCGCCGGCGCCGTGCAAATATTGATCCGTACAAATCGAACCGGCACCAAAGAAAATCAGCGCAAAGGTTCCGAGAAATTCCGCGATCAGCTTTTGCGGTGTGCTGTACATCGTTGGTCCTCCACGCAAGGAAAGGGAAGCGCGTCCGATTCGAAAGGCTGCATTCTAGCTGGAATGCGGTGTGGAGCGCCAGCATCGCGAGCAGAATTCAGCGGGGCGGTCTTTAATTCAACGGAGGAAGGCCAATTTTTTTAAGCAGCACAGCGAAACGTGGATCGTCAGGCCACATAGAATCCACCTCTGTTCGTGCCCGGATGGTATTCATTCGAGTGTCGCCCTGCTGGAAGGCCAGCTCGAGCGCTGCGAACCAATGATCTTTTTCACCCAGTCCCGCATAGACATCGGCGATTCCCAGCCAGGAAACGTATTTTGTCTTTGCTTCCTCGATGAGTTCACCGAGGATTCTTCGGGCTTCCGAGGTCTTGCCGGCCTTCGCGTAGGCGTAGCCGAGATAGCCGCGGTAATAGGACGATTCCGGCAAGGATTGAACGGTTTTTTCCATTTCCGCTACAGCCTCATCAAACCTTTTTTGCAGGATCAGGACTTCAGCGTAGAAGTAGTGGCCGATTGGGTAATTCGGGTCCATATCGAGAGTCTCGCGGAATTGCTGTTCCGATTCCTGAAGATGCTTTGCATGCATCAATGACAGTCCCAAATTGACCTTGAGGTTGGAAGCGAATGGCTCGAGCGCCACGGCCTTGCGGTTTTCCACGACCGATTCTTCGTAACGGCCGGTGCCATACAAGAGTTCTGCGTACCATACGTGGGCATAGGGGTAGCCGCGATTGAGATCAATCGCGCGCCGGAATTCGCGTTCTGCCTCCGCAAAGTCCCATTCAAAGACCAACAGCGCGAGGCCCATCGAGGCATGAGCCTCGGGCAGAGAGGAATCCAATTCGATGGCTTTCTCCGCGGCCTGGCGGGCTTTCGCGCCGGCCTCTTTAGGCGAGAGCACGCCAGAGTTGCGCGCGAGAGCATAATAAGAGTCGGCGAGTCCAGAGTAAGCGAGCGCGTAATTCGGATCCTTGGCGATAGCTTGCTGAAAATAGTCAATTGCTTTGTTCAAACCACCCGATGTTCGCCTGTTCCAATAGAATCTCCCCTGCAAATACAATTGATAGGCTTCGGAGTTCTGCGTGGGACGCTGAGCCACGAGATTCTGTTGGGCGCCGGAAAGTTTCAACTTCAAATTTTCGGTGATGTCCCGGGTGATGTCGGGCTCCAGACTGGTCACATCGATCAATTTGCGCTGATACTGTTTTCCCCAGATTTGGCGATCGTGCTCGGCGTCAATGAGCTCCGCGCTGATGGAGATCGTGTCGCCCTGCTGAACCATGCGCCCGGTGAGAATCGTGTGAACTCCCAAATCGCGGGCGACGGAGGGTGGGTCGATGGCCTTCCCTTTGTAGCGATAAGCCGACATCAGGGAGACAACCCTTAATTTTGGCAACTGCGAAAGGGTATTGATGAGACCCTGCGTGATTCCTTCACTGAGATATTCGGCGTCGGGATTGCCCGTGGCGTTAACGAAGGGAAGCACGGCAACAGAATCCACGGATGCTTCTTTGACCTTGCCGCCGAAGTGCAAGGCCAGCCCGAGGACTACAGCGAAGAGTAGACTTGCGGCTAGCAGCCCCATTCGCAGCTTCGTGTTGCGCGCGGGAGGAGCGGCTACTTTGGAGGCTGAAGTAGCAGCCGTCACGCGCGTCGAGTCCGTGTCGCGCTTGAGGCGCTTCAGGTCGGCGCTGATTTCGGCGGCGCTTTGGTAGCGCAGGGCGCGGTCCTTCTCGAGTGCTTTCGAAACGATTTCGTCGAACCGTGCGGGGAGGTTTGAACTGGCGGCGCTGGGATTTGGTGGAGTGCGCTCGAGGATGGCGTGGAAGATGACAGCGGAAGTCGCTCCTGGAAACGCGACGCGGCCGGTGGCCATTTCGTAGAGTACGGCGCCGAAGCTGAAAAGATCAGTGCGGGCGTCGAGTTCTTCGCCGCGCGCCTGCTCGGGGGACATGTAGGCAACAGTGCCCATGGCGATTCCGGGACTGGTAAGGGCTTCCTCGGTGGTCACTCCTTCCATTGAACTGAGCGCCGCTCCGGGTGAACTGGCGTTGGGAGGAAGCTTGGCCAACCCGAAATCCATGAGCTTCACTGGACCGCCGGAGGTCAAAAAAATATTGGCAGGCTTGATGTCGCGGTGAACGATACCTTTTTTGTGCGCGGCGTCGAGGGCGTCAGCGACTTGGACCCCAATGGCCAGGAGAACGTCCATCGCGAGATGGCGTCCGGCGATACGATCCTTGAGCGTTTCGCCTTCGAGCAGTTCCATCACGAGGAAGAATTTTCCTTCGTGTTCTTCGATCTCGTGAATCGTGCAAATATTGGGATGATTCAGGGCAGAGGCGGCACGGGCTTCGCGGCGGAAGCGCTCTAATGCTTGAGGATTCTGATTCAGCGCTTCTGGAAGGAATTTGAGAGCAACGCGGCGGCCCAGCTTGAGATCTTCGGCGGCGTAGACGACGCCCATGCCGCCTCCGCCGAGCTTTTCAAGAATGCGGTAGTGAGAGACGGTTTGGCCAGTCATGGTGTGGATTGGTGCTGCGAAATGATATGGGGCGGAAGCGAGAGAGTCAACGCAAGCGGAGTGCGGTTGAAAAGGCGGCAGTCAAACCGGGCGGTCGAGGGCGCAGCCCTGCAACAACTTACTGAGAGTAATACAGCAGGTCCTAAAACCCTCTATGTAAACGCGAAGTGTGCGGTACCGCCCTTCGCGTTTTACTTGGAAAGCGTCCTTCCTCGCCGAATCACTGCAGATAGGCGACCCCATATTCATATTCTAACAAACCCTTGCCCGCTCCATGCCGCAAACTTACGATCCTCGCGGGCGAGTAAATATTGGGAGCCTTGGAACTGTAGGGAACTGCTATTTCTATGCGTGATCCCTCCGGGTACTTGGTAGCGCTGAAGAAGCTCAAGCCTCCACGCGCCAATTCTTTGACGACCACAACTTCATTTCCACTAGCGGGATGCCGCACGGATCCAACCGCCTCCACTTGAATACGACCATGGGACCGTCGGTTCTGCGTTCCATGGACCGCAGGGGCAATAGGTCCTGCGGAAGGACGGCCATGTGGTCGGTCCCAAGTGGTCCAGCCACCGCAATGTTCGCAGGTCCGGGAGATGTAATGGTGGCAGAGCAGGAGGTCAGCCTCGAATTCGTTCAGGTAACACACCTCCGTTCGGTCGCACGCAACGCATCTCAGCAAGGCCCGCAGGACCGTTTCGTCCATGTCGGTGACGGCGGGGAATACAACGCCCCATAGGTTTGCAACCGTAGGATCGAGCATCGTCACCCCAAACACCGGGCCCTCGGGTCCCCCCGCAACGCGGCCCACGACTCGAGCCATGGCCTCTTTGCCAGCTCCGTCAAGCCGCTGGACTGTGATGATCTCGCCAGCGAATAGCTCCCTGTTCACCTTGATGGTAGCGCCTTGCCGGCTGATGTCTACTGTCTGTCCTTCCTCCAAGAAATCTTGACCGTTACGGCGAACACCTGAGACGCGAATGGGTAAGGTCAAAAAAACACGATCGCTCTGGCGGTGATTTTTCTCACGAGCGGGAGAAGGGGCATGCTCCGCCCGGCCAATGTGCTTGCTGGATTCGTTGCTAGGATTGCCGGCCATAGGGTAAAACCAAGAATGGAAGCACGAAACGGACCTCCATTCTTCATCCCGGAAGAACGGGAAAGTATGGTCTCACTGGCACTGTAACGGCAATCCGGTGGAACCATGAATTTCGGAGAAGGTCATTTCCTTAGGGACCTTCCTGCGTAGTTCCTAGCGAGAAGCCGCGGCGACTGGAGCGTTTACCGGGGTGAGCCAGTTGTGGCGGTCGGGCTTGGTGCCGCTGGTGATGGCGAAGAATTCTTCCTGGAGCTTGCGGGTGATCGGCCCGGCGACACCTTTTCCGACCTGGATGTGATCGACGGAGCGGATGGGCGTGACTTCCACGGCCGTGCCGACAAAGAAAACCTCGTCGGCGATGTAGAGCATCTCGCGAGGAATGACAGTCTCTTTGAGTGGGATTTTCAGGTCTTCTGCCAATTTTGAGATGGCGTCGCGCGTGATGCCGGGAAGAATGCTAGTGGCGAGCGGCGGAGTATAAAGCACGCCGTCGTGCGCCAGAAAAACGTTCATGCCTGAGCCTTCGCTGACGTGGCCATCGGTGTCGAGAGCAATTCCCTCGGTGTAGCCGTTGAACGTGGCTTCCATGCGAATGAGCTGCGAGTTCATGTAATTCGCAGCGGCCTTGGACATGGCCGGCAGAGTGTTCGGAGCGATGCGCGTCCAGGAACTAACGCCGACATCGACGCCCTTCGAAAGAGCTTCCGGGCCTAGATAGGCGCCCCAGCTCCAGCAGGCCATGTAAATGTCGATGGGGGAATTCAGTGGATTCACGCCGACTTCGCCGTAGCCGCGCAGCACGATGGGCTTCACGTAGCAGGAATTTAATTTGTTGAGGCGGACCAATTCGCAAGCGGTATTGGCGAACTGCTCGACGGAGAAGGGAAGCTCCATGCGATATATTTTTGCGGAGTTGATGAGCCGCTGCATGTGTTCGCGGAGGCGGAAGATCGCCGGGCCCTGCTTGGTTTCGTAGCAGCGGATGCCTTCGAAGACCGCGGAGCCATAACTCACCACGTGCGAGAGGACGTGCAGCTTGGCGTCGTCCCAGTTGATCCACTTTCCGTTGTGCCAGATTTTCTCGGTCGCCTGAATCGCCATAAATGCTCCCTGTTCGCTAGTGCCACTCGCTGTGGTACGGCTTGAAATTGCAGGATACGGTACGCGGGAGAGAGCGTCAATCTACAGCGTTAAGCTATTGTTGCCGCCGCGGAACCAATTTGGCGTTCGTCCTTTGTGCACCAGAGATCGAATTCGCAATGACACCACGAGAATCGCGAGTCAGTGCGGTTGGCTGGACGGGGCATCTGGCTTCGCAGGAGCTTCGAGAGACTCCATCATCGCTTTAGCCTTTGTGATGGTTCGGCTCGAACTATTTTCCCAAATTCCCAGAAGCAGGAACGGGATGGCTGTTGCGGCGACCAAAAGTTTGGCGCGGCCCGGGATTTTAGACTCGGGTTCCCATCGGAAAAGCTGGGCGGACAAGAAGAAAGTGAGGGCGGCCCAAACCAGAAGAGAACCGAGCGCAATCAGGAGGTCGCGGCTCCACGGTGCAGCCGACCAGTAGATGGCATCTTGAAGTTCCGTGACGAGATAGGTTGCGGGAAGAAACAGTCCGACGCGCTTGACGACCTGGGGAAGAGTACTGAGCGGAACCGTGGCGCCAGAAAGGAAAATCAGTGGGAGCCAGATGAGCTGATTGATGACCTGAGTTTCCTGCATCGTGTTGGTGACGCTGGCGACGACGAGGCCCAGGGAAGCGAAAGCCATGGTGCCCAAGGCAATCAGGAGGAAGGCGGAGACAAGATTGCCGAAACTCGAAACGTGAAAAATGAAACGCGCAAAGAGCATTTCGACAAGGACCGTGGGCATGGTGAGGACGAAATTGGCGACGATGCTGGAGGCCAGCATGTCACTGGGGGTAACCGGCGTAACGTGAAACCGGCGCAAGATTCCCTGTTCGCGAAACATGACCAGAGCGGCGCTGAGTCCCCAGAAGCTGCCCATGACGGTCAAGGCCATGACGGGCCCAAGAAAATAGCGGACCACTTGGGGGACGCCCTTCGCGAAGACTCCGGCGTAAAGAAAGAAAAAACCGAAGGGCATGATCACGCTGAAAAATAAGAACATTTTATTGCGCAGCGTGAGTTGAATGCGCATGCGCGTCAAAGTGGCAAAGTTTGTCAATCGCGCAACCTCCTTCCGGTCATTTCGATGAACACGTCTTCGAGGGAAGGCGAAGCAATTTCCAAACTCACCAGTTCGTTGCCCTCGGCTTCCAAATGCTTGACGAGGGCGACGATGGTTTGCGGAGGGCGCTCCGAGTGAATTACGTAGGTGCCACCGACTTCGCGGGCGTCGACCGCTCCATCCAAACTCTTCAGCGTGCCATTGGAGGCCGGCTTCGAAAGACGAACTTCGATGCGCGTGGTGCCGCCGGAATGCGCTTTCAGGTCGCGGGGCGTGCCAAGGGCGATGACTTTTCCGTGGTCGACAATGGCGACGCGGTCGCACAGGCGCTCGGCTTCCTCGATGTAGTGCGTGGTCATGACGATGGTTTTTTTCTCGCGCTTCAATTCCTCGATGATGTCGTAAATCTCGCGACGGACTTGCGGGTCGAGGCCGGCGGTGGGCTCATCGAAGAATAAAACTTTGGGGTCGTTGACCAGCGCCATGGCCAGGGCGAGGCGCTGCTTTTGACCGCCAGAAAGATGAGAGTAAAAGGTGTTGCGCTTTTCTTCCAAGCCGAAGCGCTTGAGCAATTCGTCGGGTTTGCGCCCGCGTTTGTAAAAGCTCGAGAAGAGCCGCAAGGCTTCGATCACGCGGAGTTTGTCCGGCAGGGAAGTGGATTGCAGAGCAGCGCCGATTTCGTGCTTGAGAGCCACCGAATCGCGTTGCGGGTCGAGGCCGCAGACGGACACGCGCCCGCCGTCGGGAGTGCGAAGGCCTTCTAGGATCTCCACGGTGCTGGTTTTTCCGGCGCCGTTGGGCCCGAGGAGCCCGAAAACTTCGCCCTCCTCCACGGAAAAACTAACACCGCGAACGGCTTCAACATCTCCGTAGCGCTTGACGAGATTTTCGACCTGAAGAATGGAATTGGCCATGTTCGTTGCAACCCCCCACCGAGGGCTGCAGTCGATGAAGAGCGTATAGCATACCGCAGATAGGCATCCGGCTCGCAACGCGAGGACAGGCGACCGGCGATCTCACTTCTTATTACGTTTTTTTTCAGTTCGAGATTTCAGTGCGGATTTTTGGGGCGGTTTCCAGAGATGGCGCTTCAGATCCACGCGCGACTCGACAATGGAGACGCCTTCGCTTTCGAGCAGTTTTCTTTGCAGGGAAGCGTACGGTTCGCGGATTAGAATCTTGCCGCGCTCGCCGAGAACGCGATGCCAGGGAATGCCTTTGCCGGACGGAGTGGCGGCCATGGCGCGCCCGGCGCTCCGCGCGCCACCGGGGAGGCGCAAGGCCTTAGCTAACGCCCCATAGGTTAGAACCCGGCCGCGGGGAATAAGTTTCACGAATCGAAAAACAGGATCCCAGGACATGACGAAGTATGCTCCAGGGCAACGACAGAAAGAAACTCGCGCGACATGCTAGATGTCTGCCGCCGCAAGAACAAGAGAAAAATCTGTAAGCCGGGTTTAATCAAGTAGCTGGAAGCTGACAATCATATGAGAATCGGAAAGTAAGGGCGAGCATCTAATAGAAGTAGCAGAAGAGGAACAGCGCGATGAAACGAGGAAGCGAAAGTTCAATGAAACGCAGCAAAAAAAGTGATGGGATTTCGCGCCCCGTTTCCACTACGTTGGTCGCGTTACTGATTGGATGCAACTTTTCTCAAAAATCTGTGTCTTATATTGTAGAGTGTAGTGGAAGACAATTACACTACACCAGTTGAGGGAAGTCTGAGGTGCTGCCGTGGCTTTCGTCCGCCGCAAAGGAAATGCGCTTTACCTGGTGCACAACGTGCGCCGCGGCGGAAAAGTGCGCCAACTCCATCTGGCGCGTCTGGGAGCCCGGGCGCGAATCACCGATGACGTAGTGCGCCTGGTTTCCAAAAAGCATCCCTTTGTGGAGCTGAACTGGAAAGCGCTGCGTGAACAATTGAATGGCCAAGTGGACCTGGCAAATCCCAACTCGCCGGCGGTCCAAAAGCTGGTCTCCTCCCTTCGAGCCCTCACTCTCGACCTGGCGGATGTCTTTCCGCCGTTGCTCCGAATTTCTGAATCACCCGTGGTGGCGCGGGAGCTGCTCGTGCAGTTGCGGCTTCTGCAGTCCACTATTCAGGTCAAGCTCGACCAGTTTGGCCGTGGACGCGGGCGGTTTAGTAATGCGAACCCGTCTTCTCGGGTTCGCTAGGAGGCGGTCATGAGCGACTACATCCTTAATCTCGATCCCAGCAAGCGCAGCACGGACACGATCGATTTTCAGACGGCGCTGCGGGGGAAGATTGTCGGACAGGAAGAGGGTGTCCAGGCGCTGGTAGACCTTTACCAGGTCTTTCGTGCCGGATTGAACTCGCCAGGCCGCCCAGTAGGGAATCTGCTGTTTCTTGGACCGACAGGTTCGGGCAAGACGCGCATCGTGGAAGCGGCTGCTGAGATTCTATTTGGCGAAGCCCGCGCGGTAATCAAGATTGATTGTGCGGAATTTCAGCACTCGCATGAAATCGCCAAACTCATCGGCTCTCCCCCAGGGTATCTGGGCCATCGCGAGACGCATCCTCTGATTACCCAGGAATCGCTGGCGGCTAGCCACACCGACAAACTGAAGTTGAGTTTCCTGCTTTTTGACGAAATCGAAAAAGCCAGCGATGCGCTGTGGCAGTTGCTCCTCGGAATGCTGGACAAAGCCACTCTGACGCTGGGCGACAACCGCAAGGTCGATTTGTCCAGCACCGTGATTTTCTTGACCTCCAACCTGGGCGGCGGCGAGATTGCCGAGCTTATGCACGGTGGTTTGGGTTTCGTCCAGCCGAATGACAAGCCGATCGCGGGCCTGGACGAGAAGGTGCAACGAACCGCGTTGGAAGCCGCACGGCGCAAGTTCTCGCCCGAATTCATGAACCGCCTCGACAAGGTGGTGGTATTCCACCCCTTGAAGCGCGAGCAGCTCCAGGAAGTGCTCGATATCGAGCTAGGTGAGGTGCAGCAGCGGGTTCTGGACACTGCCAAAGGCCAGTTTCTCTTTCGAGTGACCGATGCCGGGCGCCACTTCCTCCTGCAGGAAGGCACGGACCAACGTTACGGCGCGCGCCACTTGAAGCGCGCCATCGAACGGCATGTCGTCTATCCCCTGGCGAACCTGCTGGCCACGGATCAAGTCACCTTGGGCGACTTGGTGAAAATCGATTGGGACGAGATACACAAGCAGCTCACGTTTGTGCGTGAAGGCGAAGGAGCACTTGTGCAGGCCGCGGCCCAGGGAACTGGGGCCAAAACTGCCTCCGTAGAGGTGAAAGACGGGAAGTCTGCTGAGACGCCCACGGAAACCGCCGTGGAGGAGAGGAAATCGCGTGCGGCCCAGCCTGGAGGCGGCCCAGCAGCGTCGCCCCAAGGGCGCAAGAAGCAAGACCGCTCTAATACTTAAAGCAGGACTTTAACTCTTCAAGGGGCGCCCTCCAAGCGGACGCCCCTTTTTGTCGTTTGCCCGCTGACACAAACTGTTTCATCTCTCTCACTTTGCGCTGAGATGAAACAGCGTCTCACCGGTTGAGACAGTTTCCAGAACTGCAAATCCTGTATGTTGTTGACTTTACGCCGTTTTTTGACCCCGCAAACTGTGGAAAGGATTGGCACTCCCCATGCACTATCTCCCCAGTGCGCGAGTCTGAGACGCGTTACGCGTTTGGGGGAGCTAAACGCGAAGAAAGGTTGATGAAATGAAAGCAGCCGTCCGCCATCAACTGGATCCAACCATACGAAGCAGCGATACGTGTGATTTTCACTCGTCTTTGCGGGCAAAGATCGTCGGCCAGGAAGAGGGCGTGCAGTCCCTCGTGGACATGTTCCAGGTTTTTTGCGCTGGATTGAACTCGCCCGGCCGCCCCGTTGGCAACCTGCTGTTCCTGGGGCCGACGGGTTCGGGTAAGACGCGCATCGTGGAAGCGGCCGCCGAGATCCTCTTTGGCGACGCCCGCGCGGTAATCAAGGTCGATTGCGCGGAGTTCCAGCACTCGCACGAAATTGCCAAGCTGATTGGCTCACCTCCGGGCTACCTGGGCCATCGCGAAACCCATCCTTTAATCACTCAAGAAGCGCTGTCGGCTAGCCACACTGACAAGCTGAAGCTCAGCTTCCTGCTCTTCGACGAAATCGAGAAGGCCAGCGACGCCCTCTGGCAATTGCTGCTGGGCATGCTGGACAAGGCCACCCTCACGCTGGGCGACAACCGCCGCGTGGATCTCTCGCAGACGGTGATTTTCCTGACGTCGAACCTTGGTGGCGGCGAAATTACGGAATTGATGCAGGGCGGCATGGGCTTTGTGCGGCCTACCGAGAAACCTGCAGCCGGCTTCGATGAAAAGATCGAACGTACGGCTGTGGAAGCGGCCCGCCGCAAGTTTTCGCCGGAATTCATGAACCGGCTCGACAAAGTGGTCGTGTTTCATCCACTAAGGCGCGAACAGCTTGAGAAGGTGCTTGAAATCGAACTCGGCCAGGTGCAGCAACGCGTCCTGGAAACCGCCAAGGGACAGTTTCTGTTCCGCGTCACGGATCCCGGCCGCGAGTTCCTGCTGCAAGAGGGCACGGATCAACGCTACGGAGCGCGGCACCTGAAGCGCGCCATCGAACGCCATGTGGTCTATCCTCTGGCAAACCTTTTGGCGACTGAGCAGGTTCACCTCGGCGACCTCGTTTGCATCGACTGGAACAAGGAGCAGGACCGATTGACCTTCGTGCGCGAAGGTGAAAATCTGGCGATTCCCGTGCGCAAGCAAGAGCCAGTCATTCCCACTCGCACCTCTGCGGCAAAGAGCGGCAAGACTGCGGATGCGCCTGGCGTGACCCTTTCGCCAGAGCCCGCCCCTCGCATGGTTCGTTAAACCCATTTTACATTCTTTCTGAATTGGCTCGGGTGGCTCGCCGCCCGGGCTTTTTCTTTTCTTGCCCGCCGGATGCTAAAGTAACCTTGAACAAAAAAGCGCCATCCTACCTCACATGGCTTTTCGGAGGTTGTCGTGAGTCTGTTTGCGTTGAATGGGGAATCTACGGAGAGGGCTTCTGAGCAAAAAATCTCCATCCTCCGAAGAAATCGCGGATTGGCGGCCAGCTTCTTACTGGGACTCTCCCTGCTTCTAATTCCCAGTGCCTACGCGCAGCGAACTCCACTCAAACCCGGTTGGAACCACTTTTCTCCTCAAGAAGACATCACTCTCGGCAAACGGGCGGCGTCAGACGCTGAAAAGCAGCTGCCACTGTGCAACGCGCCGAGAGTCGACGCGTATTTGACCAAGCTGGGCACGCGTCTGGCGCAAAAACTTCCCACCGGCGGCGTGCAGTATCCTTTCGAATTTCATTGCGTGAACGACAAAGCGATCAATGCCTTTGCTTTGCCCGGCGGATATGTGTTTGTCAATCGCGGCGCCATCGAAGCCTCAGATAATGAAGCGCAGCTTGCCGGAGTGATGGCCCACGAGCTTTCGCACGTGGCTTTGCGCCACGGCACCAACCAGGCAACGAAGGCGATGGTGGCTGAGACTGGCTTGGGAATTTTTGGCGCTGTTTTCGGAGACAGCACAGGCGGTGCTCTTCTGACAACGCTGGGGAATTTCACCGCGGGCGGCGTGCTGCTCCGCTATTCGCGAACGGCGGAGTCCCAGGCCGATGTCATGGGCACGCAAGTTCTCTTTGACTCTGGGTACGATCCGCGGGCCATGGCGCAATTTTTTGAAAAACTGGAAGCGGAAACCAAGGGAAAGAATCCGCCGGAGTTCTTGACCGACCACCCCAGCCCGGAGCATCGCGTCGGGCGTGTCGATGATGAGGTTGAGAAGCTCGGAGGCGCGCCGGCAAACGCCAAGCGGGACTCCGCGGAGTTCGAATCGATCAAGCGCGAAGTCCTGGCGCTGCCTGTGGTGAAACGGCCGGCGCCCGGAACGCCCGGCGCCGCCCCTGCTCTGCCCTCGCGCAGTCTCGCGGAGTATCAATCGAGCGGGTACACGCTCAAGTATCCGGACAATTGGAAGAAGTATCCCGATAGCGAAGGCGGCGGCGTTTCCTTTGCTCCCGAGGGCGGAATTTTGGACGATGGCAGCGGGCATAGCGCGCTTGCGTACGGGCTGATCATCGGCGTTGCGAGAGCCAAAGGCGACGCCAATGAGGAGAACGCCCTGAATAATGCGACCAACCAGGTGATTCAGGATCTACAGAAGTCGAACCCCGGCATGAAAATCACGCGGCAGGGCGAACGCCTCCGCTTGAACGGCCAGCCCGGACTGTCGACCTATCTGAGCAATTTGTCGCCGGCCGGGGGGCAGGAAACGGATTGGGTCGTCAGTGTTTTGCGTCCTGAGGGATTGGTCTATTTCGTCTGCGTAGCGCCGCAATCCGCCTACGACAATTACGACAAGACGTTTTCTTCGATTCTGGATAGTGTGAGATTCGCCCACTAGAGAGAACGGCCGGAATCGGACGGACCTGTTCACGTCCCTGTCCGGCCTGCGGCCGCGATTTGGGACCGCAAAAAAGAACGGGCGCTCGCCGCGGCGAGCGCCCGCTCCGCAAGAGTGAATCAATACGGCTATTTTCCGGCTCTCGTGACTATCGGTCCCTGTCTAGGCCCGGCAGAACCGGCGTGCCTTCCGCCCTCACGGCATCCAGTGCATCCGGATCGAGTCCCAGGATTTGCAGGATGGTGGGAGCCACTTGCGCGGTTTCCACAAAGCTGTGAATGGTCCTGTGGTGGAAGTCAGGGTTAGAGACTAGCAGCATCACGTTGGTGTCATCCCAGGCGAAGCCGCCGTGCTCGGATTGTTTCTTCAAGTTACCCGTATAGACCACGCCTACGTTCGGCAACACGACAACGTCGGGCGTGCGCGGGTCACCGCCTTCCCGTAAGCGGCAGCACGGACCAGGAACGTTGGGCACACCGGGCGGGTTAAAGATAGTCGCGACCGAAGCGCCATAAAGGATCTGGCCGATTCCGGCCGCAGCGGCGTTGTCTTCCAGCATGCCCACGACTTTGGCGGTGTCGCTGGAATTGGTGAGCCAGAGCTGGGAAATGTCATCCTCCGCCAGCCCGAGCCCATTGTTGGGATCGTTGTAGACCGCGGGCAGAAACGCCCCGATGATCCCGGATGGTGGCGTGCCGTTGTTACCCGTCTTCCCTGGAATGGGGAAAAAGCGGTTCGGGTCGATCGGCGACTGCCCGTGTTTGGCGGTGATTATAATCACAGTCGAGTCCAGTAGGTGGTGGCTCCTGAGTGCGGTAACCATTTGTCCGATCGCCGCGTCCACGAATTCGATCTCGGCCGTCATTTTGGGTCTTGGGGTACCCTGGGCATCCTCATAACCGCCTGAGTTTGCGTCAGTTCTGATCGCCGAAGCGGGTTCAATCAGCTTTTGTCCGACGCTGACCGCCTGGAAGTTCATACCGAAGATGACCGGTACGGGCTGTCTGCTGGTACCGAGGTGGTTCTTGCCATTGATCCAGTTCACGACAGCGTTGACCTTCAACTGGTCGTAGCATTTGATGGAGTCGAAGTCGGTGGTCCAGTCACTGCCAGTGTTCTGGGAAATGTGCGAGCAGTCCGTCCCGTTCGCGGTCTTGAAACCCGGGATATCAATCACGTTTGAATTCACTTCGGGCGAGTAGTAATCGTCGACGTTACTGGGGCTGGAGGTTCCCGTCGGTCCGGAGACTACCGCGTAGACTGCGTGCTTGTCGGACCAGGCCGTAAAGCCGCCGGCCGCGTGGATCACGCCGTAAATCGTATTCGTGCGGACGAAATTCCAAGGATAAACCGGCTTGCATCCATCGAAAGGATCGCGCTCCAACTTATCGGGGTCGATGGAAAGAACGCCGCCGTCGAAGGTGGCATAAGGACCGCCGCCATTGACCTTGGTTTCGTCGAATTCGTCGCCTTCTTCGTATTCGGTCTCCGTTCCGTTGATCTGCCCTTGGATGCAATTTCCGGCAGGGAGCCCGTTACCGGTCGCAGTTTTCGGAGGAGCGAGGACGCGGTCATAAGCGACGTCATAAAATGCGCCTACCGTTCTCGGGCTGCCACCAGTCACGAGCGCCATCAGCCCAGGGAAGGAATCCGAGGGCCGGGAAGTACTCGTACGCGTATAGTTCACGCCCGTCTTGCCCAGGGCGGCTAAAGTCGGGCAGGTGTTGGACGCCGCGCAGTTTTCGTAATCAACCGCGTGCATCCCATCGATGCTGATGAGGAGAACATGCTTGATCTTTCCGTCGCCAAATTCATCGTTGGCGCGAGCTGGTGCGGGAAGAGTGGTGCCGATCAGTCCTACAGACAGTACTACGGCTAACAATCTTTGTTCCAAGTGAATCTCCTTGTCGGGGAAAAGGGATGGATACGCCTAATCCAGCGAAGAGCCTAGTGGGCGTGTATTACAGAATGGAGAACGAAGCGTATCCGCCGCGTAAAACAGGAAGGAAAGGTTGCAATCTGAAAAGAATTTAATATCCGTTCAGAGTAGTACCAGCAGTCCTGGAAGTCGCTGAACGATAATCTTTTCGGAGTTTTATTTGGCTGGCGTCAATTCTCCGGCTTTCTTCTTGGCGTCATGCAAGCGGTAAACCTCTGCTGCGCGTTGCAGCGCTTCGGAAATGCTTCCACAAATATTCTCCGCGCCAACGTGGCGTTCAAATTCGGCTTGCTTCATCAGTTGCGAGGGTTGTTCGCGCGCGCCGCAGAGCAGTAATGAACGTCCTGAGGTGTGCAGTGTGTCGGCGAGATCGCGAATAGCGCCAAGGCCAGTGGCGTCAATCGCCGTCATGTTCCGCAACCGCAAAATAACAATGGGCGGCAGCGTGTCGATGCTGCGAAGAAGGTCCGCGAACTTGTCCGTTGCCCCGAAGAGAAATGGCCCATGAATGCGGTAAACAATGGCGTAGTCGGGAATGTCTTTGCCTTGCAGGACATGCACGCGGCTGTCTTCCACGTAATCTTTTGTGACCGGACTGACGGTGGTGGTGCGTGAAACCTTGCGAATAAAAGTGAGCGCGGCGAGCACCATTCCGACTTCCACTGCAAACGTCAGATCGGTCACTACGGTCAGCGTCAGCGTTAGCAGCCACACCGCGATGTCCGCTGAACTGAGCTTCAAAATCTCGGGGATCTCCTCCCAATCGCCCATGTTATATGCCACGATCATCAAAATCGCGGCCAAAGCCGACAGCGGTACGCTCTTCACCAGCGGCGCCGCGAAGAGAACTATCGCCAACAGCGTCAGAGCATGAATCATTCCCGCTACGGGCGTCTTTGCACCTGAACGTACGTTGGTTGCGGTCCGCGCGATCGCGCCAGTGGCGGGCAGCCCGCCAAACAAGGGCGAGACAATATTCGCAATACCCTGGCCGATCAATTCCACGTTGGGATTGTGCTTGTCATTGCTCATGCGGTCGGAAACCACAGCGGACATCAGCGACTCAATGGCGCCGAGCATCGCCACCGTGAAAGCCGCAGACAGCAGCTGCCGAAAGACGTCGTAGTGGAAGTGCGGAATCGCCAATTTCGGCAAGCCGCTGGGGATTCCGCCGAAACGCGATCCGATCGTTTCGACCGGCAGATGCAGAAGTATGACGGCAGCGGTCGCGCCAAACGTGACCAGGATCGCGCCGGGGATTTTTCTCGCGTACTTCAGGCAGAAAACCATCAGCGCAATCGAAAGAATGGACACGGCGGTTGCTGCTACCGAGAACGTATTCCAGGCTTGTCCAAAGGCCATCATGCGGTGGAAAAAATCGCCGGGGACGCGCTCCATCTTCAGGCCGAAGAAGTCGCGGATTTGCGTGCTGGCGATCAGGATGGCGATGCCATTGGTGAACCCGACCACCACCGGCCGGGGAAAGTATTTCACCATGGTGCCCATGCCGGTTATTCCCAGCAGGACCAGCAGAACTCCCGCCATCATCGTGCACATGAACAGGCCGTCGATGCCGTGTTTGGCGATGATTCCTGCTACTACCACGACGAACGCGCCGGTGGGACCGCCGATTTGCGTTTTCGACCCGCCCAGGGCGGAAATCAGAAAGCCCGTCACGATGGCACAGTACAGGCCTGCCTGCGGCGAAACTCCCGAAGCGATGGCAAACGCCATCGCCAGCGGCAGGGCCACCAAGCCAACGGTTACACCGGCAATCAGGTCGGAAACGAATTTGTGGCGGTCGTAGCCGCGCAGCAGGAGTATCGATTTCGGAAGCCAGGCTTCGAGCGCGGGAGTCATGCGACTTTCTGTGCAGAAAAGATGCTGTCTAGGAAGATTCTAGCAAGGTGCCGGCTGAAATGTATAAACGGAGGATGTAGTTGTGCCTTGAAGGGAATCTCGGCTTGGCACGTTGATTCGACAACCGGTATTTCCGCTCAGTCCGTGGCTTCGCTGCGGGAGGAGACCGGCTTCCAGCGCAAAATCGGTTTGCGCGCAGCGCCGACTTCGTCGAGACGTCGGACGCGCGTGGTGTGCGGTGCGGTCTTCACCATTTCCGGCTTCGTCGCAGCTTCCTCGGCGATCGATTTCATCGCATCGATGAACAAATCGCATTCTTCCTTGGACTCGGATTCCGTCGGTTCGATCATCATCGCGCCCGCCACAATCAGCGGAAACGCCGTGGTGTACGGATGAAAGCCGTAGTCGATCAGCCGTTTCGCGATGTCCATGGTGCCCACGCCGTTTTTCTTTTGGATAGCGTCGCTGAACACCACTTCGTGCATCGAGGGCAGGGAATAGGGCAGTTCGTAAACGCCCTCCAACATCTTGCGAATGTAGTTCGCGTTCAGCACCGCGTCTTCCGTGGCCTGCCGCACTCCCGGGCCGTATGCGAGGATGTACGCCAGCGCACGGACCAGCACGCCGAAATTCCCGCTGAATGCTTTCACTCTGCCGATGGAATCCGGACGCACCGGTTCCAGCGCCAGCCGTCCGCCTTCTTTTTCGACCAGGATCGGAACCGGCCGGAACGGTTCGAGGATTTTTTTCATTGCTACCGGGCCTGCGCCGGGGCCGCCGCCGCCATGCGGCGTCGAAAAAGTCTTGTGCAGGTTGAGGTGCATTACGTCGACGCCGAGGTCGCCGGGCCGCGTCACCCCCGTCAGCGCGTTCATGTTCGCGCCGTCCATATAGAGCAGAGCGCCTTTGGCATGCAGGATTTCCGCGATCTCCGGAATGCGCTGCTCGAAAATTCCGAGCGTCGACGGATTAGTGATCATCAGCGCCGCAACATCCCCGGTCACCAGTTCACGCAGCTTGTCCACGTCGATCTGTCCGTGCGATTCGGATTTGATGTTTTCGACTTCGTAGCCCGCGATCACCGCGGTTGCCGGATTCGTCCCGTGCGCGGAGTCCGGAATCAAAACTTTTTTGCGCGGGTTCCCCTGCTTCTCCAAATAGGCGCGGATCAGCAGCAGCCCGGTCATTTCTCCATGCGCTCCCGCGGCGGGTTGCAGCGTGATGGCATCCATGCCCGTGATTTCCAGCAGGCATTGCTCCAGCAGCCGCAGAATTTTCAGGCAACCCTGCGAAAGCTCCTGTGGCTGATAAGGATGTTCGGTTGCGATGCCGTCGAGGCGTGCCACGAATTCATTGACGCGCGGGTTGTATTTCATCGTGCAGGAACCTAGCGGATACATCCCCAGGTCAATCGCGTAGTTCCACGTCGAAAGGCGCGTGAAGTGCCGGATCACCTCGATCTCGCTCACTTCGGGAAATCCTTCGATACCCGTGCGCCGGTGATTCGCACCCAGTGCTTTCGCGGGATCGGCCGCGGGCACATCAAGTGGCGGCAATTCGAACGCGCGCTTTCCCGGAGAGGATTTCTCGAAGATCAACCCTTCGCTTTGGTTCGTGTGTCGTGAAGCCTTTTTGATTTTTGCGTTCATTCTCAACTTTCTGCGTGTAGAAGCGCTCGCTACGGCAGGCCCCCACGTAGAAAACGTTTTTCCTTAAATCGGACGCTGCAGTGCGTTCTTCAACGCCCCTGCGAACCGCTCAATTTCCGCCCGCGTGGTTGTTTCCGTCACGCACACCAGCGCGCGCTTGGTCAGCTCCGGATAAGCCGTTCCCAGCGCCAGCGGCCCGATAATTTTTTCTCGCAACAGGTCGGCGTTCACGATTTTCACCGAGCGCGGCAGCTCAATCGTGAATTCGTTGAAGAACGGCGCTTCGAACGTCCGCCGTACACCTGGAATCTTCAGCAACTCCGAAAGTGCGAACTGCGCCTTCGCCAGGTTCTGTTCTGCCATCTCGCGCAACCCTTCTTTGCCGAGCAGCGTTAAGTGCACCGTGGCGGCCAGCGCGCACAGCGCTTGGTTGGTGCAAATATTCGAAGTCGCCTTCTCGCGGCGAATATGCTGCTCGCGCGTCGCCAGCGTCAGCACAAATCCGCGCTGGCCTTCCGAGTCCGTCGTTTGCCCCGCAAGCCGCCCCGGCATTTGCCGCACGAACTTGTCCCGCGAAGCAATCACGCCGGCAAACGGCCCTCCGTAACTTGGTGCCAGCCCAAAACTCTGGCCCTCCATCGCGACGATGTCCGCCTCCGCAGGCGGCTTCAGCAGGCCAAGCGAAACACCTTCCGCGATCGCGACGACAAACATCGCCCCAGCCGCGTGCGCGGCATCCGCGAGCGGCGCGTATGATTCAATCACGCCAAAAAAATTCGGCGATTGCACTACCACTGCCGCGACATCATCCTTCAATGCCGCTTGCAGCGCTTTCGCATCCACTGTGCCGCTGGCCGTGAACGGAATCTCTTCGACGCGCAACCCGGAATTCTTCGCGTAAGTCTTCAATACCTCGCGGTATTCCGGATGCACCGACCGCGCCACCAGCACCCGCTGCCGGCCTGTGACGCGCTCCGCCATCAACACCGCCTCGGTCATCGCCGTCGATCCGTCATACATCGAAGCGTTCGCCACTTCCTGCCCGGTGAGCTGGCACATCAAAGTTTGAAATTCGAAGATTGCCTGTAGCGTGCCCTGCGTAATTTCCGCCTGATACGGAGTGTAGGAAGTGAGAAACTCGCCGCGCTGAATAATCGCGTCCGTCACCACTGAGCGCAGGTGATTGTAGACGCCCGCCCCGAGAAAGCTGGTGTACCCATTCGAATTCTCCGCCGCGCGCTCCTTGAAATACTGGATGACCTCGGCCTCCGAATACGGCCCAGGAATTTTCAGAGCTTCGCGCAGCCGAAACCGTTCAGGAATACTCGAAAACAGTTCGTCAATTGATTTTGCGCCGATAGCGGCGAGCATTTCTTGCCGCTCGGCGGGGCTCTTCGGGAGGTAGCGCATCAGGCCGAAGCTTCCTGACCCTTGGCCGCGATATAGGCCTCGTAAGCAGGCGCGTCCATCAAGCCGCTAAGTTCCGCTGCATTCGTAAGCCGCACTTTAATGAGCCAAGCCACGCCATGCGGGTCGGTGTTGATTTTCTCCGGCGTATTGTGCAGCTCGCCGTTCGCTTCGATCACCTCGCCCGCAGCTGGCGCATAAATCTCGCTCACGGCCTTCACCGACTCAACCGTGCCAAACGATTTTCCCGCTTCGATCTTCGCGCCCGGCTTCGGCAGTTCCACGAAGACCACGTCGCCCAGCTCATGCTGCGCGTAGTCCGTAATCCCAATCGTCGCCAGCCCGCCCTCGACGCTCACCCACTCATGTTCTTTCGTGTAGCGGAAATTCTTCGGATATGCCATCAGACCGCTCCTTGGAATCGTTTCCAACCCGAGAATGCGACTAGTCTAATTTAGACTAGTTGAACTAGTCTAAATTAGACTAGTTTCGTTACTGCCGTTTTCTTCAGCCGCTTGTAAAAGGGAGTCGCCACCACTCGCGCCTTGCACTTCTGCCCGCGAATTTCCACGTACAAAATTGTGCCTTCGGTTCCAATATGAGGCGGCAAGTACGCCAGCGCAATGTTCTTTCCCAGCGTCGGTGAAGGCGACCCGCTCGTCACCACTCCGATAGCGTCGCCCGCTTCATCGCAGCAGCAATATTCGTCGCGCGCAATCCCGCGGTCCACCATCTCAATCCCCACCAGCGTGCG
>Ga0137409_10001666_pt1 | contig 24061 bp, 21 predicted proteins | sample CZODoug1_16funga_FD_122059 | JGI IMG/M metagenome (GOLD analysis project Ga0137409, IMG submission 122059) | Vadose zone soil fungal communities from Angelo Coast Range Reserve, California, USA - CZODoug1_16fungal (Hybrid Assembly) | ecosystem: Environmental > Terrestrial > Soil > Vadose zone...
CGTCGTAGTTGAAGGCCATGGCCGGCGAGCCGAGGTCGGCGGTCCTGACGTGTCGCGCCCCCCAAAGCCCGCTCTCCTCGCGCACGCAGAACAGAAGCGTGATCGGCGGATGATCGAGCTTCTGTTTCGCAAGCTCGGCCGCCAGCGTGACGAGAACGCCACAGCCGGCGCGGTTGTCGCCGCCGAGCGCGGTCTTCGCCTCATTGACGATCTTGCGCCCCGTTAGCTTCGGCTTCGCTCCGGCGCACAGCGGCACGGTATCCATGTGCGTCATGAACATGATCCGCGGCTGGTTGTGCATCGCGCCGCGGCCGGGCAGATCGACAATGAGATTACCGGTCTCTGTCGGCACGGGAATGCGCGTGTTGGCGTCGTCGAGGCGGATCGCGTCCGCCGGCACGCCGCTTTCTTCCAGCGCCGCAATGAGCTCGCGCCCTATCGCTGCCTCCTTTCCGGTCACGCCCTCGACAGCGAGGAAGCGCATGAGGCGGTCAGTGGCGGTTTTGACGTCGACGGGCATGACGATCCCTTGATGTGGCTTGCGGAGCTTGTAAGCATCGTTCGAGACGCGTTGCTTGGCAAGACACATAAGGAAGAGTCGGGCTGCTTGGCTTGCCGGGCCGTAGCTCGCGGCCGCAAGGCACCTGCAGCTCTAGATGGAGGTATCCTGATCGACGATCGCAGGACGCGTTACGACGAAGGCGACTAGGACGCCCTGCCCGATTGGTGTTGGTGTCGGTTTGGATCGCCTGCGATTCGCTCCTTGATCAACTCTGTTGATAGGAAGACATTCCACCGGAAAACGGTAAGCTCGGGTTCCGTGATCTTCACTCTGGAGGGACGAATGGACGTGCAGCGGATCGCCGCCTTTTCGCAAGGAACGAACGGGGGCAACCCTGCCGGTGTCGTGCTCTGCGAAGCGCTCCCTCCTGCCGACCGGATGCTGGCGATCGCGGCCGAGGTCGGGTATTCGGAGACGGTCTTCGCCGCACCGAGCGAGGATGGCTGGCGGGTACGCTACTTCGCACCTGAGATCGAGGTGCCGTTCTGCGGCCACGCAACAATCGCGCTCGGGGCCGCGCTTGCTCTTGCCCATGGCGACGGCACCTTCACGCTCCAACTCAACGACACGCGGATCACGGTAACAGGATGGCGGAAGAATCCCGCGCTTATGGCGGCGCTGCAATCGCCGCGCACGCGCAGCGCGCAGGCGCCGCAGGAGTTGGTCGAGGCCGCGCTCGGCCTTTTCTCGTACACCGTTGCTGATCTCGACCCACGTCTGCCTCCCGCAATCACCGAGGCAGGTGCTCGGCATCTCGTCCTGGCCCTGACGAGCCGGCAGAAGCTGGCCGCGATGCACTATGACCTGGAGCAAGGGCGGCGGTTCATGATGGCAACCGGGATCGTCACCATCAGCCTCGTCCATGCGGAAACCGATACGCTCTTCCATGCCCGTAATCCATTCGCTGCGGGAGGCGTCTACGAAGACGCGGCGACGGGAGCCGCGGCGGCGGCCCTCGCGGGATATCTGCGGGATCTTGGATGGCCTCATGGTGGTATGATCGAGATCCTTCAGGGGGAGGACATGGGTGTGCCGTCGCGGCTACGAGCCGAGATCACCTCTGAACCCGGTGCGAGCATCCGGGTGTCAGGGGCGGCTCGGCAGATGTAGCCGACGAAGCGCTGGTCGGAGCATGTAAATTCGGAGACATCCGCTGCGGCAGGAGCTCTGCTGTCGCAGATGCGAATCGTCCCCTTGAGGAAAGCTACGGCTATGCGCGTGCCATCCGCGTCGGGGACCAAGTCTTCGTCTCTGACCGTATGACTTGCCGGCGCCTTGTCCCGCTGCTCGCTGGCTGGAAGGAAACAATTGATGACTTCTGATAGTATCCCTACAAAGCCACGATCCCTGGTATCAGTACATGACCGAAGCCATTGTCCGCTCTGCGGCAGAACACGATCTGCCCGAGGTGTTGAACCTTTACCGACACCTTCATCCGCACGATCCTCAGCTGGAGACAGCTACTGCTGAGCGCGTCTGGTCGACGTTACTTACATCCAGCTTCATGACCGTGATCGTGGCGCAAGCAGCGGAACTGCTTGTATCTTCGTGCACGCTCGCGATCGTGCCTAACCTGTCTCGAGGCGGTAGATCATATGGGGTGATTGAGAATGTAGTCACTCACGCCGACTACCGTCGGCTGGGGCTCGGCCGACGGGTTCTTGCTCATGCGCTCGATGTTGCTTGGCAGGCCGACTGCTACAAAGTCCTATTGGCGACGGGTTCGAAGCGGGAGACCACCCTACGCCTCTATGAGGGAGCGGGCTTTCATCGTGGGGGAAAAACCTACTTCGAAGTACGTCGTCCTTAGCTTGCAGCTTTTTACATGTCGTACGGTGACCCCGTTGACGCCAAACTCAGCGCCCCTACGACGCAACGGGACGGGCGCTTGAGCAAACTGGGGGCACCACGCCCCGTCCCGTTGCTCCACCGAGCCCCATTGGCTGAAATGACGAATGGACTCTACTCATCCGCAGATGAGAAACGGGGTTCACGTCAAGGTGTCGAAAGCGAATGCCGCGGGCGCGACGCGTAACGCTCCGGCGTCGGCATCTCGACGCTGTCGACATGCATCCCTGTATCGATTTCCAATCCGCAAATCGCGACGGCGTGGCCATCGTTTACCTTCTTCGAAGCGCGCGGTATCAATTTCAATATTATGGTGTACTCTGAATGCATGCATGTCGATGGTCGGCCTGCATTGAGACAACTTTTGGGATGATGGAGGGCAACATGGCCAAGAAAGCGAAGAAGGCAAAGAAGACAGCCAAGAAGACGGCCAAGAAGAAAAAGAAGTAGTCGTTCGACGAAACCTCATAGCATTCGGATAGCGTCTGAGGTCCGTTGTGCGCTTCGCAGCACGGATCGGCGGCAGCCTTCGTCGCAGAATATCCGCGCAACGAACAGTCTGACCGGACCTTTATGCAGATGGCTGCTGCATAATGGTCCGGTTTTTCATTGAGGCTTGATCAAGGAGTCGTCGCCGGACTGCCTACCCACTATCTCAGCCTTCGGTCTGTGTCCAAGCACGCATATCCGCGAATTGAACAACGCATTCCGCAAAGCGGGCATCAATATGCGCAGCGCGCCCGCTCTGCAGCGATTACTTCAGGTTCGGAATTCAATTGGCCAAGTGCATATCAGGATCGGCTCGTTGTTCTGGTTTGTGCACGGAGGCCCAGGTCGGTGGCTGTTCCCGGAAGCTTAGACTTTACCCCTCCCCCGTCCCCTGGGCATCGCCCAGCGCGGTAGACAAGTGCTACTGAACGCAAGACATGACCACTACGTCCATGTGCGACCGCGGCAGCGGGTTTGGTGCCGATACGATGGTCAGACGACCTGATCCAAAGGGACGCGCCGGCGGGCTTCTTAGTACTATGCCCTGGACCAGGGGCGCGTTCGCTTCTGCTTTACCCTCAGCAACGGACATCGTCAGGCCGGCCTGGCATGTCTCAAATCTGCCATAGGCGGACGTCACCGTCCGCCTATCGCTCTGGCTACCGTCAGTTGTCCAACGCCTGAGCCACCAGTGCTTTGATCATGCGGCGGTAGTAGGGGCGGATGGCCCCCGGTGTCTGCGCCATGTAAACAACTGCGAGTTGCTCTTTGGGATCGATCCAGAAGAATGTTCCACCGGCGCCAGCCCACATGTATTCGCCTTCAGAGCCAGACACCCCGGCAAGCCCCGGTCCTTGTCGAACCATGAAGCCGAGTCCGAACGTATAGCCATCCACACCCATCAGAAGAGCGCCAGGTGTGAGCGGTGATCCAGGGCGATTGCCTAGGTGATCTGAAGTCATCAGCTTGACGGTGGTTGGGCTCAGATAGCGACGGCCATCCAGCGTGCCGCCGTTCAGCATCATTTGACAGAAGCGCAAGTAATCGGCGGCTGTCGACACCGCACCCCCACCGCCGGAGTCGTTCAACGGATCGATCTTCACGTCGAGCATGACGTCGTTGGGGCCGCCCGTGATCGGGTTTTTGGGCAACGGCTCGGCGATGCGGCTCCATTGCGCCTCAGGAACCTTGAAGCCTGTGTCGACCATGTTGAGGGGCCGGAACAGCCGCTCATCGAGAAACGCGGAGAGGCGCTCGCCCGAGATCGCCTCGACGACGCGCCCGAGCACATCGACGGCCATGCTGTACTCCCATGTCGTGCCCGGCTCGTGCACCAGTGGCGCCTTGGCGATGCCGGTGACGAATTGGTCCGGCGTGATCATACGGGATTCCGCGGTGATGCCGGGCTGGTAAAGCTTTGCTTCCGCGTAAGCCGCTTTGATTTCCGGGACGTTCGAGAACTCTCCGTAAGCGAAGCCCGCGGTATGCCTGAAGAGATCCTGGATCGTCATTTGACGCTTGGCGGTCTCCCGCGTGGTCTTGCCGTCCTTGTCGGTGACAAGCACGTCCATCTTGGCGAACTGCGGCAGGAACTTGGCCACCGGATCAGTGAGCTGCATCCGGCCTTCCTCGACCAGCATCATGGCGGCAACCGAGGCCAGGGGTTTCGTCATGGAATAGATGCGAAAGATCGCATCCTTGGTCATTGGTTTGCCGGCGGCCTTGTCCTGGAAGCCGATCGCTTCGGAATAGATCAACTGGCCTCGGCGGGCGATCATCACAACGGCGCCGGGCATGCGATCGGCGTCGATCTCCTTTTGCAATACCGTCCGAATGCGGGAGAGCCGGTCCGGCGAGACATCGACGGTTACGGGCTCTGCGGTCGGTAGTACCTCCGCAAAAACGTGGCCAGCGAGGACCAACGTCGACGTGACAAGCAGCAGTCTCAGCGCAGCTTTCATGCGTTCCTCCCTTGTTTGTCGTTTTTGCCCAATGGGTGCGGGTAGGTGGCGATGATGTTCTATCGATTGTTGCCTGACAAGGCAGGCGACAAGCGATTTTATCCGCGGGAAGCTGACCTGCATTCTGCGGATGGGCTGCTTCGGGTCCTGTGTGGACGACGCCCGCGTTGCAAGAAGAATCTGACGTGCAGCTTGCGGTCGGGTGCAAGTCATGTGTCCGGCCTGTTTGCGCGGCACCATGACCGCTGGCCCTGATGTAGTCCGCGGATCGGGTCCCAATCATTCGCACGGGCTTTTACGCCCATGACCCAGAAGCGGGTTGTCCCAATCGACGGCTCGACCGTTTCGCATCACGCCATCATCACCCTCGCAATTCGATTGTCTCGCTCCGCCGTCGCCTCGCCCTCCCGTTGCCATGCCTCTTCAGGCGGCTACAGCAAGCTCCGGCGCTCGATAGTATCCTCCCTTGGCCATGATCGCCCAAGCGATGCGCGCCATCTTGTTGGCAACCGCAACGGCGACGAGCTTGGCCGGCTTCTTGGCCAGCAGCCTCATGATCCAGGGACGCTTTTGCGGATGCTGCCGGGCTTGTCGAACAACGGCTGTTGCACCGATAACGAGCAACCGTCGAAGATAGCGATCTCCCTGCTTGGAGATGCCGCCGAGCCGCTCCTTGCCACCCGTCGAGTGCTGCCGCGGCACAAGTCCGATCCATGCCGCAAAGTCTCGACCGGTTTTGAAGTCCCTCGCGTCTGTGACAGTGGAAGCGATGGCCGTGGCCCCGATCACGCCTATCCCGGGCACGGTCTCGAGGCGGGAGCTCATGTCATTGTCACGATGATGGGCGTGAATGGCGCGATCCAGAGTCCCGATCTGCAATTCCAGAGCCGCGAGTTGATCGATAATGGTCTGCAGCGCCTGTTTCATGGCAAATGGAAGAGCTTCACGATTACTTTCGTCCGTGATGATCGCGGCAAGCTGCGCGAGACCCTCGCGTCCTGTCGCCGCAACGAGGCCGAACTCGGCAAGGTGGGCTCGGAGCGCATTGATCAGCTGCGTGCGCTGACGGACTAAAAGATCTCGCGTTCTATGCAACATCAGAAAGGCTTGCTGATCGGCCGACTTGATCGGAACGAACCGCATCGATGGGCGTGTCACGGCCTCACAGATGGCGGCTGCGTCGGCGGCATCGTTCTTCGACCGTTTGACATACCCCTTCACGTAGCTCGGCGGCATCAGACGCACGGTGTGACCGAGCTTGGAGACTTCACGTGCCCAATGATGGGCGGTTCCACAGGCTTCCATGCCGACCAGGCAAGCAGGAATCTTGCTAAAGAAGTCGATGACCTGCTTGCGACGCAACTGACGGGTGATGACGACCTTGCCCGCGCTATCCACGCCGTGCACTTGGAATACATTCTTGGCGAGATCAACGCCGATGGTACTAACCTGCATGTGGACGACCCTTCCAGTGATTCGTTGCTCAACGATCACCCTTTGGCACATTCGATGCCGGGAGCGGGCGTCGTCCACCACATCATTCGCGTCGGTTTGACCGTTTACAGACTACTTCCGGTCTACCCCTATAAACAGACATCGTTTACCGTGCGTCGGCATGTCTCAATGTGCCAGAAGGCGACATCAGTCCTTCAGAACTGTAATGCCCTTAGCATGCAATTCGTTGAAGACAGACACCATGTCGTCACCAATTTCTGGATCAGGGGGCGTTCTGATTTAATTTGCTTCTTGGAATAGCGCCATCATTTGACTGCGCGCGATGTAACCGGACCACGGGTCAGTGGCCGCAATAGCTTCTGCACGTATCAATTCTGCCCGATCCATGCCGACCTCAAACACAGCCTTGCTGCTAGTTGCCCGACGTTGGCGGCGGCGTTTGCCGAAGCAAGTTCCTTCGGCGAGCGACAGTGACGATCAACGCCGCAATGGAGACTGTTACAGCAATCACGAGCAGGTACGGACTGGCCAGGTTCCTGTCCAGCAACACTCCTCCGAAGGCGTACCTCCCGCCTGGTGCGTTGATCAGCGTGAACCAAACGAGGAAGGTGCCGGTGAGAGTGACCCACAAAGCTGCCACAGAAGCCAGAAGCGCATTCCAGTCACGGCACGTCCCCTTGATTGGCCTAAGGGCACGTACGCTATCATAGGTGGATTTGCCTGCCCATTCCCTCGCGTGCGCCGCCGTTGCAATGTAGTTAGCCGTTCCTTTGCGACAACGTCCGATTTTCCCACGAGAGGCTGGCACTTGGCCATAGACGAGTTCATCGTTGAGGTTCTCGATGACGGCAATGGGTCATTCGCGTCGGTTTGGCCGGATCAAGGCGACTTCCAGTCTACCCCGGTGAACGGACATTCTCAGGATAGGCGGGCATGTTTCAAAGGTGCCAGAAGGGGAAGTCGCGAGCGGCGGTCAAAGGAGAGCGCCGCGCAATGTCCGGCTTATCTCAGACATCCGACGTCGGGAGGGTTGGAGCGCCGTCCGGCCCGGGGCTAGAACCAGAAATCGAACTTCGCGCGCGCGAGCGATCCGCCCCGCAGTGGTTTACGCTGCCCAATCTATAACTGCGTCTATAAAGGTTTGAGCCTGACGGATCGCATCTAGTCTGGTGGCGCAAACGCCGACCGTAACCGTTTTGCCCTTTCCTACGGTCCATTTCCAACCGCGCGGAAAGTTCATTTCGACGACCGAGAAACTGATGCCGCGATGTTCCACGGAGGGCCTCCGTTGACCATTTCGTTGCGCGCCGATGGAAGCTACTGCATTCGCTAGACGAGGTCCAGCTCAGCTTCGAGATGGGCACGGCATGTCGCAAACGTGCCATCAATAAGCGACGTCACCCGCAAAGGCGTGCGCCCAGCCGTTTCCAAATGAGCGAATAGGTGGCCCGGCCTAGGAACTTGCGGTTCCCCTGTTTCTAGAAACATCGCGACCGAGATCGCAATTTGTGATGCGCGATTTGCGACGCGCACGCGGGCGCAGTAGGCGAAGCTATTGCGCCCGTTGGACCAGGCACGAACACGAACTCAACGCGCGTCGGAAAGACCCGCCAGCATCATCGCCGCCTTAAGCTCGCGCACGCCCGCATCTGCGCTGTGCTCAGGCGCCAACGACCATGGCGTCGGATTTAGCGGCAGTTGCGAAACATTGGCCGGACCGCGCGGCGGCTCGAACAAATTCGCCTCGCTTGCATTTGAGCGAATCTGGTTCAGCTCCCGGATGGCGCTGCGCATCTCCGCCAATTCGGCATTGAGCGTCGCTCCGATCGGCTTGGCTGCGGAGCGGACGCCAAGTGCGCGCGCCGCGTCGGGGAGGCCGGCGCCGGTCAGCCAGGGATGACCGATCGATTGTGCGGTGCCTTTGAGAATCTGGAACAGTCGTTCGACCCGGTGAAAGTCCCTTCTCGTGAAGCCGCCTTTGAAATCGCTATGGTGCGCGAGGACCAGCGCCGCTAGCGCTGTCACATGCGCGGCCGCCAGCGAGGTACCGTCGTAAACGGCGTAGCCGTCCGGCGATTGGCAGGCGATGACCGCTACCCCGGGCGCGCATAGATCGAGCTCGGGTCCGCGACAGGCGAACGGCGGCACAAACAGCCCGCGGGCGATCGGACCCGCCGCCGCCGCTTGAGCCGCCTGCGGGCTGTCGTCCGGGTAGCTTCCGAGTTGTCCGATCGCGCCAACCGCCACCACATGTTGGGAACTGGCGGGGAACAGCACCGCTCCAGCGGAATTGCCGGCCGCGGCGATGATGGCGACGCCCTGCTGTTTCGCCGCGACGATGCGCTGCTCGGCGATGGCCGAGCCCCGCTCGCAGCCGAACCCAAGGCAGGCGACGTCGATCTCTCGCTGCAGGCAATAATCGAGCGCGGCGACGAGATCGCTGCAACGCGCGTCGAGAGGAAGCCTGCACACATGCGGTTCCGCGTCCGGCGCATAGCCACGGATGCCGTGGATATTGGCCGCAGCGGCGCTGATGATGCCCGCGCACGGCGTGCCATGGCCGACGTCGTCCTGCAACCAGGTCCGTTGTTCGCCTCCCCTGATATCGATGCCGTGTCCGATTCCGGCCAATTGCTTGTGGCCGGTGGCAACGCCGCTGTCGATCAGGGCGACCTTGATTCCGGCGCCGCGGCATTGAGCGGGAAGTTGATCGAAACGTATCGCTTGACCGCCCCAATCCAGCGTCTCGGGCAGCGACAGTGACTGCAGGGTGAAGGCATTCACGGTGTCGGCCCGAAGCTCCGGCCGATGCCGCCAAAGGCCCCAATAGCCGGAGCGCGGCTTGATGAACAGGTCGGTGACGGTTTCGGCCGGTTCGCCATAAAGAATGAGATCGACTTTGCCGTCCCTGTCGGTCCGCCCTTGAACCGTGCCGCGTTCCCCGACCAGTTGTACAGCGGCAAACTCGACGGGCTCACCGCTCTCGCCCAACGTTTGAGCCGTCACCGTAAAGGTCCCGCCGAACGCGGTCGTCGCAGCGATCACGGGCGTTTGCGGCAAGGCGCCGGGGAACGAGGCGGCTCGCAGGGGGCGGTCCGGCTCGATGACGAACGCGCCGGCGCCAGAGCGGCGCAGCGCAGCTGCGGTTTCGTCGGACGCGCGCACCACCGCAATCGGCGGGCAGACATTTTCACGCTCCGCGTAGGTTCGTAAGATCTCGATATTGCCGATCTGCTCGAGCCGATCGACCAGGGTCTGCCTGGTGACGCCCGGTCCCGCCGGCGCGATCATGTATTGGCTGGTAGGCGCGCTCGCCGGTTGGCGCCGACGGCTGCGCGAGGCGGAGCCCTTACCATCTGAATTTTCGCTCATGACGTGGTCTCCAAAATTCAATGAACGGATGACTGGGTCTGGTCGGCCGAAGCCGCCCGCGGTGGCGGAAGGCGGGGATCGGCGGCCCGGATCGTTTCGATCGCGCGATAGGCCAGCCAAATCAGGTTGAAGGCTTGAGCGTAGTCGCGCGCCACGAACCTGTGCGCGGCCTCCGTGACGATCGGAATGCAGTTCTGGAGGCCGGCATATTGCCCGGCGTTGGCTTCGAGATAGGCGGAGAACGTGCGCAGCTGTTCGGCGATGATGTCACTGATGAAATTCTCCGAAGCCTGACGGTCAAGCGCCGGATTCGGAGTGGCAAAACCGGCCCCGCCCTGGAGCGAGGGATCGAAGGCTTGCGACGGGTAGGCTTCCTGCGGGAAGGCTTGCGACTGCAGGCGCAGCAGAAGCGGCATCAAATTGCCGAGCAGGCCGACGAGTTGCTGGAGGTCTTGCGTCGGCGGCTGCGAAGCGTTGGAGGCCGTAGGATTGGAGGCGGGCATCGTGGTTCTCCTTCATCAGGCGCGTTGAAATCGACGCGTTCGAATAACGCTCGACGGCGACCGCCGCGCCGAACCGGGCGGCGGCCGCAGATTGCCGGTGAAGCCGACAGCTGTCAGATCATCCGCTGCTGCTGACCAAAAGCCTGAAGGTTGCCGATGACCTGCGGAATCACGCCGATCAGCTGGCGGGTGACATCAGCGACGTCCTGCTGCGTCAGTTGCCGGCCTTGCTGAGCGCCGTATGCCGACTGGAATTGCGGCATGGCAAACGGCGTCCCGAAGCCTTGTCCGAATTGACCGAGGCCTTGTTGGCCGAACCCTTGCTGACCGAAGCCTTGCTGACCGAAGCCTTGCCCGCCTTGCATAGCGGCGTATTGCAGCTGCGGCTGGTTCTGCAGCATTCCGACGATTTGCGGTACGATAGGCAGGAGCTGCCGGACCACTTCGTTGACATCCTGCTGACTCAACTGTCGCGGCGCCTGGCCAAAGGCCGCGTAGCCGATCGCCCCGTGCGACTGCTGTGCCTGGGCCAAAATTTGAGGCAGCGCCGGCACCAATTGCCGTACCACCTCATTCACATCCTGCGGCGAAAGCTGGCGTTGCTGACCGCCCCACTGCTGCCCCCACTGCGGTTGCTGTTGGCCCCAGCCCTGAGGCTGCGCGCCCCCTCCTGCACCGTATCCAGAGGCACCGAAGGCGGGCTGACCGCCATATTGGCCGTATTGTTGTTGGCCATATGCCGGCTGTCCCAGTCCATAACCGCCTGAACCATAGCCGCCCGGTCCGTAGCCGGCCATCGCCTGCATCCATGGCGCGTTGAACGCTGACCAACCTTGCGGATTTGACTGCCAATTGTGCGCGGGGTTTTGTTGCTGGGTATCGAAGTGTGTCATCGCTTAATCTCCCTTGCGATGGGTGGTGCCCTCAGCCCACAACGAACGAAGACGACGTGCTCTCGTCTTCGCACTCGAACTGGTCTTTGCGACCGAACATTTCGCGACGAGCAAGCCGCCATCCCAGCGGCATGACGCACTCGCGCGCGATCACTCAATCGGGATCAATCAATCGGAACCGGTTGTATGCAAAAGACAGTTCAGCCCATATCCACGTCTCTGCCACTTACTGGGCGAGCGCTGCGTTACGCGGGCCAATACAGCTATGATGGGACAACGTAGAAAGGAAAATTGCTAATCCGGAACTGTTGCTTTCCGCGTTGATCCCAGTTGCGAGCTAACCTTCGTCTGGGTTGCTCTCTCGTTCTGGGTATTTGCTCCCGATTTTTTTCGTTGTGCATCACTCCACAATGCACCGCACGAGCGATGGTTTCGCGGAGGTCTCGCGTTATTTTTGTGGTAACACTGTGCACGGTTCCAAATTGCGACGTGCTTCGCCGCGCATTCGGCAAACGCGTTGACCTAATTCGACCAGCAATTCACTTTGCAGGTCATTTTCTTTTGTTCGAGCACGATCTTTTCGGAAAACCGGCTCCCACTTTTCCGGATCATGCTCTAAGCGAGGCAGAGTAGCGCGCCGATCCGTTCCGATGTCGCGGGGTGGCTGCGAAGCAAGCGCATCGTACCGTCGTCTCGCGCGGCCGCGGACGGGACCAGGAAACCGGCGTGGTGGCGTTCCAGCTTGCGGAGCGCTGCGATCAGCGCTTGCCAGTCTCCGGTCAATTCGAGGGCGGTGGCATCCGCGTCCAACTCGCGAGTACGCGACAGTGCCAAGCAAAGCAACTGAGCGATCGAAGGCGCGGCACGCAGCAGTGCGGCAAGCGATGGGCTGACCGCCATGCAACCATGTTGCGCGCGCAACAAGGCAAGGCCGGCGAGCGACGTCCATTCGATCGAGCGATGCAGCGCCGCCGCCCAACTCATCGTCCAGATATCATTGTTGCGGATATGGGCGACCTCATGGGCGAGGATGCCGGCGATCTCATCGCGTGTCATGCCGCGCAGCAATCCCTCGGTCAGTATGATCGCGGCGCCTTCGGGACCACCAAGCGCGTAGGCATTCATCTGCGAAGGCGCGGGAAGACAATAGATATCCGGCAAACGAGATAAGCGGGCGCGGCGGCAGACGTCCACCAGGAGGCTGAACAATCCCGGCGCTTCGGCAGGGCGCAGCAGGCGGGCGCCGAACCAGCGGAAGATGGTTTCGTGCGCGATTGCCGATCCGTCTTGTCGCGGCGCGCCTCCGGTAAGAGCCCGGTGAACGCCCTCGGTTCCACCGACGATCCAGCCGCAGACCGCCAACAGCAATGTCATCCCGGCGATCGCCAAGGCCGACGACCGATGATTGGCGGTTTGATGAAACGAGCGCCGAAGCCGCGACAAATCCTGGGAGCCCAGATCGATACGGCAGCTGAGGAATATCCCCGGCTGATCCGTCGGCAAATGCAGCTCCAGGACGACGGTCGCGCCGGATCGCACGAGCTGCAGCATTTCCGCGCGCGGTACCGCATGGATCAACGCAAATGAGATGCCGGGAGACGACGCGGCGTCCCTGACGACGCATTGTCCGATTCGATCCTCACGCCACGCCACAGCGCCGACGTTGAACACCCCAAAATCCCCCCAACCACCCATGCCAAACACAATAGACTCCACTTCCTGCGCCGTCATGCCAATTTCATGCCATAGCCACAGGATAGTCATTAGGGAGCGCCGGGTTGTTAACCAGCGCCCGGGCCCCTTAAAATTTAAGTTAGGTTTTCCGCCGGAATCTCCTTTGTCGAGGTCAGCGGCCGCGCCGTCGGGAGCGGAATCTGGCGAGCAAGCCTGACTAACTTGTTGTTCAAGCCTGACTAACTTGTTGCTTAGGTCTCCTTAGGGTCATGCTACAGAGCCGTCGCCGCTCGGCCGGACATGACGTCCGCTTTGGTCCGAAACAGACCTAATTTCTATGCCTAACCCGGCGGCTCATGCTTCTCGCCTCTGTAACCGAGCCGAGGAGTATGGCTATGCAGGATCAAGTGAATGCGATCCCCGCGCCCAAGCGAGTCCCATGGAATAAGGGAAAGTTGACTGGGACCAAGCCGCCGTTGCTGAGCGCGGGACCGAAGCCCCGCGCCCTCGTCGCCCGCTAGATCCGTCTTTCAAATGGTGTGTGCACCTTTGACCCATTGATCGTGCGGTTCAGTTTTTCTTCGGCGAGGCGCAGGTCCTCCTCCGCTTTCCACTTCGCAAGGTAGGCATCGAGCACTTCTTGGGCTGCGGCGTTCAACTTCATCAAGGCCTCCTTCATCTAAATGATGGGGTCTCTCATACGGTGCACGAGAAGCCGAAAATCAAGCGTCACGACGATTTTCGCAAGCGTCAAACCACGTGTTTGGCAAACTCCGAGGCCCGCGGAGGCCAAAACATGCGTGCAAGCGGCCCCGCGAAAAGAAAAAGTCCGCCGGCAACACATCGGCGGACTCGTTGTCTTTACCGGCGCAGCCGTCTGGCGCGCGCCGCCAGCCGCTGCCGATTGCGCTTCCGGTACGAGCGGCGACCTGGTCGGGGCGAACCTATTGCGCTTGAATGGTCGCTGTCCTTTGAAAGAACGGGACCAGCTTCTCGAAAATCTCCACCCGATGCCGATTGATCTCCCAAGTCAGAGCATCATTGAAGCCTCGTGCATGGGTATGAATCGTATCCCGGTCGGCTGATACTTTGGTGGGGGCGCTATTGATCATGATCCACCCGCTGAGCTCGTTTCCGTTCCACTCGATTTTATTTGTACGATCGACTGACATGCCTGCTCCAATTGGTTCGGTCACCGCGCGAATAGCGCTAGGGAGCCTGTAAGAAAGCCGCCGCTGGCGCTGGGTCAGCGGCGGCTTCTCCCGGTACGAAACCACACTCTGCGTCACCCATGCGGTCCCGTCCCAAGACCACCAGAAAACGGCGTGAACTGTAATTCCGCAGTTTGCGGAGACGGTAGGATCTTGCGAGGTACTCCATCCTCACCGCGTACCGACCAATGGCGGGGGCCCGAAGCCCCGCGCCGTCCGCTCAATCATTGCGGCAACGATCGGGGCGCGCGCTAACCGACGCCGTAGGGCTTGTTGAGAAAGTAATCGCGGTTGCCTAGCGCCTTCTCGGCGTACTGATCGATCGAGATCGTGATCGCCTGGATGTGTTGGTAGCAGTAGTCCTCTCGCGTGGCTCGCTGCCTCAGTTCGGCAAGCGCGGCGATCCAGGGCGAGTTGTCCGCCTTCTCATCGTACCATTTCAGTTGTTCGCGCATCACCAACTCCGGCCGCCAAGCACGCGCCCTTTCATCGGGCCGCCCTGCTCTTTCTTAAGCCGGTCCCGCTCGTCACAAAGGCCGTCCATCTTCGCCAGCATCCTGCCCAGCAAAAGCTCAGCCGATGCAGTCGAGATGCCGGCGCGCTGAAGCTTCAGAATCTCCTTACGCTGCCTTCCGACTTGGACGCGCATGCGCTCGATTTCGGAACGGACGTGATCTAGGCCCATAGCGGTCCTTCAATTCTCTCTGGATCGTTCGGACGAGCCCCTCGGCACGGTGCCCGAGCTGGTCGTACAGGCGAAGCCGCCTGAACAGGATCTCGATTTCACGGGCGTTTTTCATTATACGGATCATAGTAAAAAACATGAACGAGTTGGCAAGCCGCTAGGAAGAGGCCTGTGATAGGCGTGGAACACCAATGAAAGAGGCCGCCAACTGAGGCGGCCTTACTTCTCTAAGCTGATTTTGGCGGTTGAAGCCCCGGTGAGGTCAGCCACTCGTTAATATTGGCAGCGGTCTCTAGCTGGCTGATCTTCTTGAGCAGCCCGTCCATCTGTGGACCAGGCTTGAGCTTGGCCAGCTGTGCTTCTAGGCAAGCCTTCTCGGCGGCAATTCGATCTTCAAATGTGTGGGCGGATGATCGGCGACGCTGCATGTCACAACCTCGTTGCTTACGGGTCCTAACCGTAGGGTTTGCAGTTCCGACACTAATATGCCGACGCCCGGGCGTCGGTTCCCAAGTGGACACGAGCCCGCCAAAAAACGTGAACCGGCCCCCCTCCAGCGCGCATGGGAACGGGAGGTCGCTAGGAGTGTTGATTCTGGCGCCAGTCAGTCGCCCCCGACTTGGCGCATTGGAATGACGGCCCCAATCTCCCTTCCGGCAGCTGGGGCCGTTTCACTCCGAAAACGAAAAGCCCGGCTTTTGGCCGGGCGATTCGCAAATATTCCGAACGTGATGAAACGCGAACATCTTAGATCAGAAGAGACACAAGTGTCGGTTCGCTTTGTCACCTAGGAGTCGGAATTTGGTCCCGTAAGATTACGGATCAGGCGCATTCGTTGCCCCCGATCAGCACCAACCGGCGCCGGCTTCCGGGGCGGTTCTCCTAAGCGCATTCATGCGCTGAGAGCGCGGGACCGAAGCCCCGCGCCTCGCTCGGCCGGGCATGACCGAATGTTGCTGCTCGATCGCTATTTGTGTCGAAAAGTGTCCAAGTGAGCTGGGGAGAGCCTTCGTTACAAATATTTCTATCTAATCGGCTCCAATTTCCAAACCCGCCCCTTGCACGTACTGCAAATTCTCGTCGTCGATGACGATAATGAGATTGAGAAGCTTCTAGCTCGCTACATGAGGAGCAGGGATTTCGCGTGCAGCTCGCCTCCAAGTGTGCGGAAATGTGCAAGCGTCTCGCCGCTAATCAGATCGACCTGATCGTCCCCGATGTCATGTTACCAAAGGGAAACGAACTCGACCTTTGCCGCGATTTACGGTCGAAGCGATGGAATGCCCCGATCATGCTGCGCGCTTCTTCCGAAAGGTTGGGGGCAGCTCTTACAACACGGCTTGCCGCTCCGCCGGTAAGTCCCGCGGTATCGGCCACACCGGAGATGTTTTCTCATCTCACCACAATTACTCCATTCTCCCGCTCGTGCCTCGCAAGCAGAAGGCAACAATCGCCTTGGCCTGGCGTTGGCGCTCCGCGGTCGAGAGGCTGTCCAAGGCCAAGGGACCGACGAGGCCTTCGAAAAGCGAGCCGACGATGCAGGCGGCGGAGGCTTGAACGTCCTGGCCGGGAAATTCCCCTTCACGAATTCCCTGCTCAATAATTCCTTCGAACACCCGAGCAAGCTTTCTGCGATATTTAAGGCGAGCCGATTCAATTTCCGGCTCGACCGGCTCGGCGACAAGGGCATGCGCCAGCTTCCAGTGCATCCCTCCGGCATCGCTTCGATAGCGTTTGGCGTTTGCCCTCCGAGGGCAAAGGTCACACGTTCGAATCGTGTCGCGGCGCGCCATTCTGTCATCATCTGCGAACCCGGAATCACTTCGTTCCGGATAGCTCGCATGGATACTTCCGACAGGGCCAGGTTTCCCCATTGCTGGATGAGCCAAAGAACTCTCGTCCCGCTCAAGCCCACGCATACGCATGGCGAAACGGTAGCCCGTCCGGATGTAGTCGCGCTCTTCGACAACAGCGCGCTCGTATTCGGCATCGGCGATCATGCGGCTATTGGAGTGATTGATATTGGGCGAGTCCCGAATTGCAAGGTTGGGTCGCTCCAGACAAGCCACGTCCCATCAAAATCCGGTGGGGGCCGACAAAAAAGTCCGATGATCTTAGGGAATGATTTGGCGTGCCACAGGCAGCAACGCGGCCCGTTGAGCACTTCGCCCTGCGCATCGTCGAAGTCCAGCCGGCCCTTGAATTCCGAAGCCGACAGGTCCTGGGATTCAGCCGTGGTTGAGGAACTCGTCCAGCGTTTTGGCATCCGGCATGGCAAAGCCGGACTGGGGGACCCGGCTGACGCCCATCCCGCCCAGGCGGCGCAGCTTCACGGCCATCTCGGCTGCCTTGATCACGACTGTCACGCCGTTGACGACCGGTGCGCCATCGACATTGGCGCCACGTGCATTGCCAAACAGCATCATCGGGATTCCTCCCGTAGGCACGATGACGTCGGCCCCCGCGTCGAGAAGCTTGCGAGCCTCGCGAATGAACATCACCTCGAGTTCGGTCTTCTTGGCCGACGACGCGAAGGCTTCCATGTAGTCGCTCATGCTGGCGTCGATGGCGCGGATGCCTGCCACGCGTTGCTGCAGCCCGTAGCGCTGGACCTGGTCCGTGTGGATGGGGATGAAGGCCGGGTTGATGGCCAGCAAGCCGAGCTTGCGTCCCAGGGTGCAGGCATGGAGTAGGGTGCTCTCACCCAGACCCAGCACGGGAATGTCGACCGAGGCGCGGGCTTCGTACAGCCCCACGTCCTGGAAGTGGTTCATGAAGAACACGTCGTAGCCTTCGCTCTCGGCCCGAATCGCCCCGCGGATGACCTCGCGCGAAAAGCGAAACTCGGAGAGCGCGTGCATCGTCGTGACCGATGGCGTCGTGGTGTGAAATTCGATCTCGAAATCGGGATCGATGCAGGCCTGCATATAGGGCAGCAGTTGCGCCAGGTAGGTCTGGTGCCCCGTCTTGTCGGTGGCTCCCTGCGCCCAGATGCGGAATTTCTTGCCGGTAGCGGTCATGACGGGTTCCTTTGCGAACGAAGAAAGACGAGAGAGGGCTCAGAGCACCTTGCCAGGATTGAGGATGCCCTTGGGGTCTAGCGCTTGTTTGATCGCGCGCATGGCAGCGAGCTCGGCGGGGCTGCGGGTATGGCCGAGGACGTTGCGTTTGAGGATGCCGATACCGTGCTCGGCCGAGACGGCGCCGCGATAGCGGCGCACCAGGTCGTATACGACCTCTTCGATGGCACGGGTTTCTGCCGCTGCGCCATCTGCGACGTGCGCGATCACGTGTAGGTTGCCGTCACCAAGGTGGCCATAGACCAGCGCCGTGCAGCGGGGCCAGCGCTGGCGCAGCAGGGCCTCGCATTCGAGAGCGGCCCGGCCGATGTCGCCGATCGCGAAGCTCACGTCGAAGGCCGCCATGCCGGGCAACAGGATCGGAAACTCGGCGGTGGCATCGCGCACCGCCCACAGCGTACGTGCGTCCGAGGTGGAGCGCGCGACCGTCGCATCCTCGAGCACACCCTCTTCCAGCATGCGGGTGAGGAATTCGTCGAACTCCGCGGCTTGGCGCACCGCATTGGCGCCGGCACTCTCCATCAGCACGTTCATGGCATGGCGCCTGGACAGCGGCGCACGAAGTCCCTTGACCTTGCCCAGCATGAAATCCAGGTAGCTGGGCCACATCACCTCGAATGCCGAGACGCCACCCGGCAGTTCCGCCTTCGCGCGCTGCAGCAGGATGGTCACGGCGTCGTAGTCCGGCAGGCCGCACCACGCGGTCGAAACGGATTTCGGTTGCGGGTGCAGTTTCAGGACGACGCGGGTGACGATCCCCAGCGTTCCCTCAGCCCCGGCCAGCAGGTGGCGCAGGTCGTAGCCCGTGTTGTTCTTGACCATCTTGTGCAGGCCGCCGACTACGCTGCCGTCGGCGAGCACGGCCTCGACGCCGAGCAACTGGTCGCGCATGGTACCGTAGCGGATGACGCGGTTACCGCCCGCGTTGGTGGACAGGTTGCCACCGATGGTACAGGTGCCTCTTGCCCCGAGGTCGAGCGCAAACAGAAAACCCGCCGCCTCGGCCGCTTCCTGCACTGCCTGGAGTGTGCATCCAGCCTGCGCCGTGAGGGTGCCGGACACCGCATCGATCTCCTCGATCGCATTCATCCGCTCGAGGCTCACCGTAACCTCGCCGGGGCCACAGCATGCACCGCCGGCCAGGCCGGTTAGTCCCCCCTGGGGAACGACCGGCTGCCCGAGCTCATTGCAGATGTGCAGCATCCGCGCGAGTTGTTCGGTGTTCCGGGGCCGTAGCAGCGCCAGCGGCACGCTGTAAGGTAAACCGCTCCAGTCGCCGTGGCGGCGATCGGGAATGCCAGGGCCGGTGGCCACGAGGTCATCGCCGAGCGCCTGCACCAGGGCATCGATCGCTTTTGCAGGGCTCATGATCGGGAAAGGCCTTTGCAGCGTCTCCCGAGGCTCGGGAGATGTGTGAAGCGGTTGACAATAATATATTGTTCATGTGACATTGAAGTCAATGTGCTCTTAGGATCACGCGGTGGGGCCCATAAAATTGGCAGTTGCGCGATGAATGCAGGTGGTTTGGCCAAGGCATCCCTGTCTCTTGGCTTAGAACCGTATACGGAAAACGACGCCATGAGCAGCAAGACATCACAGTTGAAGGACGTTTCCGTGCCGGATGCGCCGGGGCGTCTGAGCCTGAGCGCCATCGCCTACGACGCGCTGCGCGCGCGCCTGCGCACCGGTCTGGCGACTCCGGAGGATCGGCTGGTCGACATGGAGATCGCCGCCCAACTGGGCATGTCCCGTATGCCCGTGCGCGAGGCGCTCCTGCAACTGGTGGCCGAGGGCTGTCTGGTCAGCACCGCGCGGGGCTACCGCATCCCGACCCTCAATCGCGACGACGTCATGGACGTGTTCGAATTGCGCAAGCTGCTCGAGCCCCGGGCCGCCGCACTCGCCGCCCGTGACATCTCACGCGCGGGTATCGCGCAGCTGGGAGCCGCGCTTGAAGAAGCCAAGGCCGCCCAGGCTACAGTCGATTTCTCACGCTTGTTCCGCGCGAACGCCGACTTCCGCGACACGTGGCTCGGCGCCGTGCGCAATACCCGCCTGGCGGCGGTGATCACGCGGTGCGCCGACCAGGTGCTGACCGTGCGTATGAGTACCTTGCGCGACCCCGCCATTCAGGTGGTCGTGGTCGCCGGGTTGCAGGAACTACATACGGCGTTTGCGCGGCACGACTCCGTCGCGGCCCACGACAGCATGGTCCGGTTCGTGTTTGCTGCCGAGCGCAGCTACGACGCGCTCGCCAATGCAAGTGTCGAATGATTTCTTGGTCTCGGCCGCCTGGCGCATAAATGTTTTGCTTTCGCTCTGCATCTCTCGTTCACTTCTTCCACCTTCCTACGGGTACGCATGATGACAGGTCCCTTGCATTTTTCCGCCGACCCGCATGACGCCGATGTGCAGCTGGCACTCGAGGATCCGGCGCGGCGCCGCATGATCCTGGGCTCCCTGGCTGCAGGCGTTGGCGCACTCATGCCCTGGAAGCTGGCTCGTGCGGAGGCCCTCGACAAATCAGCGCTTTCGATCGCCTATCCGGTGGACGTCCCGACCTGGGACCCGAACGCCTTGTCGATTCCCACCATCCAGAATCTGTACCAGTCGGTTTTCGACTCGCCCTTGCGCTATTCGCCGCAGTTGACGTTGCAGCCGCGCCAGGTGACGGAGTGGAAATGGGCCGACGACAAGGCGACCCGCCTGGAGATCAGTTTGCGCGACGACATCGTTTTCCACGATGGAACGCGGCTGACCATGGACGACGTCAAGTTCAGCCTGGCGGATCGCGGCAAGGCCGACAAGAAGCTGATTGTCGGCGGCATGCTCAATACGGTCAGCGACATCGAGGTGATCTCGCCGACCAAGGGCGTCATCGTCTTCAACCGCCCTACGCCGGCCGCTCCGATTTATCTGGCGTTCCTGGCCGCCTATGTCGTGCCCAAGGCTTACATGGAGCGCGTCGGTCCGGAAGGCTTCAACGCCAAGCCGATCGGCGCCGGTCCCTATCAGATGGTCGAACACCTGCGCGGCTCGCGCATCGTGCTTGAAGCGTTCGACAAGTATTGGGGCGGCTCGCCTTCGATCCGGCAGGTCGTGTTTCAAATCGTCCCCGAAGCCTCGGCCCGGGTCGCGTTGATCGAATCCGGGCGGGTCGGGCTGGCGACCCAGTTGCCGATGCGCGAGGTGCAGCGGCTGGCACAGAAGACCGGCATCGTGACCAAGGTCTATCCGTTCTCCTCGGTCTACATGATCCGGATTCCGAGCTACGTGACGCCGATGGATAACGACCACGTGCGGTCGGCCATGCATCTGGCCATCGACAAGGCGGCGCTGTCCAAAGCCTTCTACGGCGGGGTGGCCAAGCCGCTGTCGGTGATGACACCCGAAGGTACGCCGTCCTATGTGGCGGATTTCAACTATTCGTTCGACAAGACCAAGGCCCTTGCGGAATTGAATGCCGCCGGTTTCGGGCCGAGCAATCCGGTGTCATTCACGCTGCTATCCACCAACGGCGTATTTCCCAACGACTACGATCTGGCCCGTGCGATCGCGGGCATGTGGAAGACGGTCGGCATCAACGCTTCGATTGAAGAGACCACGCCGGCGAAGCTGATCGAGGCGGCCCAGAACGGCAAGCTGACCGGTCCCCTGCTGTACAGCTGGGCCAACAGCACCGGCGATCCGGAAAACTACGCCGGCCGCATCTTCGATCCACGCCTGCGGTTCTCGACGTGGAAGGACATGTCGCTGTCGCCCCGTATCGATGCGCTCATGACGGAAGTCGACGAAGGCAAGCGTATGGCCGGCTACAAGCAACTGAACGTCGAATCGTCGCAGAAGTCATGGGCCATCCCGCTGCTGCAGGCAGTTGAAACGGTGGCCTATTCGTCCACCCTGGAGCCGACCTTGTTCGGCAACGGCTACATCCTGCCTGCGGAGTTCAAATACCGCTGATCAGCGGCTGACACGACAACTTGACACGCCCGGTCCGTTGACATGTTCCAGATCATTTCCGCCATCGTGTTGCGCCGGCTGCTGCTGGCCATTCCTACGCTGTTGTTGTTGTCGCTGGTGGTGTTCGTCGTGTTGCGCATGCTGCCCGTCGACCCGCTTGCGATGCTGCTGCCCGCATCGGCGACCGCCGCCGATGCGGCCGCGCTGCGGCAGCAGCTCGGTTTCGACAAGCCCATTCCCCAGCAGTTTCTGATCTGGCTGTGGAAGGCGGTAAACGGCAACCTGGGCAGCTCGATCAACTTTCGGCAACCCGTCGTCCAGCTGATGCTCGCCGCGGTTCCCGCGACGTTGGAACTCACGCTGACGGGCTTGCTGCTCGCGCTCGTGATCAGCGTACCCGGCGGCGTGCTCGCCTTCGTGCTTCATCAGCGCAGGCACGAAGCCGCCGCCGACCTGATCGTGGCGCTGATGCAGTCGATTCCGTCCTTTCTCTGGAGCCTGCTGCTCATCCTGGCATTCGGCGTGTTCTGGCCAGTATTGCCGTTCAGCGGGCGGGTCGGAGACGGCGTCACGCTACCTGACATCACCGGGTTTGCGCTCGTCGACCTTCTGCTGGTGGGCCGGTTCGAAGCCTGGTTGAGCGCGGTGTCCCATCTGCTGCTGCCTGCGCTGGCGCTAGCGCTGGGCTTTGCCCCGCTGGTGATCCGCGTGTTGCGCTCCAGCCTGATCGACGCCGCCAACGAGCCCTATGTGGAGGTCGCCCGGCTGCGCGGCTTGTCGGAGACGCGCATCCTGTGGCGCCACATGCTCAAGAACGCCTCGCTGCCCACCATCACGATGATCGGCGTGCAGTTCGGCTTCCTGTTCGGCGGCGCGCTGCTGGTGGAGATGATCTTCGGCTTCCCCGGGGTCGGGAATCTGATGGTCCAAGCCGTCAAGGGCAACGACTTGCCCCTGATCCAGGGGATCGCCCTGATTTTTTGTGTGCTCATGCTGGTGATCACGGTCATCGTCGACGTGCTGTATGCCGTGTTGAACCCGCGACTGAGAACCCTATGACTGCAACCGCCCTGACGACCCCGCCGGCCCCGCGCGGGGAGCGGTTTCCGGTAACCCGTGCCACACTCCGCCAACTCGCCCTTCAACGCCGAGTGTGGGTGGGCGGCGGCATCCTGCTGGTGATTCTGCTGCTGGCCGTGTTCGCACCCTGGGTGGCGCCTCATGACCCGCTGGAACAGGACCTGCTGCACATGCTGACGCCTCCGATGTGGGCCGCCGGCGGCAGCGGAGAATTCCCGCTCGGCACCGATGGCCTCGGACGCTGCGTATTGTCGCGTGCCATCTACGGCGCGCGGGTGGCCCTGACCGTGGCCATCGAGGCGGCGCTTGGTTCGATGCTGCTGGGGAGTACACTGGCCCTCCTGGGCGGCTATTTCGGCGGCCTCGTGGACCGCGCCATCAGCTACCTGGTCGACCTCTGGATGTCGTTTCCGCCAGTGGTGCTGTCGCTGATCCTGCTGGTCGGGCTGGGCACCGGCGTGGACAAGGTGATCCTCGCCGTCGTGCTGGTGGATTGGACACGGTTCTGCCGCGTCATTCGCGCCGACGTGCTGGTGATCCGCCGCCGCGATTACGTCCTGGCCGCGCGGTTGATCGGCTTCACCCACTTGCGCACCATGCTGCGCGAAGTGCTGCCGGCAGTAGTGCCGCTGATGATCACGCTGTTCTCCATCGAGATGGGCGTCGCCATCATCGTGGAGGCCACGCTATCCTTCATCGGGCTATCGGTACCGCCTGAGATCACGACCTGGGGCCAGATGCTCGCCGATGCCCGCAACGACATGCAGAGCGCCGCCTGGGTCATGCTGACGCCGGTGCTATGCATCATCGTCACGGTGCTGGGCTGCAATCTGTTCGGCGATGGGGTCCGTGTCGCGCTCGATCCCCGGCTGCGGCTGCGGGGAGAATGAACATGTTGTCGATCAGCCACCTGACTTTGACGGCTCGCCTCGGTGGCCAGAGCGTCGAGGTGCTGCGCGACGTCTCCCTGAAGCTGGAACGCGGCAAGGTGCTCGGCCTGGTGGGCGAGTCCGGAGCCGGCAAGAGCATGATCGGTCGGGTCATCGCCGGCCACATTCCAACGGGCTTCGAAGTCACGAAAGGCCGCATCGTCTTCGACGACACGGACTTGCTCGCGCTGAACCGCAAGGCCTGGCGGCGGCTGTTGGGGCGGCGTATTGCGTTCGTTCCGCAGGAGCTGTTGGCCGCGGTCAATCCGGTGCTGACCATCGGGCTGACATTCGCCGAGCACCTGGCCCATCTTGGAGTGCCCGCCGCCGAGAGACGGCCCGTGATGCTGCAGCAGCTC
>Ga0137409_10001669_pt1 | contig 24054 bp, 15 predicted proteins | sample CZODoug1_16funga_FD_122059 | JGI IMG/M metagenome (GOLD analysis project Ga0137409, IMG submission 122059) | Vadose zone soil fungal communities from Angelo Coast Range Reserve, California, USA - CZODoug1_16fungal (Hybrid Assembly) | ecosystem: Environmental > Terrestrial > Soil > Vadose zone...
GAGGACGGGAGGAAAGTCCGGACACCGAGGTTTCCGGTCGCAAGGTCGGGAACCGATGGGCAACGCGCCTGATAACGTCAGGGGGGCTGCGGCGCACGTCATGCGTGCGAAGCGGTTCACGGAAAGTGCCACAGAAAATAAACCGCCGGTGGAATGGAGCACGGTGGCATCGAGCAGGGAAACCTGCAAGACGCCTGCGAAAGCTGATTCCGCGGTAAGGGTGAAACGGTGGGGTAAGAGCCCACCGCTCGTTTGGAGACAAACGAGGCACGGAAAACCCCGCGTGGTGCAAGGCCAAATAGGAGGGGAGAGCCGGCCCGGCTCGATGAGCGCAAGCTCCGATTGTTGCGGCGCAAGCCGCGGCAATTGAGAACCCTCGGGTAGGCTGCTGGAGCCGTGGTGCGAATCACGGCCTAGAGGAATGATCGCCGCGGCGCGATTGAAACATCGCGGCGCACAGAATCCGGCTTACAGGCTCGCCCGCTTCCTTTTCAATAGCTTGCCGGAGTTTAAGCATCCCAGCTAACCACTTTTTGTCAACTTGACAGCGCCAGAAACGGTGCTTCAGAACCTTATTGTCTGTTTTCAGAAATTGTGATTGTGAAAAAAATCATATGCGGTGGGTTTCGAAAATATAACTGAAGCGAAAAAGATCAGGTCGGCGCGGGCTGGACTGGGCGGCGACGCTTCGAAAAGAAGCCCTGCCCTTATCGATGCGCTCGGATGAGCTTGCAGGTCCTTACGGCATTGCCATGGCGGCGGTTTGGAAAGCCTCGCGTAAACCTGGGCCCGCTCCGTAGCGGATCACCTTTCGGTTCTGATCCGAGGAGTCATTGGTTCAAATCAGGCCCCGCAATCAGGTCACACTGGTACCGACCTAGAATCTTGGTGAACCGCTCCCATTTTCTGTCACAGCCGCAGCCAGAGATTTTGGGCCGCAACGTTCCACACCGCGCCATTGATACTGAAAGACCAAAAACTCCCATTGCGTTGCATGTACTTGAATACGGCAACCAAAACGGCTAATTGCATTTGCTCCGCCCCTTCGGGGCGCTACTGCGTCGGAAATCCGGAAAATTTTGCGACGAAGGAGTGGTACACGTTGGAGCTTACATTGGGAGGCGCCGTTTGGAATGCACCCGGGGTTGTCGGGAAATCGGCGGCATAGCTGTACCCTGTCACGTATGCCTGTCCCGCCATATCCACAGCGATACTCCTTCCGTTGGAATCGCTGAAAAAGTTGGGCGTACTACCCCCGAGGTAGGTCGAGTAGACGAGCGGTGCCGATCCCGAAGGATTCAGCACGGTTACGAAGGCGTTAAGCGAAGCATTACCGGCTATGGTTGTCTGAAAGGCATCAGGTGTTGTCGGGAAATTGGTTGATAAGGTGTAACCCGCAATGTAGGCGTTGCCTGCGCTGTCCACATCTATCCCCGCGCCACGCTCAACAGTGCTACCACCGAGAAAGGTTGAATACACCAAACCCGCCAAACTGGGTCCGCTGGGGTTGAGCTTAGTTACAAACGCATCGCACACGCCTCCGTAAACGACTTGGAACGCAAGTGGCGTGACCGGGAAATTGGCGGAACAAGTTTGCCCAGTCACGTAGGCATTTTGCTGTGTGTCCACGGCGATCCCGTAGGCCGCATCACCTTCTGGGGCGATCCCGTAGGCCACGCCGCCTGACCCTCCGAGATAGGTGGAGTAGACCAAAGACGCTGGCCCTACCAGCGCAGGGTTCAGCTTGCTCATGAAGGCGTTACCGCTACAGACAGACGTAGCCGAGCTTCGACTGCCTTGGAAAAACATCTGGAACGCAAGCGGGGTGGTGGGGAAATCAGCGGAGCAGGTCCGACCGGTAACGTAGGCGTTACCCTGCGCGTCCACGGCTATGCTAGAGGCAGTGTCGCCCTCAGGGCCGTTGCCGGGGCCCCCGCTGCCCCCCAGGTAGGTGGAGTAGAGGAGGGCCGCGCCCTGTGCATTCAGTTCGGTCAGGAACGCGTTGGTGGTTGCGTTGACGCTTGCGCGATTAATAGGCTGGAAGGCGCCTAGGGTGGTTGGGAAGTCGGTAGAGAATGTCCAGCCCGCCACGTAAGCGTTGCCCGCTGTGTCCAAGGCGATGGCTTGTCCGATATCACGGGAGCTACCCCCGAGATAAGTGGAGTAGACAAGAGCCGATCCGTCGGCATTCAACTTGGTAACGAAGACGTTAGAGGCGCCCGGTGCCCTTTTAACCTCCTGAAAGGCGCCCGGCGTGACGGGGAAGTTTGTGGAGCTCGTATTACCAGTGACGTAGGCGTTGCCGGCAGCGTCGACGCGAATACCGTAGCCGACGTCCCCTTGATTACCACCCAGATAGGTAGAGTAGACCAACCCTGAGCCTGCGGCATTCAGCTTGGTGACGAAGGCGTACTGGCCGCCCGCCGACGGCGGCGCCGCTGTTTGAAAGGCTCCTGGAGTCACCGGGAAATCGACCGAGGAGGTCCAACCCGTCACATAGGCGTTACCAGTCGCATCCACGGCAAGGCTGTTAGCGCTATCAAAGCCTGTACCGCCCAGGTAAGTCGAATAAGAGAGGGTTGGGTCGATGACCAGCGATTTTGTGGGGTCATACGTAGGTATCTGGAAGCTAACCTCATGCGCGTTCTTGAGGGCGTAGCCGCCTGAGATTTCCCGCCGCTCACCATTTATTTCCTGATAGATGAGGGGCTTCGCCAAGCGAAGATCGCCTTCTTTCATTTGCAGAACAAGCGCGCCTTGAACATCGATAGAAAGTTTTTTCACCCCGGTGAAATTCAACGCCACAGAACGCGGATCTGTGCCGGGAGCTACGATGAAGTCATATTCCAATTGCCCTTGGTTGCCGTAATAGACTAGGTCCACGCCCGGATAAACACCGCGATATTTCGCCTTTGCGAACACCGGCACGTTTGTACGCCAGTTCTTTGGGTCGTTGCCGATGAAATAGTTGGCCTTGCCGGGAAGCGCGTTCACTCCCGCTGCTGCTGCGTTGATGGCCGCGCTCGCCAAGCTCATGCGAATGACTTCGGCCTCGCGCTGGGGCGCATCTGATTTGGTTGTGGGCTGCTTGGCCAAACTCAATATGGCTTCGGCGCGTCGCGTCAAAAAAAGCGTGTAGCCTTGGCCCCGCGCCAGAAATCTCACGCCTGGGTCGGTTTGCCCATGATTCGCTTCAAAGCTCAACGGCGGCTGTACGAACGATTCCACGACGCGCGACTTCGTCCCAAAGGGAGACAGCTTCGCGGACGGACCGGGAGAACGCGCCGGGACTTGGGCGCTCGTTGAACACGCGTTTCCAAACAGAATGCCACTCGCCACTAACAAACAGGCACAAAGAGAGACACGAACGTTGTGTTCCATAGGGCACCATTTCTGGGCTGATGAACTTTGTCAGTCCGCCGGATTGAGACGGCATGACAACGGAAAAGAGCCGAAGATACTTCGAGGCCGGGACGCAAAAAAACCAACAACCTACCGGCAAAGCGAAGAATGATCGTCGAACTTGAACGGGGAAAGTTTCTCTTATTCCAGAGTTTACTTGCCACTCCGATGGATAATTTACGGTCTTCTCGCCCCCAGGTTCTCACTGCACTGACTTCTTTATGCCGAACGAGAGAAACCCGCAATCAGGTATTGAGCGGCATTAGTGCCCCAGTGAAGACCTGAACGAGTTTCGTAAATAGGACTGACGTGTCATACCTCATCCAATGCCGAAGGCATGGCTCTTCTCCTAAGCCTTCGTATTGGGGGATTTGATGTGGTGTCAACAATGTCGATACAACAGTAGCGGTTTCGGAAGATTTAAAGACCTAAGTAGAAGAATGGCACTGAGGAGTGAATTTTAGACGGTCGGTGGGCAGTCGTAGAACCAGAACCATTTTCGGGACGAGGAAATCTGTTCGGGCTACACATCGCCCTTGCGAAAACTGTGCCATAACTGTGACACAAAACCTGTTCTCACTGACAAAACTGACTTCATTGACGGTATGCTTTTGTTGGTTCTACGCAACTTATTGAAAACACGAATCGGCTTGAAGAATCCGGCTTACAGGCTCGCCCGCTATTTTTTTTGCGTTCGTTTTCTTTGCGACAGATCCAACTCATCCAGATTTTACGGCCAGCTGGAGGGCAGGGCGACTCAGCGCGTCGCGCTGGCGGCCACGGTGCGCACGATGTGGAAAGCACTGACTGCATGAGACGCCGCATAGGCGTGGGCGCCGGACCACATGAGTTGTAGTCCCGCGCAGATGGCGACCGTTGCGACCACAGTTTTCAGCTTTTGAGCGGGAAGACGCGTCGAGAGGATGCAGCCTAGAATCACGCCCGGAATTCCGCCGAGGAGTAGTTGGAACAGAACCGTCGTGCTGATGGAGCCGATGGTCCAATGCACCGCGCTTCCAACAATGGCGAGCACGAGTCCGAAGATCAAGTCTGTGCCGACAACCTGCGTCGGCGTGATTTCGGAATAATTCATCAGCAGCATGGTTCCAAGCGCACCGGCGCCCGCGGAAGAAAAACCAGATTCCACACCGATGGGAAACGCGAGCCACGGCAGCCAGCGCGAATTCTTTCTCGCAAAATTTGGCGCCTGGACGCGTTTAATAAAAGTTACGCTCGAAGACAGGGTCAGCATGATCCCGATGACGATGATCACTACAGGATTACGGCTATCGCTTGCGAGAAGTTTTAAGGCCACCATGCCGAGCACGAGCCCCGGCACCGCGCCGCGCAGCAGCAGCCAGGCATAGCGTGCGTGAACTTGTTTTGTCGCGTAATAGAAGGGCGCGGCGATAAGTCGCAACACGCCCGCGAAGACGAAAGTCGTTCCAACCGCTTCGGCCGCGGGGAGTCCCGTGAGCAGTAACAAAGGGACAGTAAAACTGCCGCCGCCGATTCCAGTAACTCCGACGGCTAATGCGATTAAGAATCCGAAAATCACCGGGGTCATTTTAAAGGCTCCGAAAAAGTGTGAATGCCGCATTCCAGTTTCTGCCCGCCCCAACGGCCGGAACGCAAATTGTTCGGGTCGTTGGGAATTGCGGTGCATGGCTCACAGCCGATGCTCGAATAGCCACGGTCGTACTGCGGCAGGTAGCTGATCTTGTTTGCGGCGGTGTATTCCCAAACCTGGCCCCAAGTCCAATCGGCGAGCGGGCTAACTTTGGTTAGCGTCTCGCCGGTCGGCAAGCGATGAAGCTCGGCCTTCTTCAGGTTCTTGCGGGTGGCCGACTGTTCGCGGCGCAGTCCGGTAAACCATGTTTCATATGGGCGTAGCGCGTTCAGTAGCGGATCGACTTTGCGGAGTTGGCAGCATTTCGCGGGATCGTCGCGATACAGGATGCCAAAAGCAGATTCTTGCGCGGCGACTGTTTGTTTTGGATTGGCGTTGATCAGGTTGAGGTTCCATTCGCGCGAAATCGTGTCGCGGAATTGATACGTTTCCGCGAAGTGATATCCCGTTTCGAGAAAAAGCACAGGAATCGATGGGATACGTTTGCGGAGAAGATGCAGAACGATCATGTCTTCCGCCTGGAAGCTGCATGTGAAGCAAGCGCCGTCCGCATATGCGCAGGCGAGCGATTGGTCGACAACTTCCTCAGCGGTCCGCAGTTCGAGGGTCTCCAAATCGTTCGAGAGGCGCATCAGAACGCTCCTTTGCCCGGCGTTGTACCGCCGAGCTTTACGCGCTTCGCGATTCGCAAAGCATCATCGAAGAAGTCTTCCGGCGACGACGGCGATTCACGCGACGCCAATTCGAAGTAGAAGTCACCCGCAATATCCTCCAAAAATGTGCGGTCAATTCGGTTTTCGTCGAACGCATCCCAAACCACGAACACCAATCCGAGTTCCCAGAATCGGCGAAACAATTCGTTCGCCGCTGATGCCTGCTCGGGCAGAATCGAAATTGCGTCGAGACCCTGCTCCCAAAGAGCCCGTTCGAGCAACGCCGCTTGTGCATGGCCGCCAGGCGAGACGACAATCGCCGACCGATGGCCTCGCCGCGTCGCCCGTTCTTCTGACGTAACGCCGAGGGTCTCCGCGGCGAAAACGCTCTCTTCGTAGCGATCGTCGCGAATCATCACGGCACCGACGGTTGCGTTCGAGAGCGAGTCGATCAAAATCAAGCTGCCCGTTGTGCGGTTGCTCGTGTACGAATCAAAAAACAGCGGTTGGCTTGTCTCGAAATCCACCAGTCCGATTTCGTTCATCTCGAGCCGAGACGCGGCGTCTTCCTCGAGTGTGTTGATGTCGACGCGGTGCCGAATTTTTCTGGCCCGTGCCTTCACGATGCGGCCCGCATGCTTCGCCAAATAATTGCGGTTCAGTTCCAGAGGCGTCGCGTGCAGCCATACGACCATTGCAGCGAAGCGATTGGAAATGTTCGGTAATGCATCGGGCGTCACGAGCATCTCGCCGCGGCTCAAGTCGATTTCGTCGGAAAGTTTCAAGACGACGGAGTCGGAAGCGCTCGCCGAGGCAAGGTCGCCATCGAAACTGACGATGGATTCGACCCGCGTTCTCCGCTTTGAAGGTAGTGCCAAAACTTCGTCGCCCGGCCGAACGGTTCCGCTTGCAACGCGTCCGGCAAATCCGCGAAAACGCGCGTCAGGCCGGATGACCGATTGCACCGGGAATCGCAGCGATTCCATTTCCGAAGCCGGCTTGACGTCGACCGTTTCCAGATGCTCCAGCATCGTGGGCCCGTTGTACCAGGGCGTATGGACGCTCCGAGTGACGAGGTTGTCGCCTTCGAGCGCGCTCAGCGGGATGCACTGCACCGAGAAGTTTCCGAGCCGCTCAGCAAGGGCAAGCAAATCCGTTTCCAATTGCAAGAAGGTCGATTCGCTGAATGCGACAAGGTCCATCTTGTTTACGGCGACGAGCAAATGGCGGATACCGAGCAGGGAAGCGATAAATGTGTGACGCTTTGTCTGCGGCAGCAGCCCTTTCGTGGCATCAATCAGGATCACTGCCAGATCTGCGGTCGAGGCGCCGGTCGCCATGTTTCTCGTGTACTGCTCATGGCCGGGCGTGTCCGCGATGATGAACTTTCTCCGCGGCGTGCTGAAATACCGGTAAGCGACGTCAATCGTGATGCCTTGCTCACGTTCGGCACGCAGGCCATCCGTGAGCAGCGAAAAATCGATCGCCCTACCCGATCGATTCACAGGGCTCTTTTTTACGGACGCGAGCTGGTCTTCATAGACCGCTTTGCAGTCATGCAAAAGTCTTCCGATCAACGTGGACTTGCCGTCATCCACGCTGCCCGCCGTCGTGAATCGCAGCAATTGCTTGCCGAGTTCCTGGTCGAGGAACGGATCGATTCCTTCGTGTGCCGAAATGGTGGGAGCGGCCGCCATCAGAAGTAGCCCTCACGCTTTTTCAATTCCATCGAACCTTCTTCATCGTGGTCGATCGCGCGGTTTTCGCGCTCGGAGCGGCGAAACGTAACCATCTCTTCGATGATTTCCGGCACCGTAGATGCTTCCGACCGGATCGCGCCGGTGCAGGGCATGCATCCGAGCGAACGCATCCGGCACTTCACGATTTTTGTTTTCTCGCCGGGGAGCAGTTGGTCCTTCGAGTAAATCAGCACGAGCGATCCGCCGCGCTCGACCACTTCGCGTTCTTTGGCGTAGTAGAGCGGCACGATCGGAATGTTTTCGGCGTGGATGTAGAGCCAGATGTCGAGCTCAGTCCAATTCGACAGCGGAAACACGCGGATACTTTCACCTTTGTCGATCCGCGAATTGAAAATATTCCAGAGCTCCGGCCGCTGATTTTTCGGGTCCCATTGGCCATGTGAATCGCGGAAGGAATAGATGCGCTCTTTTGCGCGAGACTTTTCTTCGTCGCGCCGCGCGCCGCCGAATGCAGCCGTGAAGCCGCCGTCCGACAGTGCGTCGAGCAACGATTTTGTTTTCAGCAGGCCACAGCATTTCTGCGTTCCTAGCGAGAACGGATTCGCACCGTCGCGCAGCGCGTCTTCGTTTCGGTGAACGATCAGCTCGGCGCCAAGTTCTTTGGTATAGCGATCGCGAAACTCAATCATTTCTGGAAACTTGTAACTTGTATCGACGTGAAGCAGGGGGAAGGGAATTTTGCCAGGGAAGAATGCCTTCTGAGCGAGCCGGAGCATCACCGACGAATCTTTTCCGATGGAGTAAAGCATGACCGGCCGCGCAAACTCCGCCACCGCTTCGCGCAGAATGTAGATGCTCTCTGCCTCCAGCGCGCGCAGGTGATTCTTGCGCTGAGCCGTCGTAAGACTCGGCCCCGCAGCCTGCGCCGGAACGTTCCCTTCCAGAATTTGTGTTGCTGTTTGACCCATGGACCCGTTACCCTCGAGAAAAAAGCGCGTGTAAAAACAAAAATCCCACCTGCGCGGCCATTCCGGCGGTGGGATGAAATACGGCTCAAGTGTGAAAAAAACTTACGTCACGAGCCTCCCCGCGCCAGACAACGCCTGACAACAACAGAGACAACACATTGTTGGAAGAAACGCCGTCTGATTGGGAACTCGCAACATATTAGGAGTGTAACAGCGGCGACTGCACGCCGCAACGTCATCCTTTATGGGTTTTTTCGATGCTTGCCCCGCGTTTATCTGATGCAAGGCGCCGGCGATGCGTTACCTGGTCTCGAAATGAACCCTTTGCTGCTTGCCATCATAGCGAATGGATCGCTCGGGCTCACTGGTCGGTTCGATGCCCGTTCCGTGTCCCGGCCGAACGACAACGATGTGAAACGTCCGCTGTTGTTGCATGCCGGGAAACGAGCCCGTTCTTTCTCCAACTGTCAACATCGAGGATTTATTGTCCCAGCGTATTGGAATCGTGGCGAATGTCCCCTTTTCGTAATTGTAAGTGTCGCCCTCGTCTTCGTAGATCGCGAACGATCCATCGGCGCCGGGGTAGATTCGCAGTTCGATCGGGTCCGTGGGCTTCTCCGCCGCGTACTGCAAGTCGGGTCCAAGCGGCAGAATCGAGCCGGCGCGAACGAACAGCGGTTCACGATCGAGCGGAGCATCTACGTCGAGTGATTTGGCGCCACGCACCGACACGCCAGTCCAGAAATCAGTCCAAGTCGCGTCCGGCAAATAGATGTGGCGCTGCGTAGCGCCGGGCTCCGTGACCGGATTCACCAGAATTGACGGGCCAAACAGGAATTGGTCGCCAATGCTCTGCGCGCGCACATCGTCGCGGAAGTCCGACACGAGCGGACGCATGATGCTGTAGCCGTCATGCGTAGTCCTCCACCCAAGTGAATAAATGTACGGCATCAGGCGATAGCGCAATCGATCGTAAGAGGTAAGAATTTTCTGCGCATCGGGGCCATAGGACCAGATCTCATTCTGATTCGTAGTGCGGGTTCCGTGCGCGCGAAAAATGGGACAAAATGCGCCGAACTCGAACCAACGCACATAGAGCTCCCGATAGGCTGGATCGTCCGGATTCGCGACGACGAATCCGCCGATGTCGGTAGTCCAGTAGGGAAGCCCGGACAACGAATAGTTCAGCCCCGCTGGAATCTGCCGGCGAAAAGTCTCCCAGTTGGGATCGATGTCGCCCGACCAGGTCGCCGCGGCGTTGCGCTGCGCGCCAGCGTACGTTGAGCGCGACAGAATAAACACGCGCTTTTGGTCGCTGGCTTTCCGTTGTCCCTCATAGACGGCGGTGGTCGTCATCAAGGGAAACTCATTCGCGTATCGCGCTCCATTGCCAATCGCAACTTTGTTTGTTGTCAGCAAGTTGTCCGCGCGGCCTTCGGTTTCGGGTTCCGTCGTGTCGAGCCACCATGCGTCAGCGCCGATTTGAAAAAGCGCTTTGTTCATGAGGCCCCAATAATATTCGCGCGCCGCGGGATTGAACGCGTCGTATAAGGCCATACCAGCAGGGTGGAAGCCGGCGACTTTGGTTTTGTCGACGAAGAACCCCTTTTTGTCCATATCATCGTAAACCGGCGATCCCGGGCGGAAGTAAGGCCAGACGGAAATCATCAGATGCACGTTGTTCTTGTGCAGTCCGTCGATCATGGCTTTTGGATCGGGATAATTTTTGTTGAAGATTGGCTCGCCCATCGTATTCCACCAAAACCAATCCTGGACGATGTTGTCGAGCGGTATGTGCAGATCGCGATATTTCTGCGCGATATCGAGTAGCGTTTGCTGCGAGTCGTAGCGGTTCTTGCACTGCCAATAGCCGTACGCCCACTTTCCGAAAAGCGGCGCTGCGCCAGTCAATTCACGATACGAGGCGACGATTTTGTCGAATTCCGGGCCGTACAAAAAGTAGTAGTCGACAGCGTCGGCGACTTCCGAGGTCAGGTAGAGCGCGTGCACGAAGCGGTTGTTCATGCGGCTGCGCGAACCGTTATTCCAGAAAATTCCATATCCGTTGCTCGAGAGGAGCATCGGTATCGAGATATTTGTGTTGTCTTGCGAAAGCTCGACGTCTTCGCCGCGATAATTCCACACGCCTGCCTGGTGCTGCCCAAGTCCGTAGAATGCTTCCTGCGTGTCCCACATATTTGTGAATCGCTCGGCGCGATAGGTCTTTTCTCCGTTCACCTCGATCGGCGTCAGCGTCCGCGTATTCTCTTGCGTCAGTTTGCGCCCAGCGGAATCGTAAAAAATCATCGACCCGTCTTCTTTGATCACTTCGATCTTCAATTGCGAGGTGCTCAGCGAAACGAGCTTTTGACCACCGTCGTGAAATTCAAATGGTGCTGGCGGCCATTGATTCTTAACCACCAGAAAATCCTCGTGGCGCTTCGGTTCGCGTTCAATCGAATAAACCACATGGACAACCGAAGGTGAGCACACGGTCAGCCGAAGATAGCCCGTGTCCAGCGTTATCAACGCCCCGTCAGACAGTTTTTCCGCCGAGCGCATCGCATTCCGCGGCAGCCACTGCGCGTCGGCTGAGCGCCCGGTCATCAGACCGAAAACCAGGAATAGCGCCGCCGTACCGAAATAAGCTTTTGTGCGAGATGTCATAACGCGGTGGCGGCTCCGTCGAAGAGTGCAATCAATTGAATGCCTTCTGCGTGTACGTTCACGGTGCTACAGCCTAGTACGACTCGCCCGTTCTGTCATCAGATCATGCCTTGCGGCGAAAGCGCACGCGGTCGGCTACTCTGGTCCGCCGGTAGACGCGGGCTCCCGACTTGTGTCAGTCTCTAACCCCGCGCCGCGCGATTGGCGGCAAGTCGTCAATTTCCGTTACAATCCATCGCTCGGAGGATTCTCCCTTGCCACGTCGGCAGCTTCTCTTGCGGCTTCAGCTCTTAAGCAATCCCCTGGTGCTCTGCGGCGTCAGGGGAGTTGTTTCCCCATTGGCCGGCGCGATGGGTTTCGGGGAGGAGGACTGCCACAAAATCACCTTGGCCTTGGACGAAGCCATTACCAACGTGATTCGTCACGCGTACGGCGGCAAACTGGAAGGCCCCATCGAGATTCAGTTTCACAAACTTAATGGAGCGGACACCGCCAAACCGGGACTGGAGATCACCCTCATCGATCGAGGAGCGAAAGCCAGGCCGGACTCGCTCAAGGGCCTGCCCCCGGGCGAGCTTCGTTCTGGTGGACTTGGACTGCATTTCATGCGACAAAGCATGGACGCGGTTGTCCATACCCGGGTCGGTTCGACAAACCGGCTCCGCATGGTTAAATTTATTCACTGATGGGTATAACGAGGAGCATTCTGGTGCAAATTTCCGCTCGGCATCTTGAAAACACTACGATTTTTGACGTCACCGGAGACATCGACCTCGCGAATTCGCCGGCCGTGCGCAAAGCCTTCCTTTCCGAGATTCGGGAAAAGAAGATTCCCCGCGTGATCGTCAACCTCCTGGCCGTCAAGTATATTGACAGCTCCGGAATCGCTTCACTGGTCGAAGGGCTCAAAGCCTCGCGCGACCTGAAAGCGCGATTCATTCTGTTCGGTCTTAGCAAATCCGCGCGCGAAGTCTTGCAGCTTTCGCGGCTGCTCAAGCTTTTTGAGATTTACGAAAATGAGGAGCAAGCTCTTTCGGCTGAAAGCGTTTGATTTCTTGATGCATTCCCAGGTGCCCGCTTGGAACTTACGGTTCAACTAGGCCAGACTGTCCTCAATGCCCTCGCTTATCTCGGCTCGCTCGCGACGCTGAGCGCCCGCGCGGCCTATTACACCGTCGTTGCTCCGTTCCAGGGCAAACCGGTTCGCGTACAGCGCGCCATAACGCAAGCCATGCAGATCGGTGTCCGCGCGCTGCCGATCCTCTCTCTTATCACTTTTTTCATTGGCTTGATCCTTGCCCTGCAAGCCGCCTACGAGCTAAAGAAATTCGGCGCCATGAATTTCGTCGCCAGTGCCGTCGCCATTTCCATGAGCCGCGAACTCGGTCCTCTGATTACCGCCATCGTGGTTATCGGCCGTTCGGGTTCCTCCTTTGCGGCCGAAATCGGCACAATGAAAGTTACCGAAGAACTCGACGCGCTGGAAACGATGGCCATCAATCCCATTCGATTTCTCGTCACACCGAAATTCATCGCGATGGTCGTCATGCTCCCGTGTCTTACCATCTGGGCCAACGCGATGGGTGTGCTCGGTGGCTCGCTTTTCGGCGTCACAAAAGCCGGTTTCACTTTTCTGAGCTATCTTCATGCAACAGCAGACGCTCTTTTTCTTCGTGACATCATCAGTGGCCTCATTAAGAGCTTCATGTTCGGCATCACCATCACCGCAGTCGGCTGTCAGGAAGGTCTTTCCACCGGAGCCGGCGCCGAACAAGTCGGCCGCTCTACGACATCCGCCGTCGTGATTTCCATTTTTCTGGTCATTGCCGTCGATCTGATTTTCACCGCGCTCTTCTTTTTTCTGGGAGGTCAGTAGCGTGAGCAGCCCAGTCGGCCCTCTCAACGAACAAGTGCCTCCAGCGATCTCGCTGCGCAACCTTCGCGTCAGTTACGGAGATCGCGAAATTCTTCACGGCGTCAGTTTTGATGTGCAGCAGGGAGAAACGCTGGTCATTCTCGGCGGTTCCGGCTCCGGCAAAAGCACACTGCTCCGTACTCTCGTCGGACTCGAGCGTCCGACCTCGGGCGAGATTTGGATCAAGGGCAAAAATCTTGCAACCATTTCGGCCGACGAGCTCGACTACATTCGCCGCCACATGGGCATGTCGTTTCAGGGCGGAGCACTCTTCGGCTCCATGACCGTTGGCGAAAATGTTGCACTCCCATTGCGCGAACACACCAAACTCGAAGACCCCACGATCGACATCATGCTTCGCCTCAAACTCGATCAAGTCGGTCTCTCCGGCTACGAGGATTACCTTCCTTCGCAATTGAGCGGCGGAATGAAAAAGCGCGCAGCCGTCGCCCGCGCCCTCGCTATGGATCCCGAAATTCTTTTCTTCGACGAGCCTTCCGCTGGCCTCGATCCCATCATCGCCGCTGGAATTGACGAACTCATTCTCGAACTCAAGCAGGCGTTTCACATGACGATCATCGTCGTGACGCACGAACTCGCCAGCGCTTTCCTCATTGCCGACCGCATGGTCCTCATCAACAAAGGCGACGTCGTTGCGCTTGGCACCGCGGAAGAAATGCGCACCAGCAAACATCCCCGAGTTCGCCAGTTTTTGGACCGCATCGCCGAACCCGCGGTCTCGCAGGAATTGGATTACTTGCAAATGTTGACGGAGGACCGCCACGGCAACCGCCGCTGAGCGAGAGGAGAAGGCAAGATGGATGCCAGGCGTGAACAAGCTGCCGTCGGATTATTTGTCCTGATTGCGGCAGGTCTTCTGATTGTTACGGTCTTCGCCCTCGGCGGAGCTTTCAGCAGTTCCGCGGTCACCTATCGCACATATTTCCACAACGTTGGTGGGATTGAGCCTGGAGCGACTGTTCGCTATCAAGGCGGCTCGAAGATTGGCCGTGTAGAGATGTTGCGCATCGATCCGCAGAACCCCGCACGGATGGAAATGACCTTCAGCGTGAAGCCAGACGTTCCTATTAAGATGGATAGTGTCGTCAGCATCTTAAGCTTTAGCCCGCTGGGGGAGAACCATATCGAATTGACCTATGGAACCCCGCAATCGCCTTCCGCGCGTCCTGGATCTGTGCTGCCTTCGGAGCCGTACTACGGCATTGCTGATATCACGAAGCAACTCAACGATATTGCTCCCGAAGCCAAGAAGCTGCTCTTAACGCTCAATCAACGCACGACGGAACTGCAAGAAACCATCGCACGCGTCAACGATATGCTTAATGCGCAAAATCGGACCAACCTCTCCGCTACGCTCTCTAACACGCGAGGCATGCTTGAGGAGAATCGCTCCAACATCAAATCGAGTCTGACGCAGGTCGAAGCCGCTTCCCACAAAATGGGCCCGCTTCTCGATGACCTCCGCAAAACTTCCGCCCAAGCGAACAAAGCCATCGACAATGTGGATGCATTGCTCGTCGAAGATCGTCCGGAAATTCACGGTGCGCTCATTGAGCTGCGCCGGAATCTCGCCCAGCTGCAAACTCTCACCGGCCAGCTGAACAGCACGCTCGACACGAACTCCGAGAATATTGACGAGATTCTCGAAAATATGCGCCACGTCAGCGAAAACCTGCGCGAATTTACGGAAATCATCAAGGCGCGGCCGTCGGCGCTCATTCGCTCTTCCACTCCTAAAGAACACAAGCCGGGGCAGCCATGAGTTACACTCGACTGAATTTCATGCGTATTGCCAAAGGTGAGGTTGTTCCAATGAACGGATTGAAGAAACTCTGTGTTTGGGGCTCGCTGGTAGCCGCCATCAGCCTAGCATTTGGTTGCGGCGCCGCGCGGCCCAGCAAGTATTACCAACTTACCCCGCCGTCTGGCTCCACGAGCAGCGCCAACCAGGATGCTCCTCCGATTTTCCTGCTGCTTGGCCCGATGCAGACTTCGCACCTCTATCGCGAAGACCGCATCGTTTACAGCTCCGAACGACAACAGATGGGCACATACGAAACGGAGCGGTGGTCCGAGCCGCCTGTTGAAATGATGCAGAGTGTCTTGCTGCGCAAGCTGCGCAACTCCGGACACTATCGCGACGTCAATACACTTCGCAGCGGCGCGCACGGGGATTATCTGTTACGTGGGCGTCTCTACGACTTTAAGGAAGTGTCAGGGAAGTCGCTCATCGCTCGTCTTAGCTTTGATCTCGAGATGCATGACACAAAGACGAACGGCACCGTCTGGACCTACAGCTACAGTTTTGACGAGCCGGTAAGCGGCAAGGACGTAGCGTCTGTCGTCGCAGCGCTAGACCTCAATGTGCAGCGAGCTGCCGGAGAAGTGGCGGGCGCCCTCGATCAATTTTTTGCAAGCCACCCACCGAAATAAATCTTAGTGCTTAGGAGTCTTCACCGGATCCGCCGGACGCCCGGGCAGCTTCTTCGGATTCGCTTCCATCGCCTTCAACACTTCAGCGATTCCGCGCTCCAGTTGCGGATCCTTACCATCAATTACCGACGCGGCGTCGTTCTCGACAACGATGTCTGGATCTACGCCATGCCCCTCGATCACGTACTCGCCTTTGGCTGATGCTGTCGCGAATTCCGGCACGAACACTGTTCCACCATCAAGCAGTGGTCCACGTCCTGAAATTCCAACCACGCCGCCCCATGTCCTCTTTCCGATCAACGGCCCGAGTCCCGCCTGCTTGAACATGTACGGGAAAATATCGCCGTCGGAAGCCGACGTCTCGTTGCTCAAGCACACCTTCGCTCCGTAAAAAACGGCATCGGGATACGTCTGTGTAAATTGATCCACACGGTCAAAATCTGTGCCCAGCAATTCGCGCCGCAACCGCTCGATCAGCATTCGCGAAACGTTGCCTCCGCCATTCCCCCGCACGTCCACCACCAGCCCTTCTTTGCGTATCTGCGGGTAATAATATTTGATGAATTCGCGAATTCCCGCGGCGCCCATGTCCGGAATGTGGATATATCCCACGCGTCCGTTCGTTGCTTTCGAAACGATTTCGCGGTTCCGTGTTACCCACGCCAGATAAATCAGGTTCCGTTCGTTGGTGATCGGTTTGTAGCTCGTCTGATGAGAGCCTTCAAACGTCGGCTTGTCATTCAGCGTCAACTGTACCGGGCGATTCGCTTTGTTCAGGAGAAACTGGTACGGATTGTCCGAAGCTTTTAACTCTTTCCCGTCAATCGCCAGAATATAATCGCCCTCTTTTGCATTCACGCCGACTTCTGTCAGCGGAGAGCGGTACAACTCTTCTTCATTCTGTCCTTTGTAGATCTTGCTGATCCTGTATCGTCCCGCCGTCGCATCGAGTGCCAACTGAGCGCCCATTAACGCCACCTGCGGCCGCTTCGGCATTTCCCAATCGCCGCCCTCGATGTAAGCATGCACGATGCTCAACTCCGCCACCATCTCACCCAGCACATAATTCAAATCGGAGCGGTGCGCCACGTGGTCCCTTAGTGGCCGGTATTGCGCCTTCAGAGCATTCCAGTCGTATCCGTGCATGTTCTGCACATAGAAAAAGTCGCGATACCGCCGCCAAACTTCGTTGAACATCTCCACCCATTCTTCGTGCGGTACCCGGTCCACCATCAACCCTTCCGTGGACACGGTTTTTGCGCCGCTCTTGCCCTCCGGCTTCACGTCATACAGCTTGTAGTTGCGCTCTTGTCGCACGAGCGCTTTCTTCCCGTCATGCGAGAGCGCATATCCTTGCATGTTCTCCGCCAACAGGTTCTCTTTGCGTTCCTTCAGCGAATAAAGATACAAGCCGGCCTCAGGGAACGCATCGCGGCCGTAGAAAAACGAGCCACCTTTTATGTAGATGAGGTAATCCTTCGTCACCGAAAGCCCAAAATAATTGTCCGCCCCGACCGGCACTCGCGTAACGCGATCCGCGAGTCCGTCAAAATCGATCTTGATGTACTCCTTTTTCTTCTCTTCCTTCTTCTCGTCCTTCTTTTCGTCGCTCTTCGGCTTGTCGCCTTCTTTTAAGATCGTTACTTCATCGCTCTCCGGCGCGAACGGATTCTTCACATCCTTTCGCAGTGCAAGCGCGTAAATCTCCTGACCTCGATTCGTGGCGAAATTGAACTCAGTCTGGCTGATCAACGGCGCAAATTCCCGCGTCCCCACGTAGTACAGATAATTTCCGTCCGCGTCCCAGGCTATGTCCGTCGTTTCGAACATATCGCTCGTCACGCGATGTACTTGCCCATCCGCAACGCTCCAAACATAAATCGACCGGAATCCGTTCGGGTTCGCCTCCGTAAACGCAATGTGTCCGCCGTCCGCCGACCAAATGTAATCCCGCAGCCGCCCGCCCGGATCTTGCGCCACCTGCGCAACTTTCTTGTCTTCCAGCGTCAGAACAAACAGCTTCCCGTCTTTGTCGGAGAGCGCGATCCGCTTTCCATCTGGCGCCCATTCTGGCGCATACAGCATCGCGTGGAAGTCGTGCGTCAGTTCCTCCGGCTTTCCCGAACCGTCCTGATTGGCTACGTAGACTTCGTCTTCGCCATCCGCATCCGAAATGTAGGCAATTTTCGCTCCGTCCGGTGACCATCTCGCCCACTTGTCGTGCGCGTTCGAAGAATTCGTCAAGTTCCGCGTCGCGCCTTTTTCAATCGGCGCCGTAAATATATCGCCGCGCGCGACAAACAGTGCCCGCTCTCCTTTCGGGCTCAACTCAAATCCCTCAATCGCATTCGCCGCGGAAATTTGTGACGGCCGCATCGCAATCGCATCCGTCGGCACGGTAATCGAAATGTGTGCCGTCTGATTCGTCGCTGTATCAAAAACATTCAGCTCGCCGTTTTCCTCGTAGACGATCCGGTTTTTGTGATCCGTGCTCGGCCAACGCAAGTCCCATTTCTTGCTATGTGTCAGTTGTTCGGTCTTCTTTGTCGCGGGGTCATAGGAATAGAGGTTCAGCGTGTCGTCTTTGTCCGACGAATAGAAGATCTTGCCGCCCACCCACATCGGGTCGCGATGCGACCGCGGATCGTCGGTAATCTTCTCCGCTGCGTGCGAGCTCAAATCAAAAATATAAAGTTGCTGCGCCCACCCGCCCGAATAGCGTTTCCAAGTCCGGAAATCCCGAAATAGCGGCGAATAAACAACCTTCCTCCCGCCTGGCGCAAAATCCCCTGCGCCTGACTTTGGCATTGGCAGCGGCTGCGGCATCCCTCCGTCAACGCTCACTGTGTACAGTCGGCTATCGCCCAAATCAAAATGCTCGCGCAGGGAACGAAACAGCACCGACTTTCCATCCGGCGACCATCCATACACCTGGTTGTCGTATCCCCACCGCGGCGTCAGTGGTCCGCGGGCCGGATAAAACGTCAACTGCTTCGGCACTCCGCCCGTCGCGGGTATCACGTACACTTGTTCGTCGCCGTCGTATTGCCCTGTAAACGCAATCCACTTTCCGTCCGGCGAGAATTTTCCGAACACTTCGATTCCTGGGTGCGACGTCAACCGTGTTGCCATCCCTCCAGACGTCGGCGCCGTCCACAAATCGCCGCCGTACGTGAACACGACCTTGTCCCCGTGCACGTCCGGGAACCGCAGCAATTTCGTTTGCGCCGCGGCCATTCCCGAGCAGCACAAGCACACAATCATACTCAAAATGGCAGACTGGATTTGGCGATTCATTATCGTTCTCACCTTCAAAATAGTTTTCCGGAAATTTCTTGTTCGGTGAAGCGGCAAGCCACGAAAAATTCCCCTGCCCCGCCGAGGCATTGTACACCCGAGACAATCCCCCACGACGGCTTTCGGTGCACTCGGATTCGAGTTTGTCGCCCGGTTTAGACGCTCGAATCTAAAGAGCGTCTTAGTTTTTAGGTGGGTCTTATTTTGCCGGTTTTGCCGGCGCTGTCACTGGTGCCGCAGCCGGCTCTCCCGCCAGTTCCGCTCGTACCGCCAGCGAAATCTTATCCGCGTTCTTCACTAGCACGACAGCTTGCCAGATCTGCGTTTCGTCTAAACGTCCTTTAAATCCGGGCATTCCCGTCATGCGGATTCCACCCTCGACCTTCCAATACGATTCCCACTCGTCGTCGTCCGTCACGCCCGTCCCCTTGAAAAGATGTGGTGGCCGCGGTGCCATTCCTTCTGCAATCGCTGTCGGCGCTGCGCCCGGCAACCCGTGACACACGGCGCAATTCTCCTTGTAGACCTTCGCGCCCTCCATCAAATTCTTCTCATCCGCGGGAACCGCCGGCGCTGGATGCGGCAATTTATCTAAATAGGCGCGGAGCGCCATGCGCGCAAACCTCCGTTCGAACGGAATGTCCGGCGCTGTCGTCGCCACCGGCGCCCGTCCCGTCGCAAAATAAAAATAACCGCCAGCCGCCACCAGCAGCACACCGATCACGATCCCCACCAGCAGACCTTTCAGCATGTCTTCGTTCTCCTTTGCCCGTGCAATATAACCCGCCCCGGACAAATCTCCGCTCAATATTCGGGTCTCGTAACCATTTTCCTTCCGCCACCGTCCAATCTATGCGTGAACGTGTTTTTTGCGGTAGTCTGCTCTGTTTAGGGCCCCCCACGGCGCAGACCGATTGTCGTCCCGCCTCCGGCGGACGTGCTCTCACTCCGCTACTCGACATTGAACAGGAGTTTTAGAATGAGCCAGTTGAATTCCATAGACCTACCCGAGCCGGGTAGCGCCACGCGAACCACCGTGCGCGCCAATTCTGCCTCGGGCTCGCGCTGGTGGATTTGGCTGGTGGTCTTCTCGATACTCGCGCTTGCCGCCTTTTGGTACTACCGTCTCACGCACAATCAACTCAAGGATGCAGGAGCAGGGGCGGCTGCTGCTCCCGGCGCTGGCGGCAAGACTCGCGGCGGTCCCGGAGGTGCCAATTTTGCAGTTCCCGTCGTTGTCGCGACGGCGGCGACCGGCGAACTTCCAGTCTATTTCAACGGCCTTGGTAGCGTCACACCGCTTAATACCGTGACCGTTCGCAGCCGTGTCGACGGCCAACTAATCAATATCGCCTTCAAGGAAGGGCAATTCGTTCAACAGGGCGATCTCCTCGCCGAAATCGATCCACGGCCATTTCAGGTTCAACTTGAGCAGGCGGAAGGTCAACTCGCGAAAGATGAAGCGCAGCGCCGCGACGCCGAAGCGAATTACGAACGATTCCAGCTTCTCTTCAAAGAAGGCGTGATCCCTAAGCAGCAGCTCGATACGCAGCAAGCGCAGGTCGGTCAATTCGACGGCGCCATAAAATCCGACCAGGCGCAGATCGACAACGCCAAACTTCAGCTCAACTATTGCCGCATCACTTCACCCATCTCCGGTCGCGTGGGCCTGCGCCTCGTCGATCCCGGCAACATTATTCACGCTTCGGACGCCAACGGCCTCCTTGTCATCACGCAGATTCAGCCCATCGCCGTCGTCTTTAGCCTGCCGCAGGATCAACTTCCGCAGGTTTACGATAAACTTCGCAAAGGCGTTCGACTCAACGTGGATGCCTTCGATCGGGACAATACGTTCAAAATCACTTCCGGCAAGCTTCTTACCATCGACAATCAAATCGATCCCACCACCGGAACGTACAGACTCAAAGCCGTCTTCAATAATCAGGACAACGCGCTCTTTCCCAATCAATTTGTCAACGTCCATCTGCTCGTGGACACGCGCAAAAATCTGACGCTCATTCCGGTACCCGCTATTCAGCGCGGCCCGCAAGGCACCTACGTTTATCTCGTTGGTCAGGGAAACGTCGTCAGCATTCGCCCCATTACGATCGCGCAAACCACTGGTGACACTGCCGGCCTTTCCTCCGGCCTGAAGCAGGGGGACGTCGTCGTCACCGACGGTCAAGACAAATTGCAGGACGGCAGCAAAATCGTTCCGAGCACCGCACCGGCCGGCAATTCTTCTTCCGACACAACGGCGCCCGGTGCAACGCCGCAACAAAACTCCGCGTCGCAAGGCAAAGCTGCTAGCGCGGGAGGCAAGAAGCAATGAGCATCTCTCGGCCGTTTATTTTGCGGCCGGTCGCCACCACTCTCCTTATGGTCGGCGTCCTTCTCGTCGGTTATGTCGCGTACCGGCAGTTGCCCGTCTCCGCCCTTCCGCAAGTCGATTACCCCACGATCCAGATCCAAACGTTCTATCCGGGCGCAAGCCCCGACGTGATGGCCTCGTCCGTCACCGCTCCGCTCGAGCGCCAGTTCGGTCAAATTCCCGGCCTCCAGCAAATGACTTCCACGAGCTCCTTCGGCAGCTCGCTCATAACGCTTCAATTTAATCTCGACCTCAACATTGATATTGCCGAGCAAGAAGTCCAAGCCTCCATCAACTCCGCCTCGAATCTCCTTCCTCCGGGCATCCCCAATCCGCCCATCTACAGCAAAGTCAATCCCGCCGACGCTCCCATCCTCACGCTTGCGCTTAGCTCCAAGTCTCTTCCGCTTTACAGCGTCGAAGATCTGGCCGACACGAATCTTGCGCAAAAAATTTCGCAACTTCCCGGCGTTGGCCTCGTCAGCATCAGTGGCGGTCAGCGGCCGGCCGTTCGCATTCAGGCCAATCCCACCGCGCTCGCGTCCTACGGCCTCAGCCTCGAAGACCTTCGCACCGTTCTCGGTACAGCCAACGTCAATTCCGCGAAGGGCACGTTCGATGGTCCACATCAGGCCGTTACCATCGCGGCAAACGACCAGCTCATCTCTGGCGCTTCCTATCGCTCCGTCATCATTGCGTATCGCAACGGAGCGCCCGTGCGCCTTAGCGACGTCGCCAATGTCGCCGACGGCGTCGAGAACACCATGCAAGCTGCGTGGGCCAACAGAAACCCTGCCGTCATTCTCAACATTCAGCGCCAGCCCGGCGCCAACATCATCAGCGTCGTCGACCGCGTGAAAAGAATCCTGCCCCAGCTGCGTGATTCCTTGCCGAAATCGGTTGGGGTCAATATCCTCACGGACCGCACCGCTACGATCCGCGCCTCCGTCGAAGACGTTCAGTTCGAGCTCATGCTCACCGTCGCTCTCGTCGTGATGGTCATCTTTCTTTTTCTCCGCAGCGTCCGCGCCACAATTATTCCCAGCATCGCCGTTCCGCTCTCGATCGTCGGCACCTTCGGCGTCATGTATCTGCTTAATTTCAGCTTGAACAATCTTTCCCTCATGGCGCTTACGATCTCCACCGGCTTTGTCGTCGACGACGCCATCGTCATGATTGAAAACATCTCCCGCTACATCGAACTCGGCGAATCGCCGCTCCAGGCTGCGCTCAAAGGCTCCGAACAGATCGGCTTCACCATTCTTTCCCTCACCGTTTCGCTCATCGCCGTACTGATTCCTCTTCTCTTTATGGGCGATATCGTCGGTCGCCTCTTTCGCGAATTTGCCATCACTCTCGCCGTCACCATTCTCGTTTCGGCCGTCGTCTCCCTCACGCTCACGCCGATGATGAGCGCCAAACTCCTCCGCCACATCAAAGAAGAAGACCAGACCTGGTTCTTCCGCAAATCCGAGCACGCCTTCAACGCCGTCATCGCTTTCTACGGCCGCACCCTCAAGTTCGTCCTGCAATATCGCGCCACCACGCTTCTCATCACCGTTGCCACCCTCGTCGGCACGATCCTTCTCTACATTTACGTCCCGAAAGGATTTTTCCCGGTTCAGGATACTGGTGTCATCCTCGGCATCTCGGAAGCTCCGCAATCCATCTCCTTCCGCGCAATGGCTGACCGCCAGCAAGCTCTTGCCGACACCATTCTGAAAGACCCCGCCGTCGAAAGCCTTTCCTCATTCATCGGCATTGACGGTACCAACACCACGCTCAACACCGGCCGCATTCAGGTCAATCTTAAGCCGCTCGCCGACCGCAAGATCAATGCCAGCGACGTCATTCGTCGCCTTCAGCCGCAGCTCGAGAAAATCGACGGCATCACTCTGTTCATGCAGCCCGTGCAAGACCTCACCGTGGAAGACCGCGTCAGCCGCACGCAATTCCAATACAGTCTCGAAGACGTTGACGCCAAGGAACTCAACACCTGGGTTCCAAAGTTTCTCGAACGCCTCAAGCAGCTCCCGCAGCTTCGCGATGTCGCGCATGACAATCTCAGCGGCGGCCTCCTCCTCAACATCGTTATTGACCGCGATTCCGCTGCGCGCCTCGGCATTCTTCCCGCCGACATCGACAACGCCTTGTATGACGCCTTCGGCCAACGTCAGGTCTCCACCATTTATACGCAGCTCAATCAGTATCACGTCGTCATGGAAGTGGACCCGCGGTTCCAGCAAAATCCCGATTCGCTCAAAAATATTTACGTCCACTCGGCGAACGGCCCCCAGATTCCGCTGTCTGCCTTCACGCGAGTCGAAACGGATTCCGCCGCGCTCACCCTGAATCATCAAGGCCAGTTTCCCGTCGTCACTTTCTCTTTCAATCTCGCGCCGGATGCCTCCCTCGGCCACGCTGTTGACGCCATCAACGCCGCCAAGACCGACCTCAACATGCCGCCCAGCATCCAGGGAAAATTTCAGGGTACTGCGTCCGCATTCCAAAATTCGCTGGCGAATGAACCCATTCTCATCTTTGCCGCGCTTGTCACCGTCTACATCGTTCTCGGCATTCTCTATGAAAGCTTCATTCATCCGATCACGATTCTCTCCACGTTGCCGTCCGCCGGTGTCGGTGCCATCCTCGCGCTTCTCCTCTGCCGCTCGGAATTCAGCATCGTCGCTCTTATCGGCATCATTCTTCTCATCGGCATCGTCAAGAAAAACGCCATCATGATGATTGACTTCGCGCTCGAAGCGGAGCGCAAGGAAGGGAAGGCACCGCTCGACGCCATCTATGAAGCTTGCTTGTTGCGTTTCCGGCCCATCATGATGACTACTATGGCCGCGTTGCTCGGCGGTTTGCCGCTCGCGCTAGGCGCGGGCGTCGGTTCGGAATTGCGCCGTCCCCTCGGCATCACCATCGTTGGTGGCCTCATCCTCAGCCAGTTGCTGACCCTGTACACCACGCCGGTGATTTATCTGGCTTTTG
>Ga0137409_10001670_pt1 | contig 24046 bp, 25 predicted proteins | sample CZODoug1_16funga_FD_122059 | JGI IMG/M metagenome (GOLD analysis project Ga0137409, IMG submission 122059) | Vadose zone soil fungal communities from Angelo Coast Range Reserve, California, USA - CZODoug1_16fungal (Hybrid Assembly) | ecosystem: Environmental > Terrestrial > Soil > Vadose zone...
GCTGATCCAGAGCAGCCCTCTCCGGTTGTCTGACGTCGACCACTCGGCGAAGCCCCCTCTGATCCGGTCCGATCCACAGGCTCCGCTCTCGGTCGAAAAGCACACATAGGGGCTCCGCGCCAACTTTGATGCCTGCTTCCCACCTACGGCGACTCATGATCGGTCGCACTGTGTGGCCGCTCGTGTCAGCGATCCACATATCTCCGTCTGGAGCCTCTGCCATCGTCCAGACCTGCCCTACGGATTCTCGGCTTGCTACAAAGCTTTTTGCATTGGGGCCAAGTCTCAATATTGTGTTCCTCCGAACCGGGTCCTTGCTGAGTCCAAAATCCAGTCCATCCGTTGCCACCCAAAGGGTTCCGCGGTGATCCACGAAGAGTACCTGGGCTCCGGGAGCGGGGTATCCTGACTCGGCTCCAACCGGGCGCCAACTGCCGCCATCCAGTTTGGTAAGCCCGTATTGACCACCCGCCCAAATCGAGCCGCTTCCGTCCTCTACAATGGACAGAATTCCGCCGTCTGGTACGCCGTCGGCACGCGAATAATTCTTCAAATGGCCATGGCGCAGCTGGCTGATTCCGCCGGAACTGAACCCGATCCAAAGGCTTCCATCTCTGCTTGTACACAGCGACCAAACCGCGGACCCGAGGATCTGTTCTCCGGAGCTCGGCTCCCAAGCGCCAAAGTGCAGACCATCAAATCGATATAATCCGGCTTCCGTCCCAAGCCACAAATAACCATCTGGTGTTTGAGCAATTGCTCGAACGGGTCCGGGAACACCGTCCTTGGCGGTCCATGATGTGTGGGTAAACTGGCTGATTCGTTTCTGGGGATCAAGTGCTTTGGCGGGAATAGCCAACACCAGGCCGATCATGGTAAGGAGGGCGCAGAGAGGCTTCGGAGCGACCAAGCCTCGCGAGGCGGGTCGCGTAACACTTCCGAACAGTTTACCGGCTCGGAAAGCGCACCTGCGTGTCGAGGTAGCGTTCAATGTAAAGCTGCATAACAAGAAAATTCTCCATCCCGTCGATGAAAGTCTCACGTCGTAATCGTTGAGCGGCGGTCCACGATCCAGGGTGGACGCTTAGTCTTTCAGCGAAAAAGGGTTTTCATCCTTGTAAACAAAGACCGTCGAGCGGGTATCGTCTTCCGGAAGATGATGCCTCCAGGAACTGTTAGCCTAATCTCAGTCCCGGAAGTCGAAGAACTCCCCAGCGTAAGCTTGCCTCCGATGCGAGCGGCACGCTCCCGCATCCCCTGCAGTCCGAAGTGTCCGTCCTTTCCCTTATCCGCGACAGCGGGGTCAATCCCTGTGCCATTGTCACCCACCCGCAGAGCGAGGTCGTCAGCATATCTGAGCTCCACTTCCAATCGACTTGCGCCCGAATGTGTACATGCGTTCCGCATGGCTTCGTAACCGATGCGATAAATTTCGTCACGGACAATGGGATGCATCTCTCTGGCATCGCCGACGACGGAAAAAGAGACTTCCACGGGACTCTGTATTCGACACTCTTCCGTCGCCCTCTGAAAGGCTTCCGCGAGATCGTTCTTCTGTGTGGTTGAGGCGCGCAGAGAGTTCAGAGCTGCGCGGCCTTCCTGTGTGGCTCTTCCCAGCCATGCGGATAGCTGTTCCATGGCTCGCCTCATTCGGATGGGATCGTTGGACTGCTCCAACGCATCATCGGCAACCAGCTTGCTGCCTTGGATGGTCTGGAGGAAGGTGTCGTGAAGTTCTCGAGTAATCCGCGTCCGTTCGCTAACCCGCTCCTCAAGGCGAAGTTCAATGAGTTTTCGCGCTATCGCCCAGGCAAACAACGTGGCGATGGAAAAAGTAGAGATCGCCATGGCCGGTACGAGAACAAGGATTCTGCTCTGCACGCTTCTCATATTTGCCTCGGACTGCGAGAGCTCTCTGACGAACTCCTGGTCGACGATTTTCACTAGTGCTGACGACTGCATTTCGACCGGCTTCAGTCTCTCGGCGACCCGAAAGTCAATCGCCTCCCAGTCGCCGGATGAAGCCAGGGCAGTAATCGTCTCGAACTGAGTGGGTAGACTAATTTCAATCGCGTCGAGAGTTGGCAGAAAGAGCGGGTCTACCTGGGTCCCAGGCGGCAAATGAATGAGAGCCCCCCTGGTTTGCTGAATTTGCTCAAGCAGAGTGTTTTGTAAGGAATCAGAACCCGTTCTCAAAACATATGCATTCTTTGACTGTGCCAGTTCACCCAATCTCTGGTGAAATGACAGAAGACTTCCTTGAAGGCGCAGAACTGAAATCGTTTGCTGACTCACGGACGAGAGGCGATCTGCTTGAAGCCGGGCGATATGGAATTGCCAGATAAGCAGACCATTCCCACCTAGAATCAATGCGATCAGCAAAGCAAAGGTCAGCGTCAACCGCGGGCCCAGATTGAAATACTTAGCGTCGATTGACTTCATCTTGAGCTCGCTATTTGTTTAGTTCTTTGCGGGCGGACCAGTGCGGAACCCCGTGATGTTGACTAAATCTTTTTGCAATTCCGCCGCAGCTTCTGGCGCGCGTCTTTCTCCAGTCAGCACCGAATGCACGGCTCCGAAATACGCTCTGGTAACCTGCTCATACGAGCCCCGGGCAATGCTGGAAGGGCGACTAACCACAATCGCTCTTAGTGGAACTGAATTCTCCGAACTATTGCGGGAGCTGTCGATCGGCGCTACATCGTAAACAACGACCTCGCTAGACACATTGGGAACAGCTCCTTTCTCCATCGACTCAATTTGTTCGCGGAGAAGAAACCGGATAAGGGCCGCGTCTTCTCGAGGGTGATGTGAATATTTGGAGACCGCCAAACCCAGACCGCCCAAAGTGCCGGCTCTCGCCATTGAACCGCCGGGAAGAGTTGTAAAGCCGACTTTACCGACTGCGACCTGGCGTCCCCAATGGAGGAGTCGAAATTGCTCGGGGTTTTTTGAGGACCCTCCCAGCTCAGCTCCCCAGTCACGGGCAAATGCGGCTCTTCCCGAATCAAAGACATTGGTGGCATCGATCTCCCGGTACTCCGCGGTGCTGGGCGGCGATATCCACCCGATCCAGCGTCTGGCCCGTTGCCACGCCCGAATCGCCGCAGGATTATTCACACGTATTGTGCCGTCGCTCTCAATAATCCGTCCTCCTCCCTCACTCACCTGCCATTCCAATGCATTGCAAGTCAAAGATTCAGCAGCAGCTCCCGGCCAGACGTAACCCCAAAAGTTCTTCTTGCCTTTTGCGCGTTCCCTTGTCTGAATTCGCGCAGCCATCTTCTCCAGCTCGCCCCAAGTCCTTGGAGGACGATCGTAGCCATATTCACGGAGAAGATCCGCTCGATACTCCAGAATGCCCACTTGGTTCTGATAAGGAATTGCCACCACCTTGCCGTCAACCACGTAGCTAGACGCCACGCCCGGACCCATCGACGAACTTTCAGCCGCGAAATAGGGTCGCAGGTCGATTAAGTCCCCCTGCAGCACTCCCAGCCACGTTACATCGATCTGCAAAACATCAGGGCCGGAGCCACCCTCCTGCAAGAGCTTGCGGGTTAGAGCCAGCTGGTCGAGGGTCTCTTCTTGAGCACCGCGCAGATGCCTGAGGCCTACACCTGTTTCTCGCGTGAACTTTCGGGATAGAGCCTCGGTCGCGGGTAACTCATATGGTGGTATCCAGCCAAGTCGAAGGTAATTAACGGTTACCGGCTCCTGCGCGGACTGGCGGCAGGCGCCCAGTGTCGCAATAGACGAAAGGAGCAACATCCTCAAAAGAGTAGCCGTTGGCCAGTATTTCTGCCCCATGAAAACCCCGAGTCCTCGTACTAGATTTTTCTACAGGTGGGCCAGACTCGCACCGGATTCGCCGCTTTCGCTGAAGAACGAGATCCATGGCCAGCACCCGTAGTTTTTCAATAGGTTTGCGCGATCAGATTTGCAGCAGACCTCGCCGAACCGCGATAGTGACCGCATGGGTCCGATCGTTAGCCTGAAGTTTATCCACCAGGTTCTTGATGTGGAAGTTAACCGTGGTCTCCGCGATCGATAATTGATCCGCAATTTGCTTGTTGCGATGGCCATCGCGAATCAGCCGGAGAACCTCCAATTCCCGCGTCGTGAGGTCATCGTCACCCAGGTGCTCGGCGAGGCGAGCCGCTACGTCGGGCGGAACATGCCGGTGTCCGGCGTGAACTGATCGGATCACGCCCAGTAATTCATTTTTTGGCATGCTCTTAAGTATGTAAGCTGACGCTCCCGCTCGCAGGGCACGCTGGATGTCCCCATCGGTGTCTGAGGTGGTCAGCATAATGATGCGAGCTTGTGAAAACTCGCCCCTAATTGCAATCAGGGTATCGGTGCCGTTCGTGCCAGGAAGCCGCAGATCCATGAGGGTAACGTCGGGCCGATGACGACGAAATTCAGCGATGGCCTCTACCGCAGATGCTGCCTGCGCAACAAGAAGCATATCCTCCTGAGAGCCGATGATCGTAGCCAACCCCTCGCGGAAAACCGGATGATCCTCTACGCTCAGGATACGAATCGGCTTGGCATGAACCATTACAATGGGCCCGTCCATGCAATTGTAATGGTTTGTTTGTGTTCCGGCCAAAGCATCGAACTATGCGCATGCCCACCGATTACTGATTGAAGAAGGCTCTCCTCGACCGCCGAGACTTACCCCGCATAAGCATCACCTTGCGCGAATTGGATTTTTGCGGCAATGCGAGCTACGCGTTAATATGAGTCAATCCGGTCACTGTATTCATACGTTTCCGTCACAACGATCACTTCATCAGCATGTGTCTCGCTCGCCAGCTTCTCCAGACCGGCCTGCACGGTTGCATCCGATCCCACGATGGCCGCGCGCGATCTGTTGTGCATGGTCGCTCGCTCTGCGTCATGCCATAGCGATTCCATCGAATCGACGGGAGGCATTAATTCCGCCGTCTCGCCCCGAATCGCTCGTAGAAGACGCTGCTGTGGAGTAGTGAACAATCGGCGAGCTGCCGTATCTGTATCCGCCGCAATCACCTGCACCGCAACGAGCAAATACGGTTTCCGTAGTACCTGGCTTGGCCGAAAGCGCTCTCGGTAGAGCTGTGCTGCCGCATGCAAAGATTCAGGCGCCAAATGTGCTGCAAAGGCAAACGGCAAGCCGAACCCCGCTGCCAATTGAGCTGCTGAAGCCGCTCGATCCGAGCAACGTGATTGGCACATTGCTGTTTTGTCCGGGTATTGCTTTCACAACCTGCCCCGGTCTTTCCGGCCCCAAGTATGTGCGCAACTCTTCAACAAGCGCCGGAAAATCATCGCCCTCTCGATCCGAACCGTGTCGCAATGCGCGCACGGTTTGAAAGTCGCCTCCCGGAGCTCGGCCGAGCCCCAGATCAATTCGTCCTGGAAAGATTGCTTCCAGCGTCCCAAACTGTTCCGCAACCACCAGCGGCGCGTGATTTGGCAGCATGACTCCACCGCTGCCCACTCGAATCGTTTTTGTCGCGACGGCGATATGTCCGATCAGCACCGGTGGGGCTGAGCAAGCCAGTCCCTCAATGGAGTGATGTTCTGCCACCCAGTAGCGTTTGTATCCCAGTTGCTCAACGTGCTGCGCCAGTTCCACCGACCGTGCAATCGCGTTGCCGGCTGGCTCGCCTGCTCGCGTGGCCACTAGATCCAGCACCGAAACCGGTAAGGACTGTCGGGTGGCTGGCTATGCGGGACAGCTGACTCGGAGCCGGCATCGGTTGTAGCCCGCGTGGTCTCCAATCCGCATTTCACAGTGATTGCTCCTTTACTTACTATCCAACGTGGCTGCACCCTGCGTTCGTTCGAGATCGCTGAGCTTGTTTTGCTGCTCGGGGCTGAGGATCTTGTAGATTTTGGACTGCATGCGAGCGTTCGCGACGATCAGTTTTGCCAGCAGAGTTGCTTCAGTCTCTGCCAGAGCTTTGATCTGCTTCTCGTTTGTGCGTTCAGTGGCGATTGCAAGTAGCTTGTCTCGAGTAGCTCGAAGCTCTGTTATCAAAGGTTCGAGACTACCCTGTTCGCGCGTCATTACGTGGTGGATCGCTTCAACTTGAGTGGGCGTCAAATTGAGGTACGTAGTTAAGGAGGGGTTGAGTTGAAGGGATGAGAATGGCAACGCCACAGTTACGACTTCGCTTGCCTGCCCTGGAGGCGGATCTGCTTGAACATCCGAATTTCTCGCCGAGTCCTGTTCCACAATTCCACGCCACAGACTGAGTAGTTCAAACTGCATGTGGGTGAGCTGATATTGCTCTGCACTCATTTCTCTTGCCTGCTCGCCGCTCACTTCGCCACGCTTGACGGATTCGGCGATCGTCGCGAGTGTGGCAGAGAACTTTTGTGTGAGAACAATCATTAATGAGTCATAACCCTGCAACACTTGCTTCGGGTTGTTCTGCTTGGGATCGTTCGCTTCAACCGTACGACCTGTTGGCACAGTAGTGATTGCTGGGTCCTCGGCGGGAGTGACAAGTGACTGTTCCCTTCCAATGTGAGAAGTTCTTTCGGTCTCCTCGGCGGCTGCAAGCGCACCAGGCGCCACAGTAGCAGCCAACAGGAGCAGTGAACAAAACAGCTTCGTTTTCATTTTCAAACTACCTTTCTTTTGCTTCTGCACCATCCCAAAGTGGTTTGCCAGACTTCGCTATTACTGCTGCCATCCAGGGCTTGCACGAGATTGAGCTCAGCTGAAAAGGAATTCGTTTCGCTGGTGAGCTGACTTTGGGGAATGGCGTGAGCCTCGGCTTCGGGAATGTCGCGCTTCACGTTCAGCTCAGCGTTGGCCACCTGAGACTCCGCCTGTGCCAATTGTCCTTTCGCTCGATCAAGCGCTGCTTGGAATGGGCGGGGATCAATCTCAAAGAGAACCTGACACTTTTTGACGTATGCCCCTTCCCGATAATCCTGACGAATCAGGTAACCGCTCACCTGCGGCTGAATCTGTGCGTTGACATACCCTTCCAGCGTTCCTACCCATTCGCCCGTAACGGGCACAGTCCTTTGAACGACCGGCGCCACTTCGACTACCGGCGGTGGAGGCGGGGCCGCCGCTCGCACCTTACCGTTGTCGCAGCCGAGTACATTCAGAAGCAACACAGCACTCACCAAACCTGCACATATCCGCTTCATCATTACTTTCTCCTGACTCGATGCGCTGACGCGCCTGAGCTGCGACGCTGCTCGGCTGGTTGTGCAATGTGGCCCGAAGGTCGTCCGCTCGTCGGGCGCGTCAGTGAGGCGATTCCATTTCCCTGAGTTTCAACCCGTTATCTCCACAGGGTAGGTGACTCATCCGCCACATTTTGCAAATGCAAATCGCGTACCAAAACCGACGCCTTGCTAGATACTGCTGAATCAACAAGCTCTTCGTGCCGTCCTGCCACGCAGGGTGTCGAAGAGGTCGAAAGCGTCGAGACAGCCGCTGCCCACCTGTTGTGAAAAGTCATCGAACGTGTGACTCCACAATCGTCAGGGGCACTTGACGTTGTTGTTCACTCTCTTCGCCGCGATGCTGGAAGTCGGCGGTAACCACATGCCGGTCCTGGACGCCCCAGAGTTCAACTAGGAAATACTTTCCGTCCCGACGAACGAAGATCGCTCTGGGATTTTCTTTTTCTGCCGGAACGGCATAGAGGATGATTGAGACCCCAATCGCTGAGTTTGTTCCATCACGATGGATCGAGGTTGAACCTGGGACAGCGTTGTCGAAGAGATAGTCCCCAGCTTGAAACTCGTGGCCTTCCGCCCAAAAAGTGAATGGAATGGTGGCCCTTGCGGTCACCACCTTTTGCGCCAAGCCGAGGCCTGAGAGCAAGAGAACCACGCATACGAGGGCTCCGGCTTGAAGTATTGTCTCGATGACATCCGATAACCTGTAATACCGAAGAGCTTTGGATCCGAAATCCTGAACTTCATGTAACTGAAGGCTGGCCATTGTGCTTCCTTCCTTTCCCTTGCTCGAAGCCGTGAGATGTGGTCCTCCGCTAGGGCTGCGGTTTGTGCAGTTCCGCGAACGGTGCCGGCTTCTTGCGCGTGGCGAAAGCACGATCGAGAAGTACTCTTGAAGGTGTCGTTTCATGGTTTCCTCTGGTCGGGTGAACTCGCTTTAGAGTTCTTTCGCATCATGACAACTGCGCCGCCCTCCTCGAAGGAGACTTCATCCATTAGGGTTTTCATCAGGTAGATTCCGCGGCCGTGCGTGAACAGCAGGTTTTCCGGAAAGGTGGGGTCGGGCACTGCACCGCTATCGAACCCCTTCCCTTCGTCCCGAACTGTGATTGCTATTTCTCCGTCAAGGTAGCAGCGGCATGTCACGTAAATGGGTTTGCTCGAAGTCTCGCCGTTGCCGTGGATCACCGCATTCGTGAGGGCCTCAAGCAGGGCCATCTCGATGTCAATTTCACTTCCATCCGCGATTCGAAAGTTCAGAATGAACCGAATGAGCTGATCGACGAATGGGGACACCACCGCAACCCGACTTGGGAGTGACTGGCGCAACTCAAGAAAAGGAACAGAATCAGCATTGCGCGGCAGAAGTGAGAGAGATTGAGTGTGAACCATAGCCGCAATCTCCATTTGAAAGTTCTGTGCCATTACTCATGGGAAGAGGCAAGGCTCATGCCAAAAGTCAATCTGACTTAAGTCGTTGAGTTCAAGAGCGCGGGCTCACACTCGTTGCGTAATGTGAGTGACGAATCTGTTGAAACTGTTGAGAGAGGCGAGAGAGTTACTTTGAGCACAGATGAGATTCGTGGGCTGAGGCCTACCGCGTCTGCTCTGGTGCTTTATCGCCGCTAAGCGAACCAAAGATGGCCGCCAGTGCGGAAATGGTTGCTGGGTTCCACGATCCGCCAATCAAATCTCATTCAGACTCTTGCAAGAAACGCGACCAATCTCCAATGCGTGAACATGAAGCCTAAGCACCCCAACAGAAGAATCAGTAGACTGATGCAGATCACGAGGCCGGAATCGTCATTCCCCTCGGTCCCGCGAGCTGAGGTCTGCGCTAGATAGCGAATCGCGTCGTATATCTCTGGGTCGGTCAAATCTTCGATATTCCATTTCGATTCGTGTTTCTTCGCCATAACTTCCTCTTTCAATGCATTGAAGCTTGGCCACCTGCTCCTGGTTCGTTGTTGGCGAGCAAGAAAGATAAGAAAAACATCAACACGGAGACAATTGTGAGAAGCCAGTACACCTCGACGTAGGAAATGGCTTGAGCCTGTGCCAGTAACATGGCGTACATCCTGGCGAGCGCCTGCCGCTGTGCATAGTGCGCGCTCAGCCCGACACGTGTCAGACGAGTCGCTAAAGCCGTGGTTGCCGCATTAAAGCGCGGAGTCCGCGTGTATTCGGCCAGTACGGACTGATGGTATTGACTTCGGCGCGCGATCAACGTGGTCACAGCCGAGGTGCCTACGCTTTGCCCCATGTTGCGCATGAAGTTCATCAGGCCCGCAGCGGCGTTGCTTTTCTCTTTCGGCAAGCCCACATACCCAACAGCTGTGAGCGGCACAAACAAGAATCCGACCGGCAGGTAGCCCGCAATGCGGATCCACATAGCGGCCCGAAAACTGATCAGTAAATCGAGCCGCGTGCACGAGATATACATCCCGAGAGCTAATGTAATCCAGCCAAACGCGAGCAGGTAACGTGCCTGAAACCGCCCAAGGAGTTTGCCAACCAGCGGCAAAACGAATAAGAGGAGGATGGCTGCTCCTGACAGCACCATGCCGGCTGCTGCTGCGGTGTAGCCCATCAACGTTTGCAGGAATTGTGGAAGAAGCACGGTGGAGCTGAACAGGACCACACCAACCACGAAGAACATCAAGTTGCTACTAGCAACATTGAAAATCTTGAATAAACGGACGTCCACGATGGGTTCCTTGTGGAACCATTCCCAGATCACCAGCGAGACCAAACCGACCACGGCAACGACGATCAACGTGGTGATGAAATGCGATCCGAACCAATCATCTTCTTGTCCTTTATCGAGTGCGATCTGGAGAGCCCCTACACCTATGGCGAGCAGGGCAAAGCCAATGTAGTCGAATCTTCCCGCTCCTTTTTTCTCACGGGATAAAGAAGGAGGATCTTGGAGCAACTGATAGACCAGCAGCACAGCCAGAATTCCGACGGGAACATTGATGTAGAAAATCCAGCGCCAGGAATAGTTGTCCGTAATCCAGCCTCCGAACGTGGGGCCCACGGCGGGCGCGCAGACAATGGTGATTCCATAGAGAGCAAAGGCCAGACCACGCTGCGCTGGAGGGAATGTGTCAGCGAGAATCGCCTGTGCCATCGGCTGCAGTCCACCGCCGAAAGCACCCTGCATTACACGAAATAAAAGCAGCAAGCCAAGGCTCGGGGCGATGCCGCATAAGAAGGAGCTGACAGTAAAGAAGACAATGCACGTCAGGAAGAAACGCTTGCGACCCAGCCAGCTGACAAGGAAGCCGCTGATCGGAAGCACGATGGCGTTGGACACGAGATAAGTGGTCAGCACCCAAGTGCTCTCATCATTGCTTGCTCCCAAGCTCCCTGCAATGTGGGGAAGAGCCACATTTGCGATGCTGGTATCGAGCACTTCCATGAAGGCAGCGAGCGAAACCGCTACGGCGATGATCCACGGGTTGACGTGCGGTTTCGAGACTGGCTGTTCGGCGGCGATGGCCTGCGCGTCGCTCATCGGACCCTCACGTCCGGCTCGGCCGACAACCCTGGCTTCAGCAGTCCCTCTGCGTTGAAGTCTTGGGTTTGAGAGCGGTCGAAATCGATTCGCACCGGCACCCGTTGCACGACCTTTACGTAGTTTCCGGTCGCGTTTTCCGGGGGCAGTAGGCTGAACACGGAACCGGTGCCACCGCCGAGGTTGGTTACATGACCTTTCCAGGTACGGCCATAGGCATCGACCTTTAACTCGACTGGCTGACCCGCTTTCATGTGCTCAAGTTGCGTTTCTTTGAAGTTGGCCGTCACCCAGACATCGTCGAGGGGAACGACGTCCACGAGTTCTTGGCCGATGCTCACGTTCTGGCCGACTTCCGCAGTCTTCCTCCCAACTATTCCATTCACGGGAGAGCGGATCACGGTATAGCTGAGATTGAGTTCAGTCTGATCCAACTGGGCCTTGCGTTGATCTACCTGTGCGTTGGCAGCGTCGGCCTTGGCACGCACCACGGAAACCTGCTGCGGAGCAGTCCGGGCACTGCGTAGGTCGGCTTTCGCCTGTAAAAGCTTTCCTTCTGCCTGATGACGAGCCTGCTCGTATGCCTGAACGGCCGCCGTGGCTGAAACAACAGCGGCGCGATTCGCCTTCGCTGCTGCTGAAGCTTGGTCGTACTGTTGTCGCGAGATATCTTCTTTCGCAACCAATTGCGAGTAACGAACCAGATCTGCATCAGTTTTTTCGGCGTTGACTTGAGCTTGTAACAGCGAGGCCTTCGCGGACTCCAGATTCTGTTCAGCTGCTTGGACGCCAGCTTCCGCGTTGTCAATTGCCGTCTGTGAGGAATCGAGGGTGCTCCAAGCCGCGGCAGACAGCACTGGCACACTCCACATCGAGCTGGTAGCAGTCGCTGCGGCGTCGGCCAGATTTGCCTTCGCTTGGTCAACCGCGATCTTGTAGTCCTTTGGATCGATTACTACGAGCACATCACCAGCGTGCACCAGCTGCCCTTCAATCACGCGCACCCCTTGGACCTGCCCGCTGATACGAGCGCTGAGCGGCATGACATGTCCATCGACCTGCGCGTCATCTGTGCCTTCGTAGAGGAAAGCATTGCGAATGAAGTAGCCTCCGGCCAAAACGACGATGGCTACCCCAATCGAGATCAACAGTTTCGTGCGGCGGGCCATGGAGGGCTTGTCACGATCCTCAGTTACGGTCGCCTCAGATATTGCAACTTCCGATTCGCGCTCAAGAATCGTAGTCAGGTCTTCTTCATCGACAACGGTTGCTTTCGGTCTGGTGTCCTTCGACATTACTTTCCTCCGAGATACTGTTCGTAGTTGGTGCGCGCTACTCCGAGCGCGCGAGCCAGCGAGAGCTTGGCGAGGCTATGGTTGTAAAGGCCGGTGATGTACTGATCGTTGGCGCTGGCGAGAGCTTGCTCGGCCTGCACCACCTCGACGGTATCGCTCACGCCAGAAGCGAAGCGGTCTTTCGACCGAGCAAGGCTCTCATTGGCGAGCGAGACGTTTTGCTTTGCCACTTCAACTTGCTCCTTCGCGGCATTCAGGTTGAGAAAAGCAGTGCGTACGTCGTAGTCAATCCGGCCGCGGATGTTCTCCGCTTCGGCCCTGCGCTGTCGCAGTTGCGCTTCGGCTTGCGTGATATCACCCTTGATCCGGCCACCTGTGAAGATGGGAATGCTGACGCCCGCCTGAAAAGTAAAATCTCCGTGCGACTGTCCGAAGGTTGAACCGGTATCGCCATACCCCCCATTTGCTGCGATAACTGGAAAGCGTTCGCCTTTTGCGGCCGAAAGCGTCTGGCCGGCAGCTCTCTCGGAACTAAGCGCAGCCCGCAAGTCGCTTCGTGATTTGTATGCCAATCTGAGCGCATCATCCACGCTGGGCGGGTTGATGTCGGAATAGGGAAGCTGGTCAGCAAGATCAAATTCCTGGCCCAGTGGCAATCCAATGGCGCGGCTCAGATCGAGTTTCGCGATGGCAAAGTTGTTGCGCGAGACGCTCAGGTTGTATTCCTCTGTGTGCAGCTGAACTTCTGTCCGCGTGAGATCGATTCGTGGAGCGGTGCCGGCCTCCACTTCATCGCGCGCCTGATCGTAGAGAGCCTTTGCGTTGCGCACCTGCGCGTCCTGCGCCTCAATGCGTGAGTCCGCCGCAATCACCTGGAGATAGGCATTACCAACCGCTAATGTGATAACATCAAGAACATCGTTGTAAGTGAGTTGCGCGGCCTGTTCGGCGGTGCGAGCAGCACGAAAACGCTGAATCAATTCGAAACTGAAGAGTGTCTGACTTAGGTTTGCATCCACCGAGCTATACGAGTACGGCCCGATCACCGCAGGAACGCCCGGCAGTTTCAAGCCGAACGTAGCCAGGTTGGTCTGCTCGACATGCTCTGAAACTCCGGCGCTGACCTGCGGCAAAAGCTTGCTGAGCGCCAGTAGTCGCTGTCCTCGTGCACTGCGCGCATTTTCCCCGGTCTCAATCGTCGCCAGGTTGTAGCGCAGCGCTCGCGTGATGGCATCGCGTAGCGTTAAATGGAGCAGTTCATTGGTCGGGGCACCGCTAGGCACGCTTCCAGTGAGTCCACTTCCCTCGCTGGCGCTTCGACTTGTGGGGTAGCCAACCGCGGCTCCCATCCCGGCGCTGTATTGAGCCATGGCCGGGAAGTCGAAGCCGACACTTATCGCCATCGCCAACATCGCGGCGCACAGGCGCGACCTGGTCAGGACTGATTGCACAGAACGAGTCATTTCACTTCTTCTCCTGCACTAACATTTGGATTGGGGAACGATCCGTATGAGGTGAGTCCGCCGAGTCATCTCTCCGTTAACCGAAGCTCTCTGTTTGCACGGCGGGTCAGTCGTTTCAACACATGCCTCGTGAAGACGCCCCGGCAGCGGAACTTGACCCCCGCGTTTATCAACTCAACAATTACGTTCTCGCCCTCCTGGCTGAATGGCGTAACGTGCTGCATCTCGACGAGGAGGTCGCGGCCGCCCAGGTCTGCTCTTGCGTTTTCGCATGCACTCCTAAGCTCAGCTGCCCAGGGCGCAATGAGCTTGCCTTCTACAATCAAACGACGCTGGGTCAGACCATCAACGAGCGAGATCTTCATCATCGCTTTCTCACGCTCTGATAAGGCAAGGCGCGCACCAAACCGGCCGGAGCGGTAAGTCGCTGAATTGTCAAGAGACGAATATCAGAAGTCGCAGTGAACGAAGATGAAGAAGTCTAAAAGGGCGAAACTGTCGAAGTCTGTCGCGGCGGGCTGGATTCGTAGAAGAGTTATAGAAAGAGGAGGGGGAACTGCAGATCAAGCATACTGCTTGGCATAGATGCCGAACTTCTTCATTCGAGATACGAAAGTCGTGCGGTGCATTCCAAGGCGTGCGGCGGCACCATCGGCACCACCCACGCGCCCCTTGCATGCGGTTAGCGCCCGTATGATTTCACCGCGTTGCTTTCGTTCGTATTCGTCAGCAACGCTGGTTTTGTCGCTTCCCGAATTTGGCCTGTCTCCAACGCTCTGACTGATTTCTGGCTGGTGGGCACGCGGTAACTCTACGGTGTTCGCTTTACGGAGTTCTCCAAGCGGCGCCTCCAGGGATTTTCCGCGGGTGACGATCACCGCCCGCTCGATGAAATTCTCCAACTCGCGAATGTTGCCTGGCCAGTCCCAAGCCATTAGGCCCTTCATCATGGCCGGAGAAATCGCTTCAATCTTCTTCTGCATTTGCTTGGCAAATTTCTGGACAAAGTAACTCACCAGTTGTGGAATGTCTTCCCTACGTTCTCGCAGAGGCGGTATCCGGATGGGAAATACATGCAAGCGGTAGTACAAATCACTGCGGAATTCGCGGTCCGCAATCATCTTTTCAAGGTCACGATTGGTTGCCGCGACGAGCCGAATATTGACTTTGCGCGTGTGGGTGCTTCCCAGTCGTTCAAATTCGCGCTCTTGTAAGGCCCGCAACAGCTTCGGCTGAATCTCAATTAGGATGTCCCCCACCTCGTCGAGGAACAGAGTGCCTTGATCTGCCAGTTCCATTCGTCCGACTTTCTGAATAATCGCGCCCGTAAAGGCTCCCTTTTCATGTCCAAACAATTCGCTCTCCAGCAGACCGGTAGGAATGGCGGCACAATTCAGCTTCACAAATGTGCGATCTTTGCGTCGGCTGCGGTCGTGAATGGCGCGGGCGATCAATTCCTTGCCCGTACCTGTTTCCCCAAGCAGAAGGACTGTAGAGTCGCTGGGAGCGACCGTTTCAACGAGTTCCAGAACATTTTTCAACGCGGGGCTATTGCCGATGATGTTTTCAAAGTTCATCTCGCTGCGGATTTCTTCTTCGAGATAGAGTTTCTCCTGGGCGAGCTTGTCTTTCAGTTGTGAAATCTCGTGAAATGCACAAGCATTTTCAATGGCGATGGCGATCTGGCCTGACGCATGGCTGAGGAAATCGACGTCTCCCGGCGAAAACGGAGCTTCCGTCGTGCGTAAAATTGACAGAATCCCGAGTGCCCGGCCGCGATTTACAAGTGGAATATTGCAAATAGCCTTTATGCCCTCCGCAGCCACTATGTCAGATGCCGCATAGGCTAGCTCATCAGGTTCCCACGTGTTAATGACCACTGGTTTCAAGGTGTCTAGCGCTTTCTTAACCGCCGCACTTGGCGTAACGAGCAACTCTTCCTTGACGACCCCCTTTCCATGCGGAAAATCCATCGCCAACACCCTGAATTTCTCCGAACCGGCATCGGGCAGTACAACCGTTACCGCGTCAGCGTGTATGACCTCGCGTATGTTCGCTGCAATCGCGCGCAACAGGTCCCGAAGTTCAAGATTTGAGGTGATTCGATTCGTCAGGTTCAGAAGCAACTGCAGCCGATCATTTTTGTGTTGTGCGCGCCTGAGATTCAAACCATCATCCAGTGCGAACGCGACGACACGCCCGATCAGCCCCAGGAAGCTCATTTCTTCTTCACTGAATGGATCCACTGTGTCACGGTTGATTCCGAAAACACCCAATTGACGATGCGGCGTGGTCAAAGGTACGCGAACCCCCGACCCAAGGCTCATTTTCTTTGCCCATTCCTTGAATCGCGGGTACCGCTTTTCCGTGTCCCAATCGGCAGTATGTTGTGGATCCCGGCTGCGCACAGCCTCCCACCATGGCAACTCTTCCATCGGCAGGTCCGGAAGAGGTAGTGGGCCCTTACCCCAAACCAGATATTCGATCTCCTGGGAGTTCTCCTTCACCACAACGAAGTAAAGGTGGTCGAAGTGCAGAAACTTGTCAATCTCGGACGCGAGAGTTGTAGCCAGCTCCTCAGGTTCGCGGCACGCAGCGATCGCTTCACTGATGCGCAGTACGGCCCCATAGCGGAGGCTGTCGCTTTGAGGCTCAATCATTAGGTCAGTACCCATAACCTTACAATCCGCAAATTCGCCGCCGAACGCCAGCCTTGAATCCACCCCAGATAGATGATGTCTCACTGCCTCTAGAGGTCGCAAAAGAGTGCGCCAAGCAAGTTCTTAAAGGGCTCCCGCGGGTTCAGGGAACGGTGTGGACTACGACGCAGCAGGAGCCAGCCACCCTGGCGCGACCAGAATTGACACGGAAAATCGCGGCCACAGCCTACCTCACAACTGGGGATGACTCAAACCGAGTGAATGTTTCACGGATTGTGCGGCTACCTCTTCGGCATGGCTTCCAACACAATCGACAGTCTCGACCCTTTCAACATCTTCAAGCTAATCGACTTTCTGCTAACCCCGCGCTTTTCCATCACTTATGTGTGCCTCGACGTTTGGCATGGCTCTTGCCTTGCAGAAGGATGCGACGGTTCGAACAATTGTGAGGCAGTTCCGTGGAAGATCACAACTCGCGCCTTCACGCAGGAAGAAATCTTAATCATGGCTGACATGAACCTTCTAGCCAGCACTGATACCGCCGCAAAACGCGAGAGGCTAACGTCGCGAAAATAAATAAGGAGAAAAAAGATGGGACTGAAGTACTCGATAAAACTAGGAGTAGTAGCTGTGGGTGCTCTGGCACTGGTATCCATGACTGCAGTCGCACAGGAGAACCGATCAGAAATTAGCGTCCAGGGCACAGGGTTCTTCACGAATGACACGCACGGCAATGGCGTTGCAGACCACGCCAGCGACACGGGAGGATTTCTGATTGGCTATCGGTACAACTTCAACCGGTGGCTCGGAGCCGAGGCGAACTACGGCTACGACCGCAACACACAATTCTATTTCGGTGGCACACCGGCCCGCGTCCAGTCCGACATCCACCAAATCACTGGCTCAGCCGTGGTGAAACTGCCGGGCTTTGCTCGGATTCAACCATATGCGTTGGCGGGCGGCGGCGCTCTGGTGTTTAATCCAACCGGTAATTCGGGCGGCAGTTTTGCGGGTGCCTCGGAGCAAACCCAGGGAACCTTCCTCTACGGTGTGGGTGCCGACTACGTTCTCGCGAAGCACTGGTCGATACGAGGGGAGTATCGCGGTCTGGTGTACAAAGCACCCAGCTTTAATCTCGCCGGTTTGGAGACAAACAGCTGGACGCACACTGCCCAACCGTCCGCTGGCATCGTCTTCCGCTTTTGAGAAGGCGCGGCTGAAACTGGTACGGGTGTTCCGCCCAAAACACCCGTGCCACGAAATTCATCTTGATGGATAAGACGTTGGTAAGCCAATCGTTCGTCAGCCAATCAAAGACGGTCCATCTCCAAGGAGCTTTGGGCAAGAGTCTCGCTTACCCGCTATGAGGTAGACCGCGACAACACCTCTTTGGCCCTTCCCCGAAGGAGTGCAAGAGGCGTCGCGGTCGCCTCGCCACATTCCACACTTAAACGGCTGTTCAGTTTGGGTGTTCTTAACTAAGCTGCGTAACGATGCGCGGACGTCACTGGTGGCTTGTAGGAGGCTTTGTGAAAGGGTCGCCCTCTCCTTCCCTGCTGTACCATCTGGCCGTGCCGTCGTGCAAACCGTAAGACCCAAGCAGAGTCTTCCGGTTGCTCGGACAGACCTCACCCCGTGAACAAACACCGGTCGTGTCGAGCGGCAATCCCTCTCGGGTTACTAAGCAGCAGCGGAGGTCTTCACACTCTTGGCGGCTTGTTCGATAAGAGCTGCGACAGCCTCGGGCTGTGACACGTAGATGGAATGGCTGCCCTTGACCTCAACCACCGTAGAACCTGCCCGCTTGGCCATAGCACGCTGGGCATCCGGCGGGATCATCTTGTCGTCGGTAGCGATCAGGTACCAGCTCGGCTTGGCCTTCCACGCCGGTTGACTGATCACGCCGCCTAACGCCTCCAAACCCCATGGGACTTGCGAGGCAGCCATGAACGCGGCTTTTTCCGACTCCACGTCGGCTGCGAAAGAGGCGGCGAACTTCGCCTGGTCGAGGAACAAATAGCCATCTTGCGGAGGCAGTATCGGCGGCACGGGTGCGCCGGGCGGCGGATCTTTGATAAGCGTGGCCACGGATTCGCCCTTGTCGGGTGCAAACGCGGTGACGTACACGAGCCCTGCAACCTTAGGATCGTTTCCGGCTTCAGTGATCACCGCTCCGCCGTAAGAGTGTCCGACGAGAATTGCGGGCCCGTCCTGCGCTGCAAGAGTTCGCTTGGTAACGGCCACGTCGTCTGCCAACGATAGGGTAGGATTCTGGACGATGCTGACTTTGTAGCCCTTCTTTTTTAAGTTCCTGTAGACGCCCTCCCAGCCAGAGCCGTCTACAAAACCTCCGTGGACCAGAACAATGTTGTTCATTGTTTGCTACCCCCTCTCCTTAACGGTTCGCCGGGCCTCTAAAATTTGCCTGGCTGAAGACAAAGTGTAGCGGGCGGATAAATTAGCTGTCAATCGTGAGGCGTACTGGGGGGCGTTTGCGAAATAGAGGGAGCCCGACTGAGCCATCTTTATAAGGACTAGGCCTGGAATATTGCCTTATCATTCACGATGCCATAATCGGCTCGTCGCGGTTGCCGTAGCGCTGGCTTGTCCATATTGTGTTTCCTTTGACTACAGGCCGAGACCGCTTAGCCCTGGGTGGTCATCGGGACGGCGCCCGAACGCCCAGTGATACTTTCGTTCTGATCCCAGAATGGGGAGGTCGTTGATTGATGCATACCTTGACGCCATCAGCCCGTGGTCATTGAACTCCCAGTTCTCATTGCCATAGGAGCGATACCAGTGATCCGAGTCGTCGTGCCACTCGTAAGCGAAGCGCACGGCAATGCGGTTTCCCGTGAATGTCCACATTTCCTTGATAAGCCTGTAGTCGATTTCTTTGGCCCACTTGCGAGAGAGGAAAGCAATGATTTCGTCTCGTCCGTTGATGAACTCCGATCGGTTCCTCCAGTGTGAATCGATCGTGTATGCCAGAGCAACTCTTGCAGGATCGCGCGTATTCCAAGCGTCCTCAGCGAGGCGTACTTTTTGCATCGCACTGTCGTGTGTGTAGGGCGGGAAAGGAGGGCGGGCGGGCGTCGTTGCTGTTCCCATGATTTCTTCTCCTAGGATTGATTCCTTCGGCATATCAATAAACTCATGTACTCGTGCGGCGATCTCGTTGGCGGCCGTGTCGAGAGAGATGGCCGCCGTCGATAATGTCAACCTGCGCTGAGATCACTATTATCAGGTTATTGTGGCTCCTTCCAACTGTTTGCCCGACTATTTTTGGTGCGTTTGGATGGCAGCCATCGTCCCCACACTTTCGCCTCCATGGGAGTGCGTGCGTGTCAGCAAGAGATAAATGACGGCCAGCGCCATCACCAGGAGAGCATCGACAAAGAACCACCCATATCCCAACACGAAAATGTGACTGAGAATTACGGCAGTCATCCACACAGCGGTCAATCCCGCTGCCAATCTGGCTGTCTTCGGAATTAGGAGCAGAATCGCCACCACTGTCTCGAAGGCCCCTGACCCTAGCCGGAATGCCTGCTGAGATACCAATCCATGGACTGCTTGCGACATCTGCGTGAACAGAGCCACCGAACCTGGCACCCCCGCAAGCTTGAGAAAGATGGCGGCATACAGAAGGTTCACGGACACGAACAGGCGAATTGCCGGTAGTGCGAGTCTTTTTCCCATAAGATCTTGCCCCTTGACCACCTCGAAGCCTATGCGTCGCGTTTACCTCTGCGCTAGAAATCCTGTACGGTTGGGCGGATGACCATCTCATCGACTTCCACCTCGGCAGGCTGCTCGATTGCGTAAGCGATCGCTCTCGCGATTGCGCTGGCCGGGATGGCCATTTTCATGAACTCGCGCAAATTCTTTCTTGTCGCTTCGTCCGAGCTGCTCTCCGACAGTTCTGTTGCAATCGCGCCAGGTGAGATCATCGTGCAGCGGATATTTTGGGAATGCAGTTCCATCCGCAGCCCTTCCGTCAACGCGCGCACAGCTGCCTTGGTGGCGCAGTAGACCGTCCCGCCAGGGGCGAACATTTTGATCCCGAAAACCGAGGCCATGTTGATGATGTGGCCGCTCTTCTGTTTCTGCATGTGAGGCAGGGCGGCGGCAACCCCATATAGGAGCCCCTTGATATTGACGTCAATCTGCCGATCCCATTCATCTACCTTGAGGGCCTCGATGGGTGCGATGGGCATGATACCGGCGTTGTTGACGAGAACATCGACGCGGCCGAAACCGTCGACGGCTCTTTGGATGAGCGCTTCCACTTCTCCGCGCTTCGTCACATCCGTCGCAAATCCGAGGGCCTTGCCGCCGGTGGCCGAGATCTCTTGAACCACTGCGTCGATCCGGTTCGAACGCCGCGCGCCTAGTACAACTTTTGCTCCTCGTTCTGCGAGGAGCTTCGCGGTGCTTTCGCCAATCCCGCTGCTGGCTCCGGTGATTACTACAACTTTGCCGGTGATATTTGATTTTTCCATTTCTCTTTCTCCTTACTTAAGAATTTGCTTTTCATTGCGGGCTCCGGATACCTCAAAAATCAACTCCAGCTCGACTGACACGCCGAGCGGAAGGCTCGCTACCCCGTACACCAGCCGGCTAGGGTTTTTGTCTTTTCCGAAAACGTCTTGCAGCAACTCTGAAGCGCCGTCAGCGACTTTCGGGTGATCGCGGATATCGCCCGAAGTGGCCACTGACACTCCGAGCCGGACGATCCGCTTCACTTTGTCAAGCGATCCCAAATGCTGCTTCGCTACAGCGAGACCGTTAAGAGCCGCTAGGCGAGCCGCCGCGCGCCCTGCTTTCACATCGAGTTCCGCACCGATGCGCCCGATGAATTTCGCTTCGCGGCCTGCAGTGGGAAGCATCCCGGTGAGAAACAGCAGGTTGCCCGTCTGCACCGCCTCCGCGTAGGTGCCGAACGGCTCAGGTGGCGCTGGAAGGTTGATGCCAAGTTGTCCCAAGCGCTGGTCGACAGTGGTAAGACCAGAGCCATCCCCGCTTAAAATTTTGCCCTTCGAACCTGTGTTCATTGATTTCGCTCCAGTGGCTTCGGTTTGATCGTCCACGTTCTGTTTTTGGCCGTGTCTCATTACAGGCTGTGCCGTTATTGATGCTCAGGGCTTTCCCACGAAATCTCCCAGGCGATTCTCCGCCTCGCCCGGCTTGCAAAAGCCGCGCTCTAATAGCGTTTTGATTCTCTGCTGCGTGGCCGGTCGTCCCATCGAAGCAACGCACGCGTCCCACCCGGATTGGATTTCGACATCAGGCGGCAAACTGGCAACGTTGACCAGGCGCTTGGTATCCATGATTGTCTGTTTGTCGAAGGAGGCGATTCGGGTGGCAAGCGTATCGACAAATCCGTCAAGATCGGCATCCGGCAACGACCGATTCACATAGCCGTAGCGTTCGGCCAGGTCGCCTGACACATCGTCCGCGCCTAGAATCACTTCAAGCGCGCGTCCTCGTCCCATGAGTCGCGACAGTCGCGCCATTGGACCGCCACCCGGCACCAGACCGGCGCCGATTTCAAACTGCGACAAGATGGCTTTTTCGCGACTCGCGAAACGCATGTCGCAGGCCAGGGCAAGCTCACTTCCCATGCCAGTCGCTCGCCCGCGAATCAACGCAATCGACACGACAGGTGAACGACTCAGGCGCACCAGCAACTCGGGCCATGGATGCAGGCCTGTGGGCCCAGGAGGGAGATGCGCCAAATCGTCGAGGTTTGCAAGGAAATCCAAATGAATCATGAAGAAACCTTCAACCGCACTATCAAAGACGACCACCTTGACCTTCTCGTCGGATTCGATTGCAGTGATGACCTCGTTCACTTGCGGAAGCATCTCCGGACCGAAGATGTTGAGCGGCGGGTGGTCAATCGTGACTCGCCAATACTCGGGCGAGCTCCGGGCCAGACGTATCTCAGTAGTCTTTGTTGCTGCGTTACTCTGATCTTTCATGTTTGTTGTCTCCCTATCATTTCGTTTCGTATTTGAGTTTGCGGTGAACTGGCTAAGCAGATCACTGTGCGGAGCTAGTTTGCCTCCGTTACCTTCCCACCTGTGAGGCTCCCGGCTTTCGCTGCTGCTTGCTCGATTAATTCTGCGACTTCCTTCGGGTGAGAAAGCATTGGCACGTGACTAGAGGGGACAGTGATCGATGTAGCCTTGATTGCCGCCGCTTCGGCCTTCTCAAGCTCCGGAGGAACAGCGCGATCGTTGCTCGCAATCACATACCAAGATGGTTTGGTCTTCCACGCAGCGGTCGTGATTGTGGCCCCAAAAACAGCAGCCGCTGTGGGACCTTGTGTCGCCGTCAACAGATCCTTCTCCTCGTCTCGCAGATCCTGGGCGAAGTCTTCATCGATTCCCTTTGGGGTGACCGTCAGAAAACCTTCAGCATCCGCCCGGACCTCGCTGCCTAGCGGAGCCGGCGGAAACGGTTTGGTGACGGAAGCAACGGACTCACCCTCCGAGGGCACGAGCGCAGCCACATAAACCAACCCGACAACCTTTGGATCGTTTCCTGCCTCCGTGATCACCACTCCCCCATAGGAATGGCCCACTAGCAGTACAGGGCCATCCTGCAATGCGATGGCGCGCTTGGTGGCGGCGACATCGTCAGCCAGCGAGGTCAATGGGTTCTGCACGGCGACCACATGCAATCCCTTGGCTTGAAGCAGCGGAATCACTTTGGACCAGCTTGATCCATCAGCCCACGCGCCGTGAACAATGACAACGTTTCTGATCCCTTGAGGTGCGTTCGTCTGAGCGACTGCGCCCGTTTGAAACACCGATGTCAGTAGGAATCCTGCAAATGCCATCAAAGCAGTTCGGTATGTTTGCGAGAGTGTCATAATTGCTTCTCCTTTGTTGATCAAGATCTGTTGATCAAGATCGAAGTCATAGTTCGTCAACTCTTGCCGCAATTACAGCCTGCGAGAGCCGACGCAATCCTTGTAAACCGGTCTGCTACAGGTCCGGCTTACACCACGTTGAGCGTAACGTCGATATTGCCCCGTGTAGCGTTGGAATATGCACATGTCGCCTCGTGTGTGGCGTCCACAATGGCCTGCGCGACTTCGCGCTCCAAGCCCGGCAAACTGACATTAAACCGTGCTTGGAGGAAGTAAACGTCGCCAGAATTGCACAGGTCTATTTCGGCATCGATGGCTACGTCAGTCGGAAGTTTGACCTTCATCTTGCTGGCCACAAGCCCCATCGCACTAATGAAACAGGCCGACCAACCAGCGGCAAACAACTGCTCCGGATTGGTGCCGGTTCCCGGGACTCCGGGAGCCGAGAACTTAACCTCTAGGCGGCCATCATCACTGCGGGAGATGCCGCCGCGCCGACCGCCCAGAGTGTGGGTTTTGGCGGTGTACTTTACCTTCGTAACTTCCTGGGTTGAACCAGCTACTGCGTCGGTTTCCTGATAAGTGGTCATTCTTATTTTTCTCCGTGTGCCGGTCAAAACCGGCAGTGAATAATCGCGATCCAGGTGACGGCGCGCAAGCGCATCCCATGGCGCGGCTGACCCTGAGCATCGCTGGGTAACACCCGGGTCCCAACTACACGCTGCCGATGCTTCGGGTCATTTGTCTGAAGCCCAAGGCTACTTGGCGAGGAAATCTGTAACCAACATGATGGTCGCCTGTGGATTCTCCTCCATGATCCAGTGCCCGGAGTTGGGCACAATGCCGCCGGTGACATTGCTGGCGGCGAACTGCATATGATCGGCCATGTTCTTGCCGAAAAACTTCTCCGCACCGAGGGCAAACACCGGCATGGTGATCTTGCCGCCTTTGGCGAGCAACGCCTTGTTGTCGGCGGCGTCCTGGCGGAGTGCCCCAAACTGCTCGAAGGCATCGTGCATCGCATG
>Ga0137409_10001671_pt1 | contig 24039 bp, 18 predicted proteins | sample CZODoug1_16funga_FD_122059 | JGI IMG/M metagenome (GOLD analysis project Ga0137409, IMG submission 122059) | Vadose zone soil fungal communities from Angelo Coast Range Reserve, California, USA - CZODoug1_16fungal (Hybrid Assembly) | ecosystem: Environmental > Terrestrial > Soil > Vadose zone...
CGTCCGACTTTGAAACGGCGTCCGGATTCGAACTAGGCGTTCTTGGCGTTAAGACGAAATCAATAAGGGGCCCGCGATAGTCGCTGGGCCCCGAACATTTTGCAGGAAGTCCCGTCCGCGCACCCTCCCTTGATAACGTCGGCTAGACTTCAAGGCCCAGATTGGTGAGTTCCTCGCGTACCTGCAGGGAGCTTTGCACCTGGATTGTATGCATCCCCAACTGCTGCGCGCATTCCAGATTCAGGGAACGATCGTCGAGGAAGCAGCATTCATCGGGCTTGGCTTCCGAGATTTCGAGCGCCATCCGGTAGATGTCCTTTTCGGGCTTGCGCAAACCCACGTAGCAGGAACTCACGAAGAACGCGAAGATCTCACGCAGCTGATAGGTGTCAATGCGGTAGCGGTTGAGCTCGCGGGATTCGTTGTTGATGGTCGCCATCAAATACTTCTTGGAAGCTGCGATGCTCCGCGCCAAGGCCAGCACTTCTGGGATCGGTTGCGACAGGGAATAGACGTACATCTTCATGGCGTCGCGGGTGAACGAGCGAGCGCGGTAGAAGACGGTGCGGTCGAGGTAGTCGTCCAACGAAATCTTGCCGCGCTCGAATGACGAGACGACCATCTCGTGACGGTCTTGAAACTCAATTGGATCGAGCTGGAACTTTGCCATGGCCGCGTCGCGCTGCGTGCGGTCCCATGCGTTCGTGAGCAACACGCCGCCGATGTCCCAAAAAAGAGTGCGAATCATGATTTTGAAATCTCCACCGTTGGAAAATTCCCGCGAATTCCAGACGGATGATTCTAGCTGAGATGAGGAAACATACGCCGACGCACACTTCTGCATAAGCGCACACAAAAAGAAAAGCCCCGGGACCGATTGACGGTCCCAGGGCGAATTACTCGGACTCTAGTTAGGCGTGAAGTCCTGGCGATAGGTCAGGTTGACGATGTCCGTGAACCTCGGAGTGCCTGGGGGCAAGTCCGCCGGGTTCAAGAACAAGCTGTCAAATGAGTAGTTTCGGGCCGGAGGGCTGTACACCGTGCCACAGCACTTGAAGGTTCCGGTGGCATATTGCGAAGTGTAGAGACTAACGATAGAACCTTCGTACCACAGGGTCTGGCCAGACCAGTCCTCAATGTAGCGAAGGAAATTATGCACGCCACCATCGGTTCCCCAGTCGTTGCTGTTCGCGCCCGTGGCATTTGGGAAGGTCAAGTTCTTACCGGCCGCGATGGCAACCCGGTAGGAGGTTGGAACTGCGTTTCGATTTGTCAGTGCCGTCGGATTCGCCATGTCCTTCTCATCGTTCCAGCCCGGCGTGGCGGTGTTTACGGACGCAGCAGGGTTGGAAAGGAGGGTGACGGAGTCTGCCAGGATGCCTGCGGCAGCATGGCCGGCGTCGACCCACGCGCCCGCCGCGGTATTGGAGTTGTAGTCACCCAGCACGTAGACCGGGTTCTCAGAGGACACGGTAAAGCCGCCTCCGTTGAGGCCAGTCGCGCCCGGAGGCAACGGAAGGTTGCCCAGGCTGCCATCGATTAGCCGCAGCACGTGGCGCGCGCCGGTGACATAGCTGACTCGACCTACAGTGAGGCAGTTGACTGCGACGTACGGGTTCCCAGCGGTGTTCTGTCGGAGTCCCCTACCAACGTTGGCTGCACCCCATGTGTCGAGGACGCCATTACCGTCCACATCTTCGCCTGTCTCCGCGGCTCCACCGTCGACTCCGTTCGGAGTACCGGTTGCCGAGGTGGCAACGTTGACTACGTCTTCGAAGCCATATTCTCCATTAATTTGGTTGGCGACGGGTGTGCTGCGTGGGTCGGGCGCCATGCCGCGGCGATCCGAGAAATAGAGCAAGTACCCGTTCACGGGACCTGGGTCCACGAGCTTCCCGGTTGCGTTGTTGGCGAGCCAGTTTTTCAGGTTGCCCACATCAATTTCCACGGCGTTCATGATGCCATTGATGTTGCACTGAGTGGCCGCTCCAGGTAATACCACATCGCGAACGCCGCCCTCGCGGGGATCATAGAAGTTGATGGGGTACCAACTGGTGCCAAGATTGGCGGTGGGTCTGTCCGCTACGCCGTCTCCGGCCACATCGGCAAATTTTTGGAGGCGGAGAATCGCATTCGCGTTGACGCCAGCCGGAAGGCCGGGTGCGGTCGGTGGGAAAACTCCGCGACCGATCCCGAGCGCGAGCCACTGGTTCGTGGCTCCAATCCAGTTTCCAGCGGTGTTGAGGTATTCGACGCGAAGCCACCCGGTAATGAGTGGGTAAGGTGCGCCTGCTGCGAGGCCATTGACGTTAGGGGTCAGCCAATTCGGGTCGTTGGGCGCGACACCCGGGGTGGCGTAGGCTACGGCATTTTGCCCAAACTGGTTCAAGACAGCGGCATTGGGGTTTCCGTTAGCGGGCGTCAGGAAAATGTCCTGGCCATCTGCATTTGGGTTTACATTGCCGTCCGTATGAAGGGACTGGGGGCTATCTGCCAGCAGAACCCGAATGTTCGCCTGGTTGTACAAGCGGGACGAACCCAATGAGGAAGTAACTAGTTCGCCCGGCAGGGGCTTGCGGATGATTTCGATCTGGCCAACTCCAGGTTGCACGAAGGGCAAAACCAGATTCTTGACACCGTCGGAACGACCGTTGACAACATTGTGGTTAAACGTAGTCGGGGCAGTTGTGTTGATCCAATTCGGGGAGCTGCTGGACGCACCGCCGGGAGGAAGACCCGGTCCAACGGGATTGACCCAGCTTTCCATTGCCCTGGTGAACCCCACACAATTGACCTCGGGAGGGTTGGAGTAGTTTGGCGTCGTCCCCGCCTGAATGGCGATGTCGCAGGCGTTGGCGACACTTGGGGCGTATACGTTGCCGTTGTAAGAACCTCCCACGGGAAGGCCATTGGACATAAAGTCACGAACGATTTCTCCCACCACCGTGATCTTTGCGCCAAAGACCAGATTCGATCCGGGAGTCGGAAACAAATTGCCATTAGTGTGGACGCGTCCGGCGAAGGAAAAATAGGGTCCGGCGAAGTAGCTGAGATCGCTGTCGGAGAACACACCAAACTGGAATACGGGAATTTCCGCGACTTCCACGCCGCGCGTGATGGTGGCAGCAGCGCCCGAAGGCCGCAGGGCATTCACCGTCACATCCATCCGAGTCAGGAAGGCGGTGAGTCCTTGATTGGGTCCGGAGCTGATGATCTTTGGCGTAGTTGTGAGAGCGCCTGTGGGATAGGTAATGGTTTCTTGCGGCGAGTACGTGGTGGCGCCAACCATGGAGCTGTCGGGGGGATAGTTGATCAGGTTCTGAATGTCGGCTGAGGAAGGGGCCTGCTTCTGCTGGTAGAGCGCCGCCAGGTCCGAGGTGATTTTCTCCATGCCTGATTCGGCGCCATAGTAGGCCATGTTGCTTTCTTTATCGTTCCCGCCGATCCGGATTTCGCTGTTGGTCAGCATCATGACGCCAACCGCGATTCCAGACAACAGAAACAGAAGCAGCAGGGCTGCAATCAGGACAAATCCTTGCGAGCGTGCTTGATGTTTTGCCATGGATACTTCTCCCCCCAAGTGTGTCGAAATCACTAGTAAGTGCTCGTGTAGTTCATATTGCGGGCACTCACCGAAGTAGACAATTGCATGTTTTGCGTATTTCGGCTGTTCGAAGCCAGACTCTGCGTCATGAGCTGCATATTGACTTTGTGAATCGCACCGGGCGAAAGATTTACTGCCAGGGGATCCCGGATCGCGGCGCACCCCACGGTGTTGGCCGGGTCACACATGTCGTAGCTGAACTGCATGTCGATGATGTTGTCGGCCACCGGCTGTGGCAGATTGCCGTTTACCTGGCGCATTAGCCGCGGGGTCGTCCCGGCTACCACTGGAACTTCGACGTAGTAGGTGACCACCAAGATCCTCCACACGGTTATAGGTTGAGCTAATGGGCCAGGGGCAATTGGGGAACCCGGAGGCACAATCGCCTTCATGGTGTTGTTCGACGCGCCCGTCTGGTTGATATTCAGAGAATCGCCGTTGGTAAAGGTGATTGTGGCTCCGCTCGTCGCCAGTGGAGAGACCACCGAAACTTCTCCGACTGCTGTGCCGAGAGGCGCCTGGACCATCAGCAGGTCTCCAACCTTGATTCCGACGCCGGCGTCGGTCGCATTCGGAGTTGTCGCGGGTTGGGGAACCGGGGCGTTCAGTGTCAACTTGGTGCCGGTCATGTCCGAAAACCCGGCCGAGAACTGGTTCAAGGGAAAACCGAAGTCCACATAATCCACGGTGACGGAGTCGGGCGTACGACCTGTGGCTGCAATCGTCGTGGGACCGCCCGACTTCATTCCCTTGCCAAAACCGGGAACGATGCCATACATGAAGTTCGAAACCGCCTTGGTTGGAGCTACTGTCCCCACGGTTCCTACGGGGTAAGTGTTCGTGGCCAGGTAGCAGAGGCCCGTCTGATCGCAGGCAAAACGGCTCAACGACGAACCCGCACCGGAAGGCAGTTGAATGCCTCCCGCAGGTAACCCCGCCCCCGCCATGCTGATGTCCTTGGCGATGAGATCCATGGCAGCGCGCGAGTTCTGCTGCATCTCTGTCCGATTGGAAACGAGCGCGGTCGTCTTCACGGCCGAGTTGAACAGTTGGTTGGCCGCGCCGAGCAGGAGCAGGCCCAATGCCATCGCAATGATCAGCTCGAAAATACTAAAGCCGCCATTCTTTCGCTTTGTGGGTCGAAGAGTCATTATCTGATCCTTTAGTGGAACGCAGAAATCAGCGTTTGTACTGAATAGGTGCGCCATTTTCCGTTGGCCCCGGGATATTGGATGGTTGCGATGATCTGCTTCAAGTTAGGATCTTGCGCGCCGCTGAGCGGATTGATCGCATTGGTGATCGTGATCTGTCTCTGGAACGACGCCAGGGACACGGTTATATCGTCGGAAGTCCCGAGTTTGCCGTCAGGCCCAGGCAAGACAATGGGGGCGGCCGCCACGTCGTCGGAAGTTCCATCCAAGCCGTCGGGTCCGGGATCGGTGAGGGCAACCATGCCGGCAGTGAATTGGCCCTTGCCGCTGGCCGCGGTGGTGTTATCGATGGCAGCAAAGCCGAACTGGCTCGTTTGCCTTGCCGTGTAAATGCTCTCAAGCGTCTGGGTCGCCCGGGCGTGCGCGATCTCATCCAACTGGGAAGCTTGCGTGGCGGCCAGGGCCGTACCAAACAGGCCGAGAACAGCGAGCAGCCCAATCATCATAATTGCGCCAGCGATCATCACCTCGATCAGTGAGAAGCCCGCTTGTGAGAATGATTTCCTATCGCGCCGTCTTGTCATTGTTGATTCCATGTCGCCACTCCTCCCGGCAGGGTGAGACGCCAACCGCGAACACGCCCGCTGCTTCCAAATACTGTTATGGCTCTCGAACTGGGCAGGTCGTTATTGTGGGCGATGTACAAGATGCCGTTATTGGAATTGCCTACGAGATCGTGCGCCGAACCATCCGGCATGAACATGACGAGATTTCCTCCGCCACCTCCCACGCCTTGGTCAAAGTCAATGGGAGCGATGCCGACACCGAAGCCATCTGGTACTGCCGCAGGTGCTACGGGGACGCCGCTAAGGGCCTGGAAAGCGACATCGGAGGGCAGGTCAATGGTGCTTATTTGCACAGCAGCGGTAGAAGGGATCACAGCGCCGGCAGGGGTCAAGTAGTCCCAGCGGAACACTTGTATGCTCTTCGTGGTCGGCGCACCCAACGGCGTGGCCACGCCCGCAATCGCGGGCTGCCCGAACGTCACGATGTAACGTTTGCGCTCCTCAATGGCGCGCCCCCGGGCCATGCGCAATTGCATGAAGGCAGTGTCGTAGGCGCCGTTGACTCGAGCGTCCCGCAAGGCGCTTTGCGTGTTGAACACGGCGAAAGCCGAAACGATGAGAAGAATGGCGACCACCATCATCGCCTCAATGATGCTGAAGCCAAGCATGGAGAGCGACTGCCTTGGCATTCGGCTGCGGCGTCCGTGATTTCTGATTCGCATATCCATCCCTGAATCCCCTCGCGCAAAATCGCGGGCGCTACTCCTCAAGTTGTGGGGAGGGCAAGAGCCCCGAGGGACAGGAGCGTGCGCCTGCTGTGTCGTCGCGAGTACGTAAATATCTACGGCTATGCTAGGGGCGGTAGAAAGGAGCGTCAAAGTACCGTGGTGCGGTTCGTGCCGGGACTTTGGTAAGTACTAATGGGTTGATTACCGTGTCCATCCTCGTGCTTTGGGAAGCCGAGACTCTAAGTCCTTTGCATTGCGACTCTGCGTGACCGGCGTGACGCACGATTCACCTCCCGGCAGTACCCCGGTAACTTGTTGGGGGGTGCCGAAAGACTTTAGGCTTGGCCACAACATGCCTCTCTTAGCTCTTATTGTCTCCAGCGAGGATCGGGATATTGGTGTGCTGCAGGAGGTATTGCACGAACTCCACGTGGAGACGGAGGTCTGCCGCTCGGCTGGCGATGCTGGCGGCGTGCTGGTGAAGCGACCCGTGGATGCAGTGCTGCTGGACGGAGACTTGCCGGGCGCTTTGGACGTGATAGACAGGCTGGCCCGCAAGCAGGCAATGGAGCAGCCGCGAATCATTGCTATCCTGGGTGGAAAGGACAGTTCCCGCTGCGCCTTTGAGATTGGCGCCCACTTTGTGCTGTACAAGCCGATTTCGCGGGATCGCACCCTGGTGAGCCTCGAGTACGCGTTCCGCTCTGCGGGGAAGGATCGAAGAGCTGGGGACCGGCGCGGCGTTTATCTCAACACCACGGTGAATTCGCCGGTAGTGGACGCGGTACCGGTGGCTGTGTTCAATCTAAGTCCAACGGGCGTTGCGTTGCGCACGAAGAAACGGCTTCCGCCCGATAGCAAGTTGTATTTCGAGTTCCAAATACCTGGACAGAAGGCGACTATAAGGTTGTCGGGCGACGTGGTTTGGCAGGATATCGAGGGACGCGCGGGGGTCCGCTTCGCCAGCGTACCGGCGTCATCGCGCAAGGCATTGGATCAGTGGCTGGAGAACGCGGATCGACAGGAAAACGCGGAGCCTCCGGAAGTGGCGATGGAAGTGGACCGATTTGGCCCGATGGACCAACCTGGAGATCGCAACCCGGAGCCGCCGTTGGTTGTGCGGCAGAAGTTGGTGGTGCCTGCGCGGAAAGAGCGCAGGGCACAATCGCGTTACCGGTTGAACGCAGGGGTCCGCATTTCCGATCACCGCTCTGCCGTTCCGAATTGGTGCAATATCGCGGATATCAGCCAGGGCGGCTGTTATATCGAAATGGTGATGCCCTTTCCCAAGGGCACAGTGTTGAATCTGGAAGTGCGTGCCGGAACCATGCGGCTCCAAACGCGCGGCAAAGTCCAGTCGTCGCTGCCAGGCAAAGGCATGGGATTGCAGTTCAAGATCGAAGATGACGAGCAACGGCGTCAACTGCGCGAGATCATTGAGTTTCTGGCCGCCGGCGCCAGCATGCGGCAGGAGTAATTACCCACCACAAAGGTTCAAATCCGCGCTCAGGACGGGTTGTGAGCGACTTCGGCGAGCGCAGCAACTTCCTTACGAAAGTAGTCGAGCGACAACCGCAAACCTTCCACCAGAGCGATCTTCGGCTCCCAATTCAATAGAGTTCGCGCTTTCGTGATATCTGGACGGCGTTGCTTGGGATCATCTTTGGGCAATGGTTCGTATGCGATCCTGCTGGACGAACCTGTGACTTCGAGCACTCGTTGTGCGCATTCCAGAATGGTAAATTCAGTAGGGTTGCCGATGTTGACGGGCAACGCTTCGTCCGACCGGGAGAGGCGCAGGATTCCATCGACCTCATCGCTGACGTGACAGAAACTGCGCGTCTGACTGCCGTCGCCATAGACCGTCAGGCTTTCTCCACGGAGAGCCTGCCGCATGAAGTTCGGGATTACCCGGCCGTCGCTAATCTGCATGCGGGAGCCGTAGGTGTTGAAGATGCGTACGATGCGGGTGTTTACGTTGTGATAGCGGCGGTAGGCCATAGTCGCCGCTTCGGAGAAGCGCTTGGCTTCGTCGTAGACTGATCGCGGGCCGATTGGATTGACGTGGCCCCAGTACGTCTCCCGCTGCGGATGTTCGAGGGGGTCGCCATAGCATTCGGAGGTCGAGGCCATGAGGAACACGGCGCCGCTGCGCCTCGCGATTTCGAGGACATTGAACGTTCCGAGCGAACCGACTTGTAACGTCTCGATCCCGTGCTCCGCGTAGTCCACCGGGCTTGCCGGCGACGCCAGATGAAAAACGTATTCGAGACGGCCGCAATCGAAGGGCTGGCAGACATCTTGTTGCAGAAATTCGAAGCGAGACTCGTTGCGAAGGTGGGCCAGATTGGCGAGTCTTCCGGTGAGAAGGTTATCGGCGACGACGACGGAGTGGCCTTCTCCCAGGAGGACATCGCATAGGTGGGAACCGACGAAACCAGCTCCTCCCGTCACAAGAGTTCGGACTGTAGCCATTTAGGCGGAGCGCTCTCCCTCAATGCGGACAGCGTCGTCGCGGCTGGGGACCGAAGCCGCGGGCTCTTCTGGGACCGCAGTCGGCCGTCCCACGCTGTAGTAGGTAAATCCGTGCTGTGTCATGGCGCTGCCTTCGTAGAGGTTGCGGCCATCGACCACGATGGGATACTTCAGCTCGCGCGCGAGGCGCGGCAAATCCAGTTGAGCGTACTCTTCCCATTCGGTCAGGATGAGGAGCGCATCGGCTCCACGGGCTGCGTCGTAAGGTGTCGCCGCGTATTCCACGGTAGCCGGCAGAGCTTCCTTGGCGCGTGCCATGGCAGCGGGGTCGTGCGCGATTACCTGCGAGCCTTCCTGGATTAGCGACTGCACGAGCAAGATTGCGGGAGACTCGCGGATGTCGTCAGTGCCACCTTTGAAGGCCAGCCCGAGAACAGCCAGCCGCTTTCCACGTAGCGTCCACAGTGCACTACGGACCTTGCGCAGGAAGCGTTGCCGCTGTTCTTCGTTGATCCGGATGACTTCGTCGAGCAAGCGAAAATCAAAACCGCACTCGCGGGCGACGGAACGGAACGCTAAAAGGTCCTTCGGAAAACACGAGCCGCCGTAGCCGATACCTGGATTCAAGAAGCGCGTTCCGATGCGCGCGTCCATCCCTATGCCCTGGCAAACCTGCTTCGCGTCGGCACCCACGCTTTCACATACGGCGGCCACTGCATTCGCGAAGGAAATCTTCATCGCCAGGAAAGCATTAGACGCATGTTTGATCAGCTCGGCGCTGTTGGCGCTTGTCAACATCAACTGCGGCAGCTGGGTAGGGGCGCCCTCGGGGCGGGGCACGGCATGCGCCTCCGCGTAGTAGCGTCCGCTGGTGAGGGGTTCATAGATTTGGCGCAGAACTTCGCTGCTGCGTTCCGTATCTGAGCCGGCCACGATTCGATCCGGGTAGAGGAAATCGGTGACGGCCGTGCCCTCGCGCAGGAATTCCGGGTTGGAGGCGACATCGAACGAATCGGCTCGGGTACCGTTGCGCAGCATGATCTTGCGAATCCAGGCGCTGGTGTAAACGGGAACCGTGCTCTTTTCCACGACCAGCTTGTAGCCGGAGATGGAACCCGAAACCTCGCGCGCAACCGATTCCACGTAGGAGAGATCGGCTTCACCCTGTTCAGTCGGCGGCGTTCCTACGGCAATGAATACAGCCTGGCAATCGCGGGCGGACGTAGCCAGATCGCCGGAAAATCGCAGACGGCCGCCACGATGACGCACCAGCAACTCGGGGAGAAACTTCTCGTGGATCGGGACTTCACCCCGCTGGAGCGCGGCGAGCTTTTCGGCGTCGTTGTCCACCAGGACAACTTCGTGGCCGAGATCGGCTAGGCAGACCCCTGTGACCAGGCCCACGTATCCAGAACCGACGATGGCAATGCGCACATTTCCTCCAAAACTCACTTAACTGTATCAGTTTTCCGGCGTTCCAAGAGGTGCGTTGCGCGTGCCGACTTGGGTCCTATCCACGCGCCAAATATTGGGCATCGGCGCGAAGATACCGCGTTCCAACCGGGGGCGAGAGCATACTCCAATTGGTCTGATCCCCAAAGTTATTCACAGGGGAAGCCAACCACGACCAGATCGTCGGCAACCGCGAATCCGGCCAAAAGGCAGGCTACACACGGGATTCCGGGGGCCTTAGACGGTTACCTAGGTCACTACCTAGCCCAAACTGGTCGTTGACTTCCAGCGCATTCCCGTTGAGACTTCAATTATCCAGCCACGGAGTTAGCGCTCTTTCCATCTGTGTCCGACAGCGAAATGTCAGGCGTTTGGTGGCTATGAGGCAAGTGCAACGCATGGCGCAAAATCCAAGCTTTCCGTGGGTGCCACCGCAAAGTGCCCCGGAACCAGAGGGCCGAAACGAGTCGCCGCAGCAGCAGAGGCTGCGAGCTGTTTTTTCGGCGTTTGAAGAATCCGGCGCAGGTCCCACTCTAGCTTTAGATATTCTCCTTCACGAACTGGCAGAAGAGTCGTTATCCGTTCCGGGTGTAACCGGTTCGGCCATCGCACTGCGGGGCGCAGGAGACCATTTTGTGTGCCGCGCTGTCGCTGGCGACCCGACTCCGGCGCTGGGAGCCCGCATCGAGGCTCAGGACGGGCTTTCCGCGCAATGCGTGCGTACCGGCAGGTTGCAAATCTGCCAGGACACCGAGTCGGATGCGCGGCTGAATGCGGAAATGTGCCGGGCATGGGGCGTGCGCTCATTGGTGATCGTTCCTCTGTTTCTGCGGCAAAGACTGGTTGGCATTCTTGAGGTCTTTGCTCCCATCTCCGATGCGTTTGACAGGGCCGCAATCGAGCGCCTGGTGCAGCTTGGCGGCTACGTGGTAGAGACGGTGGCGTTCTCGGAGGTGCCGACTCTGCCTCAGCCGACCGTTGTGACCAGGCCCTCGGGTCCATTCAAGCCCAGAATGGATACGTGGATTGACACCCACCTGCCGGAGGTGGCCCCGGCTCCCACAGTAAGTGTCCCGGCACCTGCGCCAGCATCTCTAGACTACGAACGAAGAAAGTACGAGCTAAGCGTTCCGGATACTCAGCCTGACTTCGTAGGTGCCTATGCTTCCGGTTCCGACACCGGCGCTATGATCCAGCCTCAGCCGGGCACTCCGACCCTGACTTTCTCGGCGCCAGGAGTACTCGCGCCCGCGCCGCGACGGCGAAATCTTGGACTTGCGATGGTGGTGCTGGCCGTCGGCTTTGTTGCGGTTGCGGGCTTGTGGTCATGGTGGCCTACAGGGGAAGTCAAGTCCGCCTCAGCGTCCGCGATTGCAACCCAGGTCCCGCGTGCGGCCGATTCTGCCGTTCCTGTCAGCGGTTCGAATGCCGCGGATCGGGCCGCTCCTGCCCGAACGGCAAAGCCGTCGCCGTCCTCCAAAACGCCCCCTCCGGTCGTGGCTAAGAATGCCGACGCCCCCAAGTCGCACTCGGGCGGATTGGTCGTCTACGAGAAGGGCAAGGTGGTCTATCGCGCCGTACCGGGTAGCGGTTCCATGATCGGGCCGACCTCGGTTGGCGCAGGCGCACCCCGCGCGGCCGCAACTGGCCCGGTGACGAGCGCCGCGGAGACGGAGAAGCTTCGGGACACGGCCGACGGAGGCACAATTACTGGGGGAAAGCTGATTCAGCAAGTGGATCCGATCATGCCATCTGACTTAGTGGGGCTACACCTTCCGGAAGAAGTGCTGCTGGAGGGCGTCATCGACCGGGATGGGTCGGTTCGCGATCTCCACCTGCTTCGCGGCGACGCGCGCCTGGCGGAAGCGGCGATTGAGGCTGCACGGCAGTGGCGGTATGAGCCTTTTCGTTCCAACGGCGAACGCGTTGACATGCTGGCCACGTTGTCGGTGCGCTTCCGCTAAGAGCTGGCAGACCAGGCCCGGAACCGACCTCGCATACACCACCTGGATGGCAGAGCGGTAGAATAGCGGCAAATGCCAGCGGTACTGGAATTCCAGGACATCATCAAAGACTATCGGGCTCTGTTCCGCCGGCGCACAGTGCGGGCGCTTGACCATTTCACTCTCCAGGTCGAAGAAGGCGAAATCTTTGGCTTTCTGGGACCTAATGGCGCCGGCAAAACTACGGCCATCCACCTAGCCATGGGCTTTGTTCGACCCACCAAGGGGCGCGGGTTGATGTTCGGCAAGCGCTTTGGGCACGCTGCCACCCGGTGCCGGGTTGGCTTTCTGGCGGAAAACGTAGCGCTGTACCACCGCTCGGCGGAAAATCTGGTGCGCTTTTACGGCGCCCTCAACGGCCTCCATGGCGAGACGCTTTCGCGGCGGACGGCGGAAGCGCTCGACACTGTATCTCTGCTGCACGAATCCAACCGCAACGTGGCCAAGTTTTCCCGGGGGATGTTGCAGCGTATCGGGTTGGCGCAGGCTATCGTTCACGACCCGGATCTTCTCATCCTGGATGAACCCACTTCCGCCTTGGATCCGCTCGCCCGGTACGCCGTTCGGGAAATGCTGCTGGACTGGCGAAGGCGCGGCAAGACGATTTTCCTAAGCTCGCATCTGCTTTCTGAGGTGGAGCTGGTGTGCGATCGCATTGCCGTGCTGAACCTGGGGCGAGTAGTCAGGCTGGGGCGTCCGTCGGATTTATTGGAGTCGCGCGAGCACTTTGAGGTGATTGCCAGTGGCATCCCCATGGATGGTTTTCCGGGAGCCGAAATGCAGCCCGACGGCAGGATTCGCTTCCTCGCGAGCGCAGCGGCGCAACGAGCCATGATCGAAAGAATTTGGACGATGGGTGGAGAGATTGTCAGCGTGTCGCCGCATAAGCGTAGTTTGGAGGATCTCTTTCTAGAACTTACCGGCGGCCCCGGCTCTGAGCGTGGCTCCCAGCAGGAGGCTTCATGAAGCACCTGCGGCTTATTGGCATGATCGCCATCAACTTTGTGCGCGAACAGCGCTGGCCGATCCTCGTCCTGCAACTCTCGGTGCTGGGTCTGGCGGCTCTGGGGCTGCTCTCCGATGCGCGCGACCGCGAAGATATTTTGATCACATTTAAGCAGTTAGGCATGTATGGCGTGGCTTTCAGCGTGTTCTTTGGGGGCTCGGCGATCTACAACGAGCGGCGGTCGCGCCGCATCCTGGCGGTGCTGGGCAAGGCGATTACGCGCCGGGATTATCTTTCCGGACTGTTGTTGGGGGTGGCGCTGGCGGCGGCGCTGTTCAGCCTGATGCTGGGCTTTACCGGCACGTGGATTCTGTGCCCGCTCGGGTTCTCGTTTTTTTACCTGTGGCATTTGATGGAGTGCGTGGTAGCGGCTTGTGTGATGTCGGCGGCGGTAGCGCTTTTCTTCTCGACGCACTTGAACCCGTGGATGTCGGCTCTGCTCACGGGGTTGACGCTGGGCATGCCGGGGGCGTTGGCGTTTCGGTTTGGAGGATTTTGGGAGTACATCCTGCCGCTTTACAGTCTGGGGCGCGTTTTTCTGAACGCGTCCTTCGAGCACCCGGGAACGGTGGCAGGGTGGGTGATACCGGCGGCGATGATCGAGGCGGTGATTTTGTGGCTGGCGGCGAGCTGGATTTTTGACAAGATTGACGTGGCGGTCGCGGTGGATTAAAGCTACGGAATCAGGTTGTGAACCGAGTTCTGAGCGTAGGTCAGGACCGAGCTCGGTAGAATTCCCAGGTAGAGAGTGGTGACAGCGCTGAGTACCAGCACGGCGCTGACACCAACGGAGAGCGGCTTCAGGGGTATAGCCTCGCCTTGCGGTTCCTTCATGTACATGACGACGATCACTCGCAGGTAGTAGTACGACCCGACGGCGCTGTTAATCACGCCGATGATGGTGAGTCCCACCAGGGGTGTGGTGGAATGAAGCGCAGCGCTGAACACGTAGAACTTGGCGAAGAAGCCTCCCGTTGCGGGGATCCCAATCAACGAGAGCAGGAACACGGTTAAGATCGCCGCCATGAACGGGGAACGGCGTCCGAGTCCAGCGTAGTCGTCCACCGAAGTGTAGCGTTCGCCGGCGTTGCCAATGTGGCTGATGATGGCGAAGGCCCCCACGTTCATCGCCGCATAGGCGGCAGTGTAGAACATGGCCGAGGGGATGCCGAACTCGGGCAACGATGCAAAGGCGACAAGCAGGTATCCCGCGTGAGCGATCGACGAGTAGGCCAGCAAGCGCTTGATGTTGTTTTGCCGGATGGCTCCCAGGTTACCGAGGGTCATCGAGAGGACGGCGGCGAACCAGATTAGCCAGAACGATCCTGGCAGCCGAGCTTCGAAAATCACTCGCAGTAAAACGGCGAAGGTCGCTGCTTTGGGGGCGGTAGACATCAGGCCAACGACGGGCGATGGCGCGCCTTCGTAGACATCCGGCGTCCAGACGTGGAACGGCGCCGCAGCTACTTTGAAGCCTAGGCCGACGAAAATCATCGCCATAGCGACATATGCCAGCGGTGGCATATAACCCACGTGCAGACGGGCACTGATGTCTGTAAGCGTGGTGTGTCCCGTCGCGCCAAAAATCAACGCCACGCCGTAGAGGAAAAATGCAGTGGCGAAAGAGCCCAGCAGAAAATACTTGAGCGAGGCCTCGGAGCTGCGGGGATCGCGGCGCAGGAAACCAGCCAGGATGTAGGTGGAGATGGAGGAAATCTCGAGCGCGATGAAGATCAATACCAACTCGGTGGCCGAGGTCATCAGGCACATGCCGGCCGCGCCCAGAAGGATCAGGGCGTAATATTCGGCGGCACGGATGCCTTGCTGTTCCATGTATTCAAAGGAACTGAGTATGGAGAGCAGGACAATGATGAGGATGACGGTGTGAAAGAAGATGCTGAAGTTGTCGACGCGCACCATGTGAGAGAAGGCTTCTCCCGAGGGGGATCCGGCTTGCACGTAGACGGCGCCCAGGCTGGCGAGTGCGCCCACAAGCGCTACGATGCCAAGAGTCTTGGCAGCCTTGAATTCGTCGATCAGGGGATCGAGCACCATGATCAACATCCCGAAGATGCTGAGCACGAGTTCGGGGAGGATGCGAATGTAGTCGACGCTGGGCGGAGCGAGAATTGCCATCAAACCGGTCATTGGCCCACCACCCGCGCCGAGAATTGGGCCACAGGATGCAGGATGGAATGGACGGCTGGATCAATCGCTTTGAGCCAGAGAATGGGAGCGACGCCCATGATCAGGGCTGCGACGGCCGTGGGAAGTACCGCAAATTTTTCCAGAGGATACATGTCGTGCAAGCTGGCGTTCTTGGGGTTCTTGTTCACGCCGAAGAACGTGCGCTGATAGAGCCAGAGCAGATACCACGCACTCCAGATAACCGCTGTCGTCGCAATGAGGCCGAACAAAGCTCGCGACTGAAACGCGCCGTAGAAAGCCAGAAATTCTCCGATAAAGCCGTTGAGCAGAGGAAGTCCGACGGAAGACAACGTCATAAAGAGAAACAGCGTGGCATAAGTCGGCATGGGCGTTGCTAGGCCGCCGAATTCGCTGATCTCATAGGTATGCCGGCGTTCGTGGAGAATTCCCGCGAGCATGAACAGCGCGCCCGTGGAGACACCGTGGGCCAGATTCACGAACATGGCGCCATCCATGCCCGACTGCGTGAGGCTGAAAATTCCCAGAACCACGACGCCGAGATGGCTTACTGACGAATAGGCGATGAGCTTCTTGAGGTTCGGTTGCACCAGCGCCACGAGCGCACCATAAACAATGCCGATGAGCGCCAGAACCATGATCCAAGGGGCGTTGCGCCGGGCTTGCTCGGGGAAGAGGCCGACGTTAAAACGGATGAGCCCGTAGGTGCCCATCTTCAGCAGAACGCCCGCGAGGAGCACGGAGCCGGCTGTTGGCGCTTCTACGTGCGCGTCGGGCAGCCATGTATGCAGAGGGAAGAGTGGAACTTTAACGGCAAAGGCCACGAAGAATCCAAGGAACAGCCACGGGGCAGCGGCGGCGAAGCCGGGGACGGAGCCCGCTTGTATGGCCTGCTGGATCGTAGCGAAGTCAAAGCTGCCGGTTTTGGCGTAGAGCCAGATGATGCCCGCCAGCATGAACATCGACGCGACCATGGTGAACAGGAAAAACTTGACGGCGGCGTAAATGCGGCGCTCATGTCCATAAATTCCGATCAGCAGCGCCATGGGAATCAGGGTCGCCTCCCAGAAGGCATAGAACAGGAACAGGTCGAGGGCGACAAACACGCCGATCATCGCGGTTTCGAGAATCAGCAGGAGAATGAAGAACTCCTTGACGCGCTCGTGAATCGAATTCCACGAGATCAGCACGCAGAGCGGAGTAAGAAACGTGGTGAGGAGGACAAGCCAGAGCGAGATGCCGTCGACGCCCAAGTGAAAGTGAATATTTGGGCTGGTGATCCACTGATGATTGATTTCGAACTGGAAGACGCCAACATTTTCCGCGCGGAAGCGCACGGCAAGGTGCAGAGACAGGACAAATTCGAAGAGTGTCACGATCAGCGCGAACCAGCGAATGTCGCGGTCGCGGTTCGGGACTGCCATCAGAATCAGCGCACCCAGAAACGGCACGAAAGTGACGAGCGTGAGAATCGTGGTATTGAGTGCGGTCATGCTAGTGCACTCCCAGCCAGACCATGTAGGCCAGAACCACAGCTCCGCCGGCGGTCAACCATGCGGCATAGGAGCGCAAATTGCCCGACTGCATGCGCCGGAGAACTCCGCCGGCTTCGGCGGTGGCGTCGGCGCTGTCATTGATTACGGTGTCGATAAAGCCCTGGTCGACGCCCTTCCATAGCCAGTGGCGCGACATGGCGAGGAGCGGGACGATGAGAGCCCAGTTGTAGATCTCATCGACGTAGTACTTGTTGGAGACGGTGCGGTAGAGGCCGCCCAGACTCTCGGCGATTTGGGCTGGGAGGTGCGGGGATTTCCAGTACAGCAGCCAGGCCAGGAAAAATCCGAGTACCGCGACGCCGACCGAGACCGCCTGCAGGATGTGTTCGGTGGTTTTGTCTCCCGATTCTTCTGTTGCCAAAGCGTGAGCTTCGGCGCCTGGGACGCCGGATTCCACCTGAAAGACCGGAGCGAGGAACCTGGGGGCATTGATCGCGCCGCCAAAGAGCGAAAGGCCCGCGAGAATCACGAGGGGAACCAGCATGAGTGCCGGGCTCTCGTGGATGCCGCCGTGGCCATGGCCGTGTCCAGAGTCATGTCCGTGCGCGTCGTGCCCGCCCGACTCCAAGCTGCCGCGATATTCGCCCAGAAACGTCATGATCAGAAGCCGGAACATGTAGAACGAGGTGATGAACGCGGTGAGCAGGCCCAGCGCCCAAATGATTTTGCTCGGTCCCTGGGAGTAGGCGCGCCAGAGGATTTCGTCCTTGCTCCAAAACCCAGCAAAGGGCGGAATCCCGGCAATGGCGACGGTGCCACAGAACATGGTCCAGAACGTCCACGGAATTTTCCTGCGCAGGCCGCCCATCTTGCGCATATCCTGCTCGCCGCTGAGGGCGTGGATGACGGAGCCGGAACCGAGGAAGAGGAGCCCTTTGAAAAACGCGTGCGTCATCAAGTGAAAGACACCTGCCGAATACGCGGCTACGCCGCAGGCCATGAACATGTAGCCGAGTTGCGACACGGTGGAGTAGGCAAGGACCTTCTTAATGTCGGTTTGGGCGATGCCGATCGTCGCCGCGAATAAAGCGGTGAGCGTGCCGACGATGGCAACGACGAGAAGAGCGGTCGGAGCCTTATCGAAGATCACGTGCGAGCGCGAGACCATGTAGACGCCGGCCGTCACCATGGTGGCGGCGTGGATCAGAGCCGAGACCGGTGTGGGGCCTTCCATGGCGTCGGGCAGCCACACGTAAAGAGGAAGCTGGGCGGATTTCCCAGCGGCGCCGACCATTAAGAGGATGCCGATTGCGGTCAAAACTCCGGCACCCCCCACAACTTCAGCCGGGAGTTGCGCGACCCCTGCGGCGACCTTTTGGAAATCCAGCGACTTGAAATGCTGAATCATCAGGAAGAGCGCGATCAAGAATCCGAAGTCACCGATGCGGTTTGTGATGAACGCTTTCTTTCCGGCGGCAGCGGCGGAGTCTTTCAGGAAATAGAACCCAATCAGCAGATACGACGCCAAGCCCACGCCTTCCCACCCGATGAACATGACCAAATAGTTGTTGGCCAGGATCAGCATCAGCATGAAGAACATGAACAGGTTGAGGTAGGAGAAGAAGCGGTAGAAGCCGTCGTCGTCCCACATGTAACCGACGGAGTAGATGTGGATGAGGAAACCGACGCCAGTGACGACCATCAGCATGAGGAGCGAGAGCTGGTCGAGATAGAAGGCGAAGTTGACGTGGAAGTCGCCGGAGCGTATCCAGGAAATTCCTGGCTCAACGTAGGGAAGCGTCAGCGAAGAGAAGTGCGTTAGGACATTCAACGCCATTACGAACGCAGAGCCAGAGAAAATGACGGCGACGCTGGCGACGGCTTTCTTCGAGAAGCGCCGTCCGAAAAATCCGTTCACCGCCGCGCCGGTCAGGGGCAGCAGGGGAATCAGCCAGAGGTAGAGGTTCGGGTTCATAGTTTGCGGTTCACAATTTCCGGGTCATCGCTTCATGGGTCATAACTTTAGAAGATCGACCCGGTCCACGTTCAACGTGTCTCGCGTACGGTAGACGGCGATGATGATGGCCAATCCCACGGCCGACTCCGCCGCCGCCACCACCATGACGAAGAACACGAAAATCTGGCCACTCAGTGCATGCCATTGCGAGGCGAAAGCAACGAAAGAGAGATTCACTCCGTTCAGCATCAGCTCGATGGACATGAAAATGGTGATGATGTTGCGCTTCATCAGGAAGCCGATGATGCCGCAGGCGAAGAGGATGGCGCTCAGGATCAAGTAGTAGGAGAGGGGTACCATCAATTCTCCTTTCCTGAGGCCAGGCCCGAGTCCGGCCCAACCGGCGTAACTTCCGGCTTTGAAGCCAGCACCACGGCGCCCATGATGGCGATCAGGATCAGCAACGAAGTAATCTCAAAGGGAAGCAGGTACTGGCTGAAGAGAAGCTTGCCAATCGTCTTGGGGTCGCCGTAGAGCGAGCCGATGCTGACGGAAGCAGTGGATTGGTGCATAACCGACCATGTAAGGAGCACGCCCACCAGCATGAGGGAAGGGAGGCCTAGCAGCAAAGCGATATGGCTGCCCTGGGAATGTTCTTCTTCGCCCGCGTTGAGCAACATGATGACGAAAACGAATAGCACCATGATGGCGCCCGCGTAGACGATGACTTGCACCGCTGCCACGAACTCCGCGCCGAGCAGAAGGTATTCCACGGCCAGTGAGGCCATGACGACAATGAGCGACAGCGCGCTCTGGATCGGGTGCGTTTGGATGAGCAGGTTGACTGCGCCTGCGACGCAGACCACTCCGAAAATGAGAAATAGGGCCAGATGCATGGGCTAAGCTCTCACCGCCACCACGAACGCCGTAATGATGAGGTTCGCGAGCGCCAGCGGCAACAGGAATTTCCAACCGAACGCCATCAGTTGGTCATAGCGGAAGCGCGGCATGGTTCCGCGCACCCAAATGTAAATGAAGATGAAGACGAAGATCTTGAGAAAAAACCAGAAGACGGGCAGGATCGTTTGCACGATCGGCGGGCCACCGATTGGGCCGTTCCAGCCGCCGAGAAAGAGCAGGGTCGCGATACAGGAGACGGTGACCATGTTGGCGTATTCGGCCATGAAGAACATGGCGAACTTCATGGAGCTGTATTCGGTGTGGTACCCGGCGACGAGTTCGGTTTCCGCTTCCGGCAGGTCAAATGGGATCCGGTTGGTCTCGGCGTACGCGGAGGTCAGGTAGATGAAGAAAGCGACGAATTGGCCGCCGTGAAAAATATTCCAGTTTGGGATGAAGCCCCAGAAGTGGCCTTGTTGTGCCTCCACAATTCCGCGCAAACTGAAAGTCTCGGCCAGAACGAGAACACCAATCAGGGAGAGACCCAGCGAAATTTCGTAGCTGATCATTTGGGCGCTTGCGCGCAGGGCGCCCAGCATGGAGTATTTGTTGTTCGACGACCATCCGGCCAGGGCGATTCCGTAGACGCCCATCGAGGTAATGCCAAGAACGACGAGCAGACCGGTATTCACGTCGGTGATTTGCAGTGGAATGTCGTAGCCGAGAACGCGGATGCTGTTCCCGAACGGGATGACGGCAATCGACGTCAGCGCAAACACCACAGCGATGATCGGCGCGGCGATAAAGAGGGGCTTATAGACGTGCGGCGGCGTCAAGTCCTCTTTCACGATGAACTTGAGGCCGTCGGCGGCAGGCTGCAGCAAGCCGAAGGGGCCGACGCGCGTGGGGCCCCAGCGGTTCTGGATGCGGCCGACGACCTTGCGCTCCAGCCAAACGATATACGCCACGGCGGTGAGCAGCACGAACACCATCAGCGCAATCTTGATGACCGCGGCGAGCGTGTAGACCCAGAAAGTCAAGCGATGTTCCTATTCCTAAAATTGTGCTGCGAATTTGTTTAAGCGCTATTAGTCTGCCGCGACTTCAGAGCGTTGCGGATTCTTGTTTTCCATTACCGTATTCAAAGTTTTGGAGTAGCGGCCCAGCGAGCCCGAACTGAACAGGCCGTTGTTGGCGGGCTGGATGAGGCTGGCATCGCCGGCGCTTGTTCCACCAACATTGCCGCCGCCGTTAAGGTCGAGTCTTGTGTGCTGGTCATTGCCTGCCATCAGGTTGAGGCGTGAGACTTGATAGCCGGGAACCAGAGTTTGGATTTCGTCGAGCGCCGCCGCGGGATCGAAAGGACTGAGTTTCGGTTCCAGGTTCTGCGCTTCCAGCCAGACGGCATGACGGTCGGCTTCGCCCGAATGTACGCCGCGGGATTGGCCCATATCGGCGCGCGTGCCGGTACCGAATGTGACGAGCTTACGTACGTCGAAACCCATACGCTCGGCCATGCGGACGATGATCTCGAAGTCGGACTTGGTGCCGGTGATTTCGCCGGCTTTCTTGACCAATTGGAGATCGCCATACGTATTGGTGAAGGTGCCGGCTTTTTCGTAGGCCGAGGCGGCGGGAAAAACTACGTCGGCGACGGTGGCGGTTTCCGAGAGGAAGATGTCCTGGACGACGACGAAGCTGTTAGCAAAGGTCTTCGTATCGAAGTTCGCGCGCGCGACAGGATTGGCGCCAACCACCACGAGAGCTTTCAGTTTGCCGGCCTTAGCCGCGTCGATCATGCCCGGAAGAGTCAGGCCAGCCGCATCTGGCAAGGAACCCCAGGCATCGCGGAACTTCGTGCCCTTGGCGAGCGGCACATAGCCCGGAAGCAGGTCGGGAAAGAGGCCCATGTCGGCGGCGCCGCGGGAATTGGCGTAGTCGCCGAGGCAGATGAGCTTGGTGCCGGAGACGTCGAGAGCGAATTTGACCAGGCTGACAATGTCGTTGCCGCGTAGCTCGGAACCGAAGGCGATGACAAGGCCTGTTTCCTTACGGAGCTGGTCGCGCAGCGCGGACCATTCGTCGCGGGAGGTTGAAGGCGCGGATGAATCGTCGCCCGCGAGGTACGAGGCGAATGCGCCTTCGCCACCTTGCGGGATCTGCGCAAAGAGCGTGGCTTGGCGGCGCAGCTTGATCGACTTTGAGTTGACGACGTAAAGCCGGGCCTTGTTTAGCCGCACGTTGTTGCGGATCTGGTACGCCAGCAGCGGATGCTGCTCGGTGGGGTCGTTGCCGATGACCAAAATTGCGGGCGCGCTGAGAACCTCGCGGACGCTTGCCGTTGTTCCCGGTTTGCCAGCGAGGGCGGCCGCGAAGGCAGGGTAGTCGGCGGTGCGGACGTGGTCGATGTTATTGGTTCCCAGCGCCACGCGGGCAAACTTTTGCAGTAGGTAGTTTTCCTCGTTGGTGGTACGGTTCGAGCCGATGACGCCGATTGAGGCGCCGCCGCATTCATCGCGGATCGCTGCCAGCTTTTGTCCTGCAAACGTCAGAGCCTCTTCCCAGGTAACCGGAACCAGCTTGCCATCGCGCCGCAACAGCGGCTGCGTCAGACGGTCGGTATGGTTGGCAAAATCGAAAGCGTAGCGGCCCTTCACGCAGAGGAAGTCGTGGTTGGGCCCACCCTTGTCGCGGTTGTCGCCGCGTACGATCTCCATGCCGGTTTCCGAGCGCCGCACACCCAACGTCGTCTTGCAGCCGTCGGCACAGTGCGCACAGGCCGTGCCCGTGTGAGTCATTTCCCACGGTCGTGTCTTGTAGCGATAAGCACCCGAGGTGAGCGCGCCAACCGGGCAGATGTCGATGCACATGCCGCACTCTTCGCAATCGAGGTGGTCGCCCATGTTCGGGGCAATAATGGAGCCCGAAGCGCGATTTTGGATTCCCAGGGCTGCGACGTCCATCGCCTCATCGCACACGCGCACGCAGCGGTAACACAGGATGCAGCGTGGGCGGTCGAAGTACACTACCGGTGACCACTGCTGCTCTTCTTTGTGGGTCTTGGACTCCATGTACTTCGATTCGGCTGCGCCGTAGGAGAAGGTCATGTCCTGCAATTCGCACTCGCCGCCCGCGTCGCACACGGGGCAGTCGAGCGGATGGTTGCCCAGCAGCATCTCGACCATGGATTTGCGCGCCTGCTCGACTTCTTCGCCGCCCGTGGTTACGGCCATGCCTTCGCTGATGATGGTGGTGCAAGCCGTCTGCAGCTTCGGCATTTTTTCAATCTTGACCATGCACATGCGGCAGGCGCCCTGCAGGGAGAGGCCGGGGTAGTAGCAGAAAGCGGGCACTTCGATGCCAGCCGTTTTGCAGGCCTCAATCAGCAGCGTTCCCGCGGGAGCCGTTACCTTCTTGCCATCTACCGTTATGTTTACGTCGGGCATGGTTGTCTTTTCTAACTTCGAAAGCTAGTGGCTCAGCACCGGCAGCAATTGCCGCGTCGTCCCAACTGGATCGAACGGACAAGGCTTGCCTTCTAAATGATCTTCAAATTCTTTACGGAACTTCTTCACAATCGAAATCGTTGGCATAGCAGCCGCGTCGCCGAGCGGGCAGAACGTTCGGCCGAGCATGTTCTCCGACAGATACTGAATGTTATCGATGTCTTTCTTTACGCCGCCGCCCGCGTGGAAGCGGTCGAGCGTCTTTTTGAGCCAGTCCGTGCCTTCGCGGCACGGGATGCACCAGCCGCAGCTTTCGTGCTGGTAGAACTTCATGATGTACTGCGCGAAGCGGACCATGCAGGTGGAGTCGTCGATGACGACCACACCGCCGGAACCCAGCATGGAGCCGGCTTTCGCGACGCCGTCAAAATCCATGGCGATGTCGATTTCGTCTGCGGAGAGAACTGGAGTCGAAGACCCGCCTGGAACGACAGCCTTAATCTTCTTGCCTCCGGGAATACCACCACCCACGTCGTAGATCATCTTCTTCAGACTGTAGCCCAGGGGCAGTTCGTACACGCCGGGCTTGTTGACGTGGCCGCTCAGGCAGAAGAGGCGCACGCCGCCGTTTTTCGGTGTTCCGTAATCGGCGAACTTCTGGGCGCCATCGAGCAAGATGTGCGGGGCGCTGGAGAGAGTCTCAACATTATTAATGACCGTGGGCGATCCCCACAGTCCAACGACAGCCGGGAAGGGAGGCTTGATGCGCGGCACGCCGCGCTTGCCTTCGAGCGATTCCATCAGTGCGGACTCTTCACCGACTTCGTAGGCGCCAGCGCCGCCGTGCCAGTAAACGTCAAAAGTCTTGCCGCTACCGAAAATGTTCTTGCCCAGAAAACCCTTGGCATAGGCATCGCGGATTGCCTTCTGCATGATGATCGAGAGGTAACGGTATTCGCCGCGGATGTAGATGTAGCCGCTCTGCGCGTTTACGGCGAGGCCCGCAATCATGACGCCTTCAATCACGGAATGCGGATCGTGTTCCAGAATCAAGCGGTCTTTGCAGGTGCCTGGCTCGCTCTCGTCGCC
>Ga0137409_10001672_pt1 | contig 24033 bp, 20 predicted proteins | sample CZODoug1_16funga_FD_122059 | JGI IMG/M metagenome (GOLD analysis project Ga0137409, IMG submission 122059) | Vadose zone soil fungal communities from Angelo Coast Range Reserve, California, USA - CZODoug1_16fungal (Hybrid Assembly) | ecosystem: Environmental > Terrestrial > Soil > Vadose zone...
TCCGCGTCGGGCGTGATCACGGCGAAATCAGGCTCCCAACCGCAGAACGGGCAATGACCGTGATGCCACGTCGCCGGCTCGACCTGCTGCGCGAGGGCTTCGGCACAGCGCGCGAGAAACGGGCGCAACGCCAGCACCAGTACTTGATCAAGGCTCGCCGGTCCCTCGGCTGAGATCGCGCTTCCGGCGGCGTTGAACTTGACGAGATAAGCATCGGTGTCACCGGCAACAGAAAACTGGAAAGCGCTCGCGGTTGTCGGGAAGCCGGCCGACCGCGTGCCGCCGGTCACATAAGCAACTCCGCTTGCGTCAGCCGCTATGCCGATGGCGGAATCGTTTTCGCCACCGCCGAGGAAAGTGGAATACGCCAAACTGTTTCCCGCCGGACTCAACTTCAAAACAAAGGCATCGAAGTCGCCGCCGCGATAGGTGGTGGCAAAAGCGCCCGGCGTTGTCGGAAAGTCAGCGGACGTCGGATCAACCCTGCCGGCAAGATAGACGGCTCCGGTCGTCTTATCGACAAAGATGGCGTCGGCGCGATCCTGTCCAGTGCCGCCTATGTAGGTTGAGTAAATTAGATTCGCGCCCGTCGGATCAAACTTGGTGACAAAAACGTCCGCCAGTCCCGCGTTAGCGGAATGGAGAGCATTGCTGGTGGGAAACCCGATTGAGCTTGTCGTTCCCGTGACATAAATGTTTCCGGCATTGTCCACGTCGATACTGCTGCCGGTGTCGTCGCCGGCGCCGCCGAGATAAGTTGAGTAGACGAGTGTCGGATCGATCACCAGCGTTCTACTTTTGTCGTAGGCCGCAACTTCAAAACCGACTTCGCGACCCGCGATCACAAAGTGAGCGTCAACATTTTTTCTTTGTCCATCAATATTCTGGAAGACGATTGGTTTATGTTGGCGAAGTTCGCCATCGCTTAGTCGCAACACCAGATCGCCTTGACTGTCCACTTCAAGCGCCTCTGCGCCTGCGCACGATAATCGAATCTGATTGGGATCGGCGCCTGCCCCAACCTCGAAGTCATACTCGAGTTGCCGCTGATTTCCGTAATAGGTGAGATTGATTCCCGGGTAGATCTCTTTGTAACTAACCCGGCGATAACTGGGAACGTCAATCTGCCAGCGCTTGGGATTGTTGCCGATGAAATAGTTCGCGACCCCGGGAAGCGGATTGCTGCCTCTTGCCCGTGCCTGGCGATTTGCGTTCTTCAAAGTCATCCGCAGCGCCGATGAAGTTTCCCGTGCGCCGTGTTGTAGTGAAAACACCGCCTCAGTCGCGGTTAGAAAGAGACCATAACCACGGCCGCGTGCGAGAAACTTTACCTGCCGGTCGGTCTGACCATGATTCGCCTCGAAGCTTAGTGGCAATTGAGAAGTAAACTCGCTTGCCCCAATTTGACTGGCTTGGGTTGAAGACTTGTCCGGAAAAAATTGACGGCTATGAGGATTCGCTCGTTCCGCGGAAGTCGATTGGCCTTTGTCGGCTCGTTGATTGGTTGTCGGCTTCAGCGCGAAGAAAACCAGCGTGAGCAGTCCGAAAATGGAAGTCGCGATCAAAGTCGATTTGAGCGTTCGATATCGACAGAAATTGGGCAAGCTAATCATTGCAAGCGTAGACACTCGTGAGGGCCGGCGGTGGTTGAACGACATTTCTTTTCAACCACACCCGACCCTCAACCATTACTCTGAAATTGAAACCCGCACCTAAACTATCGCGCGATCATCCAAGAAACCCAAGATTTGCTTTCGCAAACTTCGACAGATTAGGAAACACCGCGGGAACGTCTGTGGGTGCCAAGCCATACCACGCTGCCAGCGTCGCCGCATACTGATCGACCGAGGTCGTCGGTATCCATTGGCCGCGATTGCTATTAGTGTCGTCCGGACCTCCAAGCTGCAGGGCGGGATACCCATAAGGTAAACCAGAGTTGTCAGGTCTGGGCGATCCATAGAAGGCGCCGCCGAGCACCGCACCGCCCATGATGAACGCGTGGCTGCCCCAGGCATGGTCCGTACCGACAACCTGGGAGCCGGAACCTGAAGCCTGCAAGGTGCGTCCGAAATCGGAGATCGTGAACGTGGTCACCTCATTACTGTGTCCCTGGGCCACCATCTCATCATAGAACGCACGCATTGCCTGGCTGACTTGCGTTAACAGTCCGCCCTGCGTGCCGGATTGTGCGCCCTGGCCACCCGGATTTGCCGGATCGGTTCCCGTTTCGTTGGTGTGTGTGTCGAAGCCGCCAATCGAACAGAAGAAGATTTGCCGCTTCATCGTTATTCCAGCCGCATCCTTGATCTTGATCAGCTTCGCAATCTGCTTTAATTGATTTCCTATCGACGTGGTTGGGAAAGCAGTCGGATTTCCCGGCGTTGGAACTGTTGGCTCACCTTGATTCAGTGCGGCGTCTGCGGTCAACGCTTGCGCCGTGGTGTCGGTAGACGCCTTGATTAGTGTGACGCCCTGATCTAATCCGAGCAGAGTTCGGTAACTGCTGCCGGCGTTATTTGGATTCGCTGACGCCGGTCCGCCCCACCCCAACACCAGGAGGTTTGCAAGCGTCGTCGGCGCCGGCGCTATCGCTAACTGTCTGGAGTTAATTCCAGTAGCGAACAAACTGGTGCCGGCGAGGGATATGTTCATCGGCAGGGCCACGGCGCCGTTAAGCGAGTTTGTCTTATCAGCGATTCTGCCGCCCCAGCCGGTCTGGCCCACGGTGTTGGCAACGGATGTTTGCTGCTGCGCAACCTGATCCGAGTGGGAAAACAATTGATAGGGACGGCCAATGCCCGCGATATATTGCGCGCGAGTGATCGGTTGAACCAGTGAGCCAACACTACAGAGCACCGCAAGCTTGCCGGCACTCCAAATGTCCATCAGGCCCTTGGGCTGCCCAGGCACCGAGCCAAACTCGGGCGACAAATTAGGGTGGAACGCGTAAGAAACGCCGCTGGTGTTAGACGGAGTGATTTTGGTATTGGCGAGTGCTGACTTGGGAACGGCAAGACCGGAAGCGGTCCGGACGTTGTCATAGCCATTGGTGCTGCCGCCGCCGGTTACGGTGTAGTCGTCGTAGGGAATCACCATATTATTACAGTCGGACCCACCGTTAAGGAAGATGCAGACCAGCGCTTTGTAATCCGACGCGACGTCCGGCGCCTCTTGGACCATCGCATTCACCAGATTGAACTTGTCCAGACTGGCGAGCATGGCCGCGCCAGTTAGCCCACACACTGATTTTTCCAAAAATTGTCGGCGTGATTTGTTCATCTCTTCTACCTCTCCACCTGGTATTGCGCTGAGCTCGCAACTAAATAAATGGCAGTGCGCGTCCGTCCCGCGGGATCGCTGCTCGCTATGCCGTTGACGGTGGCCACGATGTTCGCAGTCATTGCCGATGACATCGTTCCATGCATCAAGCGAGTGTTAAGGGCATCGACAAGTGACTGCGGATTTCCTGCCAGAGCTTGATAGCTGGAGTAATTTAGCTGCGTCCCGCCTGGCCGGTTAGGGGGATTGGCGGCAATTCCGTTTCCACCGTTGCCAAAAAGCAAGGTGTTCAGGAAGTTGGTCCGCTGGTAAGTGCTCGAAGTATCGAGGATGCCAAACTCCGGACCAAATAAGATCGTTCCCGGCAGGAGGTAATCCGCCGGGTAATAGCTGAACACCGTGGGCGGATTGAAGACGTTCTGTCCCATCGGGATGGTGAAACTAGCGGCGCCCGAAACGTTCGTTACCAGCACCCCATCGCTGGTCGCGTGGAGATCGCGCAGGAGATGGGTCATTAGTAATACGGGCTCGCGCAAGTGGCCGTAGGCCGGATCATTTTTCAGATCGCCGCGAGCCTCGATATCCAAAAGGATCGTCCTGATGACCGCCTTCAGGTCGCCCCGCACGCCTGATCCACTGTTCGCAAACGCGGCCGCGCAACGGCCAACATAAGCCGGGCTCGGGTTGCTCGTAACCAATTGATGAATCAGTTGCGTGCAAACAAAGGGGCCGGTGTTCGCGTGATTGTACAGCAAGTCGATCGCCGTATTTAGCTCCGCAACTTTGTACGCCTGCTTTTGCGCAGTAGTCGTACAGCTAGCGCCGGTGCAGGCAGGAAAGTTAACGCCAAAAAACGTTTTCTGACCCAGGTCATACGTGTTCGTATTGTTCATCAGGATCATTGGATCGAGATAGTTGGTGACCGAGGTGCTGACGCCGTTAATGACCGTCGTCTTGTTTGGACCAAGATTCCAACCAGTGAAAATGCGAGCCAGGTTGGAAATGGTTGATTGGTCGTAACTGGCAACGCGATTTCCTTGCGCATCGAGGACGGGCGTGCCGTCCTGATTCAGCGTGTCCACTCCGATTGAAAACAACTGCATGATCTCGCGCGCGTAGTTCTCGTTTGGCGTGCCGCCGGCGGCCGAGTTGCCTCTCATGTTCAGGTATTCGCCCATACCGGGATTCAGAGTGACGTCGAAGAGCAGCGTACGGAAGTTGCCAAACGCGTTGCGGTCGATCGTCTGCAGGTAGGGCGCAAACCAACTTGTCTCGTTGTTATTCAACTGCGCACCGGCGACGACGATGAACTGGTGTATGGCGAAAGCCACTCGTTGCCGCAATTGATCCTGCTGCGTCAGCGCATTCGTCATGAACTGTTTCTGGAGCAGGTAGAGTGTGTAGTTGTCACGCACACAGGTCGGGTCGCACGGGCTTGGTTGGTTAATCGGATAAAGTGGTATCGCGGGATAATTCGAAAACAAGTTTGACGGCGCATCGACGAACAACGGAGGCGTATTAAACTGTTCATCTATCCAGGACGAATAGCCGATGCTACGGACGTGATTGAGGTCAGCATCTGTCGGTCCCCAGGTCGCCTGCTCGAGGAACCTGATGCCATCCGCGCCGGAGGCAAAAGAAGGATCGGAATAAGGATTGGGAGTGGCTACCGGATCCGGAACCGTGGGATCACCGAAAACCGGAGTTGGAGCTGAACCGGGATCGTCGGCTGGTCCACCGCCCGTGTGACCAACCGCCACCCGCACGCGATTGCTCGACACACCGTGCAGACTCAAGCGCAGTAGTACGTCCCCTGCGTCTCCCAGGTCGTCGGCAAGTCGAACGATCAGCATCGTTAGTCCCGGAAATCCGGGAACTGCGCCTTTGTATTCGACCTTCAATGAATAGAGTTTCCCAGCGGCATCCTGCACGTCGGCGCTGAAAGCATTGGCGCCCTCGCCTGCGAACAACTCCAGGTTCATCGCGAAGATGCAGATGCGGGTACGCGTGTCGCTGCTGAACTGTACCGTGGAGGTCAGCGGAAAGGGCTCGCCCTTCAACGTAACAGATTCCAAAGCCACCGCGCGCGTGGAGCTGGAGTCGCTTATCAGAACTGGCGCTTTGTTTGGGTTTGCGGCGTGTGTGGTGCTGATGGCGCCACCAACGGCGCCCAGGAGAGCAACGCAAATAAATCTAAGAAAACGCTTAGGCAAGCGGCGGCGACTGATTGTCATTGGATGGACGCTCCATTAACAGGCTACTGCCAAATTGAATGCCAACGGACAAACTATGAGGTTGATTACCAATTGGATTGGTGGAGGGGCCACCCGGCCAATAACCCAGGCTAGCGAAACTATACCATTTTTGGCCGCTCCCGAGTCAATCAATTAGACGAGCGGCGGTCTAATAAGGACGAAAGAATGTGCGGGCTGTTTTTTGGAAGATTTTTGACAGGCAGGGCTAAGGAATTGAGGAAGGAATTTTGGTGGAGTTTGACACCACGCGCAGCGTTCCCTATTATCCATTCACTTGTCGGGGCGTGGCTCAGCCTGGTAGAGCGCTCGGTTCGGGACCGAGAGGTCGGAGGTTCGAATCCTCTCGCCCCGACCACTATATCGAGAGGCGTTACGGACAGCACGTGGCTGTCCGTTTTTGTTTGTCGTTGAAGTGAACTTCGGAGGGTTGGGTCTGGCGGGTTTGCCAACGTGGCATTCAACGAATGCGGGCGAGATGCCCGCGGTCCCAGCATTGCCGGGCCTCAGTATTCGCGGACATTCTCTACACGCGGGCTTTCTCTACAGGCTGAGGTTGTCGGAATAATTTCGTGGTGTATTTTCCGGCGAGGCGAAGCGGCCGTACGAGATAGTAAAGAAAGAATAGCCAACCGGGGAGAGGCAGAAGCATCCAGTCATAGACTCTGGGTGTGGTAGCGAGACGGAGAACAGAGGCAAGCTTGTCTCGCCCGCGCTCTCTCATTTCGAGTTGAAGCAGAGCTCCATCGAGTAGTCCTGACCGAGGATGTTCCCATGCGAAGAGTCGGTGTAACACGCGCTCGGCAAGTGTCTTCGCCACCGTGTCAGTCTCCACCGTTCGCAAGACGTCGCGTGGAATTGGTGCCTCCAGCAACTCGCTCGCAAGCAAAAGCCCTAGCGATAGAATTCGCCGGCTGCCCTGCCGCGTTGCGTTATCCAGTACCAACTGCCAGTCGAGGTCTCTTCGCCGCTCGATCAAGCCGGCAACATCGCAAATCCATCCCAGCCTTTCCCAGAGGTGCGTGTAGCCATGAAGGCACAGCACCAACAGCAGGTCTTCGGCTGAGAGGGTCAACGATTGTTTGCCGGCGATTGTCGTTGTCTCAAGCCGCTCCCATACTCCATCGGCATCAAGTTCCAGGGAGAAGTAGGGCGCGGCAAAATCCCAGTGCACGTCAAACACCACATTCTTGTCGTTACCAAAGTTGTAGGCGCAATCAAACCGAAGCAGCGCTGCCTCCTGTGCGCTGGTGAGTAGAGGCGTTGGCTTGAGACCTTCACGAACCAGCAGCTCCTTAACTTTCAAAACATCCCGCCGTTGGACCAGGACATCAAGATCGCCAAACTGCCTTAGCGAAACATCGCCATAGGCAGTTAACGCCAGTGTTGGGCCTTTGAAAGGAACGGCGCGAACGCCCTGCACTTCGAGCAGGTCCACTAGTTTGAGTAACTCTCCGGTCAGGAAAAGACACTGCCGAGTGTTTTCCTGATTCTGATCTCGCAGTTGGGAAAAGGCTCGGGGAGGAACTGCCTCCGGGCAAATCGAATTGAGGTGGTAGTAAAGAAGTGGAATTATGCTGTGCCGGTCCGCCACTGCCAGCAGGTAATCCCAATCCAGTTCGTTCTGGACCAACCGGCGCAGGCGCTCGGCTCCCGTAACGTCGAGCGTTGGACGAGCTGAACAAATAAGCAACTCGTGCTCTGGACGTGCAAGCGGTATCATGCGCTGAGTATCGCGGTTTGTGGGTTGAATCAAGGCTCTGGACGATGATAGGGTAACTTTGATGGCCCCCCTGGCTTCCATGACTGACCTGGCTGATCTGTTCGCGGAAAAAAAGTACGTCGTGTTGCGCGCGTGCGTCAAGGATCCGGAGCTGTCTCTTCTTTACAGGTATGCGTGCAAGCGCGCTGAGAACGGCACAATGTTTCTTGACGGAACAGCGCCTGGCGCGATGTCCTCCGCCGGTGACGTTTTCATGGACGCGCTACTGATGGACCTGCTTCCGTTCGCGGAAGACGTAAGCCGCGCCAAACTTTTTCCTACCTATTCTTATTTTCGCGTTTACAGCCGCGGCGATCTGTTGGACAAACACACCGATCGCCCGTCTTGCGAGATTAGCCTGTCGTTGTGTCTGGGCTACGAGGCGAAACGACCCTGGCCGCTGATGGTGGAAGGGCCCGCGGGAGCGTCGTCAGTCGAACTGGCTCCGGGCGACGCGCTGCTTTATCGCGGGATTGAGTGTCCACATTGGCGCGAACCTATGGACGGAGAACACACCGCCCAAGTCTTCCTGCATTATGTGGACCAGAACGGTCCTTACGCGGAATGGAAGTATGATAAACGCCCGGCTCTTTCATTCAAAAGACCACACCTGGCAAAGTGATTGGCAGAAGCCTGCGCGTCGGCAAGGGCTCGGCAGCGCACACGTCTCAAAAGCCCTTGCTTACGCGCGGGCTTCCGCCAGAGACTGAGCGGCGAAAATCGATTTGAACAAAGGCAGCGACTTGATGTGGCTGGCCACCTCTTCGATCGGGAGTTCGGGTTTCGCAGTGAGAGAAGGTTCTGCTGCCGCCCGACTTTTTATTTCCTCTTCGGTCAGACCTGCTAACAATCCCTTAAAAACCAAGAGGTGTCTGTCGTCGAACTCGCCGATGCCAAGGACGTTGGGCTCGCGCGAGCCGAAGATCTTTGTGGCTGCCAGTTCCTTTACCCAGCCGACGGCGAGGTCAACCGGATCTTTGTCCGGAAATCTTTGCGCTATTAGCCTGAGCACTGTCGCTCTTTCGGGGACGTTCAAGAGGAGTGCCAGGAAGAAGCGGTGGTCTTCATGTTTGACTGTCGCGCGGCGTCGCGTGATTTCGTCCTGCCGCCATTCCTCCTCGAAAACCGGCAGCAGCAGATCAGTGAGTTCGCCGTGTTTGGCGCGGGCGCGATCCAAAAGAGATTGAAACCTGTCACTACTGCGCGAGAGTCCCAGCGCCTCCTCAAGTTCACGATGACAGAGAAACTGAAATGCTCGCTTCAGCGCCAGGTAAGTCGTCTGAAAATCCGACGAGTCGATCAGATCGCCGATAAATCTGTCCGCCTCCGCATGCTTCATCTTCAGCAGCAGCTCGACTGTTTGCAGCTTTCTTTTGAGACCGGCGTCGGCGAAGAATGGGTTGTAAGCGAGGAATGGTTTCGCATAGGAAAACTGCACCGATGCGCGTGGTGTCTTGTAATTCCTGATGGTGATCGTCGCGGAGGGTCGATCCAGATGAAAGAGCGAATGGATGAACTCAGGCCCGGGATTTATCTCTCTAATGTCGCCGCGCGCGAGCAAAGAAACGTCCTTAAATGAAAGCTTGCCCGTTAGGAAATGTGCGTTCAGCTCGCGATTCTTTTCAAAGGTGTAGTGTGTGTGAACACTGCTACCAAGCAATACCTGAAACGCGCCGGAGAACGCGTGTTGGTGGATACTGGTGGTGCCGTCAAGCCAAAAATAAACGTCGATATAGAATCGTGGCCCAACGTAGACGGTCACCGGCGGATCGCCAAAGTTTGCCTCAACATCCATTTGCTCAGGCAAGTCGGGAGTTGTTTGGACCCAACGAATGATCTCCCAGGGATCGAGGCGGTCGCTGAGCTTCAACTCGGTAAGGGCCTGCGCAGCAATTCCCGGCAACAAATCCTCGTTGTAATTCTGATCACGCCAGCGGCGTTCTACGAGCCTGCCAAGTTCGGTGAACGGCTGCATGCAACTGATCCAATCTTCAACTCAAACGTAATGCACCGGCGCGCCTGGTCGCTGACAATCACGTTTGGGCGGCGGCCAGGTTGTCGTCGGCAGCAGTGGTTTGCCGGGCCCATAGCTCGGCGTAGCGGCCGTCCCGTTCCAGCAGTTGAAAATGCCCACCGGATTCCACGATGCGTCCCTCTTCCAGAACATGTATGACATCAGCGTGCATCGCGGTGGTAAAGCGATGAGTGATGATGATGGCCGTGCGCCCGGCAGCAAGGCGACGGAACCGCTCGAGCCAATCAGCTTCGGCCCACGGATCGAGCGCGCTGGTTGGCTCGTCCAGTATGATAATCGGCGCGCGTCGCAGGAAGGCCCGAGCCAACGCTACGCGCTGCCACTCCCCGGTGCTCAACTCCACACCGCCCACAAACCACTTCCCCAAAAGGCTCTCGTATCTTCCCGGCAACCGCGCGACAATCTCTTCCGCCCCGGCCGCGCGGACGGCCGCTTCGATCTCGCTGCGCTCGGGCAGTAATGCAAGATCGCCAAACTCCACATTCTCTTTCACAGTCGCATTGAAGTGCACCGGCTGCTGGAAAAGTACAGTCATCAGTCGTCGCAGATTTTGCGCGGGAATGTCGCGGACGTTTATGCCGTCCAGTTCTACGTCGCCGCCTTCCGGATCGTAGAAACGGCACAGCAACTTTATGAGCGTGCTCTTGCCGGCCCCGTTTGGGCCAACAATGGCTGCAATCTCACCAGCGCGAACTGTTAGACTGAAATCATCCAGCGCCTTGCGCTCACTTTCCGGATAGCGGAAGGTCACACCACGAAAACAAATTTCGCCCGCCAGATCATCGACGATTCGCGCTCGCTCCAAGCTTGGATCGGCGACCAATGGTTCGAGGGCCAGAAACTCTAACAGGTTTCGGATGAAAAGGCTGTTAGTGTAAAGCTGGCCGACGTGCTCCAGGAGCGATCGCAGCAGGCGCTGTCCCTGATTGAAGGCGCCGTAAATTAGCGCCAACTCTCCAAGCGTGATCAGCCCATGCGCGGCGCGCCAAGCCATCCATGCCAACGCTGCGCCCGTGATCAGTAGCGCGAGCGCCGCCGCCGCGAGCTCAGCACGGCTACCACGTTTGGCCAGCGCGATCCGCTCGGCGCGGAGTCGCTTTCGCAGTGCCTTGTAGGCGAAACGAAAATGATCGCCGAGCGCGAACAGTCGCAACTCCGCCGCTGCCTCGGGCGTGGTCATCAACCAATCGTAGTAGCGCGCCCGCCGCTCGTCCGCCGTAGTGCGCTGGCGCCACTGATAGTTGACGACGTTGTAATGCACTACCACCCAGAACGCAGGTAAGGTACTGATCAACAACGCGACGGCGAGCCAGGGTCCCAACACTGCCAACACCGCGCCCATCGCGATCAGCGTGACGCCGTTCTGGACCAGGTTGCCGACGTTTTCCAGCAAAGCTACCGGCCTATAGCCGGCCTCCGCGCGCGCGCGGTGGAGATGATCGTAGTAGTTGGGAAATTCGTAGAAGGCGAGATCGGCGGAGACGGATTTCGCGTGAATCAAATCGTTAATGTGGTCCTGCAACAGCTCGGCCTGCACCGTGCGAATCCAGCCGATTGCGGTGCGCACAACCTCAGCAAGTAGAGTCAGACCGGCCAGAAACGCAACCAGGATCAGCACACTGCGCACGTTCTGCCAGGCGGCGCCATCTTTCGCCGTCACGACCAACGCATCGACCAACAGCTTGGTGAGATAGACGATGCCCACCGGCACTACACCTTCGATTATCAGCAGCAACAACCAGGCGATGGTCCAGGGTCGCGATGCTTCCCAAGCCAGGCGCAGCCCGCGCGCCAGCCATGGCAATTGGTCGAGCGCCTTACCGAGCTTTTGTTTTAAGTTGGAAGTGGTTTCTAACATTGCGGCAGGAGGAGATCTGAGATTTGAAATTTGGGATTTGAGATCTGAGATCTCAAACCGCGCTCTCGGCCATCACCTGCTCCAGGGCATCGAAAATCGCGGGCAAATTTCTCAAACCGGGTTGGAAGCAGATGTCGAATACGGGCGTACCCGCGGCGAGGTCGAGATAGTTGTGAATCATCCGGCGTTTGCGCTCTGCGTCCTCAAGTCCGAATGACCACGCATGCGCAAGTACTGCCGCGAAAGCTTCAGCTAATGAAAGCCGGCGCATGGTGACGCGCGCAGCGCCCGCGTCCTCTCTGCGAAGCACGCAAACCGCCAGCAGCCGAGCAGTTTCTTTGCCAGGTGGGGAATCATCGTCGGCAGCGACGATTGGCGATTGTTTCGTATCCAGGTCAAACAGTGCCGCAGCAGACGGTCGCAAGCGCAGGTTGAAAGGGAGTGAAATAGCGCGACCGACGTGATCGGAAATATCGAACGCGACCAGATCGTCGGCCCAAAGTGGATAACCGCGGCCACTCAGTCCAAAAGCAATAGTGGATTTCCCCGTCTCAGAATCCGCGCATAAGGCGATAACACCTGCCGCCGCGCGAACGGCGCTGGCGTGCATCACCTCCCGGCCGCAAACCTGAAGCGCCATCGGCAAAACTCTGCGCCGATAAGCATCGAGGACTAAGTCCTCACTTGTCGCATTGGCGACGGTAGCCGCAATCTCGTCGCCACGACGGGAGAAACGAAAACTGGCGAGCCCCGGAAGGTGCATCCAGTACTCGTCACCTACGCCCTCGGCATACGCCAGGACCGCTCCTTCGCCGTCACGCCAGACTTCACACCGGGGATTTAGTGGCTCAGACAGCGCAGGCGCAATGCTCCCGGTCCGCACGATCCGCAATTTCAGCATCGCACCTCGTCAACCGTAAGTTGAACAGGAGCGGATGTGGTGCTCTCGGCGCGCCTCATCCCTGGCCCGTTGGCTTCTTGGGATCGCCGGGATCAGCAGGGGCCGTGCTTAACTTTCCGTTTCCCGGGAACTGCACCAGGTCTTTCGCTTCTCCGGTGTAAGTCAGTTTCATCGGCTGCCAGGGTTTCTTTGAGTTGACGGAGTTAACCTCGTTCGACTCGTCCTTAACAGTCGTCGTTTTTCTATTCTCGTTATTCAAATGACCGATCCTCCTTTCATGAGAGATGGGCGCGGGCCCAGGTTTCGAGATTCAAAATGGTCCAAACGCGATGAGCTTTTCTTCCCTCCTGACGTCCGGCCAGGAGCCGGTCAATTTCCGGATTCAAAATGCGCTCATCAATAATACCGAGTTCGGCGAGCGTAGTCGCGCCACCCAAATGCTCCCAGACTTCGCTGCCGTTTCTATATATCAAAGAAGCATAAAACGTTGTCGCTTCAACCTTCCTTTGCCGATCAAAACCTAACTGCGGAAACCGGCGGGCTAACGAGGCGCGCACCAAACTCTTATTGAAGCCATCGCTAAGCAACTGGAAAGGAGGTGTTCTATATAACATATCTACGATATCGGTGTCCCAAAAAGGATGCAGCATGCGAACGCCCGCTCTCTGGTAGACCTCAAACTGTTCTTCCGACTCCCAGGAGATGACGGCATGATCGAGGGCCGGTCGTATCTCGCGGAGGTAGACGCTTTTTGAGACATGCTTCCGGTCGTGTTCCTCTTGCCGGCGCTGATCAAACCGCTGCCGCAGCTCCGCATCCGGCACCAGCCACTTCGGAGGAACCCATGGCGCGGGCCACGGCGATAAGCGATGCCGAAGGTTGATGGCCCACGGCGCGACCTTCTTGACGAACCGGTGCGCCGATGGAGAGACCAGCGGCTGCGCTCCAAACGTCCAAAGCACACTCCACGCCAGCGCCACGCTGGATCGTTTAAACGAATGCCGCATGGTCTGCCACAGTCGATAGAGCCCGGCGAAATCCATCGCGCTCAACAAATCGGCGGCGAGATAAGGGCTCACAGTAAGCCACTCGTCGCCACCATTTCCCGTGAGGATACCCTGGCAGCCGCGTCGCTTCCCTTCGAGCGCAAGTTGATAATAAGCAGGCAGCCAGGTATTCATCAGCGGTGCAGACAAAGAACTACTCAGCGCGAGTGCCGGTCCCAACAATCCTTCCGGGCCAGTGGCCTCAAAAAAAGGTTTGAGAACGTGGGGCAATCCCAGTTGTGCGGCTACACCGCGCTGGACCATTTCTTCATTCGCGAGTGTATCCGGAAAATCAAGCGACAGCGCCCAAGGCTTAGGCAATCCTTCGGCGCGGCTTAGTTCGGAAGCAACCGCCGCTACCGAAACCGAGTCAAGCCCGCCGCTGAGAAAGATACCTGCCGGGCCAACGCTCAAGCACCGGCTCACCGCTCGATCCAATAGTTCGTCAAAACGCTCCACCTCATCGGGACTTAACCACTTCACCTCGCCGTCCGGCGCCGGGTCCCAGTAGCGAAATGCCTGACGCCCTTCACGCGCTATGCGGAGCACGTGCCCGGGTGGCACTCGCTTCACAGCCTCATAACATGTCTCTTCCAGGTTCGGATAACGGTCGATTAGGTGATCGGCCAGTAACGGGCGGTTCAAAGCGGCCGATACGTGCGGCTGCTGGATCAATGTCTTGATTGAGATCGAGATCAATAACTCACGGCGGCCGTCGGCGTAGAACATCGGATAACTACCCAACGGATCGCGCAGGCACAGGAGAACCTCACGTGTGCTGTCCCAGATGAGCAGGGCGAACGCACCTCGCAAACGTGGCAGGAGATCCTCGCCCCAGCGCTCGTAACCGGCGAGAATAACTTGCGAATCGTTGTGGTCGCCAGCCGCGAAAAAATCACCCAGCTCCTGTTGTAACTCTGGCCGGTTGTAAAGCTTTCCGTCGAGTACAACCGCGAGGCCCGAGCGCTGCGCACAAACCGGCAACGCACACCCGGATTCTCCGCTCAGGTACAGGCTTCGCGATCTCCCGTCGCCCACCACCCGCCAACGACCATATCCCGGCCGTTCAGCGGGGACAGTGTCAGCGAGCGACGCAACCCAGCGCGAGTCAGCTTGCGGCAGCACTTCTTCTGTTTGGGCCAGCACCTGGTTACTATTCATCAATTCTTACCAAATCCTCTTTCGTTAGAAAGGTGAGCAGAGTTTCGGCCTCACTTGCAAACTGATCGGCATCAACCTCGAACTCCTGAAGCATGCGCTCGCGAATTTCAGCGGCGTCGCAGCCGGCATGGAGCAGCTCCCAAAATCTCGCTGCCGTTCCGTTTAGTTCGTAGAAACGATCGGTGTCGAGATGAAATAACACGGTCTCATCACCGAGACGTTTGAAGAGGACGTTAGGATTTGGCTTCACCGCAGCGAATGGCTGTGGCGGCTTCGATTGGTCTCGCATAATTGAAAGCATAAAATAGCCGAAAGAAGCTACAGGAGCGGGCTGGGACTGTCAACAAACGTTCCAGCTTGAACAACGGTTCAGTTTGATGTCCGATAAGCTTTAGCTTGTCGTAACGCCACGACAAACTAAAGTTTGTCGGACACATCCGATCCGGCTTGCCTTTCTGAAAAAAGAACAGACATCACACGCGCGCAGCTTCTCTCCTCTCGGATTGCTGTCTCAACAAAGAAGCAAAACTCGGCTGCGATTTGAACCATCCGGCAAAGGCGGTTTTGGAGGCAGTGCCCTCGACGTCGGTAATCCGATGTTGCAAGTCAGGCGAGAGACGAAACACCACGGCATCACCGCTACCGACGTTAGCAACTTCACTGACAATTTTCTTCGAGTCAGTTTCACGAATCTGAAGCACGCCGCCGCTATAGTTCTCTTTGCTGAGATTGATGCTCATGCCGACGAGACGACTATCGCCGATATCATTGTGCCAGGAATCATGATGCCCCTGATCCGGGCTGACTCGATAAACTCTGCCTTCAAAGCAACGGATCTGATCACACTCGGTCACATCCTGGATTATCTGAAAAAGCCTGGCGTCGTTAATTAAACAGAGCAACGCGCCAAAAGCCGCATTTCCAGTCATGCAGAGTTCTTTATTCGGCGCTATACCATCGTGTACTCGCTCGTAAAACTCACCGTCATCAACCTTCAATTGAAGGAAATCGAGTAGTGCAGGCTCGAGCACCTCAGTAAATTTCAAGTAGTGTTGGCGATCGAATTGAGCACGGAGAGCACTCAAACCCTCCGTCGAGCCGGAATAGGCTACGCCTGATTTTCCGATTTGAAACTCGCGCATTTAATTTCTCGCAAGCAGGTCATTTATTGGCGAAAAATCCCGGTACACACCATCATCTTCGTTGAGCGCCACACCGTTGACCTCGACCCACGCGTGCGCCTGCACTTGCTCGTCCTCTTTGCGTGCGCCAAACAAGATCCGCGCGTCAATGCCTTGGCGCAACAACAACCAGCGCAGTACTAACGACTGTTCCAGACACTTGGCGCGATATGGGCCATGCTGCGCGGCGATGCGCACCATCCGCGCAGTGGTCTGAAGCGATAGACTGTTTCGCCGAGATTCAATCACGGTTCGGGCGCCGATAAGTTGCAACCGCGCGATGGTAAGAAACTTGAGCGCGAAAGGAACCGCCGGCAACAACACGGCCGCCTGCACCAGCACCCAAAACTCGCGTGCTGACAATTCCAAGAGTTTTCGTAATAACCGCAATTCAGTGTTCGATAAAGTTCAGTTTGTCGTGGCGGAAGCCCGACCATAAGGGAGGGCTCGCTTGAGACTGAGCCCTCCCTCACGGTCGGGCTTCTACCAGTCGCGACAAGCTAAAGCTTGTCGGACATTTGACTTCATAGTCTACCTGAAGCACGCGCGGCTCGTTAGTCAAAACGCGTGACCGCTGATGCTACTTTCCGCCCCCGGCGACCAGGACCAGTCTTCTTTTAGCCGCGTGATGGTCAGACGAAGCAGAAGCAAGCGACGCTTCCGGAAGTAATTCGTGCAACAACCTTCTCAACCCTGCTCCGTCCTTATCTCGTACCAGTTCGCTCAACCGTTGCAAAGCGACCCGAACGGTTTCAGGCTCCAGCGTGGCGAGCTTGTTAACAAAGATCTTGGGATGCGAAGTTGGCACGGTTTCCTCAGTCTCAAATTTCAGTTCTTCGAAGAGCTTTTCGCCGGGTCGCATGCCGATCTCTACAATCTTGATGTCCTCGTGTGGCTTGAATCCCGAAAGCGTGATTAGCGTTTCAGCCAGGTCCATGATGCGCACCGGTTCACCCATTTGCAGGATGAAGACCTCGCCGCCGCGGCCTATCGCGCTCGCCTGCAACACTAATTGCGCCGCCTCCGGGATGGTCATGAAATAACGCTTCATGCGCCCATCGGTAATTGTTAATGGGCCACCGTTACGAATCTGTTCCTGGAAGATCGGAATAACTGAACCGGCCGACCCGATGACGTTGCCGAAGCGCACCGCCACATAGCGGGTCTGATATTCGCTGTTCAGATCCTGTACCACAAGTTCGGCGGCCCGCTTGGACGCGCCCATTATTGACGCCGGCCGCACCGCTTTGTCAGTTGAAACCAAAACAAAAACTTCTGCTTTGAACTCGCCGGCCAATTCCGCCACGAGCCGTGTGTTCAAGACGTTGTTCTTAACTGCTTCAGTCGGATTCAGCTCCATGAGCGCCACGTGCTTGTGGGCGGCGGCGTGGATCACCACGTGCGGACGGTAGGAGTTGAAAATCGATCGCATCCTCGACTCATCACCAATGTCTGCCACCAACGGCACGATTGACTGCGCCGGATTGGCTGCCTTCAGCTCATGATCGATATCAAAGAGCGCAAACTCTGCGCGCTCGACCAACAACAGATGCGCGGGCGAGAAACGCAGTACCTGCCGGGCCAACTCGGCCCCGATTGAGCCGCCGGCGCCGGTGACCATAACCGTCTTGCCAGCCAATTCCTTGTTGAGCGAATCGAGATCCAGTTTCACTGGATCGCGGCCCAGCAGGTCCTGGATCTGCACGTCACGAATGCGGCTGATCTCCACGCGTCCTTCAATGATTTCGTAAAGCTCAGGAATAATTCTTACCTTGACTGGAATCTCTTCGCAGATTTTTACGATGCGATGAATTTGATGACGCGAAGCGTGGGCGATGGTGATTACCACATGATCGATCCCCAGGGAGCGCACCAGCTCCGGTAGATCCTGAGTATCGCCCAAAACCCGGTGGCTTTGTACGACCAACCTTCCTAACTTCGCCCGGTCGTCATCGACGAAGCCTTTGATTTTTAGATCGAGATCGCCACGCGCCTCCATCTCTTTGGCGGCGAGCATTCCGGCGCGGCCGGCGCCAATCAGGAGCACAGCCTTTCGTTTACCATTACCGTTGCCATTGACGTTGATGTGTTCTTTTAACTGTAACCGCTTCTTCTTATGTTCATACTCAGCGCGTCGTACCACACGCATCCCGAAAGCTCCGCCGAAAGCCAACAGCGTATCGATAAAGTTTACGGAGAGCGGCACTCGCCACGCCTGGTGAACTTCAGGCAGAGTCAACCGCAACAGAGCAACGACAACCATCGAGCCGACTGCGGCGTAAAAGAACGACTTGACGTGCGCCAGATCGGTGTAGCGCCAAATGGATGCTCTAGCCCCAGTCATTGTCAGGGCAACGAACTGTAACAAAATCACAAACGGAGTCTGGGTCAGAAAAGCGTAGACCGCATCCGGTGGCACGTGAAAATCGAAGCGCAGTTGATAAGCCGCTGCAAATGCTGCTAGCAACAGCGCCACATCCAGCAGCGCCTGGATGCAGACAAAAAGGAGGTGAGTCCGGGGGGGCATCTCTCTCATAGGTATATTTCTCCACGGATCGGTTCTATAGATGGAAACAGCCAATCAGTCATTTCCTTCAACTCTTCTGAGCGATCCGATAAATTCCAGCAACTTTTTGTAGGCGCAGATTGCCTGGCAGCAGATTGGCCAATAGGTTGATGGATCCGCCAGTAACCGGATTCAGCAAGGGCCTGGCCCACCGGGCAAGAACAAAATGCTGGTTGACGGGCTCTTTAGTGAACCCCATTCCCAACTTGAAGTGTTCAAGTGAGTCAAGCGACAGCAACGATTCCAGTCCGAAGCTAACTGCCGTAACGCCAGGCCGCGACAGCAGCTCGCGGACAACTGAAAAAACCAGCGCGTTATTCGGGTAGAACTTGAGATCAGCGGTGACCGAACGATGAAGCAGAATGTGAACCCAATCCTCAACCCAAAGCGTCACCGTGTAAGCAGCCAGACGGCCATCTATGAAGGCGCTCCAGGCCTCATAAGCGTCGCATTCGCTTAATTCAGTGCCAAACCCAAGCGACCCGGTGCCATTCTGTTGATGCCGTCCCATCGTGTCGTGATGAGCGTCGCGGGCGATGCTCACCAACTCATCCCACGGGATCTTCTTAACCTGACAGTTTTCCAGTCCTCTGCGAGTTTGGTTCCTGCTCTTCGAGCTTAGCGTGGTCAGATCATATGGTTTCCGTCTCACCCAGTTGAAACTTTGCAGTCCTCCTGATTGCGGAGGCCCAACGAACCGAAAGCCGACGGCCTTCGGGACGCGTTGGAACAGCTCTGCGATTTCTTCTGGAGGCGGGTTTAGCAGCCGATGCATTGGGAAAGAGTGGAAGAGGCGGTCCTGATGATACTCGTTATACCACCAGCAACTCGCCGTTTGGACCACGCGATGTCCACGCCTTTCAAAGAATGCGGCTATCTCTTCAGGACTCATGCGGTGACGCCGTTTGATTTCTGACAAAGGTAGAGCACGTGTGGCGCAAGTTTGATTTGGCCGAGCGTTAAGCCAGACAACGCCTTGACTAGCGGAAGATAGGTCCGACGAGCGAAGCGTCCAAACCTGGATCCGTAGGTCGAGGAGCCCAGTTGAAAAGCATCAAGAACGCGAAAGCCCTGACGCTTGAGTAGGGTGCTCAGATTCCTGTCCGAAAAGTAGAAAAGATGTGAAGCGGTTAAAGAACACCTGGTTCCGTTCATTAAATAGCTGATTGGCCCACTATGCCTTAGACGTTGATAGGTGTAACCAGGCAGCGCGATGGCCAGCAGGCCGTCGTCCCGGAGGATGCGCGCGACCTGCGATAATTCGTGGCGTGGGTCGGGCATGTAATACAAACTTTCAAGCACGGTGATAACATCCAACGAGTTGTCTGCAAAACTCGCATCTCCCAAATAGCCATTGAAGAGATGAAGGCTGGGGTCAGCAGCAAACCGTTGTTGCGAGCGTGCAAACGCTATCGCCGAAGGCTCAATGCCGTATAAATCCCAATCGCCGCCGCGAAAGTACTCGAAGATTTCTCCGCTCGCACAACCTACGTCCAACAACTTCCCTGAAGGTTTCAAAGTGCGTATTCGTTTTACTATCCGGGCTAGTGTCGGCCGGCGCCATGCTTCAAAGTCCAATTCCAGCCGGGTGGGGGCGTCAGACTGACCACGCGTAAAGTAATCCGACTGAAATTCGTTATGAAGGGCTTCCCGATCTGGTTGTGGAAATACGAATAGCAACCGGCAAGCACGGCACTCCCGGATCGTACGAGTTTGATCGCGCCAGAAAACTTTTGAATCGTGGCCGCCACACGCTATGCAAATCGGGGTCGTTGCGCTGGTCACAATCCATTACCTGCGAATGTCCGCTTGACCTAAACTAAGAAACACTTCGGACTCTGAATGACCCTGGTCAGAATAGACAACTACAATTACCAGTAGGGTGCAGAAGACCACTGCGTTGGCAGTAGTGTGTAGACCAAAATCCACAAAACTATGAATGAGCACACCGAAGATTCCGGTAAGCGCGCCCAGGCAGAGCGCCCGCCGGTAAGGATCAGGGGAACTCAAATTTTTGCGCGCCCGCCTCAGGAAAACGGCAACGAACCAGGCAACCATGACGCAACCGATCAAGCCGCCGCTGGCAAGCAGTTCCAGATAATCGTTATGCGCCTGCTGCGGCGTATATTCGCCGGATGCATCGTGATATTTTCTGATCGCAATCCAGTAACCGCCAAAGCCGACGCCGCCAACTGGGTTGGCTTTGATCGCTTGCCACGTCGCGGACCAGATTTGCTTGCGGCTGGTGTTTGCACGATTGTCCATTCCCTGCTGACTGAAGGCCGTTCCTGCAAGTTCGAAATTGCTTACCACCGATTCGCCGCCAACCCAACCGACACCGTAAGCGAATAAAGCGATCAGACAAACAATCAGAACTGCTCGCAGGGCGAGACCGCCAACCAGACTCCGAAACCGCGCCCACCTGGTGTCAATCTGCCGTTGCGCAAAGTGGCGCACCGGATCCAGCATCACTCCCAGAAACAGCAACTGGCACAAGGACGCGAGTATCCCGCCGCGAGAATTTGAAAACACCAGCGCCACCCACAAGAGCAAGGCCATCGGCAAAAAGACGATCAGCTTTCGCCGCTGGTTGGTTTCGCCAATCAGCACGCCTAGGGTTAAACCCAACGCCATCTCCATCAGGAAGGCGAAGTGGTTTCGGTTAACGAATTGCGCAAAACTGCGGCCGTTATTGGTCAGTGCCGGCAATAGGAATCCCGGCTCATGCTGAAGACTCTTTCTTAGTATCCCGAATAGAGCGCTGGCCACACCGACTCCGATGACGACATAAATTAACGCCCGCAGTCTGTTCTTGCTTAAGGTATGACGCAGGAGTAGGAAACCAAAGACAACGAGCGCCAGCAGCTTAACGGCGAACATTCGTGTTCCGTAAGGATCTGCGCTTAGCGAGACTTTCGTAGCTGCTGATCCGGCGCCGGGGAAGAGCGGCAGCGACTGAAGAACGATGAATAAAATCAGGGCCAACAATGGCGCCAGCAACTTGAGATCAACGCGCGTTGGGTTCTTGAAGATGAATGCTTCGGCGACGCCGGCAATCGCGACCAGGAAGACGGCGCATTCGAAGACTGCCTCCCACCACGGCTCGACCGTGCCGTAAGGGATCGCCGTCAGTGGAATCATGACCAGCAGCGAATAGAAAATAAAGGCATCAAGAGTCCGCGCAAACGACGTCGTTGTCGAGAGTTCGTCCAGCACTCTCTGTGGCTCAATTCTCCCTGACTGTTTCAGTGTTATTTCGATGGCTTTTCGCGCTCGTGAATCCCAAAGCCTCAAAGCTGTTTAGAGGCGGGCTTGCCCGTCGTCTCAACGTTGGACCGGCGGGCAACGCCCGCCTCTAAACAATCAGGCATAAACAATTTCAGACTTAACGCCCGCTTCCGATCGCAATCTCTACGATGGTCTGTCCCAACACTTTGAAGTCGCTGCGACAGGTTCGCTCCTCAAGGTAAGCGACGTAACCCTTCAGTTTCAGTGGTTGCAGCTCGCTAACGTAATAGCCTTCGGTGTCGGTTGTGATTCCGGCCAGCAGCTTTTCCTCGTTACGCAGTCGCAGCGTGACCGGATCTGTAATTCCGGGTCTGACTGCCAACACTGCTTGCCAGATTGGGTCTTCCAATTTCACGTAGCGCGGAACTTCAGGCCGCGGGCCAACCAGCGCCATCTCGCCTCGCAGCACATTCCACAATGTCGGCAGCTCATCCAGCTTGGTGCGCCGCAGAAGCCGCCCCAGGTGCGTGATGCGTTCATCGCTGCTCGATGTGATCTGTGGTCCGTCGTCAGAAGGTTTCATCGTGCGCAGCTTATAGAGATCAAATAGTCGTCCGTGTTGACCGACTCTCCTTTGTCGAAAGAAAATCGGCCCCTGAGAAAACAAAACAATTGCAAGCCCCAGCAACGCGATAAAGGGCAACGCAATGAGCAACCCAACAAACGCGATCAGCGCTTCGGCCCAACGCGGTATGCCATTGTGGGTTCCGTACGCGGCCGCGGTTGTTTCTTCGCAGATCACTTCAGCGGGCATGGCGAGCGCAGATTCGTTTGACGGTGGAGACGACATGCTCAATTTCGTCGTTAAGCATTCCCGGAAAAATTGGCAAGCTAACCAGCCGTTTCCACGTGGCCGTTGCTACCGGGAAATCCTTAACACGCAAACCAAAAGTTTTCTGGTAATAAGGATGCAAATGCAGCGGGCGCCAGTGAACTGAGCAGCCCACGCCTGCTCGCTTCAGTTGGTTCATGAACTCATCGCGATTGATCGTCAGGTGCTTTAGTCGCAACTTGATCGCGAAGAGGTGCCAGGAGTGGATACGGTTTTCAACCTCAGGCGGGAGTTCGAGCTGCGCCACGCCGGCAAGCGCATCGGAATAACGCACGGCAATTGTTTCACGCTCGCGCCGCATCGCTTCAGCGCGGCCCAGTTGATGGATTCCCATCGCCGCGGCAACGTCCGTCAGATTGTATTTGTAGCCGGGCGCGATGATCTTGTAATCCCACTTGCCGTTCCGGGAATACCTTCCCCAGGCATCGTGCGAGAGTCCGTGAAGCGACATCAGCCTGATTCTTTGCGCCAGCTTCGCGTTGCTTGTGACCGCCATACCACCTTCGCCGGTCGTGATGGTCTTGTTGGCGTAGAACGAATAACAGGTCACCGTGCCCGAGCCGTTGCTGCGTTGTTGCCAGGGTCGCTCGGTACTTTGCCGCCAGCCGGCCGGGAAAGCGTGCGCCGCGTCCTCAACCACCCAAAGCTTGTGCTTCTTTGCAAACTGCTGGAGTCGATCGAGATCCATCATCAGACCGCCGACGTGCACCGGCATGATACCGACAACCCCTGGCGGTTTTTGGTTCTGTCCATCTGCATAACCTGAGTAAGCGGCGGATTGAACCTGCTGAAGTTTCCGCTCCGCATCATCGAGGTCCATATTCAACGTAACCGGATCGCAATCCACCAGGATCGGAATCGCGCCCTGATAGCGCACCACTTCGGCAGTTGCAGCAAAGGTCATCGTCGGCACCAGCACACCCTGTCCCGCCTTCAAGCCGAGCGCTTCAACAGCCAGATGAAGCGCGGCGGTGCATGAATTCAGGGCCACCGCGTTTGCGGCGCCCAACGCGGCGGCAAAGTTCTCTTCGAAGCGCTTGACTCTTGGACCACTAGTCAGCCAGCCGGAGCGCAAAGTCTCAACCACTTCGCTGACTTCTTCTTCCCGAAGCGATGGACGAAAGAATGGAACCTGAAGCTTATTCACTAAGATCACCAATCGGAAATGTGTGCTGGTTGCGGTTAGACGCTTTCATACTTGTCCAACTCGCGAATCGGTGTCACGGGTTGCACTTTGCTCTGATCTGTTCTCCAGCGGTTCCAGAATCTCGCCAAGCCAAAGAGGAATCCGGACCCGTATGCTAAATGAAGCGTCGCAAAAGTAATCGGAAGCAGCGGCAACAAGCGCCACTTGCCCTTTCGCGCGGAAACGATCGAGGCAGTGATAACTGCGATCGCATAAAGACCCAGGACTAATCCGGTCAAATATTTGATCGCCGGAAAAATCGGCAGCGCTATCAAGCCAGCCAACAAAGCGACAACGAATAGCGGTGGCGAGAACTGCCGCAGTTGCATCTGCCGCGGATGCTTCTGCATCACGCGCACTTTCCAAAAGCCGTATTGAAAGTATTGGCTCGCGAGCTTTGCCAAAGTAGCGCGGCTGTAGTAGCGCGAACAAACATCAGCAGCCAGCAGGACTTTCACGCCCAGCTTTCGTAGACGGTAGTTGTACTCGTCATCCTGGTTACGCACCAATTCTTCGTCGAACGGTCCGGCGCGGTCGATAACGGAACGCGTGTAAGCAGGGAAAGCAACCGTATCGGTAAACTGCGTGCCGCTGTTCGCGACGCGAAACGCCGAGCCGCCTACGCCGAAGCGTGAACTCATCGCAGTAGCGATCGCGCGGGCCGTAAGGGATTCGCCGATTGTCTC